>Ga0335083_10011827_pt1 | contig 10474 bp, 9 predicted proteins | sample Lox_Sample_42_FD_206716 | JGI IMG/M metagenome (GOLD analysis project Ga0335083, IMG submission 206716) | Soil microbial communities from Loxahatchee National Wildlife Refuge, Florida, United States - Lox_Sample_4.2 | ecosystem: Environmental > Terrestrial > Soil > Wetlands | place: USA: Florida... | reverse complement strand
CGCGAGTCCGCCCCTGAATGCGCGCTGCATGCGTGACGCGGCGACGCCCGGAATGTGCCTGAGCGAGCGCCGCATCGGCGGCGCCGACCTCACGTTCCGCTTTCCGCGGAGCTGGCTATCGCAGTGGCGCGAGGTCGCCGAAGCGATGGAGCATGTCGCCGCACACTTGCACGGCATGCATTAGCGCTTGATCCGGACACGTCGCGAGGCCGGATCACGCGGCCGCCGATCGATCAAGCAACGGCCAGCTGTAGTCCGGAAGCTGGATGATGTCGGCGACGTCCCTCCCAATGGCGAACCTGGCAAGCCCGGGGATTGCGAAGGCCTTGATCGCGAGATTGCGGATGTGAAGGCCGATGCGCGTTTTCGGCGCGAAAGCGCTGGCAAAGCGCTCGGCTCCGCGCTGCTTTGCGCCGATATAGCCGCGCAACCGCGCCTCATATTGCGCGAAGGCCTGGCGGTGATCGCCGCGCGCGGCGCCCAATTCACCCGCCAGCACATAGGCAGAGATCATCGCCAGCGCCGAGCCCTGCCCCGCCAGCAAGGACACGCAGAACGCGGCGTCGCCAACCAGCGCAACGCGCCCCCGCGACCAGCCCGGCATCCTAATCTGACTGACCCGGTCGAGGTAAAGCTCATCGGCGCGAGCAAGCTCGGCCAGCATCCGCGGGCAGTCCCAGCCCCCCTTTCCGTACACCTCGCGCAGCATCGCCTCCTGCGCATCCCGCGTCGCCGGCAATTGCGCGTCCTGCGTGGCAAACACCAGCAGGAACAAGGTGCGGTCATCACGCAGCGTGAAGCGCCCGACCATGCGGCCCGGCTGCCCGTAAATGACGTAAACATTCTCGTCGCGCGGACGAAACCCAACGAGTTCGAAGGCCGCGACCGCATAGCCGAGCGGCTTTTCGAACCGGGATTGCGGTCCGAATGCCATCGCGCGAACCGAAGAATGCAGCCCGTCGGCGCCGATCATCAGATCGAACCGGCGTTCCCCGTCGCCCCTGAGATTGACCCGGACGGCATCGGGCCTTTCGTCAAGCGCAACGATCTCGTCGCCGAAAACGGTCTCGATGCGGCCGCTGACCTTTTCGAACAGGAGGCGCGACAGATCGCTCCGCTGCAGGGTGACATAGCGCCCGCCGGTCAACTCGGAAAACACGCGTGTTCCAAATCCTGCGATGCGCCGGCCGGTGTCATCGACAATGCGGGTCTCTTGAACACGGTAGCCGATGCGGCCGATCTCGGCGATCAGCCCCATCCGCTCGGCGATATCATAACCAAGGCCCCAGAAATCGATGACATAACCACCGCTGCGCAGGCGGCAGGCGCGCTCCAGCAGCGTCGGCTCGAACCCGGCGGCCTTGAGCCAGAATGCGAGTGCGGGGCCTGCAATTCCTGCCCCCGCGATCAGGACAGTCCTCATACCCTAGAACTATGGCCTGACCGCCTGGAGTTGAAGCTGCGCGCAACAAGATGTGAGCGCGCTGTTCACTGCAGCTGCACTATTCGACGAGGTCGTCCTCGAGGATCGCCATCTGGAACTGGAACGAGCGATCGTCGTCCTCGTCATCGACGAACAGTACGCCGATGAACTCCTCCCCGATATAGACCTCGGCGGAATCATCCTTCTTCGGCCGCGGCACCACCCTGATCTTGGGATTGCCGAATACACGCTTGAGATAGGCGTCTAGCTTCCTGACTTCTTGAACGTCCACGGCAAGTCTCCAATCGGATGTCTTGAGATCACTGCATGATCTGCTTGGAAACCCGGTACCCACTTTGCGCTAACGCGGCGCTCGGGTCCGGATCATGCTCTATGTTCCCGGGGGTTTTTAGGACGAGACGATGCCACCCGCCAGTCTTGACCGGCAAAAAAAATGCCGGACAACGCTTGCAAAGATGATCAGAGCGTGATCCGGCCCGCGCGGGGCCGCTTGGTCAGAGAGACCTAAAGCCCGAGTGCGTTGATCATCTGATCCATGGTGCGCGACGGCTCGGCGCAGCCGGCCTCGCCGATGATCTTGGCCGGCACGCCCGCGACCGTGACGTTGTGCGGCACCGGCTTGACCACGACCGACCCCGCGGCAATGCGCGCGCAATGGCCAATCTCGATATTGCCGAGGATCTTCGCGCCTGCGCCGATCATCACGCCGTGGCGGATCTTCGGATGGCGGTCCTCATTCTCCTTGCCGGTGCCGCCCAGGGTGACGCCGTGCAGGATGGAGACGTCGTCCTCGATCACGGCCGTCTCGCCGCAGACGAAGCCCGTGGCGTGGTCGAGGAAGATGCCGCGGCCGATTCTGGCTGCGGGATTGATGTCGGTCTGAAACACCGCCGAGGCGCGGCTCTGCAGATAATAGGCGAAATCCTTGCGGCCCTTCTTGAACAGCCAGTGCGCGAGACGATGGGTCTGCAGCGCGTGAAAGCCCTTGAAATAGAGCAAGGGGTCGATGAACCGCGCGGTGGCGGGGTCGCGGTCGTAGACCGCAACGAGATCGGCCCTGAAGGCATTGCCGATATCCGGATCCTCGCGCAGCGCCTCATCATAGGTCTGACGGATCAGGTCGCCCGAAATCGCCGAATGGTCGAGCCGGTCGGCGAGTCGATGCACCACTGAATCTTCCAACCTGTCATGGTGCAGCACGGTGGAAAAGATGAAGGTAGCGAGTTCCGGCTCGTGGTGGACGATGGATTCCGCCTCACTGCGGATCCGGCCCCAGATTGGGTCCAGCGCCGCCAGTCGTGCGCCCTGGGGATTGACATGGTGCATTGCCATGGGTGACCTCACTTTAACGCCGTCTCGCGCCGGCCTGTATACCATGCCCTCAAGACGAAGTCCTGACGGGCACCCGTGAAAGGTGAATGCCAGTTTCGCAGCTCTGGCTGGGGCCGGAGCCTCGAAACGGCCCATTTTCAGACCACGAACCCAGCCCACGGGGTGACGCAACGCGGTTGTTCCAACTTGGTCAGGCTTTCTGCGAAATCAAGGCTGTCGCGTGCGACTATTGGGGTATTTCAGCAGCGCCGCGGTTCCCGGCATGGTGAATCCGAACGACGGGAGGCTCAGTCATCAACACCAGGGTTTTGCGAACGCGCCTGACCACGACAGGCGCCGTCTGGACGGTTGCGGTCCTCATTCCCCTCTTCCTCGTCGCGCCTGCGATCTGGAACCGCTATCCGCTCCTGCAGTGGGACACCGGCGGCTATCTGGCGCGCTGGTATGAGGGCTATCTGGTGCCGAGCCGCTCCACCGTGTTCGGCCTCTATCTGCATCTTGGTGAGGCCTCCGGCTTCTGGATCAATCTCGGCATCCAGGCGCTCGCGACCTTCTGGATCCTGCAACTGACCTTGCGGGTGCTCGGGCTCGCCCAGCCCTTTCGCCTCTTCGCCATCAGCCTCGCCCTGGTCGTGACCACGGCCCTGCCCTGGCTCTCGAGCATGCTGCTCACCGACATCTTCTCCGGCCTGTCGGTGCTGGCGCTGTTCATCCTGGTTGTGAAGGGCGACAGCGTTTCAGCGCTGGAAAGGGCCCTGCTGTTCGTGTTGATCGCCTTTTCGGCGGCCACGCACAGCGCGACGCTCGGCGTGCTTGCCGGGCTCTGCCTGCTCGCCCTGCTCGCCAAGCCTTTGCTGCGCAAACGCATCGCGCTTGCGGGACTGGCCCAGGGCGCGCTGTCCCTTGTTGCGGGCGCCCTGATGCTGCTGTCGACGAATTATGCGTTGTCGGGGCAGTGGGCATGGACGCCGGGCGGCTCGGGCGTCGCCTTCGGACGCATGCTGCAGGATGGCATCGTCGCGCGTTTCCTGAACGACCATTGCGGACGTGAGAGCTTCAAGCTCTGCCCCTATCGCAACGAGCTGCCGGCTACCGCCGACCAGTTCCTGTGGGGCCGCAGCGTGTTCAACGCTCTCGGCCGCTTTGAAGGAATGGACGAGGAGATGGGCTACATCGTCATCCACGCGCTGAAGGACTATCCGCTCTGGCAGGCAGAGGCCGCGCTGGCGGCAACCGCGCAACAACTGGTCGACGTCGCCACCGGGGAAGGCTGCACGGAGTGGCTTGGGCATACCTACGGCATCATCGAGCGTTACATCCCTTCGCAACTCAAGCCGATGCGCGCCGCGCGCCAGCAGCAGAAGGAGATCAACTTCACTGCAATCAACTGGCTGCATGTCCCGGTGGCGCGGATCTCGATGCTGGCGGTTCTGGCGTTGGTTGCGCTCGGCCTGTGGCGTCGCCGGTTTGACGACATCACGCTGCTTGCGGCAACCGTCTGCTTCGCCCTGCTCGGCAATGCCATGATCTGCGGCATCATCTCCGGCCCGCACGATCGCTATGGCGCGCGCCTGGTGTGGATCGCAAGCTTCGTGGCGCTGATCGCGGCGTCGCGCTTTCTGGGCGACGACAATGAGCCGGATCTTCACGCCCGGCGTGACAGGAAATCAACCACGCCCGCCTTGTAGACCTTGTCACCGACCGCGCGCATGTGATCGCGGTTGGGAATCTCAAGCACTTGCGCGCCTGGGATGAGCTCGCCGAGCCCGCGCGCCGAGCCCGCGACCTCGTCGGTGCTGCCGACCGCGATCAAGACCGGGACGGCGATGCCCGTCACCTCGTCGCGGCTCATCAGCCCGCGCGAGCCGCGCAGGCAGGCGGCAAGCGCCCGGCGATCGGAGCGGGTCTGGTCGGCAAAGGCGCGAAACGTTCGCCCGACGGGATCGCTGACCTCCTCGAGCGAAGGCGCCTCCAGCGCCGCCGCCACGTTCTCGCCTGGGCCGCCGCCCTCCACCATGGCCATGCCAATGCCGCCGAGGATCGCCGAGCGCAGCCGCTGCGGCCTCGTCAAGCCAAGCCAGGCCGCCATCCGCGCGCCGAGCGAATAGCCCATGACATCGGCGCGCGCGATATCGAGATGGTCCATCAGCGCGATCACGTCGTCTGCCATGGTCGGAATGCTGTAGGCTGCGGGATCATAGAGCTTTGCGGACTCGCCATGGCCGCGATTGTCGAGGGCGATGACGCGCCGGCCGTTCTTGCGCAGGTCCGAGACCCAGGTCGGATAGACCCAATTGACGTTCTTGGTGGAGGCAAAGCCGTGCACCAGGAAAATGGGGTCGCCCTCGCCCTCATCGAGATAGGCGATTTCGACGGCGCCGTTGTCGAAGCTCGGCATCGCGGTTCCATTCGCTGTGAAAAAGGTACGCCAATCTAGCGTTTTCGAGTGGGGGTTGTTTAGCCCTGCGCGCAGGCGGCTGCCATCTGCCGGCGCAGGCGGCGCGCCTTGTTCCGGTCGAGCCAAGCCTGCGTGGCACGTTCCGTCGCCGCCTTGATCGAGGAGACAATTCCAAGCAGCGCCAACAGCGCGCTGAACAGCCACAAGGTGAGGTCAAAGGCGCCGCTTGCGAGCAGGAGCGCACCGCGGCCGAGGATCTTCAGGATTGCACGCGTGCGCCCGCCCTCGGCCTTCGCAAGTCGCGCCGCGCGCGCGACATCCTGCGGGTCCTCGGCGATCTTGAGCGTATCGAGTGCACCGCGCGAGCCGGCCTTTTCGGTGATGCGCCCGACATCCTTGGCGAGCCGCACCAATTCGTCCGCCTTGTCCGCGCGAAATGCGGCACGGATCGCGGTTGCGGTCGCGCCCGGCCGCAGCACGGAGCCCGAAGCCACCGCCTGCTGCAGCGCCGGCGCATCGACGACCTCGCGCGCCGAGCGCCCAGCCCAGGCCGCAAGCCCCTCGCCGATCCGTCCGACCTTGCGAGCATCCTTGACCAGCGACAGTCCGGCACGGAGCGGCGAGGCGCCGCCGACCGAGATATAGGTCGCCGCGGTCACCACAAGACCTGCGGCAGCCAGCGACAGAACCAGGCGATCGGTGTCCTCACCCATCGCCAGGTGCTTGCCCTCGCGCAGCACGTCTCTGATATCGCCGATCACAAAGAGGTCGCCGGTCACGGTCCCCGACAGGCTTGCGACGTCATCGGCCTCTCCGGTGACGAGCCCGCTGGCAAAGCGCCTCGCAAGATGGGAGGTGGAATTTTCTTCTGCAACGGCGTCGGCGACGCGATGAATCATCTCGTCGGAGAGCGGAATCCGCTTCTCCTGTGCCAGGACGACAAAGCTGTTGGCGAGGTCCGCGTCCTGATCGGCAAGCGCCGCATCGATATTCCGCGCGATCACGCCGGGATCATTGCGCAGGACGGCGTCGAGCCTGACATCGGCGAGGTCCGCAGGATCGTCATGCGCGGCCAGGATCGCACCGGCCTCACGCGCATGCGGCCACAGCGCGGCGCTCACGACTGCGCTGAGCGTCACGCATAGCAAAGCCAAACCAAGACGTGCCGGCCTCATCGAAAACCCGGTCTCTTTCAGGTTGCTTTTAGATAGTGTGCCGAATTTGCGACACAACGGCCCCGACGAAAGAAGGGCTTCTCCGCGAGGGCAAGATTGTGTCGAATTTCGATGAACAAAACGGTAGCCAAGGGCTAAAAGGTATTCACCCAAACCGATGCATGGGGTGCACGGTGATCCCACCGTACACAGTTCTCGATTGGGTCCGTCTCCGCTACCAGTCAAGGTAAAATTCGATGTCCGACCATGTCGTCCCGCACTTTCACAACGATGCCGGCGTTGCCGTGATTGAGATCGGCTCGCAGGAGTTCATGTGCGTGGGCGCCAATCCGCCCTTCGACCACCCTCATGTGTTCCTCGACCTCGGCAACGACAACGAGATCATCTGCCCCTATTGCTCGACGCTGTATCGTTTCGCGTCGGACCTGAAGGCCGGCGAGGCGCGCCCGCCCGAATGCGTGTTGAGGGACGTCGCCTGAAGCTTTGAGCGCGTGGCTCTGACGCGCACGATTTTCATCGCGGGTGCCGGGATCGGGGGTCTCACGGCGGCACTGTCGCTCGCCCAGAAGCGCTTTCGCGTCGTGGTGCTGGAGAAGGCCGAGCGGCTCGAGGAGGCCGGAGCGGGCCTGCAGCTCTCGCCCAATGCGAGCCGGGTTCTGATCGACCTCGGGCTGAAGGAGCGGCTGAGGCCGCGTGCAGTGACCCCCGAAGCGATCACGATCGTGAGTGCGCGCGCCGGCGGCGAAATCGCCCGCCTGCCGCTCGGCGAAGCGGCCAGCGCGCGCGCAGGTGCTCCCTATTGGGTTATTCATAGGGCCGATCTGCAGACCGCATTGGCCGACGCCGTTCGCGAGCATCCCGATATCGAACTGAAGCTCGGCTGTCAGTTCGAGGACCTCGCGCCCCATGCCAGGGGCCTGACCATCGTTCACCGCTCCGGCCACGAACGACGCCAGGACGTCGGGATTGCCCTGGTCGGCGCGGACGGCGTCTGGTCGACGGTACGCAATCACCTGTTCCCGGACAAGCAGCCGCAGTTTTCCGGCCTGATTGCCTGGCGCGGCACGCTCGATGCCCGGGCTTTGCCGCGCGAATATACCGCGCCGAGGGTGCAGCTCTGGATGGGCCCGCAGGCGCATCTGGTCGCCTACCCGATCTCGGCCGGAAAACAGATCAATCTGGTCGCGGTCGTGCCGGGCATCTGGAATCGGCCGGGCTGGAGCACGGCAGGCGAGCCCAACGAGCTCAAGGAGACATTCGGCGACGCGCGCTGGGCGGGCGCGGCACGGATGCTGATCGGCGCAGTCGACAGCTGGCGTAAATGGGCCCTGTTCACCATGGCCGAGGGCTGCGCATGGGAGCAGGGTTCGGTGGCGCTGCTTGGCGACGCCGTGCATGGCATGCTGCCCTTTGCCGCCCAGGGCGCGGCGATGGCGATCGAGGACGCAGCGGTGCTGGCAAAGGTGCTGAGTGAGACCCCGCTCGAACCCGGCGCGCAGGTCGCGGCGGCGATGCGGCGCTATGGCAAGATGCGGCGCGCGCGCGTCGCCCGCGTGCAGCAGCTCGCGCGACAGAACGGACGCATCTATCACATGACCGGCGCAATGGCGCTGGCGCGCGATCTTGCCATTCGCGCTCTGGGGCCGCAGCGCATGCTGGCGCGGCAGGCCTGGATCTACGACTGGCGGCTTTAGCCAATCGTCCTGCGGCTTCTAATAGACCGCGCCGCGCGAGGCCGGCGCGGTCTTGGGCTGTGGCGCGCCCGGCTTGGTTGCGGCGGAAGCCGTCGCTGCGCCAGGCGGCGTCTCGCTACACTTGTTCTTGCGCCAGGCTTCCTCGGCAAAATGAGCTTGGCCGCGGATGGCGAGATAATCGTTGCGATAGGCCATTTCGGCAACCACCGGCCCCGCAGTGCCGGTCTGGGCCTTGGCCATCAATGCCTGCAGATCGGCCTCGCGCGCGGCGAGATTTTTCCGCTCGCCCTCGAGCTGCTTGCAATCCCACAGCTCGTATTTGGCAGGATCGGCGAAGGCTGCGGTCAGGCTTTCATTGTCGCTGATGCCGGCACAAGCGGATAGCGAGAGGCCGACCGCACACAGCGCCACAGCCGACGCGACGCCGGGCGCCCGGCGAGCAAGAGCCCGGGGCGGAGTTCGCGACGAGGATGCGCAGGCAGTCATAAGCCGTTCGTAGATCAATGAAGGTTAGGATTGGCTAAAGCAGTCGCTTTTGTCCGGATTGAGGCTTCCGCGGCTCCAATCCTGCCCCGCGTCCAGCCGCGAATTCGCGACCCGCTATTGGCAACCGAGCCTGGCTCCGCTGGCCACACCGTTCCATCTGTGGCAATCTGGATTTTTATTCAATAAGCACAACAGGGTACCTCCTACCCGATGGGTGGCGCGGAGGCCAGCAGTTGAACCCTGTGTTCCAGTTTGGCCGGCATGGACAGCAGCTTAAGGGTGGTATGGGAGGACGAGGACCGCATCTTTTGCCGGGCCTCGCGTCAGGATTCCGATGGCGGCCGCAATGCTGTGATGGCTGTGCTTCCCGCGGAGCACGCGCCATCCGCAAGCCTTGATCGCTTCGCTCACGAATATGCGCTGAAGGAGCAATTGGACAGCGCGTGGGCCATGCGTCCCCTGGAGCTGGAGCGCCATCGCGGCCGCCCCGTGCTGCTGCTCGAGGATTCGGGCGGCGAACCGCTGGAGCGTCTCCTTGGGGCGCCGATGGAGATCGGCCGCTTCCTGCAACTGGCGATCGGCATCGCGACCGCTCTGAGCAAGGTCCACCAGCGTGGCCTCGTGCACAAGGACGTCAAGCCCGCGCACATCCTGGTGAACTGCCCGGACGGACAGATCCGCTTCACCGGCTTTGGCATCGCTTCGCGCCTCACGCGCGAGCGACGAGCCCCTGGAGCGCCCGAGTTCATCGTCGGCACCCTGCCCTACATGGCCCCCGAACAGACCGGGTGGATGAACCGTTCGATCGATTTCCGCAGCGACCTCTATTCGCTTGGCGTCACCTTCTACCAGATGCTGACCGGCTCGCTGCCGTTTACGGCCGCCCATCCAATGGAGTGGGTGCATTGCCACATTGCAAGAAAGCCAGTGTCTCCGAGCGAACGGGTGAACGCCATACCGAGCGTTGTCTCGGCCGTCGTGCTGAAGCTGCTCGCCAAGTCCGCCGAGCAGCGCTACCAGAGCGCCGCAGGCCTCGAGCATGACCTGCGCAATTGCATGCGGCGATGGGAAAGTGAAGGGCGCATCGAAGCGTTTCCGCTCGGACAATTCGACACGCCAGACCGACTGCTGATCCCCGAGAAGCTCTATGGACGCGAGCGCGAGATCGAAACGCTGCTCGCTGCGTTCGAGGGCGCGATCAAGGGCAGCGCGCCGGCTTTGGTGCTGGTGTCCGGCTATTCCGGCATTGGCAAATCCTCGGTGGTCAATGAGCTGCATCGCATGCTTGTTCCGTCCGGCGGACTGTTCGCCTCGGGCAAGTTCGACCAGTACAAGCGCGACATTCCCTATGCGACCCTGGTGCAGGCTTTTCAGAGCCTGGTGCGATCGCTGCTGAGCAAGGACGAAGCCGAGCTCACGAACTGGCGGCGCGCGTTTCAAGAGGCCTTGGGCGCGAATGGACGGCTCGTCGTCGACCTGATCCCCGAATTGCAGCTGATCATCGGCGAGCAGCCACCCGTCCCCGAGCTTCCGCCGCAGCAAACCAAGAACCGATTCCATTTCGTGCTGCGACGATTCATCGGCGTGTTCGCGCGTCGGGAACATCCGTTGGCGCTGTTCCTCGACGATCTCCAGTGGCTCGACGCGGCCACGCTCGATTTGATCGAGGACCTGTTGACGCGGTCGGATCTGCGGCACTTCCTGCTGATCGGCGCCTACCGGGACAACGAGGTCGACGCCGCCCATCCATTGCAGCGCAGGATCGAGGCGATCACGAACGGTGGCGCCAAAGTCGAGCAGATCACTCTCGCGCCGCTCTCCAGCGAAGACCTCGCGCAGTTGATTGCCGATGCTCTTCGCTGCGAGGTCGACCGCGCAGCGCCGTTGGCGCAGCTGATCCATGGCAAGACCGCCGGCAATCCGTTCTTCGTCGTTCAGTTCCTGT
>Ga0335083_10011826_pt1 | contig 10474 bp, 9 predicted proteins | sample Lox_Sample_42_FD_206716 | JGI IMG/M metagenome (GOLD analysis project Ga0335083, IMG submission 206716) | Soil microbial communities from Loxahatchee National Wildlife Refuge, Florida, United States - Lox_Sample_4.2 | ecosystem: Environmental > Terrestrial > Soil > Wetlands | place: USA: Florida... | reverse complement strand
CGGACGATTTGGCCTAATGGCCTTCTTAGCGGCAATTGCCGCGGAAGGAGGCCAAGATGGCGAATCGACTCAAGATGGCCACGGTTCAATCAATACTAACATTGCACGAGCGCGGCTGCCGCCGGGACAATGTGCCCATCCACGCCGCCACATCAATCCGGGCAGCCGCCGTCTCGGCCGGGCCCGCGTGTTGGTCTTCGACCAACAGCTGTTGCCAGGCGCCTGTGGGTTTGTCCTGCCGATCAATTCGCTCAATTGTGAACCCCCGGATCCTTCGGGCATAGGGGGACAGCAGATCCTGTTTGTTTAGCCGGCTGCCGACGCGCCGCCCGGCACGGACCTGGCGGATCGCAAATTGTGCTAACGGGGTGGGATACGCCACAGCCTGTTTGCCCCGGCGCACCAGTTGTGCGAACGCGCAGTAAGCGTTGGCGATCACCTCCTGGATCAATTCTTCCCGGGCTTCGGCCCGCCGGTCACGGAAGGCGATCCCAGCCTGCCGGCGAATCTGAGGCAGCATGGCCAAAAACTGGTCCTGAACAAATACGGATCGATGATCAGCGGAACTGGCTTTTAATGGTGCAATCATGGGAACGACTCCTCTTTGTGAAGGAGGACCGCCCCGCGGGGCGGTCCTGTTGGTAAAAACAGAACCGCCCCAGCACCGCGCCGGGGCGTTAACTCAGAGAAAGCAATTGCGTGCTGGGAAAGCGCGCTATGCAGACTAAAACGGTCGGCTTCGGCACTCGGTAGATAGAGCTACCGATCATGCGGAAGCTGGCAATTAGCAGACTGGTCATCAGTGGCTCCGGGAAGCTCGTCGGATGGAGATGTTGGCTTTCGTTGCTGCTGGTCGAGTGAGGCGGCCACCGCTTGAGCCACGATTTCCAAGGCACGATACAGCGGCGTTCCGATGGGAACTGGTACGGTGTGGGTCGGCGCGATGCTGCTACTTTTCTTGGTCTTCGAGAACATGTTCGTCGCTCCTTTTTGTGCGCATGAAAAAACCCCGGTGGAAAACCACCGGGGTTCGTGAGGGAACAATGATTGACAAATCGAACTACAGGGCCGGCCGCTCATATCCGGTCCGCGGCTCGAAGCGATACCGCGGATTCTTACTGCGCCGCAGTTTGGTGAGATCCGGCGGCGGCTCGAACACGGGCACGTAGGGGCTGGACAAGCCCGCCGACAGCATGCGTTGGTGCAGCTTCAAGGCATCACCGACCACCGGTTCGGAAGGCTTTTCCGGCAAGCGGTCTGCGATTTCACGCAGGGACATCTTTGGATTCTCCGTGGCGATCGCCACGGCCCGAAAACGAATTCGTTCGCGCAAGACAGGTTCGAACAGATCCAGCGTGCACCGCTTGGTTAGCAGCCCATGCAGGTCGGGAGCCAACGGAACATCCCGGAAGTCGCCAGCCAGATTTATTTCCACAAGGGCCCGCGGCAATAAATTGCCGCCGTCGCACATCCGCACCATGTAGACATGGAACTGTGGTACCAGCAGCCGGAGCAAATCACCGAACTCTGGTGAGTCGATGGCCAGCCGCTGAAACTGCTGTTCCAGGTGCTCTTGGAGGACCACCGGGGACTCCGGCAAGACGAGCCGCCGTGCCTGGAGCCGGTCCAAGGCGGACCGTTCTTTGGCCAACGCCAATTTCTTGGCATCTATTTCGGCTAGCTTATCTGCGAAATCAGAACGCGGACCGTACGCGGCGATCGCCGCGAGCAGGTTGCTTCGTTCCTCTTCCAGCTTCAGCTCGGCTCGCTGCAGTTGCTGCCAGCGAGCGCCCGGATCTCCCACGGTCTGCCGGTGGGCAATCTGGACCAGTTCGGCGAACTGCTCCTGCAAACCTTCGAGCTGCCGAAGCTCACCGGTGATGATCTCGACGGTCTTTGTGGCTGCGAATTCACCATTGAAACCGACCGAGTTCCAGCAGTGCCATTCCCGGGAGCCGGAACACATCAGGTTTTCCGTGACGCCGTTGCCACCCCACACGGCGTGCCAGCCACAGTACCAACAGTGGGCATGTTGGCCCGGGAAACGGGTGCGTTTGCGGGGGACGTGCCGCCGCGAATCAGAGCCGTTGCCGTCGCGGCGGCGATAATTCTGATTTTTTTCGTCCAACAGTGCGTTGACTTCGTCGAGTTCCGCGATGTCCACGTGGGCCAGATGCGGACATTCACGGAACTTTGGCCCCGTCGGATTTTTAACGGGTACGCGGCGGCCGGTCTCGTGATGTTTCACCGTGTGCTTGAAGCCACGACCCGGAAAGCCGCCCAAGAGTCGGTTTTGGTAAAACTCTCGAACGTCGCTGCCGAACCACTTCTTTCGTCGGGCGTAGGGACCGCGCTCGAACCCGACGCGATTAAAGTAATCAGCGACCGCTGAGCAGTTAAGTGTCTCGCGCAGTAGCCGCAGGCCTTCCTGGATGTGATGAGTAGCGTTTTCATCCCTTAGCCACTGATCATATGTTTTGGCAGCATCAGAAACTATATAGCCTGCAATCTCCCGTGCCATCGTTCCGCCGAACTTTACAAAGCGATTCATTAACTTCTTTTTGAGGCGTTTCGATGTATGGGAATTATGCCCGACATGATCGCGGCAAGCCGAAAGGGCGTCCTCTTCCCACGTCTCCTCATCGGTGTCAATACAATCGTTTGGCGAAATCGCGCGAACGCCATGATCGTATGCCACGCCCAACAAGCGAACTGCCTCCACACCCCGGACCAGCCGACCCAAATCCTCAACGATCAGCAAGTCGAGTTCTCGCGTCCGAAGTTGTGCCTCGATTTGAACGAGTTCGGGGCGGTCAAGGGCCTCACCCTTGCCTTTAGTAGCGATTACGCGATACTCGACCGGACCATCGTACAACTCGGCCACGACCTCCTTGGCGTGGTCAATCTGATCGTCAAGGGACATTTCCTTTTGGTTTTGGCAGCCACTAATGCGGGCTACAATACCGACTACCAGAGTATGGCCGTTGCGCGGCGTGAGCTTGCCATCAGATTGGATAGACATTGGACTAACCTCCCGAGCGGCTGCGTGTGCATCCGTCCGGGAAGGTGGGCAGTCCCATTGCAGTTAACTACGCTATGGCCTTAAGTCATAGTGAGTTATGTTCCCGCCAGAGCATGAAAGTCCTCGGCCGAGAACTCCACGCTCCGCGAGATTGCCTGCAACAGCAATGACTGCCCGGAGAGCTCAATAGGAAATGTGCATCGCCGCTCGCCCCGATTGAGGTGGAACTCGTTTGGTCACTACCGCCCTGCGCTCGGTCGCCGCCCAGGCGACCGTGCTCGGTTGCTGGTTCAAATCCTTTCGCCCCGATTGAGGTGGAACTCGTTTGGTCACTACCGCACTGCGCTCGGTCGCCGCCCAGGCGACCGTGCTCGGTTGCTGGTTCAAATCCTTTCGCCCCGACTGAGATGGGAGGCGGATTGCACCTCGCGTGTTCCAGTCGGGGCCAGGCCCGTTGAAGATGAGGACGCAATATAGGATGGCAATCGGCCGCAAATCCCTGTGGCGCAGAGCATTCGAGAAATTTGAATGCCCAGCCGGCTGGAAGCCCGTTTTAGTTTCCGGATTGCGTTTTCCCCCCACTGATTACCTACCTCGGAAAAATAATCTTGCATATCCGAGAAACCATGTTAGGATGCGAGTATTGTAACAATGCGCGGCTGGAACCCGCGCACTGTTAATTACAGGACGGCAGACGGAGGCAACAGAGATGAGACAGCGTATTGGTTCGTATTGCGCTTTTGCGCAATCATATTCTATTTGTGCTACCCGGCGCTGGGTGGCTGTTGGAATCGCTGTTCTGGCGACGGTTGGAATTCCTGGTTTAGCCCGCGCATCGTCCATTAGCTTTGCGCAGTTTTCCGAAGCCAGCCCGGGCGGAAATTTGTTCGCCTACCTCGACAACGGAAGCGGCAATGATGCGCAATTCGGCACCAGCACTGGAGGGCCACTTGGCGCCGCAATTCCAGTCAGTTTCACGTATTTAACCGTCGCCGGTCCGATGCCGCTCGATTTGCAAGGCAACCAAAATGCCACATTGAGCATGACCTCCAGCACCAAAACAATTTCCACGGTGCTGGGCGGCGTGGTGGGCAGCCAGCCGATCACCGGCGCGGGAACCGTGACCGACACCATCAGCATTATTCGCAGCACGCCAGCCAATGAAGGATCGGGTAGTCGCACCAATTTGTTGACTGTCACATTCACCGGGCAGATGATCGGCGTCATGGAGGGTCGCACGCCGCAAGTCAGCGCCGATACCCTGTTGAGCGGCAACTCCGTTACTTACAGCTCCGATTTTCTCACGTTTAGCCCTAGCGCGGAGCGAGATTTTTCGCTGACGTTCAGTTCGTGGACGAACACTGGCAATGGAAATGGATTGGAACAAGCAGCGGATTTGTTTTTTGCCGGGGCGCTGGCCAGTGGCACCGGCACCTTTGACGGCGCCGCCACGGTGCCCGAGCCGGCTGCTATGACCCTGGGCGCTATTGCCGCCGTGATGCTTGTACTGAGCGCCAGACACTTGACGGGGCAAAGAAAAGCCCTGGCGAAATGCCGCGTGAAGGCCAAATAGCCGGTTTCTTGCTGCAGCGGCCACGATTACAATGAGTGGGTCTTGTTAGCACGCCATTCGGCGTCGGGAACCACTTACTGGCAGGCCGCAGCATGGTCGAAGTCGCCACAACGGCCAAAAAAATTATCGCCAACGTCGAGCAGGCGATCGTCGGCAAGCGGCAGCAAATTGTGCTGGCCCTGGTGGCTTGGTTTTCCGAAGGGCACATTCTGCTGGAAGACGTGCCGGGCGTGGCCAAAACCATGTTGGCCCGGGCGCTGGCGGCGAGCGTGGGCTGCACGTTCAAACGCATTCAGTGCACGCCCGATTTGTTGCCGACCGACGTGACGGGCGTGTCGGTGTTCAACCAGAAATCGACGGAATTTGAATTCCGGCCAGGGCCGATTTTCGCGCAATTGGTGCTGGCCGACGAAATCAATCGCGCCACGCCCCGCACACAGGCCGCGTTGCTGGAAGCGATGGCCGAAAGCCGCGTGACGGTGGATGGTGTTACGCACGCGCTGACGCCGCCGTTTTTGGTCATCGGCACGCAGAACCCCATCGATCACGAAGGGACGTTTCCGCTGCCGGAGGCGCAACTGGATCGCTTTTTGATGCGGTTCAGCCTGGGTTACCCGACGCCGGAGGAAGAACTGAAAATGCTGGACATGCTGCGGCAAGTGCATCCGCTTTCGCAATTGAAAGCGGTGGTATCGGCCGAAGAAGTGATCGCCTGCCAGCAGGCCATACGGCAAATTCACGTGGACGAGAAAGTGCGGCGGTACATTGTGGAAATCATTCAGCGCACGCGACAGAACGAAGATTTGGCGCTGGGAGCCAGTCCGCGGGCATCGTTGGCAGTGTTTCGCGCTTCGCAAGCGATGGCCGCCATGTTGGGGCGGAATTTCGTTCAGCCCGATGACATTAAGCGCGTGGCCACGGCCATTTTGGTGCATCGTGTGATTTTGCGGCCGGAAAGCCGGCTGCGAAAAATTACGGCGGCGAAGGTCATCGAGGAAACCATCAGCGAAACGCCCGTGCCAACGATGCAAGCACCGACGGGACGGGCGGTGTTTGAACCGTGAGAGGGACAAATGACGAATGCCCAAGCACCAATGACCAATGAAAGCATCCGTCATTGGTCATTGGGATTTGGTCATTGGTCATTCATGAGAAGCATTCGTCCTTCGTCATTCCCAACTTTGCGTCGTCATATCTTTGCGGCTGGATAATCCATGCGTTGGTTTGCTGGCGCCATTTTGATTTTGCTTTTCTCACTGGCCTTCGGCCTGGGCCTGCTGGCGTATGCCATGTACGCGCTTGTGGGCATAATGCTTGCCAGCCGGGTGTTAAGCCGCGTGTGGATTGAAAGCCTGGCGGCGCAGCGGGAATGCAATCGGCTGTCGGCCAGCATTGGCGACCGGGTGGCGGTGAACATCAACGTGCAAAACCGGGGGGTGCTGCCGATTGCGTGGCTGTTGATGGAAGATTTGCTGCCCATCGCGGCGCTCATCTACAAGCCGCCGAATTTGGGCGTCGAAGGCCGGCGCATTCAACTGCTGATGCTGCGCAGCCGCGGCAAAGGCATTTTACTGTACACGCTGCAGTGCAATCGGCGGGGATATTATCAGATTGGGCCGCTGGTGATGGAAACGGGCGATTTGTTCGGGCTGCATCGGCGATATCGGGTGGCGACGGAGCCGCATTTTTTGCTGGTGCACCCACAGGTGATTCCACTTTCGGGCTACGACATTGCCTCGCGGCGGCCGATTGGCGAAATTCGCTTGCAGCATCGGCTGTACGAAGATCCCACGCGCATTGGCGGCGTGCGGAGGTATGAGGCGGGCGACCCGCTGAACCGCGTGCATTGGCGGGCGACGGCGCGCACGGGCGTATTGCACAGCAAGGTGTACGAAGCGTCGACGATTGCCGGGGCGACGCTGCTGTTGGATTTTCATCAGGCGTCGTATGCGGCGAAGGATGAGCCGTATCGTTCGGAATTGGCCATTACGGCGGCGGCTTCGCTGGCCAATGCGGTGTATGAAATGGGGCAGCAAATCGGGCTGATTAGCAATGGGCGCGATGCGGCGGACCGTATTCGGCAGGAAGGATGGCGCAGCGACGATTACCGCACGCGCAGCGCCGCTCGCATAGCCGCCGGCATGCGGGAAAAGAGCGATCGGCTGCAGCCGCTGGTGATTCCCACGCGGCGTGGGCCGGAGCAATTGATGCAAATTTTGCAAACGCTGGCTCGGGCCGAATTAACGGATGGGTTCGATTTCGCCCATCTGGTTGCGGAAACGATTAGTCGGATGCCGCGCGATGCCACCGTAGTGGCGATTTTGCCCACGGCCAGCGAAGCAACCATTTTGGCGCTGCAAATGCTGCACAAGCGCGGCTACGCCGTAACCGCGATTTTGAATTTTTACGACGATTATGAATTCGGCATTGCCGCCGCCACACTCACGGCCAGCGGCATTAGCGTACAACATTTGCAGAATGAAGCGTCTGTGACCGACGTGTGTCGGCAAATGGCGTTGAGGTGAAGTTTAAGTTGATTTTTGAGCCCAAGCCGACGCCTTGGGCGTCGATCAATCGACGGCAAAGCCGTCGGCTTGGAAAGTTTGGGTAACCATGTCTCGTCGATTAAAACCAACGCTGATGGATTACGTGGTGATTGCCATCAATCCGGCGCTCATCATGGTGCTGATCGGCAGCCTGGTGTATTTCTTGCTGGAGATGTTCTATCAGGGGAAGTATCCGGAGCGGCTGCATTTTTGCCTGACGCTGTTTATTTTTGCGGCGGTGCTGATCGCCCGCATTTCGATGGAAGAAGGTTGGGAACGGGCAGCCCCATTCGGGGCGGCGCTGGCGATTGCCATCGCGCTGGCGATGCACCAGTTTGTGACGTTCGAGGGAACCCAATGGGCGACGATCGGCTGGATGATTAACTACACGCTGATCGGCATCATTTGGTGGTGCGCGATTCAACTGACGTGGGACTGCACGCTGATTGACGAAACGCAGGATGCTTCCGGCGAAGGCTTGTTGCAGACCGTGGGTTTAGATCGAGAGGCATCGAAAAGCGCCGACGGAAAATCGGAAGCAGATAATTCGGCGAACGAAGATACAAAGCCGAGACCGGCGGTCGCGCAGCCCGGACCACAAAAAGAAATCGACGCTAAAACCGAACACCAGGATTTTGCCGACGACATGGGATGGTCGACGCAGAAAAGACTCGCGAAAGAGTCAGCGAAGAAGGAGGTGAAGCCGGCTGCAAAATCCGACGACGGGGAAAAGTCGTGGTGGGGTAAATTCTTGGAACGGCGCCGCCGGCCGCATGCGCCGGGGGTGTGGGTGGTGTATTTCTCGCTGGCGGCGCTGCCGATTTTCGGGTTTGGGCAGGCGTTCATTCCCACGACGAACCCGGGCAGCCGACGGTATTCGTTTGTGCTGTTGTGCGTGTACGTGGCCGCGGGATTGGGCCTGTTGATGACGACCAGCTTTTTGGGATTGCGGCGGTACTTGCGGCAGCGGCGGTTGGAAATGCCGCTGCCCATGGCCGGCACGTGGCTGGCAACGGGCACGGTGTTAATCGCGGCTCTGTTGGTGCTGACGATGTTGCTGCCGCGGCCGAATGCGGAGTACGCCATTTCGCAATTGCCGCCGGCAATGGGTTCGACAGAGCACAACTCATCGCCAGTGTCGGTCGGAAACGAAGGAACGCTGGACGAACAGGCGAAAAACGCCAGCGGCCAGCGCAGCCGGCCAGACAAAGAACTCGCAGCTTCGGATCAAAATCAAAAGGGTTCGGGCACAGGCAACGCCGGCGAAAATCAATCGGGCGCGCCGGCGACGGGGAAATCGGATCAAGGGGGCGGCAAGTCGGGGGATGAAAAGGGGGGCGAATCGCAAGCGGGCAAGTCGGAAAGTGGCAACGGCGAGAAGGGCGAATCCAAGGGCAACCAAGCCTCGGACTCCGGCGGCGAGAAGGGGAGCACTTCGCAGAACGGTTCACAGACGAAGCAATCGCAAAATCAGCAGCAGGAGAATGCGGGCCCATCGAAAGGGGAAGCGGCCCAATCACAGGGAGAAACTTCGCAGCCGGAAATACCGCAAGGGCCCGATTTATCGCTCGTGAGCGAAAATATCGCCGCGCTATTGAAATGGGTGTTTTACGCCGTTGTGATTGGCTTGGCCCTGGTATGGGTCTGGAAACATTGGGAACAAGTGTTGGGCTGGTTGCAAGAATTTTTGAACGGTTGGCGGAATTTGTGGGGTTTGCTGGGCCGGCGCGAGCGGGAGCCCAAGGACGTTGTTCCGCCGACGCCGCGGCACCAATCGTTTTACGATTACGCCGATCCGTTTGCCACCGGCGCGGCGGGGCAATTTTCGCCAACGGAATTGGTGCGATATTCGTTCGAAGCGTTTGAAGCCTGGGCCCGCGACAACGGCTGGCCGCGGGAGGCCGATCAAACGGCTTACGAATTCACGCGGCAAGTGGGCGCGAAAGCGGAGGCCATCGCCAAACCGGCGCGGGCATTGGCCGAGTTGTACAGCCGGGCCGCGTACGCACCGGGCACGCTGCCGGCTGCGAGTGTGGAACATTTGCGGGCCCTATGGCAAGCGATGCGCGAACGACAGCCGGTCGGGTTTTGAGGTAAGGGCACGCAGAGCGAGCATGGAAGATCACAGAGCCACCGATGAACACGGATCAAGCGGTTGAACACAGATCGGCGAGGAGATCGGTTTCCAGTGGTCTGGAAAGACCACGCTGCGTCTTGTTTCAATCCGTCTGGTTCATGATTACAATCCGGGAGCTGGGCAACAGCGTAAGTTGGCATACTGAAATGGGGAGCGAGTCATGAAAGCGGTGCGATTGTGTCTGGTGGCAATGCTGTTATTTGGAATCTGCACGCAGGCGTTTGCAGCGGGGGAGGACGACCATTATCAATTGGGGCCCGATTCGTTGGCTCAAGATGGCGTGCCGAAGGGAAAGTTGGTTGGGCCGTTGAAGTTGCCCAGCGAAGTGTTTCCGGGCACCAGCCACACGTACTGGGTGTACGTGCCGGCGCAGTACGATCCGGCGAAGCCTGCGAGCTTGATGATTTTTAACGACGGGCAGGCGTTTATCGACATGCAGGGCAACGTGCGGGCGCCCAACGTGCTGGACAACTTAATTTTCCGCCGTGAATTACCGGTGATGATTGCGGTGTTCATCAATCCCGGTCACACGCCGGAGCAACCGGAACCGACGCCGAAAGAATGGGGGGACCGCAACACCAATCGTCCGGTGGAATACAACTCACTAGATGACAAATATCCGCGGGTGATTGTGGATGAGCTGCTGCCGGTGTTGTACAAGGATTACAACATTTCGCACGATGCCGAACAGCACGGCATAGGCGGGGCCAGTTCCGGGGGCATTGCCGCGTTCACTGTGGCGTGGGAGCGGCCGGACGATTTCCGCAAGGTCATCACCATTGTGGGCAGCTTTACCGATTTGCGCGGGCCGGGGAGCGGCAGCACGTATGCGGATAAGGTTATGGAAAGCGAGAAGAAACCGATCCGGATTTTTATGCAAGATGGCCGCAACGACTTGCGGGGCGTGCGGCGTGATGGTGGCGGAAGCTACGATCAAAAGCGCGATTGGTTTTATCAAAATGTGCGGTTGGCCGACGCGTTGACGAAAAAAGGATACGACTTAAATTACGCCTGGGGCATTGGCTTGCACGGACAGAAGCAAGGCGGAGCCATTTTGCCTGATATGCTGCGCTGGCTGTGGCGCGATCATGCCGTCTCGACCGATCCGGGGGACAAAGTGGAGCGGTCGTTCCATCAAGCGCTGGGCGATGCGGCCGCGGATTCATCGGGAACCCAACCCGATTCGACCTCCAAGG
>Ga0335083_10011825_pt1 | contig 10475 bp, 8 predicted proteins | sample Lox_Sample_42_FD_206716 | JGI IMG/M metagenome (GOLD analysis project Ga0335083, IMG submission 206716) | Soil microbial communities from Loxahatchee National Wildlife Refuge, Florida, United States - Lox_Sample_4.2 | ecosystem: Environmental > Terrestrial > Soil > Wetlands | place: USA: Florida... | reverse complement strand
CGGCGGCGGCGGCGATGGCCAAAACGCTCCACCCCAAGCTGACGTTGCCCGAGTGGCAGGGTTACGCCGGTTACATGCACCGTCTGGAGGCGCACGCACCGGGGGTGAACATCGGCGTGCTCGTGGGTCATGGCACGGCACGCCTGGCGGCGATGGGCACTGCGGCGCGCGCGCCGGCCGGCGCCGAAATGGCGACGATGAAAGCGGCGCTCGCTGAAGGGCTGGAGGCGGGCGCGCTCGGCCTGTCGTCAGGATTGGTCTACGACCCCGGCCGGTTCGCTGCGACCGACGAACTGGTCGAGTTGGCGTCGCTCATGCGCGGCACGGGCGCGCTCTATGCCACCCACATGCGCGACGAAAGCACGGGCTTGCTCGGCTCGGTGCGCGAAGCGATCGAGATCGGCGAGCGCGCGGGCGTGCCGGTGCAGATATCGCACCACAAGGCTTCGGGGCGCGGCGCCTGGGGCCTGGTGAAGGAATCGCTGAAGCTGATCGAGGCTGCCCAGCAGCGCGGCCTCGACGTGCACGCCGACCAGTACCCTTACACCGCCGGCAGCACCATCCTGGCGGCGGTGTATCGCGACGGCAAGCTGCGCGGCGCGATCGGCGACCTGCGCGGCGAGGACGTGGTGATCGCATCGACCGAGTCGCACCCTGAATGGGAAGGGCGTTCGCTCGAGCAGCTCGGCGCGCAACTGGGCTGCAGCCCGGAACGGGCCGCCGAGCGCGTGCTGGCGGCCGACCAGGGCGTTACCTGCGTGCTGCACGCGATGAGCGAGGACGACGTGCGCACGGTGATGCGCCATCCGAGCACCATGATCGGCTCGGACGGCATCCCGACGCTGGAGGGCAAGCCCCACCCGCGGCTCTACGGAACCTTCGCGCGCGTGCTCGGCCGCTACGCGCGCGAGGAAAAGCTGTTCGCCATGGAGGAGGCCGTCTACCGCATGACCGGTTTCGCCGCGGAGAAGTTCGGCTTGCGCGACCGTGGGCGGCTGCACGCGGGTGCGTTCGCCGACCTGGTGCTGTTCGATGCGGCGGCGATCATCGACGTCGGCACCTTCGAGGACCCGAAACGCCGGCCGGCTGGGATCCGCGCGGTGTTCGTGAACGGCGCAATGGCTGTGGCGGATGGCCAGGCCACCGGCGTGCGAACCGGAAAGGTGCTGCGCCGCGCCTAGGGATTATCCTTCCAGTCTCTCATGATGAATCCGGAGTAAGAAGCCATGGCGCGTATCGCAGTGGGCGGCATGCAGCACGAAACCAACACCTTCGCGCCGTCCAGGGCGGACTACGGCGCGTTCGAGGCGGGCGGCGGTTGGCCGGGCGTGCAGTACGGCGAGCCGGTATTCGCTGCCGTCGCGGGCGCCAACATTCCCGCTGCCGGGGCGATCGAGGCGCTGCGCGCACGGGGACACCAGCTGGTGGCCACCGCCTGGGGCGCGGCCAGCCCCTCGGCGCACGTCACCACGGACGCGTTCGAGCGGATCGTCGGGGAACTCATTTCTCATTTGAAAAAGGCGCTGCCGGTCGACGGCGTGTATCTCGACCTGCACGGTGCGATGGTCACCGAGGCGCATGACGACGGCGAAGGCGAGATCCTGCGCCGCGTGCGCGAGGTGGTGGGGCCGCGCGTGCCCGTGTCGGCGAGCCTGGACCTGCACTGCAACTTCACGCACGCGATGTTCGATAACTGCGACGCGCTGGTCGCCTACCGCACCTATCCGCACGTCGACATGGCCGACACCGGTGCGCGCGCCGCGGCGCTGCTCGATCGCATGGTCCGCAGCGGGCAGCCGCTCGCCAAGCACTGGCGTGCGCTCGACTACCTGACCGGCTTGCCGTCGCAGTGCTCGTTCATCGATCCCTGCAAGGCGATCTACGAAGACCTCGGCCGCGAAGGCGAGACCACGCTCTCGTTTACACCGGGATTTCCGATGGCCGATTTTGCCGAATGCGGCATGGCGGTGTTCGGCTACGGCGTCGACGCGAAAAGAACTTCCGCGGCAGTCGACAGGCTGCACGCGGCGGTCGCCGACGCAGAGAAGGATTTCGCGCTCGAGCTGCACCTGCCCGACGAGGCGGTGGCGCGCGCGCGCAGTCGCGGCGAGCCCGGCCGGCCGGTGGTGCTTGCCGACACGCAGGACAATCCCGGCGCCGGCGGCAACGGCGACACCACCGGCCTGCTGAAATCGCTGATCCAGCAGAAGGCGCAGGACGCGGTGCTCGGCCTGCTGATCGACGGCGAGGCGGCGAAGAAGGCGCATGAGGCCGGGCAAGGCGCGACGTTGGTTTTTTCTCTGGGTGGAAAATCCAATATTTCGGGCGATTCGCCCTGTGTCGGCGAATTCACGGTCGAACAGCTCGGCGACGGCAAGTTCACCTGCACCGGGCCGATGTTCAAGGGCTTTCGCATGCAGCTCGGCAGCATGGCGCTGCTGCGGAGCAAGGCCGCGCCCGGCGTGCGCGTCGCGCTGGCTTCGCGCAAGTGCCAGGCAGGCGACCAGGAAATGTTCCGCCACCTCGGCGTCGAGCCGCGCCGCAGCCGCATCCTGGCGCTGAAGAGTTCGGTGCATTTCCGCGCCGATTTCGAACCGATTGCGAAGGAGGTGGTGGTGGTGAAATCGCCCGGTCCCGCCCTTGCCGATCCGACCGAGTTCGCCTGGACGCGGTTGCGCAAGGGCCTGCGCCTCCGGCCGCTGGGCCCCGCCTTCCAGGGCTAGCCGTGCTCGCTTTGCTCCGCACCGCGCTGGCGCTGCTGCTCGCTTTCGCACTGCCGGATGTTCTGCCGCAGTCCGCTCCCGCTCCCGCCGCCGCGGAGCCGGCGCCCAACGAGAAACCGCTCGGCGTCTACGCCACCATCGACACGGGCAGGACGAATTCGGAGATCCGGCAACTCGGCCAGTTGATTCCGACGCCGCGCCGCGACGCGATCGCGGCAGCCATCGCCGACGCGCCCAGGCTGGCGCCGCCCGCACTGTACGCGCTGGCGAACGCCGTGGCGCTCGATGACGCGAAAATGACCGAGGCGGTCTTCTGGTACCACGTCGCGCGCATCCGCGCGGTCTACGACGCGCTGCGCTGCAAGGACGCCACCGCGCGCGGCGTGATCAACGATTTCGGCAGACGGCTGAACCCGGACGTCTCGCGCTACCAGCGCCAGCACCGCGAGCAGACGCTGCAAATCGCCACGCTCGCGATCAAATGGGACAACGAGCACCCGCACGATTACGACCACCGCTGGATCAACCTCTACGGCAAGGTCGTGCGTTACTCCGCGGGAACGGATCCCGCCGAGCTCACCGTGCCCGAGAGCGAATGGCCCGCGATCCTGCAGCACGTGCACGAGGCGCACCTCAAGTCCGTCGAGGCCTTCGCGGCGGAAGGAAAGAAGCTCTGACTAGGGCGAAGGCCAGGGCCGTTGCGCGGGGCGCATCTGCTCCAGCACGCGCGAAAGCCTGAGGACGCCGAGGTCGTCGAAGCGCCTGCCGATGATTTGTATCCCGATCGGCAGCCCGTCCTTGCTGAAGGTCCAGTTGAGCGAGGCCGCTGGCTGCTCGGACATGTTGTAGGGCACGGTGAAGGCGATGTGCGGAAAGGCGTTGCGTGGGTCGCCGCCCGGGGCGGGCAGTTCGGCTTCGTAGGGCAGGATGGGCGAGGTCGGCGAGATCACGAAGTCATAGGGCAGCGTCGCCCTGATCGTCGCATCGCGCAGCGCGACGTAGGCGCCGTAGGCGGCCATCACCTCGCGGCCGGTGAAGCTCTTCGCGCGCCAGCTGCACCATTCGGCGATGAAGGGCAGCACCTTGGCCCGGCGTTCTGGCGGCATCAGCGCATAGTCGTTGTAGGCGCGTGCCTCGAAGAACTTCGACATCCCGTCCATCAGTTCCGCGGTGAGGAACGAGCCCATTTCCTCTACCTTCGCGCCGGCGGCTTCGAGCGCCTTCACGGCCGCTGCAGCGGCGGCGCGGATCTCCGGCTGCGGCGCGAACCCGACCTTCATGTCGGGCAGGAAGCCGATGCGAAGGCCTTTCAAATCCGGGCCGTCCAGGTCGCCATAGTTCTCGGGCTGGTAAGGCAGGCTCATGAAGTCGCGCGCATCGGGTTTGGCGAGCAGGTTCATCAGCGCGGCGGCCGCCGCGACGCCGCGCGTCATCGGACCGGTGACGCGGCCGATGTAGGGCGGGTAGACAGGTACGCGGCCGAGGCTCGGCTTGAGCGCGAAGATGCCGCAATGCGTCGCCGGCAGGCGCACCGAGCCGCCGATATCGGTGCCCAGGTGCAGCGGCGCGTAGCCCGCGGCGGCGGCGGCGCCCGCGCCGGAGCTCGAGCCGGACGTGTTGCGCGCGACGTTCCAGGGGTTGCGCGTCACGCCATGGATGCTCGAGAGGCCCGACGACAGCATGCCGAAATCCGGCATGGTGGTCTTGCCGAGGATCACGCAGCCTGCTTCGCGAAGCCTGGCAGCCGGCGGTGCATCCGCCGACTGTGGCGCTGCGTCATCGTTCGCCCGGGTGCCGATCGGCGCCGGATCGCCTCTGGTGTAGATGTTTTCCTTGATGGTGACCGGCACGCCGTCCAGCGGCGACAGCGGCAGTCGCTTGCGCCAGCGCGCTTCCGACAAGCCGGCAGCCGCCAGGGAACCTTCGCGATCAATGCGATACATCGCATTTAGCTTGGGCTCGCATGCTTCGATGCGCGCCAGGCAGTCGCGCGCGACGTCGACCGGCGACAGCGAGCCGGAGGCATATTGCGCTGCAACCTGAAGCGCATCCATTTCGTGAGTCGCGGCCATGGGTCGCATCATACAATTTGCGTCCTATGCAACGCATCCTCGTTTCGATTCTGGCCATGTGTTTTTGCGCCTCCGCAGGCGCGCAGCAGGAAATCCGCCTCTGGCACGCGATGGGCGGCGCGCTCGGCGAGACGCTCAATTCCCTGGTGCGGCGCTTCAATGAATCGCAGAAGGAGTTCCGCGTCGTCGCTGAGCACATGGGCAGCGCGGAGGACACGATGATCGCCGCGCTGAAGGCGCAGCGCACGCCCGGCGGCCCGGACCTGGTGCAGGTGAACGAAATCGCCACCGCGCAGATGATGGCGTCGCGCAGCGCGGTGCGCCCGGTGTGGCAAGTGTTCGCCGAAGCGGGCGAACGCGTCGACGCGCGGGACTTCCTGCCGGCGGTGGAGAGCTACTTCTCGGACGGTGCCGGCAGGCTGGTGGCGATGCCGTTCAATATTTCCACGCCGATCCTGTTCTACAACAGGGATGCCTTCCGCAAGGCGAAGCTCGACCCGGACAATCCTCCAAAGACCTGGTACGAGATGCCGAAAGCGATGGGCGCACTGCAGGATGCGGGCTACGACTGCGTCTACACCACGGCCTGGCCTTCCTGGGTGCAGGTCGAGAACATGAGCATCTGGCACAACCAGGACTTCGCGACGCGCGACAACGGCATGGACGGCCTCGACGCCAAGCTGGTCTTCAACACGCACCTGATGGTGCGCCACGTCTCGATGCTCGCCTCCTGGGCGCGCTCGGGCTACTTTACCTACAGTGGCCGGCGCATCGAGGGCGAACGCCGCTTCGAACGGGGTGAATGCGCGATGGTGACCACGGCTTCCTCGAGCTACGCCCAGCTGCGCAGCGCGGCGAAGTTCGATTTCGGCACCGCCCAGCTGCCGTACTACGACGACATCAAGGGCGCGCCGAACCACACGCTGATCAACGGCGGCGGCCTCTGGGCCATGGGGGGCAAGACGCATGCCGAGTATCGCGGCGTGGCACGCTTTCTGGCCTGGCTCGCGAAACCTGACATCCAGGCGGAGTGGCACCAGCGCACCGGCTTCGTGCCCGTGACGCGCGCGGCCTACGAGCTTACTGCGCAATCCGGCTTCTACAAGGCGAACCCGGGCCACGAGATCGCGATCAAGCAGCTGCTGCTCAACTATCCGACGCGCGAGTCGCGCGGCATCCGGCTGGGCAATTTCGCGGCAATCCGCGCGATCATCGAGGAAGAGCTGGAACCGGTGTGGGAGGACAAGGTACCGCCCAAGCTGGCGCTCGACCGGGCCGCGGAGCGCGGCGACGTGCTGCTGCGCAAGTTCGAGCACGACAACCGCGCGGGCCAGGAGCCGGGCGTGCCGCCGCGCGCGCCGCGCAGAACGAAGGATGGAGCGAAGAGCAAGTAGGCCTTCGGACGCCATTCGCCGCACTGCAACAAGAAATAATTCTGTAGTATTTCCGAAATAAGGCGAACGTAGACTCGCCAGTCTTTAACCCCCAGATTCTCAGGAGACTCGAATGCGCATCAAACACTTAGTTGTTGCATTGGCTGCGGCCGGCCTGTATTCGACTGGCGCCCGGGCCCAGACCGAAATCCAGTGGTGGCATTCGATGGCCGGGAAGCTCGGCGACAAAGTCGGCGAGATCGCCCAGAAGTTCAACGCCAGCCAGTCGCAATTCAAGGTGGTGCCGGTCTACAAGGGGCAATACGACGAATCGATGACGGCGGCGATCGCCGCGTACCGCTCGGGCAATCCCCCGGCGATCCTGCAGGTATTCGAGGTTGGCACGGCGACCATGATGGCGGCGAAGGGCGCGGTCAAGCCCGTCTACCAGCTCATGGCAGAGCAGCACGAGAAATTCGATCCCAAGGACTACTTGCCGGCAGTCACTTCGTATTACTCCGACACCAAGGGCCACCTGCTGTCGATGCCGTTCAACAGTTCGACACAGGTGCTTTACATCAACAAGGACGCGTTCAAGAAAGCGGGCCTCGATCCGGAGAACCCGCCCAAGACCTGGCAGGACATGGAGAAGGCCGCGGAGAAACTGAAAGCCTCGGGCGCGGCCTGCGCCTTTACCACCGGCTGGCAGTCCTGGGTTCAGCTGGAGAGTTTCAGCGCCTGGCACAACGTGCCTTTCGCGACCCTGCAGAACGGCTTCGGCGGCCTCGGCACGCGCCTGGAGTTCAACGGACCGGTGCAGGTGATGCATATCCAGAACCTCGGAGACTGGGCGAAGAAGGGCCTGTTCACCTATGCCGGCCGCAAGGACGAGCCCACGGGCAAGTTCATGAGCGGCGAGTGCGCCATGGAGACGACCTCGAGCGGTTCGTACGCCAACATCAAGGCGAACGCCAAGTTTGAATTCGGCGTGGCGCCGCTGCCGTACTACCCAAGCGTGAAGGGCGCGCCGCAAAACACCATCATCGGCGGCGCGACGCTGTGGGTGATGACCCAGAAGGACCCGAAGGTTTACAAGGGCATCGCCGAGTTCTTCACGTTTCTTTCAGGCTCTGAAATCCAGTACGACTGGCACAAGTCGACCGGCTACGTGCCGATCACGCTGGCAGCCTACGAATTGGCCAAAAAAGAGGGTCTTTACAAGGAGCGCCCGGGGTTCGACACGGCAATCATAGAGTTGACGCAAAAGTCACCGACGCCGAATTCGAAAGGCCTGCGCCTCGGCAATTTCGTCCAGATCCGGAACGTGATCGACGAAGAGCTGGAGGAAGTCTGGGGCGGCAAAAAGACGGCCAAGGCGGCGCTTGGCGACGCGGTCAAGCGCGGCAACGAGCTGCTCGAAAAGTTTCAGAAGGCGAATCAGTAAGTCTGCGCGGGCGGACCGGCGCGCTCTGCGCGCCGGCGCCGGCGCCGGATCACGAGGATGGAGAAACGCGCGCTCTTTCGCTCGCGCTGGCTGCCGTATGCGCTGGTGGCGCCGCAGATCGCGGTGTCGCTGGTGTTTTTCTTCTGGCCGGCGGTCCAGGCGCTGTACTGGTCGGTCCTCCTGCAGGACGCGTTCGCGGCGAAAACACAGTTCGTCTGGTTTGACAATTTCGTCGCCCTGTTCAGCGACGCCACCTATTTTGCGTCGTTCAAGGTAACCGCGCTGTTCTCCGTCCTGGTGGCGGCTATCGGTTTGTCGGTGTCTCTGCTGCTCGCCGTGTTCGCCGACCGCGTGGTGCGCGGCGCGACGCTCTACAAGACCTTGCTCATCTGGCCCTACGCGGTGGCGCCGGCCGTCGCGGGCATTCTGTGGCTGTTCCTGCTTTCGCCTGCGATCGGCATCATCACCTTTGCGCTACGCGGCGCCGGCGTCGATTGGAACTATTACGTCAACGCCGACCAGGCGCTGCTGCTCATTGTCATCGCAGCGATCTGGAAGCAGATCAGCTACAACTTCCTGTTTTTCCTCGCCGGGCTGCAATCGATCCCGCCGTCGCTGATCGAGGCGGCGGCGATCGACGGCGCCGGACCGGTGAGGCGGTTCTGGACCATCGTATTCCCGCTCCTGTCGCCTACCGCTTTCTTCCTGCTGGTGGTCAACATCGTCTACGCTTTCTTCGACACTTTTGCGATCGTCGACGCGACCACCCAGGGCGGGCCGGCACGCGCCACGCAGATTCTGGTCTTCAAGGTGTATGAAGATGGCTTCAAGGCGCTTGACCTGGGCGGCTCGGCCGCGCAATCGGTGGTGCTGATGGTCATCGTCATCGCGCTCACCGTCGTCCAGTTCCGCTGGGTCGAGCGCAGGGTGCAGTACTGAGCCCAATGGTAGAGCGCCGCCCCTTCCTCGATGCCCTGCGCCATGTGGTGCTGATCGGCGGCATCGCGGTCGTGATGTTTCCCGTCTATATCGCGCTGGTTGCATCGACGCTGTCTCTCGACCAGATCATGAACGTGCCGATGCCTTTGTGGCCGGGCACGCACGCCCTGGAAAACTACGCGGCGGTGCTGGCCCACGGCAGCGCCCAGGGCTCAAGCGCGCCGGTAGGGCGCATGATGCTGAACAGCCTCGTCATGGCGTTGGCGATCTCCTGCGGCAAGATCTCGATTTCAATCATCTCCGCGTTTGCCATCGTCTATTTCCGGTTCCCGTTCCGCAATGCCTTCTTCTGGATGATTTTTCTGACGCTTATGCTGCCCGTCGAGGTCCGCATATTGCCGACTTACCAGGTGGTGGCGAGCCTGGGCCTCGTGGATACCTACACCGGGCTTTCGTTGCCGCTGATTGCTTCGGCAACCGCGACCTTCCTCTTCAGGCAATTCTTTCTCACGATCCCGGATGAGCTTGCGGAGGCCGCGCGCATAGACGGCGCGGGGCCGATGCGCTTCTTCGTCGACGTGCTGCTGCCGCTGTCGCGCACCAATATTGCTGCGCTGTTCGTGATCATGTTCATCTACGGCTGGAATCAATACCTTTGGCCGCTGCTGGTGACGACGCAGGAAAGCATGTATACGACCGTGATCGGCATCAAGCGCATGATCCCGGGCGGCGACGCGGCCGCCGAGTGGCACCTGATCATGGCGACGGCGATCCTCGCGATGCTGCCGCCGGCCCTGGTGATCCTGCTGATGCAGAAGTGGTTCGTGAAGGGCCTCGTGGAGACTGAAAAATAATGGCCGCCGTATCGCTGAAGGACGTGCGCAAGAGCTACACCGCCGAGCTGCAGGTCATCCATGGCGTATCGATGGACATCGCCGACGGCGAGTTCGTCGTGATCCTCGGCCCCTCGGGCTGCGGCAAGTCGACGCTGCTGCGCATGGTGGCGGGGCTGGAGACCATAAGCGCCGGCGAGATCGTGATCGGCAGCCGCGTAGTCAACCAGCTCGAGCCCAAGGACCGCGACATCGCGATGGTGTTCCAGAACTACGCGCTCTATCCGCACATGAGCGTGTACGAGAACATGTCCTACGGACTGCGCATCCAGAAGATGCCGAAGGAGGAGATCGACGCGCGCGTGCAGAAGGCCGCCGCGATCCTCGAGCTCGGCAAGTTCCTCGAGCGCAAGCCGCGCGCGCTGTCGGGGGGCCAGCGCCAGCGCGTCGCCATGGGCCGCGCCATCGTGCGGGAGCCCGCGGTGTTCCTGTTCGACGAACCGCTGTCCAACCTGGACGCCAAGCTGCGCGTGCAGATGCGCGCCGAACTGCAGGCACTGCACAGGCGGCTCGGCACCACCAGCCTCTACGTGACCCACGACCAGGTGGAGGCGATGACGCTCGCGCACCGCATGATCGTCATGAACGGCGGCCGCGCCGAGCAGATCGGTGCGCCGCTCGAGGTGTATGCCAGGCCAGCGACGACCTTTGTCGCCAGCTTCATCGGCTCTCCGCCCATGAACCTGGTGCCGCGCGACGGCAAGCTGCTCGGCGTGCGGCCCGAGCACCTGGTGCCCTGCGCGGCGTCCGAGGCGGGCTTGACGATCGTGGTCGACCTGGTCGAGCCGCTGGGCGCGGACACGCTGGTCTACGGCATGACGGGCGAGGCGCGCGTGGTGGTGCGGCTTTCTTCGGCCGACAGGGTGCCGCAGGGCACGCTGCCGCTGCGCTTCGATCCGGCCAATGCGCACTGGTTCGACCCGGCGAGCGGCAAGCGCATCGAGTCGTGAACCATTTGTCGGGGCTCGCGCTGGCGTTCGCGGCGTTTTCCGCATTTGCATTCGACCTGGAGGGCCACCGCGGTGCTCGCG
>Ga0335083_10011824_pt1 | contig 10475 bp, 19 predicted proteins | sample Lox_Sample_42_FD_206716 | JGI IMG/M metagenome (GOLD analysis project Ga0335083, IMG submission 206716) | Soil microbial communities from Loxahatchee National Wildlife Refuge, Florida, United States - Lox_Sample_4.2 | ecosystem: Environmental > Terrestrial > Soil > Wetlands | place: USA... | reverse complement strand
TCTTTTGTTTGTGCTGACTCCCATTCTTTTGCCAGTTGGTTTGATTGCTATGGCTTCTGAAAGGATCAAGGCCAAGCATGCAGAACGGAAGTCAAAACGTATTATCGCAAAAATGTTGAAGTAACATAAATAGTTTTACATGGAGACGTGGCTGAGTCCGGTTTAAGGCGCTCGCCTCGAAAGCGAGAGGCCCACCTAAGACGTGGGTCCGTGGGTTCAAATCCCTCCGTCTCCGCCATATTTAAATTAATTCGGTGGTATGGGCGAGTCTGGTTTATGCCGCATACCTTGAAAGTATGTTAGCCGCTTAACAACCGGCTACGTGGGTTCGAATCCTACTGCCACCGCCATATTCTTGCACGTTACTCATAAAAGTCGTATAATGAATCCATAATTGGAAATCATTATGTCAGACCTGATCGAACGTGATATCAGCGCCGAAGAATGGCGTGAAGTAATTGTCAATCTAAATCCTCCCTATCGTATCCTTAATCCTAAGACGCTTATTACCCGTCCGGGTGGTTCTACCCATCGTGTGGTAGACGCTGAAGGTATCGTCCATTGTTATCCATCACCGGAAACCGGCAAGTCTATTGTCCGCTGGAAGCCACGAGATAACAAGAATCCAGTACAGTTTTAATTCAGTTACAAACCTTGACACGCCGTAAAGGCGTGTTATCATTTTCACACCTTTAAAAATGGAACTCCCGCATGTCTTCTGAACTTGATGCACTGATTGCTGAACTTGAAGCTCTTTCGAAGAGAAATGGCCGCGTTAGCGCCTTCTATATCCCTACTCTTATCAAGAACCACTTGACCAATATTGTCAAGAATCGTTCTATCGTGGTGACTGGTGATACTGCCCATTCTTCCATTGATTATTTTATCAATACTACGCTGAAGAATATCGATAAGCCACGTCTCTATGATTTTCAGGCAGAAAATGTGCATGAAGAAGACGTGATTCATTCTCTGACTCGCTATGTTCCTGACATGCTGCTTTCTGATGAATATTCGGCAGAAGACATTCAGGAAGCCATTGCTGGTAAGAAGTGGGTTAGCTTCCGTGGTGGCTACGATTGCAAGTGCTACGACTGTGCCGTGAATTTGTGCATCGCTTTCAGTGGTAGCATCGTTAAGCTGTCTGGCGTTAAGCCGTGCAGTAGCAATCGCAAGTTTACCATTGAAGTCGATTTCCCGACTGGTGAGGTTGTGTATGCCGATTGGCCTGCACGCTTCTCTGAAATGCGCAATGCTGGTTTCATTTCGGAAAACGATGGCATCAGCATTAACTATCTTGTTGGTCAGCGTCAGCGCAGCGATGAATTTGCTAATCAACAGATTTTCCACCAGAGCGTAGGTAATAGCTGTCCGCGTCTGTGGGTCCACACCGATAAGGACAAGGTTCAGATTGGTGGTGCTGAATACGACGAAGAAAAAGATGATTACATTCCTCCGACCAATTTCGAAGATGCTGGTTATTTCTGCACCGATCTGTGGTGGGTTACTATGATCGATAAGCAGTTTTACGATAGTATGATTGCTCGCCTTCCGGCTGAGCGTGATACCAAGTATTACGAAAAGGATGTTGACACGGTTAACATCAAGCCGGGTCGCTGGCGCTTTACGTGCAATGCTGGCCTTGGTGACGATGACGACCACATTCCGTATACCACGGCTGAATGGATTGGTCCTGCCAGTGATTTCGTGCCAGAATATGAAATTCTTGGTAGCAACCATCGCCTTAAGACGCTTGAAGAAGTTATCTATGAGCGTGCTGGTGAATTCACGGACGGTCTTGATTACAAGAACGAACCGTATCACTACGATACCACAAAGTTCAGTGTCATTGACTACATGTTCAATACCATTGGTAATGGACTGCGTAGCAAGGGTGAGTTCTATCAGCACTTGCGCGTTGCCAAGGATGCAGTAATCATCAAGAAGCCTTTTGTAAGCCATCCTGACGCCGTTCCGACCTTCAAGAATCCGTATCCTAACTTCGATGCGAAGTGGAGCCTGATCGAGCGTGACGTGGCTCTCAAGGACATTCCTACGGATTGGCTGGAAGGTGTGGCATGGTTCTATGAGAAGTGCATTTCGTACTTCGAAAGCGATCCGCAGGATTATTCCTATGCTTATCCGGGTAACAAGTACACGGAAGAAAAGCGTAAGGAAGAAAACGAAAAGATGCTTAAGGCCATCAATGATCTTCGTAAACCTGACATGACTGATGAACAGTGGCAGGCTTCCATTGTGAAGAATTATGAAGTACCATTCAATGGTAACGTTGAAGATTTCCTTGCAGCACGGTGGGATAAGCGTAAGAGCGATGCCATCAAGTTCTGCAAGAACACGATCAAGAAGATTAATAAGGAACTTGCAAATCGCAAGTAATTTCGGTAGACTTTAAAAATTGGTTCCCACGTCTTCTTATTCTTAGTAGTACATGGACTAAAAGATGGATCGGCTCCTTGGGAGAAGAAGTTAACGAGTGAGCATCACTGGAAACGGTGAAAGCTTGGTATGATAGTGCTAGATTCGGTGGATTGGCTCCAAGGATGGAGTCCCTATGAATGGCCTGCTTACCATTAGGCGTGATGTTGGACCAATTTTTAATCTTAACAGGATTGTTTAAATGAGTGTAGAATCAAAGCTTTATCTCGGTTATTACTTTGACATTAAGCCTGTCAAGCAAATGGTGGGTCGTACTTATGACGGCTGTAACATTTGCAAGAAGGCATCCAATGCCAAATTCTGTAGTGACTGTGGCGCATCAATTGGTCGTATCAATGTGGAAATTGAAACGGAAACAAGCATTTACACGCTACTTGAGAACATGGGTAAGCAGTGGGATTACTTTATCCGTAATACTGACCACTATTGCAATACTCCATCAACGATCTATGTTTTAACCCATCGTGGCAATATTGACACCGATGATCGTAAAGTGGTAAAGTTCACTGATGGAAAGATTCCAGCACCAGATGACCGTACAATTGAGTTCTTGAATGCGTTCAAGTCCAAGTATGGCGAAGATTCCATTAAGATGGAATATGGGCTGGTATATTACTTTACATAAAGACTTAAGCTACTGACCAACACTGCGGCGTAAGTGCAGACCAGCTAGGGTAGTGACTCGGTTCGATTCCGATGAAAGAATGGTTCCCGTAAATCCGCATGGTCTGTTCACCGGTTCGACTCCGGGGTCAGTATGAATTCATTAATGTCAGAGCCTTGATAGTGTAGTAAACGAAGGGTCTGAGAAGGCCCACCATAGAGGGTTACAGTCCCGTAGGTGAAGTCGGATGATGTAGTTCATCCCGTTGACGAAAGTTGAATTCTAGACATGACGAGTAGCGATGACAGGAGCGATGACAAATGAATTATAACAGATACAAACCTTTACCCAAGAGACGATGGAATAACAAAATTCCACCTAATCTTGAACGCATGTATGATTTTTACGAATACACGGATGAATCGTGTGAAACCTATTCACAGTTCCGTGACCGTATGTTAGCAAAGATTCGCTTTGCTATGGAAGAAGGCGATTGGAAAGGTCTGCCAGTTAATACCGGCTATCAGTTTAAAACCAATACACAGGAAGACGATGCAAAAATGTTGCGTCGCATGCTTAAGGAAGGCTTGGTTAAGATGGAACGTAGAGCCTTTAGAAAGGCTTGGAAGCTTTGTGGTATGAGCGTATTGGTATTAGCATGAATCAATCTTTATTCGAATCTGCTTCGATGTATAAGCAGAGGATCGCAACGTTGAAGGCTGAAATCAAACGACTTCAGAATCTTTGTCCGCATCCGAATTTAAAAACCAAACATACAGCGCATGCTGCCGCTATTTCATGGAATAGTCCTGATGTATTTTACGGGAACTTACCAAAAATCAAGATTCAGCATAAATGCCCTGACTGTGGTAAACAGTGGACCAGAAAATGAAAAGAATGTGCAAAATAAACGACCCATCAACTTACGACCGTCGCCAAGTGCAATGGAAGGAAGCTGAAGAACATTTCAATGAAGTCGTCTTGTTTATGTTTGACATATATCGTTTGGTTGGCTATTGTGAAGATGATAGTGATGTGTATTACGTCCTTAAGCATCCTAACAATGCTAACTATATTAGATATTCGATGTATACTGGTGTTGGCTCTCCTATTCTGTTGAAGGGTAGGATAGCAGAACGAGATTATACAAATCTAGATACGGTTCTTGGTTACAATGGTTGTCCACCGGAACCAGAGTTCATTCTTGGATTTCCTGAAGAATGGAAATATTAAGTTGACAAATTAAGTGATAATTGTTAGAATCACTCTAAATAGAAACACTGACGCGGATTATATTAATAGCAGATTACTTGGCTCATAACCAAGAGGTGGTGGTGCAACTCCATCATCCGCTACCAAATCGTGACGTGGACATACTCTGAACACATGCGCAGGGGTATCATCGGGAAGTCACAACCAATTTAAGAATCGATACTGGTCCTCCCGTGGATCGCATGAATCCTTCAAGCCTGACCGCGTGCAGTATCAACCAATTTACAACAACCTTCAAGGAGATTCCAATGTTTATGCACTAAACAAAGGAGTAGCATATGAAAGTAAATGATACACACACCAGCGTATTCTTCCAGTTGTACGATAATCCAGTAGAAGCAGCACTGCTAACACTGAAGTCCGATCTGAACATCATCGCCGCTAAAAAGATAAGGGCAGATGGGATCGTCGCAGTAGAAGGTGTAAGTGCCCAAACCTTGGACATGGTATTAACGGGTAAGGCCATCAGCACTGTCCCACTAGACGAATTGTTCGTCTTGGTAATGAAATTGGGATACACTCTGAACGTAAACAAGAACCCATACAGCCCCAACCCATTAAACGTGAGTGTAATAGAAGATTAACCATATTGCTTATAGCAAAAGAGATAGGCCATCTTTCTAGCTATACGCGAGGAATATGAAAAGTTTTGATCTGTACGTTATGACGGTCCCTTAACTACTCACTGTGCCCTTCCGGTGCATATTCTAATAAGTCTCAGCCATAGAAGACATAACGAGATTCAATGGTAGGGAAAGACGGGATAAAATTCAATAAGGCAAGGATTGATCCTTGCCTTTTCCTTTTAAATACATTACACTTTCAGTATCCAATAACTGAGATTCGATCATGATTAAGCGTGATAACATCATCGTATATGTTCCTGAAGGTAAGGCACTGAATGAAATGATTGATATTCTGCGGAAGTCTCCGTGGGATGATGTATTTCGCAAAGGTTGTGCCTTCCGCCCATTGATGGATCAGTTTTTCTTTTTTCAGCCATATGACGATCCCGATGGTGGTCAGTGGTTGAAGTACAATAAAGATTTGCTTGCTGAAGGTGAATGGGTCTTCAATCATCGTGATTTTAGCCGTTGTGCACCGTTTGTCGATCACATGATGAAACACTTCACCATTGAAGAATTTATGACTAAGGATTTTTATATCCACATGGATTGGTAATGAAACTCAAAAATATCATGTTGGCGCTCAGGGATCAACTCCCATTGAAGCGCTTGCTTAAAAACATTCGAAATGGTAATGTATTCGGACTGTTCCACAAACGATCACATTACCGTGATAATGGACAAGCTAAAGTAACATACAATACCAAAGTAACCGCAACGAAGTCTGCTCAGAAAATGAGCGAGAAACATGGTGTGTACTTTAGTAATTATAAGTGTATGCACTGCGACGGCTATCACATTGGCAAGAATCGCTACTATCAATCCTATCAACTATCAACGACAGATAAAAATGACAATGCGAATTAATGTTCTTTACTACGATGGTATCAAGGATTGCCGTGCCACTGTTTATGCCGATAGCATCAAGGTCATTCTTGCAAAAGAATTGACTGGTGTTGAAATGGAACGTATGGAAAAGTATATAACAACTGCTGCCAAGATGGTTCATGCACAGGCTAATGGTACGACTTATAAGATGGATGTGACTATTGAAAAAATTCGTCAATTCGAATATCCTAACCTTCGCTTTCGTACACGATCAAAAAGCGATTATATTTGGCTAAAATCATATCAAATTGAGCATTAATGAAAATTGTCAGCCCCTTCCAAGATTATTACGATCACGCTGTTCACCCTTCACAGGTGGACAACCGTATTCTTTTTGTCCGCAAAACGAAAACTGTTGACTTCGATTTCGAAGGCTCGCTGGAAGGTGCTAGCATTGGTACTGAAATCACGTATCGTGTGAAGACCACATTCAAGGGTAAGGATGAATACAATTACCTGACTCTACGTACAGCGCTGCTTGCCATCGGCAACAAGGCTTACCAAATCATGGTGCCAGCCTATATCCCGGTGGACGAGAAAGACTTCCTGAATCAACGTAATGGATTCACGCTGGCTCCTTGGGGTTCACCTTCTAAGGAAACCTATCTCAAGCATTACAAAAACTATCTCAGTGAGCATGGTGACGTGCAGGTTGAGATTACCGAATCGGAACCATATCAGACTCCACGCTGGATGCTACGTTATGTTCGCGGTAATCGCAAGCATGATGAACGTTTCGTTTACGTGGGTCCAATTAATGTTGACACCACGGCACTTTGCATGCATTATCAGTCGCCTGTGGTACTTGTTGCCAAGTTGAAAGACAGTGATAGCCGTTACGGTACTACTTCCAAACGCAAAGTCATTGTGAATCCTCCTTTGAAGGCATTCAACATGATGACAGAGATTGATTCCTTCCAGACATGGCAGGAAATTTCTATGTGGATTGGTGGCGTGATGCCGGGTGGTCAGTCGCCTATGGTTCAAATCAGCGATACCAGCAAAATTATCAAGGCTGGATTCGATCCTAAAATTTCATTCCGAAAGAGAAAAGAAACATGATTGAAACAATTGCATTATGCTTCATGACAATCATTACCCTGATGTTCACCATGATTCCGATTATTGGATTAATCATTATCATTGTATTCATCAAGGAAGCCATTTTCAAGAATGAAACCGATGAAATTGTAGCTGATGCTTCAGGTACTTTAGTAGCTGCTATCATGGCTTTGATTTTTGGTGGCCTCGTTTGTACCCTGTTGTGGGGATTAACGATAATGAGTTGGGAGTCGCATATTGACGAAATCCGTCATCCATGTATAGAATGGAGCAATCCATACGCCACTGGCGGCTTAGCCGATGAATCGTTCTGTAGAAAGCGAAAGGATTAATATGAATTCTGCACTAAATTTTATAATGGGTGCTCTAACTGCTCTGTTGGGTTATATCATCCTCCTGATGTTGATTCCTAATGCTTACCTTTATCTATTGGTAGGTTGGTCGATGGTGTTTGTATTGTTCTGTGGTTGGATATACAATATCGCCATGGTACAGAAATTTGGTGCTTCTCGACAGTGGTTTGCAGTAGCCGTTTTCGCACTGCTGAGTCTCATTAATGCTATCATGATCGGTAAGATCATGGCGCATTTAATAAATTAATTTAGGACTAAAATGAAAAAGATTCTACGATGTTTCTGGCAGGGAGTATGCCAAGGCTTTTGGGAAGGCATAGCCTTTGCAGTAGCTATTTGGGCTATGGCCCTTCCTCTTATGGGAACCATGTTCGCCATATTTGTTGCAATTACTGGTCTTGGTGATTTCATTTTTGGAAAAGATCATGGACTCATTGCATGGTTGTATTTCATCGGCTTGGAAATGGCAATGGTTGCTTTGTGGTTGATTTGTAACTGCATTTGTAACTATACTATTCCCTACGGTACAAAGATTTTGAAAGGTCAAGCCTAATGGACGGTGAATTCTGTGAAGAATATGTAGAGGACAAAGTTCCTCGCACGTATTCTGCAATTGAAGACGATTTCGAAACAACCTTTGATGAATGGGATGACTGACGTGCTTAAAGAACTGGAAGAACTCAGCGGTTGGGTAGCCGGTATGGCTATGATATTACTTTATCATATTGTAATATTCCTTAACCTTTTCATGATTTGCTTTGGTCTAGTCATTATAGCTCATGGTTTCGGTGGAATAGCGTCAATTATTGACGGAACCGCAATTAATGGTATACTGTTCACATCAGGTAGGTCGGTCTTCTTCATTCTATTTGGAACACTGATGTTTGCTGGCTTCTTTTGTTTCGCTGTCCAGCTAATCAAGCATTACCGAGTATTTGTACAGGCGATGCTTTCGTAGGATTAAGTTATGGTTGATAAGTTAGAAAACATTGTTGGTCGTTTAATGGGTGGTATTTTCTATATCATTTTCATGATTATTCTTATCGCTGCTTGTATTGCGTCGATAGTAGTTGGAAGCATATTCATTTACGGTTTCTTTAATCTAGTGTATGCCTTCTTTGCCCATAGTTGGGATGAATTCGGTAATCGACTTGGCGGTGCATTAGCTATGATCGTTTTAGGTGGTATCTTCTTTTGTGGACTGGCATGTGCTAGCATTGAAGGTATCAAGGGAATGAAAGGTGCATTCAAGCATTTAGTTCTAGACGGAATCAAGCTTGACAAATAAGTTTTAAGTGATATGATAGTTTCATGTTCGGCAGATTCCAATAGGCACACAGAGTGTGAGGGGAATGTCAGGATAAACCAAAAGGACTAATTACCTGAGTAGGATAATCCGCCGAAAACGTGTCATAGAGTCGCGAATCAATGATACGTAGGTAGAACAACGATTGTTTGAGGTTATCGTCGTGAGACGACAAAAGTAAGCGGTAGTGGCGTGCGCTACGATGCTGATAATTTTTAAGCACACCCCTCGTGGGCAGGATGTAAAACATCGGATTTAGGAGCTTTATTGGGATATGGCCTAAATCAAAAATGAATCCCTAATGATTCCCGTGCCGCCGCATTCTTCCCTCCTTCTTGTAATGCGACGCCTCCATCCCACCATGTTAGCGCATGGTGGGATTTTTATTTGACAATCACTGATTTAAAATCTATACTTCTGATATGAAATACATTGTGGAGTTTTCTTTCCAGTATGAAGACCTATTTGATACCGTGCAATATTCGGTAGAGACTCCCCTTTGTGCAGATGATGTAAAACATTTGATTGAAGATAAGAGCCGTGTCCTTGAGGATATCAAGAACGGTCCTAAACGCTCTACGGATGGCAATGTAGTCTATCTAAAGTCTACCAATAAAGAACAGCCATTGATCGACACGAAAGGCAATGTAAGCCAACAATTCCGTAATTTGGCTACCTTGCAATTTGATCGTGGAAAGCTTATAGTACCACTTGGATTACTTCCTGAAACAATCATCATCTTCACTCCCGAAGAATGGTTTGACTACTGCTTGGTGGAATAATGACCGCTAAAAAGCCGCGATACTGGACTGACGTGAAAGACATTTCTAATCACTATCGAGCAATGGGCGTAGATGGCTTTTACGAGAAGCACGCTCAAGACTACGACAATCCCCACAAGGAAGACATTCATTCGCTCCTGAGCGAATTTTGGGAGCCTGAGTGGACGAATATTCGTATCTGCGACCTTGGCTGTGGTGACGGTCTGGTTACTAAATGGATGATGGCTAATCATCCGGGTTGTACTGCTGTCGGCATCGATAAGTGGATGGCAAAGCGCTACACCGAAGAAACCGGCTTCCCTTCATTCAAGCTGGATTTTCACCAGTTTGCATCTGATATGTATCCCAATGGCACTGGCCTTGAAAAGCCCGGTGACCCCAAATCCAAGTTTAATGATAACTATGATCTAATCATTTGCAGTTACGCATTTGATTTGATTAGGGAATCCATGCAACATCATTGGATGTACAAGCTGTCACAATTCACTGACAGGGTACTCCTTATCAGACCAAACCGAAAGGTGTTAGACACATGGTCATTCCGACCTATTAAAAAGGTTGCCGTAGGTAAGGCAAAGGGTGTACTATACCAGTTCAATGAAGATTACCACGAGCAGTGGAAACAATTTAAGGAAAGGCTACAAAATGATTGTTAATGAAATTCAGAAATGGGGTGATCTTGTTGAAGATAAGCCCAAGTATCTACAGTTCTGGTTCCAAACCAGAGACGAATTTCTGGAATACCGAAATTTGTATAATTCCATTGTTGATACTGTCACGCAGATGACACAACAATACTATTTAAATCCCACGCTGGCTAGTCGGAAGTATGACGAACTTAGAGCTAAAGGATGGCTAGGTAGGCTGTTCCATCCTAATTACGATGCTGAGTTTAGACTGGCATGTGACGAGTATTCCAAAGAATACAATGAATTTAATGCAAAGCGTGAGAAGATTATGAATACGGGAACCGTGATTCCTCGTATTGTGACAGCCAATTACGTTTTTGAAAATTGGGCCATTGTGCCTGAATATTGGGTGACCACTTATAATCGACTGCTATTGCAACAGCAACAGGTATTCACTACCGATTACATTATTTTGGCAGCATCTAAGGAAAGCAAA
>Ga0335083_10011823_pt1 | contig 10475 bp, 10 predicted proteins | sample Lox_Sample_42_FD_206716 | JGI IMG/M metagenome (GOLD analysis project Ga0335083, IMG submission 206716) | Soil microbial communities from Loxahatchee National Wildlife Refuge, Florida, United States - Lox_Sample_4.2 | ecosystem: Environmental > Terrestrial > Soil > Wetlands | place: USA... | reverse complement strand
GGCGTCGCGGCCTGCGGCCAAACGACGACTTCGACGGAAACGGCGGCTACGACGACCGATACGGGCATGGCGACCACGACCGACACCGGCATGGCCACCACGACCGACACCGGCACCACGACCGCCACGACGACGGGCACCACCACGGGCACCACGACCACCCCGTAATTCCGTCATCGGAAGTGGAGAATTTGAAGGGCCGCTCGAAAGAGCGGCTCTTCTGCTTTTTGGGCCCGCGCCGCCGGTGCAAAAACGCATCGCCGGGCGCGCGCGACGGAGCCATGCGCGATTGTCGCGCCGCTCCTTGTTTTTGATGGCTCCCTTCGCTTGTCAGCGGCTTCACGCAGCGGCTAGCTGGCGCGCGCGCTGAGATCGCTCAGCGCCAGGAGGAGGGGTAAGTACCGATGACAAAGCTCAAACTGGCGATCGCCGCGAGTGCGGCGGCTCTTCTCGCCTTCGGCGTCGCGGCCTGCGATCAAACCACGACGGCCACCACGACCGACACGGCGACCGCGACCACAACTGACACCGGCATGGCGACCACGACAGACACCGGCATGGCCACCACAACGGGCACGGCGACCACCACCGGGACCACAACGGGCACCGCGACGACGCACTAATCGCCCGGTCGGCATGCGAATTGGACGAGCCGCTCGAAAGGGCGGCTCGTTTGTTTTTGGGCTATGCCTGACGGCGAATGAGCCGATTGCCGCCGCGGCCCGAACTTGACTGGAGCGATCAGAGCGCGCCGCGGGCGCTGGCGTTCGACGACGTCTATTACTCCGCGCGCGGCGGGCTCGCGGAGTCCGAGGCGGTATTTCTCAGCGGCTGCGGCTTGCCCGCGGCATGGCGGGGTCGAGGCCGCTTTGCCATTTGCGAACTCGGATTTGGCTCGGGACTGAACGCGCTGGCGGTGTGGCGTGCGTGGCGGAAGACGCGCGAAGCCCATGCGATTCTGCACATGGTCTCGATGGAGGCTTTTCCCTTGGAGCGCGAAGACGCCGCGCGTGCGCTCCGCGCTTTTTCCGAGGTCAGCGACCTGAGCGTTCGGTTGCTGGAGCGTTGGCCGGTGCGGGCTTACGCACCGCAGCGCCTTTGGTTTCCCGAAGACGGCTTCGCCCTAACGCTGCGTATCGGCGAGGCGGCGTCCGAGTTGGCGGGGTTGCAAGGGCAGTTCGACGCCTGGTTTCTCGACGGCTTCGCACCCGCGCGTAATCCGGACATGTGGTCGCCGGCGGTGTTTGCGGAGATGGCGCGGCTTTCAGCGCCCGGCGCGCGCGCAGCGACATTTTCCGTCGCCGGCGAGGTGCGGCGCGGGCTCGAGGCTGCGGGTTTCGCGGTTGAGAAAAAGCCCGGCTTCGCGGCGAAGCGCGAGCGGCTTGAAGCACGGCTTCCGGCGCGGTCGTCAAAGTCGCATCCGCTTTATCCTTACGAAACGTTGCACCCGAAGCGCGTCGCCATTATCGGCGCTGGCATTGCCGGCGCGGCCTGCGCGCGTGCGCTGACGCGGCGTGGCGTGGCGACGATCGTGCTCGACGCTGCGCCCGACCTGGGCGCCGGCGCGAGCGGCAATCCCGCGGGCCTCGTCATGCCGCGTCTTGATCGTGGCGGCGGGCCGATGCGCGAGCTCTTTCTCGCGGCGTATCTCGATGCGGTCGCTGCATATGCAGAGCTTGGCCCGCGTGCCTTCATGCCATGTGGCGTGGCGGAACGCGTCGATCCGCGCCACCCGCATGTACTCGCGCACTTGCTCGACGACCCGCCGCTGCCGCCGGATTGGCTGGCGCCGCAGGGCGACGGCGCGCTGCATCTCCGCGCCGGCTTGGTGCGCCCGCTAGAGGCGATCCGGGCTTGGTTTGCGGGCGCGCATCTGATGCGTGAAGCGCCGGTCGCGGGTCTGGAGCGCGTAAATGAAAGCTGGCTCCTGCGCGCGCCGGACGGGCGCGCCTGGCTGAAAGCCGACGCCGTCGTGCTCGCCTGCGGCGCCGCATTGAAGCATTTCGAGGCAGCGCGCTTCCTGCCGCTCAATCTTTCGCGTGGCCAAATCGAGTGGGGCGCGCTTGGCGCGCCTCAGCCCAGGCACGCATTTCTGCAAAGTTCGTATTTTGCGCCATTCGATGGCGGCCTGCTCTTTGGCGCCACGTTCGACCCGATCGAGGACGATACAGATGTTGAGGCGGACGAAGATTCGCGTTCGCGCAATCTCGACATGCTGGCGCGCCTCGCGCCGGAGATCGCGGCGAGTGTGAAGCACGAGACGCTGCGGTCGCGCGCATCGATCCGCGCGACGGCGCATGATTTCGGGCCAATTGCTGGTCTTTTGCCCGATGCGCCGGCTTGGCGCGCGCGTTACGCCGACATTGCACACGGGCGTCCGCCGGATCAGAGCCAGTCCGCGCCGGCGCATGCTAACCTTTACGTGCTGGGCGGATTGGGCGCGCGCGGCTTAACCTTGTCGCCGCTGCTCGGCGAGCGCATCGCCGCGGAAATGTTTGGCGAGCCGCAGACCTTAAGCTTGAAAACATTGGACGCCGTACACCCGGCCCGCTTCCTGCATCGCGCGCTGCGCCGGGGCGGTTAACGCCCCGTTGAGGTTAAGGGCGATGGCGGGCAAAGTTAATTTCCTGGGCGTGCGCTTCGATGCGCTCGATCTCGAAACTGCGCTCGATCGCATTGCCGCGCGCGCGTCGATCGAAGCGCCGTTCGCATACGTGACGACGCCGAATGTCGACCATGTGGTGAAGTTGGCGCGCGATCCGGCGCGCACCGCGCTCTACAAAAGTGCGTGGCTCACGCTGAACGACAGCCGGATCCTCAGCGCGCTGGCGGCGCGTGCGAACGTTGCCCTTCCGGTCGCGCCCGGCTCGGACCTGACCGACGCCTTGTTCGACCGCGTGATCGATCGTCATGAGCCCATCACCATTATTGGCGGCGACGCAGAGATGATCGCGGTGATGCGCGCGCGGTACGGCCTCAGCGATCTCCGCTGGCATCAGCCGCCCATGGACCTCAAGACCAATCCGCGGGCGATCGTCGCCGCGGCGGCGTTCGCGGCCCAGCAGCACACGCGCTTCACCTTTGTTTGCGTCGGCGCGCCGCAACAGGAAATGATCGCGTATGCGATTTCGCTGCAGCCGGAGGCGACTGGCGTCGGTCTCTGCGTCGGCGCGGCGCTGGATTTTCTCACCGGGCGCAAAACGCGCGCGCCGCGCTGGATGCGGATGGCGCGGCTAGAATGGCTGCACCGGCTCGCGAGCGAACCGCAACGCCTGTGGCGGCGCTACCTGGTGGATGGTCCTTATGTGTTTTCGCTGTTCCGCGCTTGGCGCGCGGAAATAGCGGCGGCCAATTCGGCCTGACGTTTTTCGTCGAGCGTATAGTTGCGCAAGCTCAGTCCACCCAGCGCATAAAGCGCGGCGGGCGCGCCGACAAAGATAGCGCTCAGCGCGGTAAGCGCTGCAGGGCTGTTATGGGCGCCGAGTGCGGCGGTGAAGCCGAACGGCTGAAGCAGGCCGAGCGCGAGCGGGCCCGCGGCGAGGCCCGCCTTTGACGTCATCAACAGCAGCCCGAAATAAAGCCCGGAGCGGCGCAGGCCGGTGGCGACCTCGTCTTCGTCGACCACATCGGCCATCAAAGCGCGCGTGAGCAGCACGCTGCCGCCTTGCGCCAGGCCGCCGATCAGCATGAACACGGCGACCACCGGAAAATTGCCGTGCGGCATGAAGGGCAGCAGCAGCGTGGTCAGCGCAGCGTAGAGAAAGCACCATTGCGTCGCGCGGTGTTTGCTGAAGCGCCGGCCGATCATCCACCACAGCGGCACGCCGACAATGCCGGAGAGAAAGAAGATCGCGACCAAGGTTTGCGACTCGCGCGTGAACCCCATCACGAATTGAAAATAGAACAGGAAAAGGCCGCCCGAGACGCCTTGCGCTATGCCGAGGCACAAGTCCGGCAGTAGCACGCGGCGCGCCGGCTTGTTGTGGAGCAGGGCGTCGAAGGCGGCGCGGAAAGTCAGATGCGGCTGCGGCGGGACTTTGCGCTCGCGGGCGACGAACACCGCCAGCAGCACCGTCACCGGCAGCATCCAGAACACGCTCCAGCCCATGGCGGAGACGGCGTCGGAATCTGTGCCGCCAAGGCCCTGCACCACATACGCCGCGATCACCAGCATCAAAGCCTGGCCGATGGCGCTCGCGGTCTGCACGGCGCCCAGCGCGTGGGTGCGTCCGTGATAGGTCGGGATGATCTCGCCCGACCAGGCAAGGTGCGACACCATCATCATGTCAAGGGTGAAGAAGAGCAGAAAGATCGATCCGGCGGCGATCACCGGGCCGGCGTCGCGGCCAAGGCCGACGAACACCCACCACACCAGCGCCATCATGAACGGACACGCCGCCAACAGCCAGGCGCGGCGGCGGCCCCATGGCGTTTGCACGCGGTCCTGCAAAGTGCCGAGCGAAGGATCGATGACGATGTCGAAGATGCGCGCGCCAAAGAAGATCGCCGCGACCGCGTAGCCGGAGAGGCCGAGATGCTGCTCGAAATGCGGCGGCAGAAACACGATGGTGGGCAGCGTCAACGCCAGCAGCGGCGCGGCCGGCGCCGCGAACGCAACCAATTCCCAGGCGGAGACCTTATCTGTCTTCACGCTGACCTCATGCCCGCCCACGGCGAGTCGCCCCAATGCCAGCAGCATAGGTCAGCGCGCGCGCCTTGCTATGCATCCCGAGCGCGTATTTTGGGGCTACACGCCACGCACGGTCTTGGTGAGCAGCGCCAGCAGGCGCTCGTTCGCGGCGATGATGGCGCCGGTCTTCATGAAATCGCCGCCGTCGATTTCCTTGGCGAAGCCGCCGGCTTCGCGCACCAGCACGGCGCCCGCGGCGATGTCCCAGGGCGCGAGATCGCGTTCCCAGAAGCCGTCAAAACGTCCTGCGGCGACGTAAGCGAGGTCGAGCGAGGCGGCGCCGAAGCGGCGCACGCCGGCTGTCGCCGCCATCACCCGCGCCACCTCGGCGAGGAAAACATCATGGCCAGGACGGCCAAGAAACGGCGTGCCGCAGGCGAACAGCGCATCCTTCAGATCGCTGCGCGCGGCGACCCGCAAGCGCTTATCGTTTAGATAGGCGCCCTGACCCTTCTCGGCCCAGAACAATTCGTCGCGGATGACGTTGTAAACGACGCCAGCCACCAGCGCGCCCTCGCGCTCCAATGCGATCGAGATGGCCCAGTGCGGAATGCCGTGCAGAAAATTCGAGGTGCCGTCGAGCGGGTCGACGATCCAGCGATGGGTCTTGTCGCTGCCTTCAACCGCACCGCGCTCTTCCATCAGGAAGCCGTAGCCGGGGCGGCCCTTGCTCAGTTCCTCGAACAGCGTCTTTTCGGCTTTGACGTCGGCTGAGGAGACGAAATCCGCCGGTCCTTTGCGCGAAACCTGGAGATTCTCCACCTCGCCAAAATCGCGAGTCAGCGCGCGTCCGGCTTTGCGCGCGGCGCCGATCATGACGTTGAGGAGGGCGCTGGCCTGCGGCATGGGGTGGGCTAGCTAGCAGCGGCGTTCAGGGCGGGCAAGCACACGCACCCGTTTACTCGCCGTGCCGCACAGCTTCGATCTTGTTGCCGTCGGGATCGCGGACGAAGGCGCCGTAATAATCGGGGTTGTATTCGGTTCTGAGGCCCGGACGACCGTCCTCGATGCCGCCCTGATCCAGTGCCGCGAGATAGAATGCATCGACGGCGGCGCGCGACGGCGCCTCGAACGCCACATGCATGCCGTTGCCGAAGGTCGCCGGCTGGCCGTTGATCGGAAACTGCACCCAGAACACTGGCTTTGCGTCGACGCCGTAGCCGACACCGACGAGGCGCCCGCTAATCTCCACAGGCAGCACTGCCTTCATCCCGAGCGGCGCGAGGATGGCGTCATAGAACGCCTTCGATCGTTGCATGTTGCTGACGCCGATCGAGACGTGATCGATCCCCATTGCCGCGCTCCTTGCCGTCGACGGCGTTCGTCGCCGCGTCGGATTTCTGTCTACTCCGTCGCACGGGGCGGCGCGACCGTCGAGGCGTGCTGGAGGCGCGGCCTTCCCTAGAGAAAGCTCGGCATCGGCGGTGAGGGGCCGGAGATGCTGATGCGGCCCCAAAGACGTGAATTCATCCAAGGACTTGCGGCGGGCGCGGCGAGTCTGCTGGCGGCGCTCCCGGGCGCGGCGCGGGCCTCCACCGCGTTTGGACGCGACCCGCGCGGACGCGCCATCGTCTCGGTCAATCTCAACGGCCGGGGGCCGTTTCGTTTGGTGCTGGACACCGGCGCCAACCGCACCGTGCTGACGCCGCGCGTGCTCCACGTACTGGGCCTCTCGGCGGATGCCGGACGCCAAGCGGTCCTTGGCGCGGGCGGACGCGCGCCCGGTCACATCGTCGGCCTCGACCACCTACAAACCGGCGCGTTCGAGCGGCGCGATGTGTCCGCGGTGGTGATGAGCGGCGAGATGGTTGGCGCTTATGACGGCCTGCTCGGCATGGACGCGCTTGCGGGCTCGCGCCTGGCGATCGATTTCGAGCAGGGCGTATTCGAGGTGGGGCCGGGCGGTGGCGAAGCGCCGCCGGGCTTCGACCCCGTGCCCGGCCGCTTGCGCTATGGCCAGCTGCTGGAGACGCAGATCGAGATCAGGGACGTCGCCGCATCCGCGCTGATCGACAGCGGATCGCAAGGTACTATCGCCAACGCCGCGCTGCTGGCGCGTCTGCCCGAGGCGCCGCGAAGCGGGCGCTTCGTCGTGGTCGGCGTGCGCGAAGGTCAAGCCACCGCGGCGCGCGTCTTCTCCGACGTGAAGGTCGGGCCGCTGCGCATCAAGGAGCTGCTGGTCTATCCGGGCGAAATCGCGCCGTACCGCGACGAAGCGGGGCGCGAACAACCAGGCCTGTTGCTTGGGATCGATGCGCTGAGCGCCGCGCGCGCCGTGGCCATCGATTTCGCCCGCGCTGAATTGCAGATCGCCATCGGCGAACAGAACTTGGTGTGGGCGCGTGGGCCGGAGCCGGCCTAGTCGCGCGAGAGCGCGAACCGATCAAGCGTACGCCGTTGACCCGCGGTTGTGAGCGCTAACGCCACAGCTTTCTTCCGACACCATGACGCTGGCGCGTTGCGGGAGCTTGGCAAAGCGCGGATCGCTCATGCTGGCTTACGATTCATTCAGCCAAAAGGCCCGTTCGTCGCGCACGCCTTGCCCGCCGTTCGTCTCAGCTCGAGACGCGCTGCTCGCGCTTTTGTGAGCGGCCATTGCGACGAACAGACTGGCTTGTTCCAAGTTGCGCCTGCAATGCTTCACCAGGATGGAAACGTTTGGGCGGTTACTTGCCGGTGCGATAATCGCGCTTGGGCTAGCGAGCTTTGCTGCGAGCGCGACGGCGGAATGCCTCGCGCCGCCGCCGCCCAGCGATCCAGCGCCTGCCGCTGATGCGCTGGCGACGCCGCCTACGACTGGTTCGGTGATCGGGCCTTCGCGCAATGACGCGCTGGGCCGCGTCGTTGCGCCGGTTACGATCAATGGGCAGGGGCCGTTCCGCTTTATCGTCGACACGGGCGCCAATCATTCCGTGGTGTCGTCATCGCTTGCGGCGCGCCTTGGCCTCGATGCGAGCGGGACTGGCGAGGTTCACTCGATTCAAGGCGTGGCGCCCGCAACGCTGACCAATGTCGGCAGCATCGCCTTCGGCGCGGTCACGCTGTCGAGCGGGCAAACCCCGATCCTCGACAACACCCGCGTGCTTGCGGGCGAAGCGGGCATACTCGGCGTTGACGGCATGGAAAATCGCCGGCTTCGCATGGACTTTGACCGCCACTGCATCGAAATTCTTCCTGCCGATACCGCGCGGCCGCTACACGGATGGATCGCGGTGCGCGGGGCCTTGAAGTTCGGCCACCTCGTGGTGCTGCGCGGCCGCATCCGTGATGTTTCCATCAATCTTCTGGTCGACACCGGTTCGGACGGAACGTTAGGAAACACAGCGCTGCGTAATGCGCTGCAGGGCATCTCGATCACGCGCGAGGATCTGGCGAATGGGCGCGCCTACACGGCGGGCCGTCCCATTGTGTTCGAGCAAGCGGTGATCATCCCGGATATCGAGATGGGATCGCTTTCGGTCACACACGTCACCGCCTTCATCGGTGACTTCCACGTGTTTTCGCTGTGGGGATTCGATAACGAACCGACGCTGCTGATCGGCATGGATGTGCTCAGTCAGACCCGCCAGATCGCCATCGATTACCGGCGCGCCATTGTTTATTTCCGCGTGCGGAATTCTCCGTTGCAGCAATGAGGTTTTGAGCTGAGGGAGGCCAGGATGAAGTTATTGGCGTTGCTTCCCCTTGCGATCGTCGCGTCCGCGCTGGTGCAGGCGCCGGCGGCGGCGGACTGCCTGACGCCGCAGGCGACGCCCGCCGTGGCGAGCGCGCCAGACCAAGTGGGCCGCGCTGTCGCCGCCGTCTATGTCAACGACCAGGGTCCGTTCCGCTTCATCGTCGATACCGGCGCCAATCGCTCGGTGTTGTCCGCGGCGCTGGCGGGGAGGCTAGGCCTTTCCGCGTATGGCGTCGGCGAGGTGCATACGGTCGATGACGTTCAGATCGCGCCGCTGGTGCGCGTGGACTCGCTGCGCTTCGGCGCTGTGGCGCTCAGCCACACCGAATTGCCGATCCTGGATGGTCCGGTGCTGGCGGGCGAACAGGGCATGCTTGGCTTCGATGACATGCGTGGGCGACGGCTGCAGGTGAATTTCGCCGCGCGTTGCGTGGAGGTTGTCGATGCCGCAAGCGCGCCGCCCCTGAGCTGGCCTCAGATCCAGGGGCAGCTCCGCTTCGGATCGATGCTGATGGCCCAGGGAGATATTCAGGGCGTCAAAGTCGTCGTGCTGATCGACACAGGCTCCAACGTGTCGTTGTGCAATCACGCATTCCGTACCGCGCTCGAAGGCGTGCGCGCGGATTTCTTCGAATTTCATAGCGGTCACGTCTTCACGGCAGGACGGCCTCTGCTGCTCAACCGAATTGTATGGACGCCACGTCTAAGGCTTGGCCGGTTCTGGGTGTCCAATATCACCGCTTACGAAGGCGAGTACCACATCTTCGATTTGTGGGGTTTGCAGAACCAGCCGACCGTTCTGCTCGGCATGGACGTGCTCGGCGCGTCCGGCGCGATGGCCGTCGATTACGCCCACAGTCTGATTTATTTCCGCGAGGCGCCGCACGGCCCATCGCGGTTCGTCGAGTAAAGCAGCGGAATGGCGTCAGTGAACGCGAGAGGGACGACGCTCATGTGCGTTGCCCCCGGATAAAGATGAACCGATGCGGAAAACGCGGCATTGCCCGAGAGCATGTCGCCATATCGCTCTACGTCGCGCGCCATATGGCTCACGCCCTGGGTCTTTGCGTCTGAGGCAAGCGCGATGGTGGTCGGTTGCGTGGGCGCCGGCTGCTCTTGGAAGACGTGATAATTATCGAACCAAAGCGCAGGGCTGATGATGAGATAGCGATCGAAGAGATCCGGCGTGCGCTTCAGCGTGTAGGCGGCGAATAGGCCGGCATAGGAGTGAGCGATCAAACCACGACACCGTGGATCGATTGGGTAGTGGCTCTCCGCGTAGGGAATGATTTCGTCACGCAGAACATGCAAGAAGGCTGCAGCGCCCCCGGTGGCGTGCGTGCTTGGCGCCGAATCGGTTTGGCCAAAATTCGGTGTGAAGTCACGCTTGCGGCGCCATGCCGTGCCCGCGATGTCGACATAGCCGACGCCGACGATCACGATGGGTTGCGCGCGGCCTGCCTGTGCGGCTACGTCCGCAGCGTGCTCAAATTGTCCGGTCCACGCGGCGCCGTCGAGCACGTACGCGGCCGCACACGGATGTGCGGGGGTGCACGCAGCTGGCGCGCGGACGTAAAGCACATAATCGACGCCGTTGGCGGCGCGTGGGAGGGGCCGTATATCGGCGATCGGCAGCAAATGCGTTTGAAAGCCCACGCCAACAGTGATCGCGAGCGCGGCGAGCAGCACGGCGCTGGCGATCAGCCATTTACGCATTAAAGCGGAAGTGCATCACGTCGCCGTCGCGGACGACGTAGTCTTTGCCTTCGAGCCGCATCTTGCCAGCTTCCTTGGCGCCGACTTCGCCATTCAAGGCGACATAGTCGGCGTAGGCGATCACCTCGGCGCGGATGAAGCCCTTCTCGAAATCGGTGTGGATGACGCCAGCGGCCTGAGGGGCGGTGTCGCCCTTATGGATGGTCCAGGCGCGGGATTCCTTCGGGCCGGCGGTGAAATAGGTTTGCAGACCGAGCAAGTCGTAGCCGGCATGGATGAGCTTGGTGAGGCCAGGTTCATCGAGGCCTGCGGCGCCGAGATATTCCGCCTGCTCGTCTTCCGAGAGCGCGGCGATTTCCGCTTCCAGCTGCGCGCAGATGACGACGCAGGCCG
>Ga0335083_10011822_pt1 | contig 10476 bp, 6 predicted proteins | sample Lox_Sample_42_FD_206716 | JGI IMG/M metagenome (GOLD analysis project Ga0335083, IMG submission 206716) | Soil microbial communities from Loxahatchee National Wildlife Refuge, Florida, United States - Lox_Sample_4.2 | ecosystem: Environmental > Terrestrial > Soil > Wetlands | place: USA: Florida... | reverse complement strand
CGCTGATTTCAAAAGCAGTTAGGTCTAAAAGGGAAGAGCCCCACCTCTCGCAAAGGACGCGAGAAATGGGGCACCCAGTTTCTTTTCTCAGTTTTTTTCTTAGACGAAAACCTCACCGGGCAGCGCTGTTAGCGTGCGCGACGCCAGAGTGTTTTGGACGGAGCGGCGCGGCTGAGTTGCGCCGGAGGGATCCATTTGCATGCGTTCGATGCGCAGTTTCAGGGTGCGCTCGATGTTGCGGAGTTCTACGACTTCGACTCCGGCGGCCAGCGTGGTAGCACGGCCGGTCGATCCAGCGCGTCCGGTGCGGCCGACGCGGTGGATGAAGTCTTCGGCGATCTTGGGGACGTCATAGTTGATGACGTGGGCGACATCGTCGCAATGCAAGCCACGAGAGGCGATGTCGGTCGCGACCAGCACCTGGAAGCGGCCTTCCTGAAATCCGCTGAGGGCGCCGTTGCGCTGCGACTGGGAGCGATCGCCGTGAATCATAGTTGCGGTGAAACCGTCGCGGGCCAGTTCCTGCGCGAGACGCTGGGCGCCGCGCTTGGTCCGGGTGAAGATGAGAGTCTGTCCTTTTTCGCCGTAGAGAAGCTGGCGAAGCACGTCGAGCTTTTCGCCGGGACGGACTTCGTAGGCTTTGAGTTCCACGCTTTCGGCGGGCTTCAGGACTGATCCCAGGGCGACGCGAACCGGATCTCGCATGTATTCGTGTACGAGTCCGGCGACGGACTGTTCGAGGGTGGCCGAGAAGCAGAGGGTCTGACGGTTCTTCGGCAGCACCGCAAGAATGCGGCGGATGGCCGGAAGGAATCCCATGTCGAGCATGCGATCGGCTTCGTCGAGGACGAGCACCTTGATATGGCGCAGGTCGGCGAAGCGGCGGTCGGTGAGGTCCTGCAGGCGTCCGGGAGTCGCGATGATCAGCGAGGATCCGGCGCGCAAGCCCTGAATCTGCGCTTTTTCAGAGACACCGCCGATGACGAGCGCTGCCTTGGGCATGCTCTTGGCGCGCAGCTGTTCATATTGTTCGTGAACCTGCATCGCCAGCTCGCGGGTGGGCAAAAGCACCAGAGCCGTGGCCTGTCCCGCAGTCTCCTTGCGCAGCATTTCGATCACAGGGATCAGAAACGCGAGGGTCTTGCCGGTTCCGGTCTGGGCTGTGCCGATGACATCTTTTCCCTCCAGAGCAGGCTGAATGGCGCGCTCCTGGATGGGGGTTAAGGTGATGAATTGCGCTGCCGCGAGCTTCTGCTGCAAAGCCGCAGACAAGGGCAGTTCGGTAAATGTGGTCATTCTAGGTTGTTTCTTTCTGGAGGGGCCTGTCGAAATACACGTCTCGCATATGGAATACACGTACAGCTTCCATGCCGCTCACATTGTTTTTGAATTCACGCTGGAACTAAACGGCGGGCAGGAAAGGCGGAGATGAATCTGATCCAACGAGGGACCACCGCGTCACGAGCAAACCGTGGAAAAAGCGTCGAAAACAGTATAGCACAAAGAATGGTGCGATGAGGTTACGAGGGTAAGCTGAGTTTACAGTTCGGTACCACTGTGGCTCTGCTTCACGAGTTGGACTGTTGGGGTTCAAAGAACCGCAGAAGCCCCGGTTTTCCCATTGATCGCGGCCCTAGAGCCACTCCTTCACGAGGTTGCTCTGCGTTGCTCCACGCGTTCAGCGTCCCTGCGAAGATGCTAGGCAACGGGCTCGAAATGGGGCACAATCAGGGCGGGGCGGAGGCAGGGTAATTTGAAGATCTCGCAAAAAGGACTGTACGCGCTGCAGGCGATGATGACACTGGCCCGGCGGCACGATCAGGGCGCGATCAAGATCCGGGAAATCGCGGCGGAGAGCGATTTGCCGGAGAAGTTCCTGGAACTGATCCTGCTGGAGTTGAAGAACGCGCGAATTGTAGACAGCGTGCGGGGGGCCAGAGGCGGATACCAGTTGAGGCGCGATCCGGCGGAGATACCGCTGAGCGACATTATCCGACTGGTGGACGGTCCGCTGGCTCCGATGGGAGACGCGGAGCAGTTGCGCGGATTGATTGCGAAGGACGCGGATCACCGGGCGCTATATGAAGTGTTTCTGGAAGTGCGGGATGCGGCGGCGAAGATTCTGGAACATACGACGATTGCGGATATTGTGGGGGGCGGGAAGAGCAGGAAGGGCGTTGGGGGAAAGAGCGCGCCGGGAGCGGGAAAAAAGAAAGCCACCGGAGCATAGCTTGCCTTAGCAGGTGCACCGCGCTCTCCGGTGATATTTCTTTCTGAGGGCCGCTCCTACCAGGCTGGGAAAAGACTGCCGTGAGCGCCTTGAATGTCCCTCAGGCGCTGAAGCGCGGACACACCTTGAGCGACTTAGCGGCACGAGTGGAACTCGTGCCCTTCCCAAATCCCCTCCAAATTAAGTTTTTCTGCAGCCTGCTAGCGCGTGCCTTCGAGTCGAACGTAGCGGGCTTCCATTCCACGTTCTATTCCTGTGGACAACATGGCGGCGCGCGTTTGTCCGTCCGGCAGGATTGGGTTGGTGCGAAGCCTAACCGGGGAAGTCTGGGCGGGGCCCAAGGTGTCTGCCGAAGTCAGGCGCTTCGAAGCAGGTTCTTTCTGTCCTGAAGCGGAGCAGGTTTGGCTAAAACTGGCTTTAGCCTCGCGAGTTTCTCAAGCAACTGGTCTACCTTGCGCTGCTCGTTCGGGCGGGAATGCCTGGTGCTTTTGATGCGCATATGATTCCTCCCAAGGCCGACAGCTCAGAAACCATAATTGACGCGACGAAGCGCGTCCTTGTATGCCTCGCGCGCCTCTGTCGCCTTTGTGTGCGCGCTCTGCTCGGTGAAATGAGCGGCATCCCACTTCTCCATGGCGATCATTGAATGATCGGGCGTGGCTAAGGCTTCTTCGGCGCGGATGGCTCCGACCCAATCATCGACCGCGTTCTTGTAATCCAGGCGCAACTGGTCAAAATCTTCCTTGCCCATAACCACTGCAGAGTAGTTCCAGCCCGGAGCCGGGTCAATTGGACGAGGCGAATTTAACAGGAAATTAATATAGAGAGAGTGCACGATAGCCCTTCGCGCCGGGGGCGTCGTTCCGCCGCGGAAGGGGATCGCCGTGGATTCTGCCTATCCAACAGGCGTTGAATAGCTTGCCAGTCGCGAGAAGTGCGCGATTTTCACAAGCGAGAAACAGATTCTCTGTGCGTCCTAAGTGCGGATTCGGGTTGGCGAACGGCGGGAAAGCGGCGTCTGGTGCGGTTCCGCGTTGAGAGTTCGGTGTCGTATTGCACCAAATCCGGTCACAGGCCTGTGAACGGCGTGCACTCGATTGAAAACACGTGTACTTACAAGCGTGTATTTTTCGTTGACGGAAATAATAGAAGGAGTACAACAGGATCGTTCTTTGACAGCTTCTTAAGTTTTTCCGGTTGGTGCGGCGTCCGGGGCTCAAGCGGAGTCACTGTTCGGATCGAAAGATCTGGACAGAGGGTGAGCAAGGGTCTATAGCAAAGCGCTGGTCGAGGCGAACGAAGAAGAAATGTCGGAGCAAGATAGAGTTCCGAGGCGTAGGGTAGGTTTATCCGGTTGGCGGTGAGCCCGGAGCCCAAGCGAAGATCGCGCGTTGTGCCCCGCAAGGGAAGGCAACGAGAGCAGGTCGAGCGAGGGTCAAACGCGAGCTACTGGCCGAGACGAATGGACCCCACACCACCTCGGAACTCTTATTTTTTGTAAAAAAGCTACTAGCTCTTAGCTTCTAGCTGTTAGCTAACCCGCGACTCCTTCCCACCGTCTTTCCTTCCCAACCAATCCCTAGGATTTTTTCCCCGTACTTCAATCCGTGGAAATCCGTGTGAATCCGTGGCCAGGAAGTTTCCTGCCAATCGTTGCGACTGGCCCCTCTCTTTAATCGACGTGTTCGCCTTCGGCCATGAAGCTTTGTTCGGACGGAGGCAGGCGGTCGCCGGGGCGCGCCGAAAATACGTAGAGCGTGGGCCAGAGGATCACGCTGACCAGTAATTCAACGATCAGGCCGCCGACGATGACGATGGCGAAGGGACGCTGCGAGTCGGATCCGATGTCGTGGGACATGGCAGCGGGGAGCAGGCCGAGGGTTGCGACCAGCATCGTCATCATGATGGGACGCAGGCGGAGCGCGGCGCCTTCTTTGGCTGCTTCACGCACGGGCATGCCGCGCGTGCGGAGCTGGTTGATGTACTCGATCATGATCACGCCGATTTCGACCGAGACGCCGATCAGCGCCAGGAAGCCGAGTCCGGACGATACGCTGAAATGAGTGCCGGTGATGAGCAGGCTGAGGAATCCGCCGAGTGGAGAAAGCGCGACGACGGCGAGAATGAGGCCGACCCACTTCCACGAGCCGAAAGCGGAGTAAAGGATGAAGGACATCAGCAGAAGCGTGATGGGGACGATGAAAGCGAGGCGGCGGTTGGCGCGTTGCTGGCTCTCGTATTCCCCGGTCCAGTCGAGGTGGTAGCCTTCGGGCAATTTCACCTTGCGTCCAACTTCATCGATGGCCTGGCGGACCGTTGATCCGAGGTCGCGGCCGCGAACGCTGTATTTGATGGCGATGTAGCGGGAGTTGCCCTCGCGATAAATCGTTGACGCGCCGTCGTCGAGCGAGATGGTGCACAGCTGGGCGAGAGAGACTCGCTCGCCGGTGGGAGCGAGGATGCGGATATCCTTGATGTCCTCGACCGACTGCCGGAACTGAGGCTGATAACGGAGGGTGAGGTCGTAGCGCTGCTCCTGGATAAGAATCTGCGTGAGGGCCTTGCCGCCCACTGCGGTTTCAATCGCGTCCTGAATGTCAGCGACGTTGATGCCGAAGCGGTCAGCGGCGGCGCGGTCGACGTTCAGGTTTACATTGGGCTGTCCGCGGACCTGGAATGTGCCGAGATCGGCGACGCCGGGAATCTGGCTCATGACGCCCTGCATCTCGTCGGCTTTTGCTTCGAGCGTCTTCAGGTCCGTTCCGAATAATTTCACAGCGAGTTCGCCTTTGACGCCGCTGACGGCTTCTTCCACGTTGTCGGAAATCGGCTGCGAGAAGTTCCAATCGACGCCGGGGAACTGCTGGAGTTGTTTGTCCATGGCGGTGATGAGCTCGTCTTTCTTGCCGTGGAATTCGCTTCGCCACTTTTCCCGCGGATGGAGGTCAACGAAAAATTCGGTGTTATAGAAACCGCTGGCGTCGCTGCCATCGTCGGGTCGTCCGACCTGGCTGATGACTTGTTTGACTTCGGGGAAATCGGCCAGCACCAGGCGCGCCTTCTTTGACATGGCGATGCTGGCGGACGGTCCGGTGCTGGGAGCGAGTGTTCCGCGCACCCAGATCGCGCCTTCGTCGAGGTGAGGGAGGAATTCCGAACCGATGATTCCGCTCATGGCGATGAATAGCATGACGGCGAGCGCCAGCAATCCCATGCCGAGCGTGAACTTCATGTGATCGAAGCACCAGTCGAGGGAGCGGGCGTAGGAGCGGTTCAACCACTCGAGGACGGGGTTGCGCCATTCTTTGATTCCGGAACTGAAGAGGATGCTGCAGAGAACGGGAGCGATGAGCAGGGCGAAGACGAGCGCGCCCAGCAGGGCGAAGGCGACCGTCCAGGCCATGGGGCTGAAGAGCCGTCCTTCCACGCGCTGCAGGGTAAAGATGGGCAGGTAGGAAACAATGATGATGACGCGGGCGAAGAAGACCGGGCGCTGGACTTCGTGGGCCGCGATGGCGATTGTTTCCATGAACGTCTTCTTGGTGTTGCCGAAAGACGTGTGACGAAGGATGTTCTCGACCATGACGACGGATCCGTCGACGACCATGCCGAAGTCGAGCGCGCCGAGAGACAGCAGGTTGGCGGGAATGTGGCGCAGGTCGAGCAGGATTGCGGCGAAGAGCAGAGAGAAGGGAATCGTAATCGCGACGATGAGCGCGCTTCGTACATTGCCGAGAAAGAGAAAGAGAATCAACGTTACTAGAAGGACGCCATCGGTTAGATTGCGCAGGACGGTGTGCGTGGTGTGATGCATGAGTTCACTGCGGTCGAGGTGAGAGACGAGTTGCACACCTTGCGGCAGCAGTCCGGCTTTGCCGTTCTTGCCGTTGAGTTCATCAATCTTCTGGTGCAAGGCTTCGAGCGTGGTTTCGGCGACGGCGCCCTTGCGGAGCAGAACGATGCCTTCGACGACGTCGTCATTGTTGAGGATGGTGCCGTCTTCTTTGCGGATAGTCTTGCCGAGTTGTCCGAGGCGAACTTTGGGAGCTTGCACGACATTGCCCAGGTCGCGGACGCGAACGGGCGTGCCGTTCTGCACTTTGACGACAGTGGCGCCGATGTCGTCGGTGGTCTGCATGAGACCGACAGCGCGAATATTCAGGGCTTGTTCACCACGTTCGATGAAGCCTCCGCCGGCGTTGATGTTGTTCGCGATCAGGGCAGTTTCGACTTGCGCCAGCGAGAGACCGTAGGAGACCAGCTTTCCGGGATCGAGTTGTACCTGATATTCGCGGGTCGGGCCACCGAAGGGATTCACGTCGACGATGTTCGGTACCGACTTCAGCTGGTTCACGACGACCCAGTCATTAAGCGATTTCAGTTCCATCACGTCATACTTCGGGTTGGTGCTGGTGAGCGTGTAGAACATAATCTGGCCGGTGGGGCTGTAATCCGGGCCGATGCTGGGATTCACGCCGTTCGGCAGGGCCACCATTTGAAGGCGGTCGAGCACTTCCTGGCGCGCATTGAAGGTCGTGATGTCGTCGTCGTAAATGATGGTGATGATCGACAGGCCCATCAAAGATACAGAGCGAAGATGCGTGAGATGGGCGACTCCGTTCAGTTCGACTTCGAGGGGGACGGTGATCTGCTGTTCGACTTCTTCGGCCGCATGACCCGGCCACTGCGTGATGACCTGCGCGTACGTGTCGGCGACGTCGGGGTAGGCCTCAATGGGCAGGGCATGGAAGGAAAAGATGCCCCAGGCGAAAAGCACCAGAGAGGCGCCCAGAATCATAAGGCGGTTGCGCAGGGCGAAGTCGATCAGAGCACGGATCATTATTTCTTCTCCGCCACGTCGGTGGAGAACTCGAGCGCGTTGGTCACCAGTTCGTCTCCGGGTTTCACGCCGTCGCGGATCTGCTGCATGCCGTCGTGAGTCATGCCATCGGCCTGCACAGCAATCTTGCGGAAGCGGTTGCCGCCCTCCTTGCGGAAGACCCAGTCCTTGTCATGCAGGCGCATGATGGCGGTGGCGGGAACGACAACGCGATTCGTCAGCTTGCGCGAGCGGAAGGTGGCGACGGCATACATGCCGGGACGGAGCGCGCCGTCTTCATTGCCGAGGACGATACGCACTTTTGCGCTTCGGGTGTTGGGATCGAGCACGCGGGAGATGTCGGCAACGGTTCCTTTGAATATGCGATCGGGGAAGGCGTTGAGGCGAATTTCGGCGGCATCGCCGAGATGAACCTCGCCGAGATCATTTTCGAATACGTCGCAGACGACCCAGACTTCGCTGAGGTTCGCGATGGTGAAAAGGTTGGGAGTGTTATCGAGACTTTTGACGCCTTCGAATCCGGCGACATTCTGCTCGACGATGGTTCCAGACTCGGGAGCTTTGAGATTGATCAGCGGGCTGGGATGCTCGGGATCGGCACCCAGAACTTGTATGTGGTGCTGTGCGGTTTCGACGTCGACTTTGGCCTTGTCTTCGATGTCCTGCGCGGTTTCGAGATCCTTGGCTGCGATGGCGCCGCGATCGAAAAGCATTTGTGCCCGGTCCAGTGCTTTGTGCGAGAGGACCTCGTCGGCCTTGGCTTTCTGATAGTCCGACATGGCGGAGGCGAGATCGGGACTGGAAATCACCAGCAGCGTCTGTCCTTTGACGACGGCATCGCCGAGCTTTACTTTGAGGTCGATGACGCGGCCTCCGCCCAACGAAGTGACGTGAATAGTGCGGTTCACGTCGGGCGAGACCGTGCCGTTCGCTATGACCTGGGTGGGCAGCGCACGAGTTTCGGCCTTTGCGGTTTTGAACAACTGCGGCTGGTCGGCGTCGAAGACGTCAGGATCGACCGTGACGGGCGGTTTGCTGGTTGCGGCCGGAGTGTCTTTCGAACAGGCAACACCGAAACCGAGGATGGCCAGCAACAACAGCAGCAGCAGGAGGCTGCGTGACATACGCTCGCCGTTATCCGTGGCAAGGGTTCGGATGTGGAATAAATGTCTCATTGGATGACCTCGCGCCCCACAGCCAGATTCAGCTGAGCTGCCGCTGTCAGATAGGATCCGACCAGATTTACGTAACCCAATTGCACAGCGCGGTATTCGCTTTCTGCGTTGAGGAAATCGAGCAACGCCGCGCCGCCGTGCTGGTAGGAGAACAAGACGGTATCGCGGACGCGAACCGCCTGATCCAGATATTGGCGTTTGTAGGGCCTTAAGAGATTGATGTCACTGGCGAGAGTGGCATAAGCAGAATCCACGTCGCTGTAGACCTGGATCTCGACGCCTTCGCGAAGCTTCTCGTTGCGCTTGACGTCAATTTTCGTGCGGAGCTTTTCGCCTTGATTGGAATCGAAGAAGCGAAGCGGGATGCTGACGCTTGCGCCGATCGTGTTGAGGGCGTCCGGGTTATTGAACGAGCCGTTGTGAGTGAACCAGACGCCGATGGTGGGATCGATGGATCCGTCGGCTTCGGCGAGTTGGTAGTTGGTCTCGGCTTGCTTCACGGAGAGGACGGCGGCGCGAAGGTCGGGGCGCGCGTCGAGGGCGTCTTTGCGATAGTCGTCGAGCGAAGCCAGGTCTTCGCTGAAATCAAAAGGGCCGTTGAGGTCGAAGCTGTCGACGGGACGGCGATCGTCGAGAAGGGCGAGGAGGTTGATCTTGGTTGTGCGGAGATTGACCAACGCCGTTTGCAGGTCCGATTCATATTGCAGGCGCTGCAGTTCGAGACGGTCGAGATCGATGCGGGCAATATCTCCAGCCTGGAAGCGGTCGCGGCTGACTTTGAGGATCTTGTCGTAGGACTCGAGATTGTCCTGCGCGAGGTGAAGGACCGCTTTCGCCTGCAGGACTCCGACGAACGCGCTGCGCAGATTGAACAGGAGATTGCGTTCGGAGTCGGACTGCTGGGCCAATCCGATCGCGGTACCTTGCTTGGCGGCATCGTAGCGCAGACCGCGTTTGTTGCGCCGCTCGAAGAGATAACTGACACCCGGTGAGACGAAGGTTCCGGCAAATGGCGTCCACACGCCGTGACTGGGGGCGATCTGGGTCCCGTCGGCTGAAAGGGTGAAGTCCGGATTGGGCCGGAGGTGCGCAGTAATTTCCTGCGCCTTGAGTTCGTCGATGTTCAAGCGGCTGGCCTGAAGCGTAGTGTTATTTAATTCGAAGCGGTCTCTGACGACATTCCAGGTCCAGACCTCGGGCGGAGATGCGGACTGGGGCGCGGTCTGGGCCAGCAGACTGGTGGCGCCAAGGACTACCGCACCGCACAGAAATTTCCAATGCATCATGAACTCCATCGGTATCAGTTGTGGCGGCATCCATCGCCTGTCGCGAAAAATGGAGATGCGGCCCCGGCGGTTGTGTGGTGCCGCCGATTCCGGCGATCACACTTCGATCTCGTTTCCCGCCTCAGAATTACGTAAAGATAGATAAAGACTCAGTCGTTGTTGCTGCTATGAACGATTGGCGACTCGAGGGACTACCCAGGGAAAGAAGCGGGAGGAGCACGGCTGCCCCGCTCAATGGCAGGGGCTGCCGGCGACGGCACGTACAAGGGCGGCAATTGCTGCCAGCTCTCTTCGAGCACAATCAGGGAACCTGTTGAGGCGGCCAGAGCAGCGGTGCTTTGCCACTTCCAGGGAGATGTCTTGTCATTGCTAGCCTGCCGGATGGTACGTTTGCTACAGGGGGATTCTTCCATCTCCGCCCGCATGGCCCGGAGGTCGTCTGTGGCCGAAACGACCGGGAAGAGAACGACGAGCAAGCATCCCAATGCGAACAAGCACTGCAGAGAATTGAGCTTGCGACTCGTGCGGGCCCTGCTGCATCCGCGCCACAAGAAATAGGCTGGAAGAGCGAGCAGCAACCAAGCAAGATTGAGCAGCAGTTCCATGAGTAAAGCTCAGGCGCGAAAAAAAACCCCCGTGTGCATAGTTTTTCAGAAATCGCAAATCCAAGTCAATGTGACTACCGTGCTGCGGACGAGAACGGTGGCGCAAGTTTGGGTAGGAGGAACATTCCTATACGAGAGCGGAAGAATTGTGGGAGAGTAGGGAATCCGGGCTTGTGGGGCCGCAGATCACGCTGCTCGCGCTGACGAGAATGGGGGATGTGAAAGTGAAAAAAACGCGGCGGACGGTGGGTGCGATGCTCCTGCTGGTGAGTGCACTAGGGATGTCGGCGTGCGAGCTCGGGTTTGCCCGGGGGGATGACGCTGAGATACAGAGCACGCC
>Ga0335083_10011821_pt1 | contig 10476 bp, 13 predicted proteins | sample Lox_Sample_42_FD_206716 | JGI IMG/M metagenome (GOLD analysis project Ga0335083, IMG submission 206716) | Soil microbial communities from Loxahatchee National Wildlife Refuge, Florida, United States - Lox_Sample_4.2 | ecosystem: Environmental > Terrestrial > Soil > Wetlands | place: USA... | reverse complement strand
GACCCGCCAGCGCGCGATGCGCCGGGCAGGAAAGAACCACGAGACGGTGATGTGATCAAGCTCGGCAGGCACGTGGCCCCCAGCGTGAACGGAGGTCAGCCGCTGGTGATGGAGTTCGAGGCCCGGGTAGTCACCGGGCCCGGCGCGGAACCGCTCGCCCGGGGGCAGGCAGCAGCTATCCGCGAGGTTCTCGCCTGGATCGCCTCCAGACAGCAGCCGCCAGACGACGAGCCCGGGGCCGACAACGCCCGCACCTGAAAACCTTCATCGCGCGCCCACCCGGAAGCTACCGCTTATCACCAGCCGCCCGAGCCGCAAGACTGACGACGGTTTGCGTGGAGCCCCGCTGGGGGCACACTTCTGGCGGTGCACCGTTCGATGACGGCGTGAACCCGATTCCCTGTTAGATACCCGTGATAGCTTGCGCTTAGTGGAGCTGGCGGGGACTTCGCGGTGACGGCTTAGCGACTCTTAGTATTGACTTGTTCGGCGGATTCAGGGTCACGGTTGACGGCCGGGTGGTGGCGCCGAAGGCATGGTCACAGCGCAAGCCCGCCGCGCTTGTCAAGCTGCTCGCGCTTGCTCCAGGCGCTCGCGTTAATCGCCCACATCCAGGGCGCCTGGCGGCCGGGGCTGCACGCCACCGCGGCGCTCGCCGCGATGGAACGGGGCGAACCAGAACTGGCCATCCGTTCGGTGCGGGCTACCCAGAGCGCGGCGGCCCGCTACGGCGACTGCCCGACCTGCAGCGCGCTGCTCAACCCGGTCGGCGGGCAGGCCTTCGCCCTCATCGGCGACCGCGATGGCGCGCATGCGCTCGCCGAGGTCGCGGCGCAGCTCGCTGCCTCCTTCCGCAGCTCCGCATGGAGCGCGACGGCCGAGTCGGCGGCGGCAAGCGCCGCCCTCGCGGACGGTGACCTGACCGCGGCGCGCCAGCGGTTCGGCTCCGCGGCCAGCCTGTACGAAAAGGCAGGTCACAGCTTTTGGGCCGGCCGGGCGTCGACCCAGCTGAAAGCGGTGAGTGCGGCGAATTAGCCAAGGGAACGCTCAGGGAACACCGCATGCGTAACGTCTGTGATGACAGCGAGGCCGGACGCCATCGGGGCGCCGGCCCCCTCTGTGAAATGGAGACTAAAGATGAGCCTGACAATCGGTGACACCGCACCGGACTTCGTGGCCGCGACCACCGACGGCCCGGTCAGCTTCCACGACTGGATCGGCGACTCCTGGGCCGTGCTCTTCTCGCACCCCAAGGACTTCACCCCGATCTGCACGACAGAACTCGGCTACATGGCCGCGATCAAGCCGGAGTTCGACCGCCGCGGCGTGAAGATCATGGCGCTGTCGGTCGACCCGGTCGACAAGCACGCCGCCTGGGCCGCGGACATCGAGGAAACCCAGGGCACCGCGCCGAACTACCCGATGATCGGCGACGCCGACTTCACCGTCTCCAAGGCCTACGGGATGCTCGGCGCCGACGTCAGCGGCGACCCGGCCGACCGCACCGCGGCGGACAACCAGACCGTGCGCGGCGTCTTCGTGATCGGCCCGGACAAGAAGATCAAGCTGATCATGCTCTACCCGATGACGACCGGCCGCAACTTCGACGAGATCCTGCGGATCATCGACTCCCTGCAGCTGACCGCCAGGCACAAGGTCGCCACCCCGGTGAACTGGAAGCAGGGCGAGGACGTCGTGATCGCCGGCTCGGTCTCCAACGACCAGGCCAAGGAGATCTTCGGCGAGTGGACCGAGCCCAAGCCCTACATCAGGATCGTCCCGCAGCCGACGGCCTGACCCGGGATCGCGCCCCTCTCACATCACCAATCACCTAACGGCCTGCTGCTCGCCGACAAGGCCGAGTTCGGCACCAGCCGGATCCGGCGCTGGTTCGGCCGCGACTGGAGCAGCTACTGAACTCGGCTCGCGGAAACGGCTGGCTGCGTCGCGATGACGCGAAGCAGCCAACCGTTCCGACTTCTCCGCCTATTACCTGGTGGTGTGGGCGCCGCCGTTGACGTGCAGGTTCTGGCCGGTAATATGGCGGGCCCCTGCCGAGGCGAGGAACCAGGCCGTCTCGGCGATGTCCGCCGGCTGGCCGGCCCGGCCGTCGTGGGTGGCGCCGATCTCGGCGCGGAACCTGGTGGCCACGGCCTTGCCGAGTCCGGTCCCGCCCCCGGGTGACCAGCACGATACGGTTCACGGCTCCTCCACTCGCCGTATATGTTTAGCTCTAAACGTATCGAGGAGGCGGATGATGTCGAACGAGCGCGCCGCGGATGACTACCCGCTCGACGGGGCGGCCCGCTGGCCCGCGGCCGACATCGCCGCGGCGTGGCAGCGGGAACTGCCCGGCGCGCGCACCGAGTCGATCGAGATCATCACGCCCGTGTGGCGGATCGCGAAGGTGCTCGCCGACGACCGCCGCCGCACGCTCGCCGCGCTTGGCATCGACTCGTCCACCCTCGACCTGCTCAGCGTGATCCGGCGGTCCGGGCCGCCGTACGAGCTCACCACGCGCGAGATCACCCGCCGGACGCTGGTCACCGCGGGCGCCGTCTCGCAGCGGTTGGCCCGCGCCGAGCAGGCCGGGCTGGTGTCGCGCGCACCGTCGCCGCGGTCGCGGCGGGCCGTCTCCGTCACGCTGACCGGGGCGGGCCACGCGCTCATCGAGGCCACGGTGCGCCAGCTCCTCGAGCACGAGGCGGAGCTGACCGGCGCGCTTGGCGATGACGAGCGGGCGGCGCTCACCGGCTCCCTGGCCAAGCTGGAACGCGCCCTCAGCGGCCCTCAACTCGCTCACCGCACTGCCCGAGTGAGCCGTTAAGCGTTTGCCTCGGGTTCGCCGGCGCGGTTAGCCTGCCGGACGTGAAGCCGCTGACCGAATCCGAGATCCGTGCCGCCTTCGTGAACTGCACAAAGGGCGAGGCCAAGCGGCTCAACGTGCCGCGCGACCTAGCCGAGCGGCCCTGGGCGGACCTTGACTTCCTCGGCTGGCGGGACCGGCAGTCGCCGGAGCGGGCCTACCTGGTCGCGGAGCTTGCCGGCGGCCTGACCGGAGTCGCGCTGCGCTGCCCAGGACCCAACCCGCTGCAGAAGCGGAGCAACATCTGCTCGCTCTGCCTGACCGGCCACACCGGAGGCGTGACGCTGATGGTCGCGCAGCGCACCGGCAAGGCGGGACAGCAGGGCAATACCGTGGGCACCTACGTCTGCACCGACCTGGCCTGCTCGCTGTACATGCGGGGGAAAAAGCCGGTGGTGGGTCTCGGCGGGCGATTCAAGGAACGGCTGACGCTCGAGGAGCAGGTGGAGCGGACGATGGCCAACCTGGCCGCGTTCGTGGCGAAGGTGACCGCCTGACCGGCACGATTTATTGGCTTGCCCGAGCCGCGTCGATAGCGGACGATCACACGCGTGAACCAGACATGGATGATCGACGAACTGGCGCACGCGGGTGACGAGCATCTCGACGAGGACTTCATCGCGGGCTACGACCGCAAGCAGGGGTACCCCGACCCGGAACCGGACATCCTCGCCTTCGAGGCGCACGGCCTAGACGGCACATCCACCGTCATCGACTTCGCCGCCGGCACGGGCCAGTTCGCCGTCCCGGCGGCGCGGCGTTTCCGCCGGGTCATCGCGGTGGACGTGTCGCCCGCGATGATCGCAGCGGTGCGCGCCAAGGCCGCCGCTGTGAACAGCGCCACTGGGAACAGTGCCGCGGCGGGCCGCCTGGAGTGCGTGCGCGGCGGTTTCCTCAGCTACGCCCCCGCCGCCCCGGTCGACGGCGTCCACACCAGGCACGGGCTGCACCAGATCCCCGACTTCTGGAAGGCGATCGCGCTGCGCCGCATCGCCGGCATGCTGCGGCCCGGCGGAGTGCTTCGGCTGCGCGACCTGATCTACGACTTCGGCCCCGAGGAGGCGACGGAGATCTTCGCCGGCTGGTTCGCCGGAGCGGCCACCGACCCGGCCGAGGGCTACACCGCGGACGACTACGCCGTGCACATCCGCACCGAGCACAGCACCTACCGCTGGCTGTTCGAGCCGATCATCGCCGCGGCGGGCTTTGACATCACCGAGGTGGAGTACGAGGGCCGACTCTACGGCACCTACACCTGCGTCAAAAGGGACGACCACTAGGCACCTTCCGCCTCACAGGTAACCAACCGTCACGGGTACGTGGCGACGCTCGGGCAGCCCAGGCGGATGGATGCGGCATCGATACGGTCGGGGCCGTATCGATGCCGCATCCATACGGTCGCTCCGCGGCGGGCCAGGGCACCGGTGGCACGGCGCCGGGCTAGGCGCTCGCGGTGAGGGTGGCGGCCAGGTCGGCCAGGTCGGCCAGGCGGCCGAGGGCGCGGGCGCCTGCGATCGGGTCGGCGTAGTCGCGGGAGTGGGCGATCAGGCCGTCGCGGAAGGTCAGCACCATCATCCGTGCCGTCTTCGCCTCGGGCACCGTCACGGTCTCCCAGGCGAGGGAGGAACTGGCCGCGGCCGTGCAGACCATCCGCGACGCGGGCGCGGCCGACGGGACGCTGCGTGCCGGCATCAGGCCGCAGGACGTGGTCGCTATGATCGTCGGGATCTTCACCGCCACCTCGATCGCGGGCGGGCGCGAGCAGCTTGAGCGGATGTTCGACCTGCTCATGGACGCGATCAGGATCCGCAACAGCTGACACCCCGCCGCTGCCCACGCCAACAGCCGCGCCCCGGCCTCCTGTCCGCGTTTTCTGAGGATTCACTGAAAAGGACTTGCCAAACTTTCAGACAACGAGATATATCTCATGTATAGCTTCGTGCCGTTCCGATGACTCGCGGCGCGTCGGGGAGTCTGCCCCAGTGAACGGGACAGGAAGGAAAACCGGGGAACATGTCTGCGATACGCGCGTTTTTCTATGCTCCGGCGGGGCGCCGGACCAAATGGCTTGTGGTGCTGTTCTGGCTGATCCTGGTGGTGGTCGCCGGACCGCTATCCGGGAAGCTGACCGGCGCCGAGAAGAACGACAGTTCGTCGTGGCTGCCGCCAGCGGCTGAGTCCACGCAGGTGCTGAACCTGCGGTCGAGTGCGATCTCGCCGAACGTGTACCCGGGGATCCTGGTCTACGACCGGCCGTCCGGGGTCACGGCGGCGGACAAGGCCAAGGCGACCGCGGACGCGGCGAAGCTGGCCAAGATCGACGGCGCGGTGCCAGGGGCGGTCACCGGCCCGATCATCGCCAAGGACAACCGGGCGATGGAGACCATCGTCCAGGTCAACCTGGGCAGCAAGGGCTGGAGCGCGGCGGGGCCCATCGCCAGCGACATGAGATCCATCGGAGAATCCGGTGCGAACGGCATGTCGGTGCACGTCACCGGGCCGCTTGGCAGCGCCGCCGACTCGGGCAACGCGTTCAAGGGCATCGACGGCACGCTGCTTTACTCCGCGCTCGGCGTCGTCATCGTGCTGCTGCTGCTCACCTATCGCAGCCCGATCGCCTGGCTGCTCCCCGTGGTGTCCGCCGGCGTGGCGCTGACCACCTCACAAGCCGTCATCTACCTGCTCGCGGCGCACGCGGGGCTGACCGTGAACGCCCAGTCCGCGGGCATCCTCGACGTGCTCGTGTTCGGCGCGGGAACCGACTACGCGCTGCTGCTCACCGCGCGGTACCGGGAAGAGCTGCGCCGTCACGAGGACCGGCATACCGCGATGGCGGTCGCGATACGCCGGGCGGGCCCGGCGATCGTGGCAAGCGCGGGAACGGTGATCGTGTCCCTGCTCACGCTCTCCCTTGCCACGCTCAACTCCACCAAGTCCATGGGGCCGGTGCTCGCGATCGGCGTCGCGGTCGCGCTCGCGTCGATGATGACCCTGCTGCCCGCGCTGCTCGTGGCAACCGGACGGTGGGTGTTCTGGCCGGTCAAGCCCGCATACGGCACGCCGGAGCCGACCGCGACCGGTTTCTGGGCGCGGCTTGGGCGCCGCATCGCCCGGCGGCCGCGCGGTGTGTGGATCGGGACCGTGATCGTGCTCGGCGCGATGGCGGCCGGGCTGGCAGGGCTGCACGCGAGCGGGCTCACCAGCGCACAGTCGTTCCGCGGCACGCCCGACTCCGTCGCCGGGCAGACCGTGATCGACGCGCACTTCCCAGCCGGCGCCGGGCAGCCGGTCCAGGTATTCGGCAATCCAGGTTCGGGCCCCGCGGTCGCCACGGCGCTAGCGTCGGTGCCAGGACTGACCGCCGTCACTACCCCGACGACGGTCGCGGGCCACGCCTACGTTGAGGCCACGCTCACCACCGCGCCGGATAGCCAGGCCGCCTACGCGACTATCGACCGGGCGCGCGACGCGGTGCACGCCGTTCCCGGCGCGCATGCGCTCGTCGGCGGGAATACCGCGATCAACCTCGACGTCCAGCGGGCGGCGGCACATGACAGGACGCTGATCATCCCGATCACCCTCGCCGTGGTCTTCGTCATCCTGATGCTGCTGCTTCGCGCCTTCGTCGCACCGGTCATGCTGATCGCCACCGTGGTGCTGTCCTTCGCGGCCGCCCTCGGGGTGAGCGCGCTGTTCTTCAACAACGTGTTCAACTTCGGCGCGGAAGACACGTCGTTCCCGCTGTTCGTGTTCGTCTTCCTGGTCGCGCTCGGCATCGACTACAACATCTTCCTGATGACCAGGGTGCGGGAGGAGGCGCAACGGCAGGGGCCCAAGTCCGGCGCGGTCACCGGGCTTGCCGCGACCGGCGGGGTGATCACCTCCGCGGGCGCGGTCCTCGCCGGCACGTTCGCGGCGCTCGGCACGCTGCCGGTCACCTTCCTCACCGAGCTCGGGTTCGCGGTCGCGTTCGGCGTGCTGCTCGACACGATCGTCGTGCGCTCGGTGCTCGTCACGGCGCTCAACCTCGACCTTGGCCGCTGGGTCTGGTGGCCGAGCAGGCTCGCCCGCCAGCCCGCACCCGAGGCGGAGAACTTCAGGGACGCCGAACGGGCGAGCGTGTCGAGCAACGCCTGACCTGCCGAGACCGGGGCCGGCAGGCCGCCCGCCGCAAGCCAGCAATGGCCTGCGGCGGGCGGCTTGGCAATTGGCCGTGCGGCCCGCGACGCTAGCCGCCTGCTGGCTGCGCGGCCAGTGCGATGAACGCGGACTCGGTCGGTGAGCCGGGCGCCGCGCAGTAGGCGATGATCCGCTGGCCGGTCTCCGCGATGTGCAGCACCTGGCACTCGAACTCGAGCAGCCCGAGGCGCGGGTGCCTGATGCGCTTGAGCATGGGCCCGCGGACCTCCACGTCGTAGGCCGACCACATCTCGGCGAACTGCGGTGACAGCGCGAGCAGCTCGCCGACCAGGCTCTCGATCTCCTGATCGCCGGGGTAGCGCGCGTAACTGGCCCGCAGGTCGGCGACCGTCGACCTGGTGAAGCGCAGCGAGTCCGCGTCGCTCCATGCGGTACCGGTATCCGGACGGCGGAACATCCAGCGGATCATGTTCCTGTCTGTCTCGCTCCCGGCGTGGTTGCCGATGAAGGGCACGGCGAGCTGATTCCAGGCCAGGATGTTGTAGGCGGCGTCCACCACGTAGGCGGGCGTGGCCGGCATGCCGTCGAGCAGGTGCCTGATGCCCGGCGTGATCTCGCGGCCCGGCCGGGCCGGCTGCGGCGGCGCCTCGCCCGCCGTCAGGAACAGGTACTGGCGCTCGTCGCCGTTGAGCAGCAGCGCCCGCGCCAGCGCGGAGAGCACCTGCCGCGACGGCCGCGGACCGCGGCCCTGCTCGAGCCGGATGTAGTAGTCGACGGACATGCCGGCGAGCTGCGCGACCTCCTGGCGGCGCAGCCCGGGCGTGCGGCGCCTGCCGGTCTCCCGCAGGCCGGCGTCCCGCGGCGTCAGCCGCTCCCGCCTGGCCCGCAGGAACGCCGCGAGGTCCGGGCGGTTCACCGTGGTCATGATTCAAGCTTGCCACCGGCAAGCCTGATCAACGGCCGCCCATGGTGGTACCGCCAGTCCCAGCCTCGGGCGGTCTCTCCCCTGCCCCAGGACGCCGGGCATAGCGTGCAGCCATGACGACGAAGATCGCCCTGATCACCGGGGCCAACAAGGGAATCGGCTTCGAGACGGCACGGGAGCTCGGCGCGCGGGGGATGACCGTCCTGGTCGGCGCGCGAGACGAGGAGCGCGGCCGCGAGGCGGAGCGCGCGCTGCGCGACGGCGGCGCCGACGCGCGGTTCGTCCCGGTCGACGTCACCGACGGCAAGTCTGTCGAGCGCGCGGCCGGATGGATCGACGCGGAGTACGGCCGCCTCGATGTCCTGGTCAACAACGCGGGCACGGCCTCCGTGTCGCGGCGCCGCGCCACGGCGAGCCAGACCTCGCTTGACGACATGCGGGCCGTGTACGAGATCAACGTCTTCGGCGTGGTGGCGGTGACCAACGCGATGCTGCCGCTGCTGCGAAAGGCGCCCGCCGCCCGGATCGTCAACGTGTCAAGCGAGGTCGGCTCCATCGCGATGGAGAGCGACCCGTCCCACCCGCTGGCCCAGATGCCCGCCTCGGTGCAGTACCCGTCGTCGAAGGCCGCGCTGAACATGATCACCGTGATGTACGCGAAGGAACTGCGGGACACTGCGATCAAGGTCAACGCGGCCAACCCCGGCTTCACCGACACCGACTTCAACGACCACCGCGGGTTCCGCACCGCGGCGGGCGGCGCCGAGCCGAGCGTCTACCTCGCCACGCTGCCTGACGACGGCCCGAACGGCATCCACTGGGGCTACCTCTGGGCCGGCGAGGGCGAGGGCGGCTACGGGGTCATCCCCTGGTAGCCAGCAGCGCCACGATCGCGTCCTGCCAGGACCGCAGGTAGTCGTCGTAGCCGTCGGCGAAGGCGGCGAGGTGCGGTCCTGCAGCATCGCTGAGCGCGGTCAGCAGGTAGGTGACCTCGACCTCGCTGGCGTCGCCCGCGGCAGTGTCGCCCGCGGCAGTGAGGCGCACGGTTACCGTTCCCGCCTGGTGCCCGGGGGTGACCCTGGTGTAGGCAATGCGACAGCCACGCTCCCGTTCGGTCACCGTCCAGATGGTGTGCTGCCCGTGCGCCGATGTCTCGAAGACTGTGCCCGGCTCGGTGTCGTCCGGTGCGGGCGCGGGGAAGTGCGGCTGCCAGCCGTGTGCCCAGTCCTGCTCGCCGCGCGGGGTGAACAGGCGGAACGCCTCGGCTGGCGGCAGGCCTACGTGCAGGCGGCCGGTGAGCCGCCGCGTCTCGGTCACGGCCGTTCCTCCAGCTTGTGCGCGTCGGCCGCGGTCAGCTCGAGCCCGTAGACCTCCCTGAGCTGGCCGATCTTGGCCAGCGTCGGCGCGCCGAACGGCGCCTTGCCCTCGAAGGCGTGCAGCACGATGCCCTCCACCAGGTCGCCGAGCGACAGGTCCAGGTACTCGGCCAGGCCCTTGAGCACCTTCAGCGTGCTGCGCTCCATGCGGAGCCCGGTCTGCACTCGTTCAACTGTTACCATGTTACCAAGGTACCAGGTTGCGAGCTAGCCGTGCATGTGCTGCCACTGCTGCAGGTAGTGCTGCCACGGGGCGGCCGGGTCAAGGCGGCCGCGGAAGACGGCGACCTTGGAGAACCGCGCGTCGCCCACCAGCCTGATCACCGGGCCGTCCGCGGCGTCGCCTGGGTCTCGGCCGTAGATGGCCCGCTTGGCGAACAGCGCGCCGCCCTCGTCGATCACGTGCGCGCCAGGCGGCACGACGATGATCAGCTTGCCGCAGAAGGCGTCGATCTCCACGGTGACCTCACGGCCGGGCAGCACCGCGCCGGCGAGGTTGATGATCAGCGCGCCGAAGCGCACGGTGAGCCGGGTGCGGCGCCCGGCGACCCACCGGCCGGAGCGGATCAGCTTGCTGAACCGCGCGGATACGACGGCGCGCTCCGCCGCGGCGACGCCGCCGCCGGCCTCATCGGCGGGCAGGTCACGGGTGAGCGGCGCAAGCTCGCCCATGGTGCGCGCCGCGTACACGGCATCAAGCCGCTCGGCATACTCGGTGCTCGTCAGGCGGCCGACGGCAATCGCACCGCCGAGGGTGGCCGCCGCCTGGTCCCTGTCGGCGTCCGAGGCCCGCAGGTCGGGCCGTACGGTATCGCTGACCAGCGGCAGACGGTCGTGCAGTGCTTCGCTCATGCCGGACATGGTAAGCGCTAAACGCGATATGTCGCAAGTCGTCGACCGGGGCGCGCCGCCGGCGGGGCAACGGTCCAACGGCGACACGCCGGCCATTTGAACCTTTCGCGCCCACTCCCGCGTACAGCCGGATGACAGCACCCAGCCGGCGGGGAGTCATCGCCGGGGGGCGGCCAGGTGCTCCTGGACGCCCCCCTGGCAAGGCATGGCAAGCAAGGAAAGCATCACGGCAAGGAGAACCAGCGATGCGCATACCCCTGCTCCCGATCCGACGCCTGACCAGCGGCACCACCGCGGTTATCGCGGCGTGCTCGGCG
>Ga0335083_10011820_pt1 | contig 10476 bp, 7 predicted proteins | sample Lox_Sample_42_FD_206716 | JGI IMG/M metagenome (GOLD analysis project Ga0335083, IMG submission 206716) | Soil microbial communities from Loxahatchee National Wildlife Refuge, Florida, United States - Lox_Sample_4.2 | ecosystem: Environmental > Terrestrial > Soil > Wetlands | place: USA: Florida... | reverse complement strand
CCGCTGTGTGCTAAGCGGACGGGGCACAGAAGTGATCGACTTGGCGAAGACGAATCTTGTGCGCTGATGGGCCCCAAGAGATTAAGGAGGTTCAGTTATGAGCGCAGCATTGTCGAGTGCCGCTACAGAGACGCCTCTTCAGGTTTCACTGTCCGGGCTTGATTTGATCAATGCTCCACGGTGGAACAAGGGGACCGCTTTCTCAGACCATGAGCGCGACGCTTTCGATCTGCACGGGCTGCTGCCGCCACATGTCGGCACTCTCGATGAGCAGGTCCAGCGAAGGACACACGCTCTGGCTTGTCAGCCAACACCGTTTGAGAAATACAGCTTTTTGCGCGATCTGCAGGACGCGAACGAGACGCTGTTTTATGCGCTGCTCGTTCGCAACGTGGAAGACATGCTGCCGCTGGTGTATACGCCGACGGTTGGGGAGGGCTGCCAGCGCTTCAGCGAGATATGGCGCAAGCCGCGCGGCGTGTTTCTCAGCTATCCGAACAAACATCGGATCGCTCAGATTCTCGGGCACTCGCGCTACGACGATGTGAAGTGCATCGTGGTCAGCGATGGGGAACGGATTCTGGGGCTCGGCGATCAGGGCGCCGGCGGGATGGGCATTCCGATTGGCAAGATGGCGTTGTACACGGCGCTGGGCGGGATTCATCCGGAGAATTGCCTGCCGATTTTGCTCGACGTGGGAACAGACAACGAGGCGCGACTCAAAGATCCGATTTATATCGGCTGGCGAAACAAGCGCGTGCGCGGCCAGGAATACGATGACTTCGTTGAGGCGTTCGTCTCTGCGGTGAAAGCGCGGTGGCCGCATGTTCTGCTGCAGTGGGAGGACTTTGCCGGGGCAAATGCAGCACGGCTGTTGGCGCGATACAGAGACCAGCTCTGCACGTTCAATGATGATATTCAGGGCACAGCGGCCATCGCGGCTTCAACCCTGGTGTCGGCTATCAACGTGACGGGTATTCCCCTGGAGCAGCAGAAGATTGTGGTGCTTGGCTTCGGTAGCGCGGGACTTGGCATCACAAATTTGTTGGCGCAATTCATTGAAGATAAGGGCTTGTCTACGGAAGAGGCGCGAAGGCACTGCTGGGCGGTCGATCGTTACGGACTGATCACGGAAACCACGAAGGACGTGCATCCTGAACAGATGCCATACGCTCGGAAGGCCGCAGACGTGCAGGGTTGGAAGGTCCCGGGAGCCGAGATCACGCTCCTGGATGTGGTTCGAAACGTGAAGCCGACGGTGCTCATCGGTGTGTCCGGACAGGCGGGAGCGTTCACCGAAGAGGCAGTGCGGGAAATGGCAAAGCACACGGCTCACCCCGTGATCTTTCCCCTGTCGAACCCAACGTCGCGTAGCGAGGCGACTCCGAAGGACCTGTTGGAGTGGACCGATGGCCGTGCTCTTATTGGAACTGGCAGTCCGTTTGATCCGGTAGATGTGGGTGGGAAGAAAATTCCCATCGCCCAGACAAACAACTCCTATATTTTCCCGGGGCTCGCCCTGGGTATCGTTGCATCGAAAGCCAGGCGTGTGACGGATACGATGGTCAAGGCCGCGGCGACTGAGCTGATTCGGCATCTGCCTACGCAGACGGACAAGCAGGCGAGCCTGCTTCCGCCGATTTCGGATGCGCGGCCGATCGGGCGCTTTATCGCAGAAGCAGTCGGCCGGCAGGCGATCAAAGATGGGCAAGCACAGGTGAAGAATGAGGAGGAGTTGCTTCGGGAAGTGGACGCGAACGTCTGGAAGCCGGCATACGTGCCATACGAGCCGAAGGAGTGAAGCGCGGAGCCAACGCGACTGGGGCCTGTCATGAGTAAAAGCAAAGTTCGCATCGAGAGGGATGCCCTGGGCGAGGTTGATGTGCCCGCCGATAAGCTGTGGGGCGCACAGACGCAGCGCTCGCTCGAGAACTTCAACATCGGTACAGAATTAATGCCGCGGGAGATGATTCCCGCGTACGCCATTCTGAAGAAGGCGAGCGCCAATGTGAACCATTCGTTCGGGCACCTCGACGATCAACGGCATAGGTTAATCGTGCAGGTGTGCGACGAAATTCTCGCGGGCAAGCATAGCGACATGTTTCCGTTGCACGTTTGGATGACGGGCAGTGGCACGCAATTCAATATGAACGTCAACGAAGTGATTGCGAACCGCTGTTCGCAACTCGCAGGCGAACCTCTGGGCAGCAAGAAGCCAGTTCATCCGAATGACCACGTGAATATGTCGCAGTCTTCCAATGATTCGTTTCCGTCGGCGATGAATATCGCGGCCGTGGTAGCGGTAACCGAACGGCTCATTCCCGCAGTGCAGGCACTTCACGGCGCTATCGCAGAGAAGGCTGAAGAATGGAGAGACATCGTCAAGATCGGCCGGACGCACCTGCAGGACGCGACGCCTCTGACGCTAGGGCAGGAGTTGTCGGGATTTGCGGGGATGCTGTCGGACAACCTGAAGTGGCTCCACGGCGCACTGCCAGGAGTTTACGAGTTGGCGCTGGGCGGAACAGCTGTGGGGACGGGAATCAACGCGCCGCCGGGCTTTGACGAGGCGGCTGCTCGAGAGATAGCGGGCATGACCGCCCTGCCCTTCGTGACTGCTCCGAACAAGTTCACCGTGCAGGGATCGCACGATGCGCTGGTGCAACTCTCGGGCACGCTGCGAACGCTTGCAGGCTCGCTGTACAAGATTGCCAATGACATCCGGCTGCTTTCGTGCGGGCCGCGAGCGGGATTGGCCGAGCTGATTATTCCGAAAAATGAGCCCGGGTCGTCGATCATGCCCGGAAAGGCGAATCCGACGCAGGTTGAAGCGCTGACGATGGTCACGGTGCAGGTGATGGCGAACGACATAGCGGTGGGTTATGGCGGCGCCGGGGGGCATCTGGAAATGAACGCCTATAAGCCGCTGATGATCTACAACATTCTGCAATCCATCAATCTGCTGGCTGATGGATGTGTGAACTTCCGCAAGTTCCTGGTGGAGGGAACAAGGCCGAACCTGAGGAAGATCCGGCAAAACGTGGAGAATTCCCTGATGCTGGTTACGGCGCTGGCTCCGGTGATCGGATACGACAAAGCGTCAGAGATCGCATATCAGGCGATGGAGCATGACCTTACGCTCAAGGCTGCCGCTCTCGAACTGTGCTATGTAACAGAGGAGGAGTTCGACCGTATTGTCGATCCGGCGCGAATGACACACCCCCGGGCGGATCAAACTGATTAAGTGAAACCGCGGTGACAAAGCCGCATTTACCGTGGTTAACTGATTGCAATGTCAGCAGAAATCACGGTTTCGAAGGAAGACTACCTTAAGGCGATTATCGAAGCCGAGAGCGAGGGCCATGTAGTGATTCCGGCGCTTCTGGCGCAGTGGCTTCATGTGTCGCCTCCGGCGGTAACCAATGCGGTCAAGCGGTTACGGCAGGATGGCTATATCGATGCGCATCGCGGCGACACGCTCAAGCTGACTCAGAAGGGCCGGGATGCGGCTCACCGAACTGCGCTTCGTCATCATCTGGTGGAACGGATGCTGACCGAGGTGTTCGACATGGAATGGCACCAGGTGCATGCCGAAGCCGAGCGGTTGGAACATGCGATATCGCCTGCTTTCGAAGCAAAGTTGATTGAGAAGCTGGGCGAAAGTGGGGATTGTCCGCATGGGAACGGCGTTCTACCGCTGACACCGGCGCAGATGAAGAAGCGCGGGCTGCAGACGCTGTCGGAGGCGCCAGAAAGTGTGGATTACCTTGTGGCGAGCCTTTACGAGCGAGATGCCCGGCTACTGGAGTTTCTGCATCAGATTGGAATCGGGCCGAAGGTACCGGTGCGCGTCTTGCAGCGAAACTACGACGAAACGGTGGTTGTGCAGACACCGGCAGGGCCTGTCACGGTGGGGAAGTCCGCGGCTAGCAGGGTGTGGGTACGGCCTAAAGCCTCCAGTGAACCGAGGCGTTCAAAAATTAAATAACTATAGTTAATATCCTGTGGCATACTCCATGTAAGGGGGATGAGTCTGCCACAAATGCCATCCGTGCGTGAGCTCGATCGGGTGTTCAAGCCGTCGCTACCGGATGTCTTCTCCTCTGTACATTTGACGCGTTCGCCAAATTTCTGGCGTCGGGCGCTGGGATTTCTTGGTCCCGGCTTTTTAATTTCTGTCGGTTACATGGATCCAGGAAACTGGGCGACGGATATTGCCGGCGGGTCCCGCTACGGCTACACCCTGCTGTTCGTCATCATGCTTTCGAATCTGATGGCGATTCTGCTGCAGAGCCTCGCGCTCAAGTTGGGAATTGCGACCGAGCGTGACCTGGCCCAGGCATGCCGGGAAAGCTACAGCCGGCCGATGGCTGTGATGCTGTGGATTTTTGCCGAGGTAGCGATTGCAGCGTGCGATCTGGCGGAAGTGATCGGATCAGCGATCGCGCTGCAGCTGCTTTTCCACATACCGCTGGTGATCGGAGTGATTCTTACCGGCGCTGACGTGCTGCTGTTGCTGTTGCTGCAGAACAAGGGATTCCGATACCTCGAAGCGCTGGTAATCACGCTGATTGCAACCATCATTGTCCTGTTCGGAGTCCAGATTGCTCTCTCGCATCCGGAATGGGGTTTGATCGGGCGCAACCTGTTGCTGCCGACTACCACGAAGATGATTACCGATCCCGGAATGCTGTATATCGCGATCAGCATTCTTGGTGCGACAGTGATGCCGCATAACCTCTATCTACACTCGGCCATCGTTCAGACGCGCGATTATCCGCGTACGTCAAAGGGAAAGCGCGAGGCAATTCTCTTCGCCAATCTCGATTCGGCGACAGCCCTGATGATTGCGCTGCTGGTGAATGCGGCGATCCTGGTTGTTGCTGCGGCGGTGTTTCATCGGAATGGGCATTTCGAGATCGCTGAGATTGAGGATGCCTACAAATTACTTTCTCCGATGCTGGGCGTGGTGGGAGCGAGCACTCTGTTCGCCGTCGCTCTGCTGGCGTCCGGGCAAAATTCGACGATTACAGGAACCCTGGCCGGGCAGGTAGTGATGGAGGGCTTCATCGACATCCGGCTAAAGCCGTGGCTGCGGAGGCTCATCACGCGAACGCTGGCGATTGTGCCGACGGTGATCATCACGATCCTTTATGGCGCGCGGGGGACTGGCAAATTGATCATCCTGAGCCAGGTGATTCTGAGTCTGCAACTCAGCTTCGCGGTGTTCCCCCTGGTGGCGTTTACAAGCGACCGCCGGAGGATGGGCGAGTTCGTCAATGCTACGTGGCTGAAGCATCTGAGCTATTGTGTCGCCGTTCTGATTGCAGGCCTGAACATCTGGCTGCTGGTCCAGACATTTCGTGGCAGCTGACGATCTGCAACACGCTATTGCGATCCCTGGAATCGAGCGCTCTGTTCGAGCAAGTCAATGACTTCCTGGTCTGATGTCTGCGAGAAGTCTTTGTAGAACTCTCCTACAGCCTGAAACTGAACGGGCGCGTGAAGAACTACAAGAGAATCGACTTTGGTCCGAAGCCATGAGCAAGTAGATGGTGGAGCAACGGGCACGGCAATCACTAAGGCGCGGGGATTCATCTGGCGCAGGGCCTGGACTGCGGCATAAATGCTGGACCCGGTCGCGATGCCGTCGTCAGCCAGAATCACGAGCCTGCCTTCTACGTTTATCGTGGGCCGCGACTTGCGGTAGAGCTGCGCCTCCTCCCGCAGATCGGATTGCTTCGACTCAGTGATTTGCTGAATTTGATCCGGCGAGATCCCGAGAGTATGAATGATCGATTGATCAAGGATGCGGCCGTCGTTGTCGGCCACAGCGCCGAAGGCGAGTTCCTCGTTTCCGGGCACGCCGAGCTTGGCAGAAAGAAATACATCCAGAGGCGCATGAAGCACCTGAGCCACCTCAAACGCGACGGGTACGCCTCCATGTGGAATGCCGAGAACGACGACGTTGCTGTCGCCGGCGTACTGGTGAAGGCGCCGCGCAAGCTGCCGACCCGCATCTCTCCGGTCTTTGAAATGCATCGGAGTCTCCGAGCGCCGGGCCCGAATCCTTACAACCAGAATTATCTCCTGCTTCGATCTGACCGGGGAGATCATTGGCCGTTCAAGCCAGATGTTCAAGAAATGGTGTAGATTGTTGCCGCTGTTGGGCTCGCGACAAAATCACGACTTGAGGGAATGAGGGTCATGCGCAATATCCCCCGGCAGGTGGTTTTCTGTTTATTGCTACTGGCAGTTTCCGTACTCAATCTCAACGCACAGACATTCCGCGGCACGTTGCTTGGCACTGTAACTGATGCCTCCGGCGCAGTGGTTCCGGGAGCGGCGATTACCGTCAAAAATATGGACACCGGCGTGGCGCGAACGACTCAGAGCAACGGCGACGGCGTATTTACGGTGCCGGAGCTGCCAGTCGGGCGTTACAGCGTGGATGCGACGGTGACTGGCTTCGCTCCGTACCATGCGGAGGGCATCAACATTGAGGTCGCCGGGCAGGTGAACCTCACGATTACGCTGCAGACCGGCGCTCAGAAAGAAGAAGTCGTCGTCTCGGCCAATGCCCTGCAGGTAGAGACGACCTCAAATACTCTGGGCGCCACGCTCACGACAAATGATGTGAAGAACCTTCCTGTGAACGGGCGCGATTATACGAAGTTGATCTACCTGACCCCCGGCGTGACGGGATCACCCGACCAGATCAGCGATTCTCCGGGCTCCTTTGGCACGTTTTCCGTCAACGGCGCGCGCGGCCGATCGAACAACTTCCTGCTCGACGGCACCGATATGAACGATGGCTATCGAAACGATCCGGCTGTCAACGAGGCGGGCGTGTTCGGAACCCCGGCTACCATTCTGCCGATTGACGCCGTATCGGAGCTGCGCGTCCTCTCCAACTTTGAGCCTGAGTATGGCCGCAACGCAGGCGGTGTCATCAATATCGTAACCAAGAGCGGCACAAATCAGTTCCACGGCACGGCGGCGGAGTATTTCCGCAATAACGCTCTGGATGCACGCAACTATTTCAATCCCAAGGGTCAGACGCAGGCGCCATTCCATAACAATCAGTTCGGAGCGTCGATCGGCGGCCCCATCATTCGGAATCGGACTTTCTTCTTCTTCGATTACGAGGGCCAGCGCGAGAGTGTGGGCACGGTGAGCCAGGCCTGCGTTCCCGATCCAGCTTTGATCGACAGCCTCGGAGGTGCGACAAATCCGGTGATCGCGGCGCTATTGCAGCGGAATCCGTGGCCGGCTCCGAATCTGGGTGGGTCGACTACTGACGAGACGGGATGCAGCGCGCCAAATGCGGCAGTTATTGCTCCCTCCAGCAACTACATCACCAGCCTGATTGCCAAGGTCGACCATAACGTGAATCAGAAGAACATGCTTAGCGGCCGCTATTACTATGGCGACAGCACGCAGAGCTTTCCGCTAGGATTGACCGGCGGCAACATCCTTCCAGGATTCAACACTTTTACGCCAACGCGCGTGCAGCTCGTCTCCATCTCGTTCGTTTCGATCCTTGCCCCCAACAAGGTGAATGAAGCGCGCCTGGGCTGGAATCGATTCGCCGAAGGCTTTTTCCCCGAGGACCGCAGCTTTCAGCCAAGCTCGATTGGCCTGAACACTGGAACGGGCTATGCCGACCAGGGGCTTCCCGTGATCAAAGTGGGCAGCTATGCCCAGCTTGGTGCGAACAAATCCGATCCGAGGCAGAGGTACGATTCAAACTGGCAGGCTTTCGACAACTTTTCGTGGACGGCCGGAAAGCATTCGATCAAGTTCGGTTACGAATTCCGGCGTACGAGCATTACGCAGCTCCTGGGGACGAACTTTCGTGGAACCCTGCAATTCGACACGCTGTCCGATTTCCTTGCAGGAAATGTGGACAGCGGGGCCCAGTCCTCTGGATATTCGCGACGCCACAGTTATCAAAATAATCAGGGACTCTACGCTCAGGACAGCTTCAGGATATTGACGAACCTCACTCTGAACTATGGGTTGCGCTGGGACTACTTCGGTGTCTTTCACGAGAAGAACAACCTTCTGAGCAACATCACCGCTTTCGACCCTGCCGGTGGCACGCTGACACTAACCCAGGTCGGCCAGCCCGGTCTCAGCAAGCTCTACCAGCCCGTTTACACGAATTTCGCTCCGCGCATCAGCTACTCGTATGACCCGTGGGGCAAAGGAAAGACCGTGGTCCGCGGCGGCTTCGGCGTCTTTTTCGATGCATTCTCACAAGATGTCTTTCTCGGGCATCTGCCCTACAACAGCCTTTTCGACCCCGGTCCGGCCTACAATCCTCTTGGCCCCGCGCCCATCTACTCGGTCGGCGCGAATGGCGGGACTATTGTTTCAGGCGCGCCGGTTTACGCCACGCCCGGAGGTACTCCGGCTGGGGACATTTTCTCCGTCACCCGCAAGATCAGCACGCCATACCTGATGAACTACAACGTCAACCTGCAGCAGCAGGTCGGTCCGCGCGCAATCGTGCAGCTGGGCTATGTTGGTTCGGTCGGACGCCATCTGCTTCGCTTCCGCGATATCAACCAGCCGAATCAGGCCACCATTACGGCGACAGACATCGCCTACGCCCAGGCCAACACAACGACGAATCCCTCAGGAGCTCCGGCCTCCTGTTATCCCGCCGGCGGCCCAAACTGCATTCCGACCTATAACTCGGCAAGCCGCGTCTACCTGAATAATCCGTATGGCGCTTTCTATATCAATCAGGAAGAGGCGACGGCGTATTCGAATTACAACTCGTTTCAGCTTGGCGTCCGTGTCTCAGACTGGCACGGAATCTCCAGCATCCTCAACTACAACTGGTCGCACTCACTCGATAATGCGAGCGACAGTGAGGATTTCATCCCCAACGCTGCCCAGCCGAACGACAGTACGCGTCCGAGCCTGGAATACGGCGATTCCAACTACGATGTACGCAATCGCTTCACTTGGATTTTCAGCTATCAATTGCCAAAAACGAGCGGCAGCATGGCAATGCTGCGCAACGGCTGGGGATTCGACAGCACCGTAACACTGCAGACTGGCCAGCCCTTCAACCTGAATTACAACTTCGAGGACGACTACAGTGGCAGCGGCGAGGGTTTCGACCGGCCTGATATTCTCTCGCACCCGCAATACTCAACGAATCCTGCGATCTTCCTCAATCTGTCGTCGTTCGCGATTCCATGTTCGCTGACGTCATACGCACTGACGAACGGAATTACCGGCACGGCCCAGGACTGCGTGCCCGGTACCCGCCATTTCGGCGACCTGGGCCGCACATCGCTGCGCGGCCTCTCGTACAAGAACTGGGATTTCGCGCTCTATAAGAACACCAACTTCAAGGAAAACCTGTCGCTGCAGTTGCGTGCAGATTTCTTCAACATTCTGAACCATCCGAACTTCTCCAGCCCGGTTCTGCCAGCGTTCATCGCGGATGCCGCTCCGAACGGCTTCGCCCAGAGCGGTCTGCGCGAAGTGAGTGCGGGATATTATGCAATTACCGCGACCGGAGACGTCGGAATCGGCAACCCATTCCTTGGCGGAGGAGCCCCCAGAGGAATTCAGCTGGCCGCGAAGTTCACCTTCTAAGCGCAGGGAGGGACTTAATACATCCAGCTGCAGTTGCGGGTGAAGTCTGTGGTGGGCGAGCGCTGCCATGCGTCCCCGGTCTTTTCGACGGCGAAGATACCACCATTGCCACAGAAGCCTCCGCAGCTCTTGATAACAGAGACCAGCGCACGAGAGTGGGTCTGATCGAAGCCGGGAACACCGAGGAAACGAACATACCGGAGCTGCTTGTAGTTCTCGCAGGCGGAGGCGTCTCGTCCGTGCGTGGCGAGACAGGTCTGGGCCTTCGCGACATCGGGGCGGGTCAGGAGGCGGTATCCCTGGGGGATGGAGAATTTCTGTTCCCAGCGATGGCTCTGACGGTTTGCAGCGACAAAGGCATCGGTCATCTCGTGCTCTTCCGGCGTGGAGGGTTTGAGGCAGCTCCCGTCAACCTGGGGGATATCGGTGATGGAGTTCTCAGCGAAGGCTAAGGGGTCGGGCGACGGCGTGCGGTAGATTCCCGAGTAGACCTCATAGGCATCGGCGGGGGCAACGCCATCTCCGGCCTGATTGAGGGGACTGGTTGCAGCAAAGTCTGTAATGGACTTATGGGCGGGAGGCTTGGCGTGTCGAAGCGGGAGCAGCCGCGCGACCAGGAGAGCGATGGCAATCACGAACAAGCCGACACGCAGCCAGATTCGCCAGGGGAGTTGAGCCTTCATCTCTTTAATTCTGATGTATGTGGCGCTGTAATCCAAACAGCCTGCGAGTGTAGGGCAAAGTGACAGGCGCATTAAGGAGCGATTACGAGGCTGCCTCATAATGCGGGATGCACGATGTACGCGGTTGCACGGGCCGATTGGCCGGAGTTATAGTTTGGCATCGACACTATTT
>Ga0335083_10011815_pt1 | contig 10480 bp, 7 predicted proteins | sample Lox_Sample_42_FD_206716 | JGI IMG/M metagenome (GOLD analysis project Ga0335083, IMG submission 206716) | Soil microbial communities from Loxahatchee National Wildlife Refuge, Florida, United States - Lox_Sample_4.2 | ecosystem: Environmental > Terrestrial > Soil > Wetlands | place: USA: Florida... | reverse complement strand
GCGGTCCAGCAAGTCCACCTCCTGCGGCAGCAAGACCAAGGGAGAGCGAGTCGATCGTCTCGGCATAGGCCGAGCATAGCATGCTTCTGATCCTTATGGATAGCTTTCACTGAAACGATATACTAGGACCCTGCCTGACTCTACCTCACCCTTACGTCCGCGTGGCGTACACATCGTTTCGTAATGTATGAGCCACCCCGGGCTACACGTTCGGCGCCAGATAGTAAACCGGCTTGAGCGGAAGCAGGCGCTTGTCGGACTCGGCCACTTTGGCATAATGCTGGACCCACAGTTCCACCAACTGCTCCAAATCTACAAGAGTCAACTTGCGGGTTTCTTTGGTTCGCGCTTCTGATTCTGCCTCTTTTGTAAAACCTCCAGTGGCTACGAAAATGCCCACATCTTGCTCCCCTAACAGCGCCATGAATGCGCGGAGCCCATCGACGCTCACTTTGTCCGCCCGGCGCTTCACCTGGACTTTGATACGCGGTGTGCTGGTTCCCAAGGGATCGTTGTGGGCGAGTATATCGATGCCTTTGTCCGGTCCCGGCGGAGCCGTCCACGAGACGTGATAGCCCATCGCGCGCAGCAATGCGGCCACGAGCTTTTGAAAGTCATACGGATTCATCCCTTGGACGTACTGTTCTATTTCAAGCCAAGCATCCTCTTCAGCCTCTTCTACGGTGCTCGAAATATCCGCAGCCTTCTCAATTGTGGCGACGGCCTCCGGCGTTTCCTCACCCGAGTCCACCAGTGTCTCGGGCTTGGCGGCTTTCCATTCGTAGTAAAGCCGGGTCAGCTCTCTTGCAAACTGCGCCGGGTCGCGAATCTGCTTGTAAGCTTTCTTTCCTTCTTCTGTGAGGTACCATCGGCCTTTGGTTTTTACCAGCCACCCGGCCTTGACCGGACCGATTGTGACGAATCGCACGAGATTCTCATATCGACGGATATTGGGATGCTTCGGGTAATTGGCCTTTTCGAAATGCGTCGGCGGAACAACTTTTTCGAGGCGCTGGAGAACCTCTTTTGCGGGTAGTCCGTCCGGGCTGTCGAGGAGTATCTTGAAAACGCCGCGCTGAAGCTCACCCACCCGCGTTCTTGTTATCTCTGGCATCGTACTGACTCCTCGGTTCGCGTCTACGTCTGGCAAGCCCAGCCCTGTTTCCCAGTTGAGTCAATCATTCAATCGCCCGATGACCCGGTCACCCGATCCCTTCCACTCGTCAAGCAGCTTTCTAACCGTCGCGGCGTCCGGACTTTCGATTTGTTCGAGAATCTTGATCGCGGCCTCGGCGTGCTCGATGGCTTCCTGGCGCTCGCCGAGTTTGTCCATCACCAGGCTCATGTTCCAGAGTGCGTAACCTTCGCCCCGCCGGTCGCCGATCTCATGCGCGATGACAAGATCCTGTTCGTGGCATTCGAGCGCTTGGCGGTACTCGCCCAGGCTGTAGTGGGCAAGGCCTCGGTTGCCAAGTGCCCGAGCTTCGTTCCTGCGATCGCCAGTCTCACGATAGATTGCCAATGCTTGTGCCTGACGCTCAATGGCTTGGCGGTGCTCGCCCAGGTTCAAGTAAGCAAGGCCCAGATTGCCGAGGTCCTGACCTTCGCCCAGCCGGTCACCAACCTGACGATGGAGCAAGAGCGCCTGTTCAAGATAGCGGATAGCACCACGGTACTCGCCCAGGCGGGCGTGCACGTTGCCGAGGTTGCCGAGGTCCTGACTTTCGCCACGACGATTGTTAACTTCACGATCGGCAACGAGGGCCCCTTCAAAGTACCCAATCGCGCGGCGGTGCTCACCGAGATCCCCGTAGGCTGTGCCCAAGCCGCTGAGATGCATGCCCTCTGCACGGCGATCACTGAGGTGACATGCGGCCGCTAGAGCGGCTTCGCGCCAGCGGATTCGCTCGCGGGGGTGAAGACGCAGATCCAGGCAATGAGCTCCAAGATCGGGGTAGAGGTTGCACAGCTGCGCCGAGTCATTGTCCCGTTCAGCGTGGGCTGCGGCCCACGCCTGGCCGGCCTGGATGTTGCCCCATTCGAGATCGAACAGAGCCAGCCCCGGCCTGATGGAATCTCTGCCCTTCCTGTACAGGCCGTTTGCTCGCCCCAGCACGTTCACGTAATACGTTGCGTGTCGCCGGGCAGCTTCGTGTTCCTTACTGACCTCTTGCAGGCGGGTGCGGGCAAAGTCGCGCATCAGGTCGTGCAGCCGGTAACGCCTGGCAGTCCCGTTCCACTCCAGCATCGAGTACTTCAGCAGGCCACCGAGCATGTCCTCGGCACCGTCGGCCTCCATCTGCCAAAGCGCGACGGCGGCGGGGGCGTCAAAAGTGTCGGGAAAAACACCGAGCTTCCGCCAGCCCTTCTGCACCGCAGGCGAAAGCAGGTCGTAGCTCAGGCCAATGCAAGCCTCCATACTCGGGTCGGCGCCTGCCGCCGGCAAGGCCGCAAGCTTTCCCTGCTTGAGCCGCCGGACATAGTCCTCCGGGGCCAGATTCACTTTCTCTTTGAGCGCTGCGGCCGCCAGGCGCAACGCCAGCGGCAAACGTCCACACAACGTCGCGACGGCGCCGGCCTGCCCGTCAATGCGTGAACAGATCTCCAGCAGCAACGCCTCTGCCTTTTCTGGCGGCAGAACGTCGAGACGCTTTTCGCGCAGTCCGGGCAGCGTGAACTGCAAACGCGAGGTTACCAGTAGGACGCAGAATTGGGGTGGAACGAGCGGTGCCACCTGCGCCGCGTCACGAGCGTTGTCCATAAGCAGGAGCACGCGTTTTCCATTGAGCCGGGAAAGGTAAAGCGCCCTGAGCTCGGCTTCGCCCTCTGGAAGCTTGGCTTCGAGATCGAAGGCGCGGATGACGAAGGCCATGGCTTCCGCTGGCGTCCAGGGCCTCTCGCTGACGCCCTGGAGGTCCAGATAAATCTGCGCGTCGGGGAACTTCGGCGTAAGCTCTTCAGCCAGTTTCAGCGCCAGCGCGGTCTTACCCACGCCGCCTTGGCCTTGCAAACCGGAAATGTGGACGCCGCCTTGCTCGATGGCCGCCCGCAATTCGTCAAGTTCGGCCGTGCGGCCCGTGAAGTCGCCTGGCGGTGGCGGAAGGCTGTGAAGCGCATTCAGCGGTACGGCTGTTGAGGGAGGTGTGACCGCCGGAACTGTCGCCGCGCTAGCGGAGTTCTTGCCTGTCAGGCCTCGAAGAAACAATGTGAGGTGATTCCTCACCAACTGTTCAAATTGCGCCACTCCGCTATACGGCCACCAGAAGCCCTCTTTCGGAAAGTTCTTCTTGAATTCAAGAACCTCGCCCCACTGGTCCGTCTCTTCCTTGGACTTTGGCGAGTATGCCTTCTGGTTGAAATACACCATCACCTGAGGGCGCCCGTGCTGTTGCCATGCCTCGTAAGCCAGATGAAATTCGTGTTCCGTTCCCGTTTTGCCATCTTTGGTGGGTGTGCCGAAGCGGGTCCAGAAGGTGCCGATGAGCACATCGCAGTCATCGATGCCCAGTATTGGGTCAATCAGGCCTTGGGGACCTTCGGCGTGCATCCCCGGGTAGGCGTGCGTTTCCCAGCGATATAAATCGAGCCGGAAGCCGCAGTGCCCCGCGATGCCCCGGTTTAGCTCGTCGATCACGCGCGGCAACAGGTCGCGCTCCTTCTGCACGTCGCCCGGCGAGGCAACCACCACCCGCAAAATTCGAGCTTGCTCCATCGGTTTCGACCACCCTACACGGCTGTTAGCCGCCGGGAGTATAGCAGCTAATTTATCAGAGGGAATAGAGGGAATTGTGTTTTTTGGTGTGTAGCAAGTAGTTCGGACCCCGCCTTCGGGTTCGCGGCTCCTAAGTGTTGCCGACCTTCATCAGCATCCTCACCTCGACTAGGGCAAGCGTTGAGCGGTCGGACTCTCTTGGGACCAGCCACAGCAGCCAGGGGCAGACGGCGGATCGTGTAATCGTCCATGTACCGGGGAACGAGGTTGAGAGCTGGCAGCTCGTTAATCGCAGGTTCGCTTATGTCGCTTTATCCCAAGCCCGATACGAGACGGAAAATCCCATTCAACACCCTTCCAATTTCGAGCGAGACTCACACAATTGCGAGCGCGACCCAGCCGATCATGGAACACCTGAGGACGGCCCCGACAGCAGGAATCCCTTCCAGCTCACCGCAGCCAAGCCGTGCCGCTGAACCTGCTCCTCGTTCCCCGGCGATGTGATGACCAAGGGCTGGAACTTCGGGTTACGGCGGCAGAACTCCAGTACCGCTTTGAGCTGCTGCGAACCGAAGCTGCCAGTCTTCACCTCCACGGCCCAAGCTCCCCAGCTACCCTCGATGATCGCATCAACCTCCAACGGCTCCTCGCGCCAGTACGTTACGTGCTGGCCCTGATTGATCGCAAATGCCAGGCAGGCGTTCTCAACCCACAACCCAAATCGCTCAGGTTCGCGGAGACTGTCCGGAGGCCCGTCTGGGTGCATGGCTGACAAAAGCGCATTGTTCAACGTCACGAGCTTAGGTGGTGCGGCGCGGCGCCGGTGTGCCGCCCTCGAATACTTTTCCAGCGCAGCCACCAAGTAAGCGTCCTCCAGAAGGCGGAGGTAGTGAGCCACCGTTTCTAGAGCACTCTTATCCTGAAGCTGACCCTGCAGTTTCTGGAGCGACACGATCTGTGCCGGAGAGCTCACTGCAATCGCAAAAACCTGCCGGAGCAGGGCAGGACGTCGCACTGCACCCATCGCGAGCACATCGCGTCCAATGGCCGCTTCGACAATCGCATCCCTGACGTAGTCGCGCCATCGGTCGAGATCCTTTCTCAGCGCAACGGCGCCCGGATAAGAGCCGAACTGAACGGTGTACAGGGCGGCCTCTTCGGCTGACATCCTAAAGGCACTGGCAAGCGATGAGGCCGCCCAGTGGCTTAACGTGAGACGCTCGAACCGGCCCGCCAAGCTCTCGCGCGAGCCCGTGGTCACACGTAATGCCGATGAGCCGGTCGCGACCACGTGCACGGGCACACCGCGGCGCCGGAGGTGATCCCACTGTCCTTTGAGGCGTTTCGCCCAGTCCGAGAAGTGCTGAACCTCATCCAGCAGCAGCACGGCGGTGCCGCGCCGGGCTCGCTCTTCCGCATCTGCCCAACGACGCTCCCAGAAGCCGGGAAGGGCCGCATCGGGTTCGTCGCCGGCGGCGTAAACGGCGGCATCGCCAAACTGCGCTGCTAGGTCAAGCAGCAGTGTGGTCTTGCCCACCTGGCGCGGTCCAGTCAGCAACTGAATGCGGCTAGGCGCCGGTTCCTGAAGGCGCTTCAACAGCGAGTCTCGGCAGGATTGGTAGTCGTTTGGCAGTTCGACCATGGTCGAATAATTATTCGAGTATACATGTGAAGTTGTCAACTCGCTTTTAACGGGGTCTTGCGGTTCTGGAGCCTCTAGGGTCGGAACTGAGGAAAACGCCGTCACCGACGCTTCTCCTTCCACGGCGTTTTGGGTACACCTCTCGTGTTGTCGCCAGGGGACTTGCCCCGAGTCCCACGGTGTTTTAGGTACGGATTCACGGTGTTTTGCGTACGCCTGAACGGTGTTTTAGGTACGCAGGAGCCTCTTAAATAATCTGTCTTCAGTGTATTACGCCGGCCCCCTTGTACTTAGCTTGTACCGATGCAAGTAGAGACTACCCAGTAGTAGGTAGCCTTTCACTGTGGAAATCTCGCATCAAATCGGGGGGCCCACAATGGGAAGAGAGAAAGAACGGAATCAACCGGGGCTCCAGGTGCGCCAGTTGAACTGCCTCAATTGCCGCGACTCGCCAAGCTCCGATTCGTTCCAATCTGTGATAGTTCTCGAGTCATCGCTCACGCCTCATACTACCGGCAGACGCGCCAGACTTAGGATCAAACAGTGACGCCATTTTGCGCAACTCCCGTACGCATTCCCTCTATCTTCCAATAGCTTAGCTCGCCTGGATTCGCGCCGAATCGCCCGGTGTCGGGCACACTTTCGGGCACACCGCTCCTGCGACCATCGCCCGTCATGGCGCAATTGCTGGGCCCAAAACGCGAATCCAATTCCCCTTCCTTTCTTTCACTGTACCAGAACGTTCTATGGCCATGTCCACTTCCGCAGAAGAACTCTCCGCTCGCAAACGCATCGAGTTCCTGTTTGGCCGGCCCATCGCCTTTCACCGTTGCTTCGTTAAAGTCACGGGAAGCGTCCATGCTGCCTTGATGCTTTCGCAAGCCGTCTACTGGCTCAATCCTGAGAGGCAAGGCCAGAGTCGAGGTAAGGATAACGGGTGGTTCTGGAAGACTCGCGACGAATGGGAGGCCGAACTCGGCTTATCGAGGTGGGAGCAGGAGACCGCCCGAAAACAACTGAGACACACGAAGTTCTGGCTGGAGAAGGACAAGCGGCTGGAACATAAGATCTTCTTTGGTATTGACTTCGTAGAGCTTGAAAAGGCCTTGGGGCGGGCGGCAGCCACTGCTTCCAGAACCGAAGCGACTGACCTCCTCCCCGAAGGTGGGAATCCCACCTCCGGCGAAGGTGGCATTCCCACCTCCGGGGAGGTTGAAACCCAACCTTCGTCGGAGGCGGAAAACCCACCGCCGCGGATGAGCCAAAGTCTCCGCCGTATTAAGGAACATAGATTACTACAGAGACTACCAGAGACTACAACGACGACGTCGGAACTTGCCGCCGGTCTTCACAAACTCATGCCCGCTACGGTCTGGGATGAAGACGCGATCGCGATCCTCTGGACTGATTGCCGGCGAAAGTCCCCTGAGTGCACACCGGAAATGATCCTCGAACAAGTCAACAACAAGGTGAAGATGAAAAGCTGGATCCGCATCCAGAACCCAGTAGGGTTTCTCTTGACTTCTGTGCCCTCGGCCCTCCAGGCAGCCATGGTTGCCTCGAAGGCGCGGGACGAGGCCCGAGCCGAAAGCGAGATAGAGTCGGCCAAGAGAGAGGCCCAAAGACGGTTCCGGCTTGAGCAGGAGCTTGCAACTTGGACAAAAGCAGAACAGGCCTTCGAAGCCCTCTCACATGACAAAAAAAAGGACCTCGTCCACCGGGAACGCCAGGGCTTCCTCCGCGAGCACCCTGAATACCGGGACCGCGCTCATCTGCCAGGGTGGGAACAGTCGTTCCGATCCAAGGCCATAAGGGCATTCTTCGCAGACGCTGGGCGGTGGCCGTTCCACTTCAGCTCGCCCGCAACGGATACGTGAAGGATGAGGCCTCGCTCCTGCGGACGCAGGGTCGTGTTTTTTTGGAGTTTCAGCGCGACTGGGCGCACCGCGAAACATATGAAGCCGCGCGCGCCGTCGTGACGAATAACGGGGGCTATGAAATGGGCCTCGCATATGCGCGCGAAATGACTCATCTCGCCTCGCCTGAATCCAACGACCATTTGGGGAGTGGAGTGAAATGACGGGGCACAGTCGAGGAGACCTCGGTAAGACGAGGGATGGTTCGAGACTTAGCCGCCTGCGAGGAGCCAACACTGGCCCCCTTGTCCGGTCCCGCTAATCGACAGAGCGCGGCTAACCCGACTGAAAGTTGCATTCAGTCGCACTCAGATATTGCCACGGCGCGCGACCGGAGTCCAAAATGGAAGCTCCGGTTAGGTGGTTGTCTCAGCCGAGGAAACCATCGTAGTTCATTCATCATGAATAAAAATCCTTTCGACTTCGACGATCCCCAATTGTGCGAAATCTCTAGTCGAGCAGAAGGTCCTACGGGCCTGCTCCCCCTTACGCCCGAGATCCTTGCAAGCCAGCCGTCTGGCAATCTGTTCGGGTGGACCCAAGACGCCGCAATGGGCTGGAGGCCGTCCGACTTGGGCGCCAAAGAGTTCCTGATGCTCTCGACTCACGGCGGCATCCGCGACAAGGACGGTACACCGGTTGCGCTCGGTTATCACACTGGCCACTGGGAAATTGGACTTCTGGTCGAGGCTGCGGCTCACGTCTTTAGAGCAGCCGGTTCTATTCCGTTCGCTGCTGCGTGCAGCGATCCGTGCGACGGAAGATCGCAGGGAACAACGGCTATGTTCGACAGCCTTCCGTTTCGCAATGACGCAGCTGTCGTGTTCCGCAGGTTGATTCGCTCGTTACCGACCTGCAGCGGGGTGCTCGGCGTAGCTACCTGTGACAAGGGGCTTCCGGCGATGATGATGGCGCTTGCAGGTAGCCATCACTTGCCATGTGTTCTAGTTCCTGGCGGTGTGACTCTTATGCCGCTGCATGGCGAGGACGCAGGGAGGGCACAAACGATTACCGCGAGATTTGCACACGGGCTGATTTCCTTGTCCGAAGCTGCGGAGATAGGCTGCCGCGCTTGCGCGACGCCTGGCGGTGGCTGTCAATTTCTTGGAACTGCAGCAACATCGCAGGTGGTCGGCGAGGCGCTGGGTCTCTCGGTTGGACATTCAGCCTTGGCACCTTCTGGACATCCAATCTGGCTTGAAATGGCACGGCGCTCAGCGCGGGCTCTGATCGGGCTTGAGTCCCGAAATATCAGGATTGGCGACATTTTGACAAATACCGCGATTGAGAACGCACTAGTGCTTCACGCTGCATTCGGCGGCTCCACAAACTTGATCGTGCATTTGCCTGCTATCGCGCATTCTGCCGGCCTCAAAAGGCCGACAGCCTCGGACTGGGCTTACGTGAACCGCCGCGTCCCAAGAATCGTTGACGTGTTGCCGAACGGGCCACGCAACCATCCCACCGTACAAGTTTTTCAGGCCGGAGCTGTTCCGGAGGTGATGCTCCAACTACGCCGTGCAGGGTTGCTCAACACAAATGCTCTTACGGTCGATGGCATGACACTCGCAGATCGACTGGATGCCTGGCAGGACTCTGAGAGGCGTCGAGTATTGCGGTCACGTCTTGTCGAACACGAGGGTATCGATCCGGACGACGTGATCCTGAGTCCAGATGCGGCAAAGAAACGCGGAATGACCTCCACCGTTTGTTTTCCGCACGGAAATCTGGCGCCCGAGGGCTCAGTGGTCAAGAGCACCGCAATCGATCCTTCTGTAGTCGGAGAGGATGGTGTGTATCGAATCACAGGGCCAGCGCGGGTATTCGTAACCGAAGCGCAAGCGATGCAGGCAATAAAAAATGGCAACATCTCGGCTGGCGATGTGCTAGTGCTAACGAGCCGTGGGCCGATGGGCTCGGGCATGGAAGAAACATTTCAGCTCACTGGTGCTCTCAGATACTTGCCATTTGGCAAGCACGTAGCGCTCATAACCGACGCGAGATTCAGCGGAGTCTCGACGGGTGCGTGCGTCGGCCACGTCTCCCCCGAAGGCCTTGCAGGTGGGCCGATCGGAAAGGTACGCGAGGGCGATATGATCGAGATTCTCATAAATTGCAATACACTCGAAGCAAGCGTCAATCTCGTCGGCGAGGCGGGTTCAGTAGTCGACGCGCCCTCTGGCTCACACATCCTGCAGGGCCGAACTCCGCGTCCAGACCTTGCACCTGATTCCTCCCTTCCTGACGATACCCGCATTTGGGCTGCACTACAGGACATCAGTGGCGGAACGTGGGGAGGGTCTGTATACGATTGCGAGTCCATTCTAAGGGTGGTAGCTGCAGGAAAGCGTGCCCTCAGCAAGTACGGCCCGAGCGGCAGTTCATAAGGCCCGCCAGCCCGAGCCTTGGGCTCCTATCACCCGCTAGGCCTCGGTGGGGTAGGAGAAACGAAACTGTGATTGGTTAACACCAGTCAGATCGCCGGAATCAGGTCCGAGGCCAAGCGAGACTTAATTACGAAAGCCAGCGCTCCACCTTCAAAACACAGCAGTACCATTTCAGGATCTTCGTGTACGGTCAGGAAGACCACCTTCGCCTTGCTGCCTGGCTTCCTAATCTCCTTCACGGCATCGAGGCCGTTGAGCACGGGCATCTCGATGTCGACGACCACAACGTCCGCGTCTATTTCCCCAGCCGCTTCCACCAGGGCCAGTCCGTTGTCAACGGCGCCGACTACCTCAAATTCACTGTGCAGCAGTCCCTTAACTCGTTCCAGCATGGCTTTATGATCGTCCGCCAACAATACGCGAACTCCTCCGGCCATCGCCACTTTGGTGCGACCTTCCACCAGCTTGTAAGCTCTGGGTCTGTCAAGGGATCCCGATTCTGAACCTGTCAAAAAACTATCCGCTTGCTCTCCAATTTCTCACGTCAATGGCACCTTACTGGTTCGCCCGTCCCATTCGCTTCGAGCGCCGTTTGCTTCCGGTTCCGCTTCTACAGGGGCGTGGGGAGGTTCAAGCGCCGTCCTCGCGTCGTCAGACCGGCTCGCACCGAATTGCCTTTCCGAGCAAAATACTTCGCGATACAAATCTTCCCCGTAGCTGGTGTCCAATGGCTCGCCTTCGAGCAGCCGGAAGGTCCGCGCCCCATCGGCTTTGCGCTCGGCACGCAAGAAAAGAGCGTCCTGCCCCTTTCTGTCAAAAAAGC
>Ga0335083_10011814_pt1 | contig 10481 bp, 8 predicted proteins | sample Lox_Sample_42_FD_206716 | JGI IMG/M metagenome (GOLD analysis project Ga0335083, IMG submission 206716) | Soil microbial communities from Loxahatchee National Wildlife Refuge, Florida, United States - Lox_Sample_4.2 | ecosystem: Environmental > Terrestrial > Soil > Wetlands | place: USA: Florida... | reverse complement strand
GGTGACGACTGGAGCCTGCGCGTAGTGGCTCGAGTCCATCCAGGCAGTGGTGAACGGCAACAGGGACAACGTGAACAGCAAGGCGAGGTTGGCCCAGAGCACGCCACCATCGACCTCGTCGACGAGTTGGAACAGGTGGTGGTGGTTGGTCCAGTAGATCCCGACGTAGACAAAGCTGAGCAGGTAGCTCAGCAGGCCCCAGCCGGTGGTGTGCGCGAGGTCAGCGAACGAGTGGCCTTCGGGCACTTTCAGTTCCAGAACCATGATGGTGATGACGATCGCGAGCACACCGTCACTGAACGCCTCGAGCCGGCTGGTGTTCATCCTGGTCGGATCAGCCACGCGCCATCGAGTCGACGCAGACCGTGATCGCGAGGATGAGCGGGATGTCCTGGTCCTCGGCCAGCTGGACCCCGTAGGAGTCGCGGATCCTGAACCACTTCTTCGACACCTTCGCGACGGTGGTGCCGTCTCGCTCGATCTCGTATTCGTGATCCACGATGTTGCCGTGCGCCTTGAGGTTGTCGCCACCTTCGACGTCGATGATGTAGTGATCGCGGATGCCGATCAAACGCTTGCGCACGGTGGCCTTGGTGCTGCCGGACTCGATGGTCATCTTGTCGCGAACACTGAGCATCTTGTCCTGGATCTTGGACACCTCGTTACCGTGGGCGTCCTCGAGGATGAAGGTCTCCCGCAATCTGGCCGCCTTGCCGTCGACCTTGTAGACCTTCGCGCCCTGGTCGTCCTCGATCCAGAAGTCGTCCCCGATCGCGAAGATCTTCTCGCGCATCCGGAACTTCGGGCCATCAAGGCCGCGGTGCAGCAGCGCCATTTCCGTCCCTTCCCGTCTCCTGCCGTTCGCCGAGATCGTCTCGCACGCCCGCCCGGACCGGCGTCACGACCTCTTCGGTCACGGCAAGGAACCACGAACGAGCGAACAGGTCACCCGACGCCTCGGGATCGAAGTTAGCCGCAAACCACTCGACCCGCGCGCGCAGGGCCGCCCGGTCCTCGACGTAAACCTCGGTGAGCGCGTCGTAGCCGGTTTCGCCTTCCGGCGCCAAGACGTTCTGCACGTACGCCGATCCGCGGGCGGCCTCGGGGATCGTGACGGTGCCGGCTCTGCCTCCGACCGTGCCCGCGTGATCAAGCCAACGCGCCGAGAACTGCGCTGCGGACAGCGACCCGGCCCGGGTAGCGAGCGCCAGATGCTTCACCGTTGATCGCCCGCGCCGCCAGTGCTCCTCCAGCCATTGCTCGCCGCGCACCACGCGACGGTCGGCGACCCGCTCGATGACGGGCGCCCCTCCGGCGAGGCCGTCCAGCCGTTCGTCGGTCCCGGCGCTCCCTCGCCAGGACAGGTGCCGCCCGAGGTGGTCGTCATCGGCGTAGCACTCGGTGAGGACCGCATCGTGGCGGGGAGACGCACCGGACACCTCCGGATGGACGATCCCGCAAGTCAGTCGACTCGGCCGGGAGTCCTCCGGCGCCTTCGCCACCTCGGCGAGGACCGCCCGCAACGATGCGGCAAACTCTGCGGTTGAGAGGTCGGACCTGCGGGAGAAGAACACGAACCGTTGGATCACGGCATCCGCGCAACCACCGGGGCCGCCGGGTTGGTCAGCTCGCTGACCCTGGCCCGCCAGGCCGCCACCGAGCGTTCCTTGATCGGACCGTAGCCCTTGATCGTGAGTGCCGACGCGGCGAGTGTCACCAGATCGTCGTACGTCGCCGGGGTGGCGGCTGCCACCGAGGACGTCACGAGCTGCTCGAACTCCTTGATCAACGCCCGCTCGAGACGACGGTCCCGATCGAAGCCGAACGGATCGAACGGCGTGCCTCGCAGCCGCTTCATCCGGCGCAACACCCGGAAGGAGAGCTCGTACGGTTGACCCGCCGGGAGCTTCTTGGACCGGCCGAGACGGCGCAGCGTCGGTGGGTGCAGGTGGTAGGTCACGGCGTACGGTCCGTCGATCCCCAGCCCGCGGGCGACTCGGTCGTGGTCCATCCGCAAGTGCAACCGTGCGACCTCGTACTCGTCTTTGTAGGTGAGCAGCTTGAACCACGACTCTGCCGTCGCCTTCGTCAACGCCCACCCGTGCGAGGCGTCGTCCTGCCCGCTCACCGTGACGAGGAGGTCGAGGTAACGGCGGGCGAGCTTCGCGTTCTGATAGTCGACGATTTGAGCGGTACGCCGAACCAGCAGAGCCCGTAGGTCTGCGGGCACAGCCGCGTCGGTGACGAGCGGGCCGGCCACGTCGAGCGCCGAGGTCGACGGTTCGAACAGGTCCCGCGCGCCGCCCTGCGCCGCGCTCGCCTCGGCCAGCCGTGCCTCCACCCGGTCGTTGGCGTGAACCACCCAGCGGCCCCAGTCGAAGGCCGCTCGGTTTGCCTCGGCAGCCTTCCCTTGCGCCGCGATCGCCGCCTCGATGTGAGCCAGCGGAACCGGCAACGCGCCGCTTTGGAACGCGGCGCCGAGCAGGACCACATTCGCGAGCAAGTGGTTGGCAAACACCAGGTCGGCGATCCGACCCGAGTCGAGGAACACCGTCCGGTCGCTCCCCACTCGGGCGAGGATCTGCTCGTCGAGCTCTCCTTCGGTCGGGGGCTCAGCACCGGTCTGCAGCATCATCGCGGTCGGCGTGACCCCCCGACCGATAACCGCCCTGGTGTGACCCGGGTTCACCTGGTCGAGATGCCTCGGCGTCGCAGCCTGGAGGATGTCACCGGAGAGGTAGAGGTCGGCTCCCGCCCGCCCGACCACGGCGGAGCCCAGCGCGTCGTCGCTGGTCGCGAGGTGAAGGTGCGAGACGACCGCACCCGCCTTCTGCGACAGTCCGGTCTGGTCGAGTCCGTCCACGACGAGCCCTGCCGATTCAGCGGCGGCCGCGAGGATCCGGTTCGCGGTGACGACCCCCGTGCCGCCGATGCCGGTGAAGTAGATCCCGAACCGGCCCTCGATCGGGGGAATCCGCGGATCGGGAAGCGTCCCCTCGGGAGGGGCGACGCGCGACCCCGCAGCAGCACTCGGCGCCGGCCGCGGGGACGGAGACCGTTTCGGGGTGATTGTGACGAACGACGGGCAGTCGCCCTCGATGCAGGTGTAGTCACGGTTGCAGGACAGGTCGTCGATCGCCCGCTTCTCGCCGAACTCGGTAGCAAGCGGCAACACCGACAGGCAGTTACTCTTGGCGCTGCAGTCCCCGCAGCCCTCACACACTGCCTCATTGATGACCACTCGTTGCGGCGGGGTGGGCAGTGTGCCGCGTTTGCGTAGGCGGCGGGCCTCGGCGGCGCAGCGCTGGTCGTAGACCACGACGGACACACCCGGCACGGTCCGGAGCTCGTCTTGCACCGCCGGCAGTTGATCGCGGCCAACCACCCGCACGCCGCGTGCCCAGCGAGCCCGACGCGGGTAATGTTTCGGGTCCTCGGCGCAGACGACGATGCGCGCGACGCCTTCGGCCTCGAGCGCACGGGTCATCGACGGGACGTCCATCAGGCCGGTGACGTCCTGACCGCCGGTCATCGCGACCGCCGCGTTGTAGAGGATCTTGAACGTGACATTGACTCCGGCCGCGACGCTCGCTCGGATGGCGAGTGTCCCCGAGTGGCTCAGGGTGCCGTCGCCGAGGTTCTGGATCAGGTGCGGCTCGGCGACGAACGGCGCGAGACCGATCCAGGGCACCCCCTCCGCCCCCATCGGGGTCGGCGGCAGGGCGGTCTCGCCTCGGTGGCGGGCTTCGAAGTAGACAATCCCGTGGCAGCCGACGCCGCCGCCAACGAGGGCTCCGGCCGGAACGACGGTCGAGCGGTTGTGCGGGCAGCCGCTGCAGAACGCCGGTGGCCGACCGGGGATCGTGATCAGCGGAAGGGGGCCCCCGGCCGACTGCCCCGAGACATGCGGCGTACCGAGATCCGCAACGACCCGGCCCAGGACCTCACCGATCATGTCGGCGCCGAGCTCGCCGGTGATCGGGACGAGGGGCGCGCCCGCGCGATCACGCTTGCCGAGCACACGAACCGTGCGCCCGGCCTCGTGCAGAACCGCGCGCACCTGCGCCTCGACGAACGGTCGCTTCTCCTCGACGACGAGGATCTCCTCGACCGAACCGGCGAAGTCCAGCACCGTCTGTTCATCGACCGGAAAGGTCATCGCGAGGGTGAGGATCCGGATCCCGAACGCGGCCAGGTCGCTTCGTCGGCAGCCGCGGTCGGCCAGCGCCTGGATCAGGTCGTAGTAGGTCTTGCCCGCACAGACGATGCCCAGCCGGGCCGGCTCCGGACCGCCGATCACCCGGTCGAGCCGATTGTGCCGGGCGTAGGCCTTCGCCGCCTCCAGCCGGTGGTGCACGACGAGCAGCTCCTGGTCCGGCACCTGGTGCGGGCCGATACTCGCCTGAGGCCGATGCCGCCACGGCCGGCCCGCGATGTGTACGCCGTCCGGGTCGCGCGGATCGTGGCGTGCGGGGTCGAGATCGACGGTACCGAGACCGTCGGCGACGGTGGTGACGATCTTCATCCCGACCCACGCGCCCGAGTAGCGGGACATCCGAAAAGCGTGGATTCCGAGGTCGATCACCTCCTGCTGGTTGCCCGGGAACAGGACCGGCAGGCACGCGTCTTCGAAGGTGTACTGGCTGTCGCAGGTGAGGGTGGAGGACTTCGCGCCGGGGTCATCGGCGCAGAACATCACGACTCCGCCGGACGGCCCCGCCCCCATCGCGTTGGCGTGTTTGATCGCGTCACCGGCCCGGTCGAGCCCGGGACCTTTGCCGTACCACGCGCCCGCCACCCCGTCCACACCGTCGTAGGCGACCGAGGCCCCCATCTGGCTGCCCCAGACGGTGGCGACGGCCAGCTCCTCGTTCAAGCCCGGACGGTGCACAACCCGGTGCGGGCCGAGCAGCGGCTCGGCGGCCTCGATCGCAAGGTCAAGTGCACCCAGCGGTGAGCCGGGATAACCCGAGACCATGGTCGCGGTCTGCAACCCGTCGCGCTGGTCGAGTTGGTGGCGGAGGGCGAGCAGGCGGACGAGAGCGTCGACGCCGGACAGCAGTTCGGTGTCCGAGCGCTCCGTCACGGGTAGAGCCCGGGGTTCACGTAGGCGAACCCGCCGGCCTTGATCACCGCACGGCGGCGCTCCGGTCGCGCCAGGAGGGTGATGTCCTCGGTGGGATCGCCGTCGATGACCACCAGGTCGGCGAGCGCTCCGGGACGGATCTCGCCCCAGTCCAACCCAACCACGGGACCGACGTTGCGGGTGGCGGTGTGCAGCGCCTCGACCGGTGACAGCCCGCACAGTTCGACGTAGCGGGCGAGCTCGGCGGCGTAGGTCCCGTGGTGGGTCCATTGGTGACCGAAGTCGCCGCCGGCGAGGAGCAGCACCCCGGCCGCGTGCAGCGCGGCAATGTTGTCGATCAGGCTGTGGAACTCCTGGCGGTAACCGGACCGCTCGATTCGCTCCTCGGTCATGCCGTACGGCGCGGCCGCGCCGCTGACCATCGCGTAGAGGTAGTGCAACCCCGGGCAGACCCACACATCGGTGCCCCGTGCCTGGAGCTCCTTCATGGCGGTGTCGTCGAGGAAGCAGGCGTGATGGATGATCCGCACCCCGGTCCGCGCCGCCATGGCGACGCTCGGCGCACTCCGCGCGTGGGTCGTGATGAACGCACCGTGCTTGGCCGCCTCGTCGACCGCGGCCTCGAGCATCGCGTCGTTCATGTAGACGTCTTCCGACGGGTACTCCGCGACGATGCCGTCACCGGAGATGAACAGCTTCACCGCGCGCACACCCGCGTCGCACTGGCGAGCGACCACCTCGCGGATCTCGCGCGGGCCGGAGACGACGTCCATCATCGCGCCATCCGCCCCCAAGGCCCCGACCTCGGTGACCATCGGTCCGCTCGGAATGATCCTGGGACCGGGCATCAAGCCGCGCTCGATCGAGGCCTTGGCGAGCAGGTCGTCCTGGGGCTGGGTGGCACCGGCCCCGATCACCATCGTGTATCCGCTTTCGACAAAGGTGCGGGCCACGGCCGCGACCTCGAGGGCGTGCTTGCCCGGCTCCTCCGCGGCGACGGCGTCATGATCGAACACGAAGTCGAGCGGCCAGCTGATATGCGTGTGCGCGTCGCACAGCGCGGGAAGCACGGTCGCCCCGGCGAGGTCGACGATCCTGATCGACGTCGAGTCGAGCGCCATCCGGCCCCGCGACACCGCGGCGATCCGGTCGCCCTCGATCAAGATGTCGCCGTCGGTGGGACGTTCGGCCGGGTCGCCCGAGCAGGTCAGGACGCGGGCGTTTGCGAGGAGTGTTCGTTGCACGATTGCCACCTCTCCGCGAGTCCGCCGTCAGACGACTACGGTACGCAGTCCCTCGGCCTGATCGAGGAGGGCGATTCCGTCGTTGATCTCATCGAGGGAGATCAACCGGCTGACCATCGACCCCAGGTCGAGCTGGCCGGTCTCGGCGAGGGTGATGAACAGCGGAAAGTCCCGCAGCACCTGCGCGCCGCCGACGACCGAACCCGCGAGTCGCTTTCCCGAGAACACCGCAGAGATCGCGGGCAGGGTCAGCGTCGCATCCGTCGCCGGCATGCCGACAAGGGTCACGGTGCCCTGTTTGCGGGCCATGTTCCACGCCTGGACCATCAGCTCGGGCAGCCCGACCACCTCGAAGGTGAAATCGGCGCCGCGCCCGGCGGTGCGCTCGAGTACCTGCTGGACCGGGTCGCCCTCGGCGGGGTCGATGGCGTGGGTCGCGCCCGCCTTCAGGCTCGCCTCGCGCCGCCCGGGAGCAAGATCGATGGCGATGATCTCGGCCGCTCCGGCGATCCGGGCACCCTGGATCACCGACTGCCCGACCCCGCCGCAGCCGATCACCGCAACGCTCGATCCCGGCGTCACCTGTGCGGTGCGCAGTGCCGCCCCGAGGCCGGTCGTCACCCCGCAACCGAGCAGTGCGAGTTGCTCGTCGGGAAGGTCCGTGTGGACCGGGACGAGCGACGCCTCGTGCACCACCATCGCTTCGGCGAACGCTCCGCAGCCGCAGACCGCCGGCGCGCGCCGACCATCGGGCAGGTCGAAGCGAAGCGTGGCCTTCACCATCGCGTTGAGCTCGCAGTGATTCGACATCTCGTTGAGACACCACCAACAACTGCCACACGCGGGCGCCACGCACGACAGCACCCGGTCCCCGACGGTGACCCGCCGAACGTCCGCGCCGACCGCCTCGACGACGCCGCAGGCCTCGTGCCCGGGGACGGTGGGGATCGCAAGCGCCGTACGGCCGTTGATGACGTTGAGATCGGTATGACACAGCCCACTCGCGGTGATCCGGACGAGGACATCGGCCGGGCCGATCGCCGGCGTCGGGAGGTCCTCGACGACGAGCGGGGCGCCCGCGTCGTAGACGACTGCCGCTCTCACCGGTGTCGTGCCGCCTCGAGCACCCGCTCGAATCCGCGGTGCAGATGTTGCGGCGCGGGCTCGTTGCGCCCGAACACCACGGTGTCCAGCAGTCCCGTCCGGACTCCCGGCTCGGTGCGGCCGGCGACCCAGAAGTCCTCACCGTCGACCACGGTCTCGCAGATCCACGGCGCCATCTCGCGGAGCTTCGCCTGCTCCTCCTCCGGCAGCCCGGGCCGCACGTAGGCGGTGTGGATGACCTCGGAGTGGCTCGGGTCAATCGGAAGGATCTGCCACAGCTCGATGTGCCGACTGTCGAAGGTCAAGCTGGTGTTCGGGAACAAGGCGTACTGGTAGCTGAAGTACTGCGCGACGTCGGTCCACTCCGCCTCGGGGAGGCTCTTCAGCTCGTCGATCGACTTCAGCGCGGAGCAGTTGCGCAGGTGCGGACCGAACGCGTCGAAGGTGAGGACTCCGCCGTAGGCATAGGTGCTGAGCGTCTTGCGGTGCAGATAGTTGAAGTGGTAGTTCTCGCGGAAGGTGTCGAGGGTGACTTTCCAGTTGGCGTTGACCGGGTGCACGTGCGGCTCACCGAGCGGCGCCCAGTCCGCAAAGTCGAGCATCGACAGGTCGGCCGCGAGTTCGGGGCCGACGTAAGCGTCGATGTCCAGGTCCGGGCCGGGGCGCAACCGGCCCACGATCAAGCCGTAGCCTTCAGCGACCGGGAGCTCGACGAGCCCCTTGTCGCCCTTGCACATGCCCTCGAAGGCGTCCTCGACCGGCATTCGCAGCAGCTTGCCCTCGATGTCGTAACTCCAGGCGTGGAACGGGCACGTGAACGACCGGGCGCGACCGGATCCGTCCACCACCCGTACGCCGCGGTGCCGGCAGGTGTTGGCGAGCGCGTGCACCTTGCCCTCGGTGTCCCGCGTCACGACGATGGGGACGCCGCACAGGTCAACCGTGCGATAGGTGGACGGCCCTGGCAACGCTCCGGACAGGCACAGAACGAGTGGCTGATCCATGAACAGCGCCTCGAACTCCTCGTCGTGGCGCTCACCGGAGTAGACCGACGTCGGCACTTCCAGAAGGGACTCGGCCAGATCCGTCGTGCCATTGTCGATGTGGTCGAGCAACCGGCGCACGAGACCGTGTTCCAGAGCTTCCCTGTCCACCGCACTCCCTGCTGGCCGAGACCACCATGCTGACCGAGACCCACCCGCTAATGAGCAGGTGCTCACTTCACCATAGCGCTGTCGGGCGGATCGTTCACATGGCGTAATGAGTAGGTGCCTACTTTGTTAGGCTTTCGCCACGGCCGCGGGCCCGGATGAACCACGGAGGACGGCGGAGGTCATGGTGGGCTGCATGCAGGGCCGGATCGCGGTCGTGACCGGCGCCAGCCGCGGGATCGGCGCACACATCGCCGAGCGTTTCGCCGCCGAGGGCGCCACCGTCGCCCTCGTGGCCCGCACCCTTGACCCGAACGGATCGAAACTGCCCGGCTCGATCAACGAGGTCGCCGAGCGGATCCGGGCGGGCGGCGGGCGCGCCGTGGCGTTCCCGGCGGATCTCACCGTGGCCGGCGACGTCGAGGCTCTGCCCGGCCGGGTGGCTCAGGAACTCGGGCCGATCGACATTCTCGTCAACAACGCCGGGGTGAACTTCTACGGCCCGGCGCTCGACACCCCGGCCAACCGCTACGCGGTGATGTTCCAGATGATGGTCCACGCACCATTCCGGCTGGCGCAGATCGTCGTGCCAGGCATGGTCGCCCGCCGCGACGGCTGGATCCTCAACATCACCTCGAAGCAGGCAAGACACCCGATCGGTCCGCCCTACCCGGACTGGGCGCGCGACGGCTGCACCCCGTACGGCATGTGCAAGGCCGCGCTCGACCGGCTGACGACCGGGCTCGCAGCGGAGCTCGAAGGCAGCGGGGTGCGCGTCGATGCCCTCGGCACCGGCGGTCTGGTGTTGACCCCTGGAGTCGCCGTCGTGTCTCCCCACACGCCGGACAACGTCCCGGTCGAACCCGACGGTGCGATGGCGGAGGCGGCGGTCGAGCTGTACGCCTCCTCCTCGGCGAAACGCACCGGGCGGATCGCCTACAGCATGGAACTGCTCGGTACGCCGCTACCCGATGGCCCATGGGCGCTGTCCGCGACGTACTGACGCCAGGGCACCGACCAGGAGGCATGGATGAAAGCAGCAGTGGATCCGCAACGGTGCGAAGGCCATGCCCGGTGCTGGGAGATCTGCCCGGAGGTCTTCGAGCTCGACGACGAGGGGCATAGCTTCGTGCCCAACCCGCAGGTGCCGGCCGGACTCGAGGCGAAGGCGCAGGAGGCCGAGGCGAACTGCCCGGAACGCGCCATCACGCTCAGCGAGTGATAGTCAGGCAGGCGCCGGGATCGTTTCCGGGTTGGCTGGGGTGAAGTTGTAGACCCGACTGGCATTACCGATGGTGATCTTGTGCTGCACATCCTCGGGAAGGTGGCCCAGCCACTTGTTCGCGAGCGAGATCGTGTCCGGCCAGGTGGAGTCCGAATGCGGATAGTCGCACTCGAGCATCACGTTGTCCTCCCCGATGATGTCGAGAAGTCGCAGGCCGGCCTGGTCCTCGATGAAGGTGCCGTAGACGTGATCTTTGAACAGACGGCGAATATCGGTGTCGATGTTGAACTTCGAGGCGGCCTTCGCCTCGCCGCGTTCATGGGAGGCGTTCATGGTGATGTCAAAGCGTGACGCCCAGAAGCGCTGCTTGTCGATGACCTGCTCGGCCCGCTCGAGGAAGTAAGGGATCCAGCCGATCGACCCTTCGGACAGGGCGATCTTGAGGTCCGGAAAGCGCTCGAAGTTGCCGCTGAACAGCCAGTCCAGCAACGTTCCGGCCTGATTGGCGGCGGCGGAGTACGCCATGAACGCAAGAGTTGGCATGTCCGGCGAGGTACGGATCAGGTTTGACGACGACCCGACGTGCATCGACACCACCATGCCCGCGTCGTTGCAGGCTTGCCACACCGGATCCCAGTGGTCGGTGTGGATCGAGGGAAGCCCGAGCTTGG
>Ga0335083_10011812_pt1 | contig 10481 bp, 13 predicted proteins | sample Lox_Sample_42_FD_206716 | JGI IMG/M metagenome (GOLD analysis project Ga0335083, IMG submission 206716) | Soil microbial communities from Loxahatchee National Wildlife Refuge, Florida, United States - Lox_Sample_4.2 | ecosystem: Environmental > Terrestrial > Soil > Wetlands | place: USA... | reverse complement strand
CACGCTCAACTCGAACACGGTGCCATCGAAGGCCGTGCCGCCGGCGCTGGTCGTGCCATAAAGATTGCCTGAGCTGTCCATGATGAGATCGCAATCCGGCGACTCTCCATCATCGCCGTTTCCAAACGCCCAAATCGTTCCGTGAACCCAGCCGACGCCGGTTTTCTGGAGACCGAACACATTGCCGCCGCCGAAAGCATCGCCGTTGCCGGCCGTTCCGTAGAGGACACCGTGCGAATCCGATATCAACCCGTCGAAGGGCGTGCAGCCATCGGCGCCATTAAACTTGAGACGTGAGGACGCTTTCCAGGAACTGCCCGATTGCGTCAGTTCGAATACTTGTCCGCAGCCTTTGGGGGCGATGCCGGTCCCCTCGCCCGTGCCGAACAGAGACCCGTCGTGAAAGAACAACCGGCCAGTGGGGTGGCCATACCCGGCATTCTTGAAGCTGTACAGCACGCTCAACGTCGCCGCCGCGGCAGGCGGTGCGGACGACACAAGGATCGCCACAGATAAAGCGACCGATGCGGTTGTCACGACGCGCGTCATGGAATCCCTCCGTTCGCGGACAAATCAGATCCGCTCGGTTGCACGCGAATGGTCACCAGCCTGCGCCGGTTCGAACAGATTGCAAGCGTGAGTGTCTTTCTTGGCCTTTTCTATCCAAGTCGTAATCTCTCCGAAAAAGCGAGTTTCGGCGTGCGGACGCGAGCCCAACGCCGCCGACATCGTCGCCTATGCACTGCGCCAGAATTTGCATTCCCGCCAGACCGTCCGGGACGCGATCGTGGGCTTGCAGTGCATTTTCGAAGTGTCCCGGGGCGGACGCGAGGCACCGTGCCTGCGCTGCGCAAGGCGGATCATGCTGAGCGGATACTGGCGCCAGGAATACATGTACGTGTGAGTGGAGGCGCGCTCGCCTGTCGCCTTATCGCATGAGACGATGGATGGCCCACGGCCCAATGGAGACATGGCTCCGCCGGCGGCAAAAACCGTGACGTCCCGACAAAGGATTTCCGCCATGCCGCAAACCATCCGCGTCACGCCAGACAATTTCACCCGCGCCGAAACCGATCTGTATTTCGGCAATGTCGTGAAGGATGGCGGGTTCGGGAAATTCATGCACATCCGCGAGCCTGCCAGCATCGATCATCAGCTCATCATCCGCATGAACCGCGACACGCTCTATTCCAGCGCCGTGTTCGATCTCGATGCCGGGCCGGTCACCATCACCCTGCCCGAGCCGGATGGCCACTTCATGTCGATGGAGATCTTCGACGAGGACGAATATGTGCCTGAAGTCGTCTATGGCGGCGGCCGCCACACCTATTCGCGCGAGCAGATCGGCACGCGCTACATGATGGCGGCCATCCGCACCCTGGTGGACCCGAGCGATCCAAAGGATCTCGACACGGTTCACGCGATCCAGGATGGGGTGAAGGTGGAGCAACGAAATCCGGGCCACTTCGAGGTGCCGGACTGGGACCAGGACAGCCAGAAGAACGTGCGCGAGGCGCTCCTGACGCTCGGCCGCACCATGCCGGACTCCCGCCACGCCTTCGGCGACCGGCCGGCCGTCGATCCCGTGCGCCATCTCATTGGCGCCGCTACGGCCTGGGGCGGCAATCCGGAGAAGGATGCGTTCTACGGCCTGGTGGTGCCCACGAGGAACAACGGCAAGACCGTCTATCGCCTGACGGTGAAGGACGTTCCGGTCGACGGATTCTGGTCGGTCACCGTCTACAATTCGGAAGGCTATCTCGAGAAGAACGACCGCAACGCCTATTCGGTGAACAACATCGCCGCGAAGAAAAATGCCGACGGATCGGTGACGATCCAGTTCGGCGGCGATCCGGCGGATGCGCCCAACTGCCTGCCCATCATGCCGGGCTGGAATTACGCCGCGCGCATGTATCGCCCGCGCCCCGAAATTCTGGACGGACGGTGGAAATTCCCCGACGCCGAACCGGTCAGTGCCTGACGACTAGTGCCGCACTCTCCGGCGCATCGGGTCCATCGTATTCACCGGTTCGAGCCCGCAGCTGACGATTGCGGCGTCGACACTCGAGCCCGTGCCGTACGCGCCATAGTCGCCGTAGCCGCTGCCGGTGCTGGAATTCGGCGGGGCGAACGTCACGTCGATCTGGCCTTCATCGGCATCGATGAAGAAGGTCGCGCCGAGTTCGACATAGCTGCCGTCCTTCGCCACGACGGCGGTCCCGTACACGGGATCAAGGCCCGCAGCGCGGCCTCGCAAGGTGACGATGCGGCCTGCGATCTTCGGCAAGACACCCCTGAAGCGGAAGAACCCGATATCGCCGCTGAACGGCCCTCCGTTCAGCTGAATGCAGAAATCGGCTCGCGCCGGCAGTGACGTGACAAGCGCGAATGCAGGAAGGATTGCAAGTGCGAGAACCAGATTGCGAAGGGAATTCATGAGACGGTCCCCCTTGGTTTCGCGCGCCAGCATAGTGGAGTTCTGTGACACGAACCACGTTCCCTGCGTTCTCGCAGGTCCCGGTTATCCCGGGTGGGCCTAGGCATTCGCTGGCCGCGTTCGTCCGGTATTTTCCGCGGACGGGAACCAGACTAGCGTCGCTCCCGTGCGTCGGGTCTGTTTCATAGGCGATTCCAATCTCGCTGCCGTAGAACTTGGCTGGTCCATGATCGCGGCCGAGTTCAGCGACATCGAGCCGACGTTTTTCGCTGCAGGGGGAACAATCCTGAGCGAGATGGCGGTCCGAGACGGGGCAATGGTCTGTACCGGAGGAAGACTGGCGCGCATCCTGCGGCATCGGACGAAGGGACTCAGCAAGGTCGATGCCTCATACGAATTTTATGTGATCTGCGGCCTCAAATTGACGGTGGCGCTCGCGCTTGAGGCACGGCGTGAAACGGGCGACGGCGCAGACGATGAATTTCGCCGAAAGATGTCCTTCATGATTCGCCGCACGGTCGCGTTTGAAACGCTGTCGAAGCTGCGCCAGATCACGGCCGCACCGACGTTCCTTGTCCCTGCTCCCCTCAGTGAGCAAGGCCCGCGCGAATAGCGCGCGAGCCTCACGCCGTCAGCACTGGACGATCACATGGAATCCGAGATTGGCGGGATGTCCCTTGTGGTCGAAGGTCTGGATGTAGAGTCCCTTGTTGTCGTCCGAACGGCCGACCACGGTCACCGTGCCCGGATCGGACGAGCCCACCGTGCCCGACAGGCCGATGGTGAGGAAATAGCCGCAGGCCGTGATGTTCTTGTTGAAATCGACCTGATAGACGCCCGGGTCGTCCAGCTGGCTTGCGCTCGTGGCGTCCCTGCCACGCGCCAGCGATCCGTCGGAATTGACGACGGCGAAGTGGGTTGGTGCGTTCTTGCTCTTGCAGCGCACGTTCAGGTGAAAGCCGAGATCGGTGGAAACGCCCGCCTGATCGTACGTCTTGACGAAGACACCGTCGGCATTGTTGCCGCGTCCGGCGACGGTAATGAATCCCGGACTGTTGGTTCCGTCCGAGCCCGGCAGACCGATGGTTCCGGTGAAGGAGCATTTCGCGATCGAGGTCGTGAAGTCGACCTCGTAGACGCCCGTGCTCAGATGGATCGCGCCGGTCGCGTTTTTGCCGCGCACGAGTGTGCCGTCGTCCTGGACGACGGCCCAGCCGCTCTGCGCGCCGGCCGGCGGCGGCGTTGCAGCGATGGCGGAAGAGGCAATGGCCGCGGCGACGGCCGCGGCGGAAATCATCTTGCTGGTCATGGTTTCCTCCGCTCAGCAGCCAACATCGACATGGAAGGGAAAGTTCTTGAGCTTGCCGCCGTGCGAAAAGGTCTCGACGAAGATCCCGTTCGGCACGCCGGACCGCCCGACCACCGTGATGAAGGCAGCGGGCTCGGAGCCGGTGCTCTTTGGCTCGCCCACCGTCGCGACATAGGCGCAGGTCGTCACGTCGTTGGTGAAATCGACTTCGTAGGTGCCGGTGCCTTCCGGCTGCGACGCGGCGGTCGCGCCCACACCGCGCACGAGCTGGCCCGAAGCCTTGACCACAGCCGTGAAGCTGGTGTTGGGCGCCCCTGGCGCGCTGTGGACGGTCACTTTCGACGGCGCGTTGTGAACCGGTGCGGCCGCGATCGCGGGTACCGCCGCCGCGAGCGCAAGCGCAAGCGGCACGCTGTATTTCCAAATCATGATTTGCCTCCAAAATACTGGGTGGTCGTCAAGACGGACAATTCGGATTCTCAAAGGTAAGTCGGTCGATGACTTCTGTCTTGGAACGTTGCGCCCAAAATCTTGTCCTGCAGCGACCGGAAAAGCTGCTTGATGTCGCTGCAGGACAAGTCGTGGCTTCAGAGACATGCCTCTGTTGATCGCGCCTAGCATGGCGGCTGGCGGCCCCATGCCCCATAAACAAAAGTTAAGGTGAAACGCGCCCTGCAAGACTCGCTACTCTCGCCGACATGCGACGCATTTGCGCTTCGAACAACTCATCCCTCTGATTTGCCGATATCAAAGACACAGGCGCATCTCCTAATCTCCCGATCGGTCAGAAAGGCGAAATCCATGGCGAAGCGCAATTCACGCAAGGCGGGCATCTTCGCGCACGCGACAGCAGCCGGCCGCACCATCGAACAGGCGGAGTCATTCGCTGCCGGGCTGAAAGCAGCACTCGCCGAAGGCGCGATCTCGCGCGCGGATGCCGAAGCGATGTTGGCCGACATGGCGTCGTCCGGTGGCGCGGCGACAGCCCTTGCCGGTTATGTCGAAGGAATCATTGGCGGCAGGAAACTGCGCGCGCCGGTGAAGAAAGCGCGGAAATAATCTGCGCGCCGCTGGCCGGCAGTCTCGTTATTGCTGGCCCGCTGTCACTACAGCTGAGGGCAGGCAACATAGATGTTGAATGGCAGATCGGCCGGCGCGTGCGTCGCAGCGCTGTAGGTGTATACGTACACGTCGCCGGTCGCGCTGCCGGGGGTGACAGTGCCGCCGACACTGACCAAGTTCGGAACGGTGCCGCCGACATTGACAAGGTTCGGTCCCACTCCTTCACCCGGTGTGCCGCCGACACTCGCCGTGTAGGCGCATGACGTGGGAACGGCGGAGTTGGTGAAACTGACGACATAGACTCCAATGCCGACATGAGATGCGTTGCCGACGCCGATGCCGGAGATCAGGGTGCCGTCGGCCGCAACCTTGGCGGCTGCCGAGGGTGGCGCGGGGGTGGCTGCGGCCGGCGCCGCGGCGAGCATGGCGAGGATGGCGGCAGATGCGGAAATCCTTGTCAGGGTCATGGCGACCACTCCCTAGCAGCGTACGATGAGATGAAAGCCTTCGTCGGCCGGCTGGCCGGTCGAATCGAAGGTCTGGACTTCCAGGACAAGTTGATTCTCCCGGCGCCCCACGATCGTCGCAAAACTCTCGGGTGGAACCGTGTTGTCGCTGCTGCCTGCGGTGATGCTGTACGCGCAATTGTGCAGCGACGAGGTGTAGCTGACCTCATAGGCTCCGGTACCGAACTTGAACACGCCGTATCCTTGCGATGCACGCGCAACGCCGCCGTTCGCATTGACAACGATGAAGCCGTCCGCCGGCGTGTCAGGAGCTGCGACAGCCGGGACGAACATCAAGGTCGCGGCACAGCAGGCGAGCAGGAGATTTTTCGAGAACATGGGTCTACCCCGTCACTTGGCAGGCGATCAGCAGATGGAAGGCGCGCTGGTGGGGATTTCCGCGCATGTCGGCGGTGCGCACGACGACAGTGTTCGAATTCGCACCGAGGGCTTCGGCCGAAATGAAGGCTGGCTTCCAGGGCGTGCCGCCCGCCTTGGTCGCGCGCCCGACCGTGCCCACGATCGTGCAGGCGTCTATATTGGTGGCGAAAACGACCTGATAGACTCCCGTGCTCACTTCTACCGAGGACACGACGCCGCCGCCATGGCGGCCGAGCGTGCCGAACTCGGTTATCACCGCCCTGTAGGTGAACGTGCCGGGGTTCCCGCCCGCGCTCGCAGGCGCGGCCGGAAGACATGCCAGCGCGATGACCGGAAAACAGAAACCCAAACGGCCGATGCCTGGCCGACGTCTCGACGATTTCACGCGATATGAATCTTCGGCGCGCGGACGCGCCTGCCCCCAAACCATCGCCGCCCCCCAAATTTCGCCCACCCTAGCACGGCACATGGTGCGTCCCAAACATCCAAACAAGATCAAGGTGAAGCCGGCCTTGGCCGGCCCGCTTCCCTCGGCAACCAGCGGTTTGATTGCCGAAGCCGATGCAACTCGTCCCGGACGGCAGTTCCGGACCTAGCGCGGCTTCAGGCCTTCGAGGCACGACTTCAGGTGTTTGCTGTTGCGGATCGCCCAGGCGCTGTCATGGAGCGCGATCTCGGCATCGATCACCACGCGCCGTTCGGATTCCGTCAGATCCGTTCCGCCATCGCCGGTTGCCGCGGCGGCGGAAGAAATCTTTCGCGTGTCGCGCCACAGATCGTAGTCGGCGCAGGAGTCCGAGCAGGCTTCGGCGATGCGGCGGCTGATCTTGAGCGCCGAGGTTTCGTCGTCCGCCTCGAAATCGGAGCGGCCTACGATCCGCGTCCCGCGGTCCCTCAGATAGAGCCGAAACGACGGCATGTTCCCGACCCCCGATCTCGCTGCGACACAACCCTAGCGTGCTTCCGGGGCGGCGGGCAAATGACAAGAACTGGGCCGTTTCCGGCCGGTCAGAAGCCGAACAGATGGTGCAGCGTGACCACGCCGATCAGCAGGGCAACCACGATCACCGCTCCCGCAAAATAGATATCCCGCATGGCCAGACGCCCCGACTGCGCTGCTACGATTCGAACGTTACCGAACTTACAGATTCGGTACCATCAGCCGCCATCCATTTGGAGAATGCTGACGCGACGCGATCGCGCCAGCGCTCCCCGTTCGATTCGATTCTCAGCTCCGCAGCCACGCCAGCAAATCGGCGTTGATCACGTCCTGCTGGGTCGTGATCATGCCGTGCGGGTAATCCTCGTAGGTCTTGAGCGTGCCGTGCTTGAGCAGAGCCGCCGATTTGGGGCCTGAATCCGCATAAGGCACCACCTGGTCGGCCTTGCTGTGCATCACCAGCGCGGGCACCGCGATCTTCTTCAGATCTTCGGTGAAATCGGTTTCGGAAAACGCCTTGATGCAATCGGTGTGGGCCTTCACGCTGCCCATCATGCCCTGCCGCCACCAGTTCTGGACTAGGCCGGGAATCGTTTTCACACCGGGCTTGTTGAAATTGTAGAACGGGCCGGCCGGCACATCGAGATAGAATTGCGGCCGGTTGAACGCGTTCTGCTGCCGGAACTGATCGAACACTTCGATGGGCGTGCCTTCGGGATTGCTCTCCTTCTTCACCATCACCGGCGGCACCGCGCTGATGATGCAGATGCGGGCGACACGCTCGGGATAGCGCGCCGTGTAATGCACCACCTCTCCGCCGCCGGTGGAATGACCGACATGGATGGCCTTCTGCAGGTCGAGATGCGCGGTGAGCGCGGCAAGGTCGGCGGCGTAGTGATCCATGTCGTTGCCGGTGTCGGTCTGAGTCGAACGGCCGTGGCCGCGCCGGTCATGCGCAATCACGCGATAGCCGTGCTCGAGGAAGAACATCATGTTCGGATCCCAGTCGTCCGCGCTGAGCGGCCAGCCATGGCTGAACACGATGGGCTGACCGTTTCCCCAGTCCTTGTAGAAAATCTCCACGCCATCCCTGGTGGTCACGTATCCTGACTGCTTTCTGGTCATGGTCGTCGATCCTTTCGGTTTCGTCTTTGGAGCGGCGGCGGCCTTTACACTCATCGGGGCTGCAGCCGCGACGCCGGCGCTGCCCGCGATCACACCACGCCGCGATGTCTTTGCAATGTCAGCCATGCGAATTCCCCTTCCCAGATGGACACGGGGGACCTTGACGCAGGATTTCGGCGGGTGAAAGCGTTTTCGAGCCGATCGATACCAAGGTATGATCGGCGCGCGGCGTACGAACGCGGCGCGGCTATTTCGCGAGAAAATCCACGATCAGCTTCGTCGTGGCGCCCGGATTCTCCTCCATGATCCAGTGGCCGCTGTCCTGCACGACACCGCCGGTCACCTTCGTCGCCACCTGATCGAGATCTTTCTTCATCGTCAGGCCGTAGGATTTCTCCGCGCCCAGCGCGAGGATGGGCATCGTCAGCTTGCCCTTCGCCAGCAGCGCGCGGTTGTCGATTCCATCCTGCGGGAAGGCTTTGAACTGCTCGAACGCATCGTGCATCGCGTGCGGCCTCGCATAGAGTGCCGCGTAGTGCGCGCGCGTCGCCTCGTCGATGCGTTGAGGATGCGCGGAAAGCTCGTTGTAGAAGCGGTCGAGGAAGATGCGCTCGCGCCCGGCCACCAGCCGCTCCTCATCCGGCCCGTAAAAATTGAAGTGCCAGGTTTTCGGATTGACGAGCTGGTCCTGCCAGATCTGGCCGATGCCTGGCAGCGGTGCATCGATGACGACCCATTTGGTGATCCGCGAAGGATACTGCGCTGCCAGCGCATAACCGACCATGTTGCCGATGTCGTGGGTGACGAGATCGGCCTTGCCGATCTTCAGCCCATCCATCACACCGGCGATGTCGCGCGCTTCATTGGCTTTCGTGTAACCGCCTTCGGGATGATCCGAGAGACCCATGCCGCGCAAATCGGGAACGACGACCGTGTGATCTTTCGCGAGCTTTGCTGCCACCGGCGCCCACATGTCGCCCGTGTCGCCAAACCCGTGCAGCATCACAACCGCCGGCCCGTGACCGCCGCTGCGAACGTAGAGATGCGTGCCGTTGGTGGCGATCATGGCCGTGTGGAAGTTCGCCGGAAACGGCGCGACGGCGGCAGTTGCCTGCGTTGCGGCCACAGCGACAGCAAACGCGGCAGACAATGAGCGAAGCATGCAATCCCCTGGAGTTTCGTTCTCGCGAGAACCCTAGGGGCGCACGTCCGTCCCGTCCATCAAGCGCCAACTCAGGCGGGAAACCCGGCAGACGCGATTTCCGTCAAATGGCCTTCGTCATCACGCACATGGGGACGATGTCGCCCGGGCCGGATTGGAACCGCGATACCGGCACATATCCGCAAGCAAGATAAAGCGGCTCGCCGCCGGCGGTCGCCGCAAGCTCGACGCGCGAGAATCCTTCCGCGGCCGCGGCGCGTTCGCTGGCGTTCAAGATCATCCGCCCGACGCCGCGCCGCGCGAAGGCCGGGTGCGTGTACATCGCCCGAACCCGCGCGGCATCCTTCTTCGGATCGAGCAGCGCCGCATCGCGGCCCGACGAATGATCGCCGCCGAACAAGGTCGCGCGGCGGCTCCAGCCGCCGCAGCCGGCGACGGCGGCGCCGTCCTCGACAACGAAGTAGGTTCCGTCTTCGATCAACTGCGTGTCCAGGCCCATCACCGCGTATGACGCGTCGATCTGCGTGGGCGAAAGAAATGGCTGGAGCAATCCGGCGATGGACACGTTCATCAGATCCCGCAGAGCGGGAACATCGTGCATTGCCGCCAATCGGATCGTCAGACTGTTGCGCATTGCATCCCGATCGGGCGGCACTAAGGCCTCTTAGTCAGCGTAAGCGGCTTCGAATTGTCTTTGAATGCATAAACGAGTTTTGAGCCTTCGATACTGGCAGCCGCACTCTCGTCCGACGTGTCTCCTTGTATTCTGATCTCGTACTTGCCGTCGGACCGTCTCTTCCACCAACACTTCCAAGGCGCGCCGTGTTTCAAAATCGGCCCACACGTCCCATTCGCTTTGAACCCAATACCGCCTCGCTGCTGTGTCATCCATTTGCCAACGATCGGATCGGGCCGCCCGCAGGAAGCCAACGGCACGGCGGCCAGCAAACAAGCGACTACGCGGCGAAGAAATCGCACCTACTCCGCCGCGGGTTTGTGGACGTAGATCTCGCCGCCGCCCGCTTTGAACTCCTCCGCCTTCTTCGCCATGGCGGCACGGATTTCGGCGGACGATAAAGTGTCGTTGGTGCCGCGCGCAGCGTCGCGCACTTCCTGCGAAATCTTCATCGAGCAGAATTTCGGCCCGCACATGGAGCAGAAATGCGCGACCTTGGCGCCGTCGGCCGGAAGCGTTTCGTCGTGGAAGGCCTGCGCCGTCTCGGGGTCCAGCGCGAGTGCGAACTGGTCGCGCCAGCGGAATTCGAAACGCGCCTTGCTCATCGCGTCGTCCCAGAGGCGCGCCGCCGGATGGCCCTTCGCCAAGTCGGCTGCGTGCGCAGCGATGCGATACGCGATCACGCCCGCCTTCACATCGTCGCGGTCGGGGAGTCCCAGATGCTCCTTCGGCGTGACGTAGCAAAGCATGGCCGTGCCGAACCAGCCGATCATGGCCGCGCCGATGGCCGACGTGATGTGGTCGTAGCCGGGCGCCACGTCGGTGACGAGCGGCCCGAGCGTATAGAACGGCGCCTCGTCGCAGGCGGCGAGCTGGCGGTCCA
>Ga0335083_10011810_pt1 | contig 10483 bp, 8 predicted proteins | sample Lox_Sample_42_FD_206716 | JGI IMG/M metagenome (GOLD analysis project Ga0335083, IMG submission 206716) | Soil microbial communities from Loxahatchee National Wildlife Refuge, Florida, United States - Lox_Sample_4.2 | ecosystem: Environmental > Terrestrial > Soil > Wetlands | place: USA: Florida... | reverse complement strand
GTTTTATATGAAGCGAGGAAAGGTGTGTGGCGAGGAGAGGATTGCCGCTCAGGCGGCGAGACCGACCGGGTTCAGCATCGGTCCGACCGTCGCGGCTGGCGTGGCTGGCGTGGCTGGCGTGGCTGGTGCGAGGGTGTCGGGCAGCGTGGTGCCGTCGAGCAGTTCGGCCGCGTCGGTGCCGTACAGCTCGCGCAGCATGGCGGGCGTGAGCGCGGCGCTCGGGCCGTCGTACACCACCTTGCCGCGCCGCAGCGCCACCACGCGCGGGCAGAAGCGCATGGCGATATCGACCTGGTGCAGCGATACCACCACGGTGACCTGGCGCTTGCGGTTGATCTGCGCCAGCAGTTCCATCACGCGCCGTGCCGACTCCGGGTCGAGCGAGGCGATGGGCTCGTCGGCCAGCAGCACGCGGGCGTTCTGCACCAGCGTGCGGGCAATGGCGGCGCGCTGCTGCTGGCCGCCCGACAGCGTCGAGGCGCGCTGAAAGGCGTAGTCGTCTATACCAACCTGGGCAAGGGCTTCGAGCCCGAGGTCGGTCTCTTCATGGCGGAAGTAGCCGATCAGGCTGCGCCAGAGCGGAATGTTCGGCAGCAGGCCGGTCAGCACATTGGTGATCACCGGCAGCCGGCCCACCAGGTTGAACTGCTGGAACACGAAACCGATGCCGGCGCGCAGCTCGCGCACATTGCGCGCGATGCGGCCGCCCTGCTGCACGACGTTGCCGAACACGCGCACGTCGCCCGACCCGGCATCGCCGCCGATGAAGCCGGCCACATGGCGCAGCAGCGTCGACTTGCCCGAGCCCGAGGCGCCGAGCAGCGCCACCATTTCGCCCGGGGCCACCTGCAGGCTGACATCGTCGAGGGCCCGCGCGTCCGTCCGGAACGACTTGGACAGGTTGCGCACTTCGATGGCATGCGTCATGCCTACCTCCCAACTGGAATCCAATGCGCGGATTCTGGAAGGCGGCAGTGACAGGACGATGACTGGAAAGTTTCAGTTTGGGGGCAGGGTGACGAGGCGGAGACTTGCCGCAAGACGGCGCCGCGTCATGCCGTCACCCCGCGCTGCCCCGCAGCGCCCGCCCGATGGCCCCGGTACGCAGCGCGATCTTGGCCGCGTCCTCGCGCAAGGCGCGCAGGCGCCGTTCGAGCACGGCGTTGGCCGGACGCCCGGTGGAACTGGCGGTCGGCCCGGCCTCCACGCCGATCTCGCCCGCCGCCGCCGCATGGGCGAGCACGTCGGCGCGGCGGCGGTCGGCCGAGTCGGCCAGGCGGGCGCGGCGTTCGTCGGCGGCCGCGTCGGCGTCGGTGTCGGCGGCTTGCTCCGGCTGCGCAGGGGCACCGCCGGCGGGCGCTTCCTCCGTCGTCCGGATGAAGCCTGCGCCACGCCCGGTCGTGCGCTCGTCGGCACGCAGGCGCTCGCCAGCCAGCCGCAGGCTGTTGTCGGCCGCCTCGGCTGCCTGCGCGATGGCGGCTTCGGCGGCGGGAATGTCGAGTTCGGCGTAGTGCTGGCGCACCTGGATGCGCGCGGCGGCGATGTGCGCGGCCACCAGGTAGTTCTGCAAGATGAAGCGGTTGAGGTTGTCCACCGCGCGGTGGCGGCTGCGCGGTTCGTCCTGCATGCGCTGGAAGGCCGAGATCAGCGCCGACAGGCTGTCCATGAACTGCTTGCGCTGTACGCGGTAGGCGAAGTCGTCGCGCGCCTTGCGCAGGAGCAGGTCGCGCGTGGCGGCGATGTAGCGTCGGTTGGCCTGCAGCACGTTCTCCACCAGCTTCGGCATGGTGCGGTATTCCCAGCTCGGCAGCACGAAGCTGAAGAGCGAGGCGACGATGCCGCCGATCACCGTGTCCACCAGCCGCTCGCCCACCACGGTCTGGCTGCCGGGCATCAGCAGGTTGATCTGGATGAGCACCTGGATACACGCGGCGATGGCCGTGTAGCGATACTTCAGCGTCACGAACGCGGCACTCGCCACCAGCGCGAGGAAGAGGATGAACAGCAGCGCCAGCGGGTCGCGCACCAGCTTCAGGATCACCACCGCGACCACGCAGCCGATCAGCGTGCCGATCACGCGGTCGTTGTAGCGCTGGCGCGTCGTGCTGAAATTGGGCTTCAGGATCACGACGATGGTCAGCAGGATCCAGTAGCTGTGCGACGCGTACGGCAGGTGGTCGGCCAGCCACAGCCCCACCGCCACCGCCAGCGAGATGCGCATGGCGTAGCGGAAGTTTGGCGAACTCCACTTGATGGTATCGACCAGCGCGCGCAGTTCGTACTTCTGGCGCGTGAGGAAGGGCGTCATGTCGGAGCCCGGCATGACCTTGGCGGGCTCCACCGGCACGCGGGAGGCCTCGTGCAGCTGCTCGACCAGTGCCACGGCGCCGCGCATCATGTCGAGCGTCTCCGACAGCGCCGTCATGCCGGCCGGGCTGACGTGGTGGTGGCGCAGCTGTTCGATCTCGTCCTCGATCCTGCGCAGCGCGGCGCGGTAGTCCACGGCGGCATACGAGGGCCGGCCGCGCGTGATCTCGTAGGCGATCGACTCCACGTCCGCGCACATCAGGAGCGCCAGGCTGCGCAGATGGTCGAGCACCGGCGTGCCGCCGAAGGTCTGGCGCAGCAGCGGGTAGTCGGTGTTGGTCGAGAGGATGTACTCGTACAGGTCGAGCATGCGCATGTGCACCTGCACCAGCAAGCCGTCCTGGGGCGTGCGGTTGGCGCGCAGCACGAGGTCGCGCGCGGCCTGCTGGCGCTCGGCCACCACGAACTGCTGGCGCACGAGCTGCGTGAACTGGTCGTCGTAGTCGCTGCCGGCGTCGTAGAAGCCGGCCTTGATCTGCAGGTAGGCGGCCAGCTCGTAGAGCGATTCGGCCAGCACCTGCTGCTTGGTGCGGCGCTCGGTGAGCCATGCCACCAGCATCGCATAACCGAGGTAGGCGGCCGCGCCGGCCGCGAACACGGCGGTGTGCGACAGCGCCTTGCGCACCACGAAGTCCTCGTTGATCGTGAGCGTCATCACGAACAGCATCGAGAACTGCAGCGGGTTCATCTTGTTGCCGTAGACCATCATCAGCCCGGCCAGGAACGTGACCAGCACCAGCACCACCGGCAGCACGCGCGGGAACGGGGTGACGAGCGCGACCACGAGCGTTACGGCCGTGCACAGCAGCACGCTCGCCAGCATCTCGTTGAACTTGTGGTACAGCGGACTCGGCAGGTCCATCAGGCTGGTGCACAGCGCGCCCATCGATACCACCATCGCGGTGGGCAGGTCGAAGAGCTGCATGGCGATCAGCGTCAGGCCGATCACGCCCGTGGCCGAGCGCAGGCCCCGGTAGACGTAGTGCGAGTAGAGGAAGGTGCGTGGGTCGTGCGCGTATTGCATGGACGGGACGGCTGGCTACGGACGGGGCGTTGGCTACTCGGTCTTCTCGGCTGGTCGCACTACGGGGCGAACCTCAGTGGCATTCGTCAGTCGCAGCCCCTCAGTGTCGACCCGAGCCCAGCCAGCGTCCGCGCGCCGGGTGGCGTCCCTCCTCCAGTTTCAGCGTCATCTGCGTGGCCGGCTCGCGGGCCAGCGTCAGCGGCAGCGCCATCAGCTCGTCGCGCCGGAAGACGTGCAGTTCCACGCTGTCGCCCTGGCGGTAGCGGGCCAGCAGCTTGTCCAACTGGCCGGAGCCGATGCGCAGGCCGTCGAGCGCCACCAGGTGGTCGCCCGCCGACACGCCGGCCGCCTGCGCGGCGCCGCCGTCGAGCACCTGGTTCACCTTGGTCCAGCCGTCCTCGGTGCGGGTCTTGATGCCGAGCGCGGCGGTCTTCGCCGGCTTCTGCGCCGCCACATGGATGCCGACGGACTTGAACAGCGGCGCGAGCGCCAGTTCGCCGGTGCCCTCGGTCAGCGCGCGCAGCAGGTTGCCCAGGCGCAGGCCGCTGACTTCGTCGAACAGGGCGTGGACCTCCGCCTCGGTCACGCCGCGCTGGCGGGCGCCGGGGGCGTAGAAGTCGCGCCCGTAGCGCTGCCACAGGGCCCGCATGACGTCGTCGAGCGTGCGCTTGCTGCCGGTCTTGCCGCGGATGGTGAGGTCGAGCACCAGCGCCACCAGCGAGCCCTTGGCGTAGTAGCTGACGATGGCGTTGGGGGCGTTCTCGTCCTGCCGGTAGTACTTGGTCCACGCGTCGAACGAGCTGTCCGCCACGCTCTGCTTCAGGCGGCCGCTGCCGCGCAGCACGCCGTTCCACGCCTTGGCGAGCAGTTCGACGTACTGGGCCTCGGTGATGCAGCCGCTGCGCACCAGCATGAGGTCGTCGTAGTAGCTGGTGAAGCCCTCGAAGAGCCACAGCAGCGGTGTGTAGGTTTCCTGCGCCAGCCGGTACGGCACGAAGGCGGCTGGCTTGATGCGCTTGACGTTCCAGGTGTGGAAGTACTCGTGGCTGCACAGGCCGAGAAAGGTGCGGTAGCCCTCGCTCGTGTCGCTGTTGCCGGTCACCGGCAGGTCGCCGCGCGCGCACATGAGCGCGGTGCTGGCGCGGTGCTCCAGCCCGCCGTAGCCGTCGGTCGTCACCATCGTCATGAAGACGTAGCGGCGATGGCTGTCGAGGAAAGGCGCGCGCGCGCTGCGCGGCTCGAAGAGGCGGATCTGGGCTTCGCAGATGCGCTTGAGGTCGCGCGTGATGCGGGGCAGGTCTAGGTTGGGTACGCGGCCCGTGAAGACCACGTCATGCTTCGCGCCGCAGGCCGTGAACGAGGCCAGCGCAAAGGTGCCCATTTCGACGGGATGGTCGACCAGTTCGTCGTAGTCGGCCACTTCGTACAGGCCGAAGCCGTACCGCTTCGCGCCGCCGCGTGCCTCGCGCATGGCGGTGGCGACGCGCCAGTCGGCATAGTCATCACCCTCGGGCGCGTGGATGTCGACCAGGCACGGCTGGTCTTCCTGGCCTTCCACGCAGAGGAAGACCGAGCTGCCATTGAAGAAGCCGTGGGTGGTATCGAGATGCGCGGCGCGCACCGACAGGTCCCAGGCATAGACCTCGTAGCTGATGGTCAGCGGCCCTTCCACGGGCGCGGCCTGCCAGCTCTGCTTGTCGAGCTTGGTCAGCGGCACGGCCACGCCACCGGCGTCGGCGCGGATGCGGACGATATGGCGCGCGAAATCGCGCACCATGTAGCTGCCGGGAATCCAGGCGGGGAGCGTGAAGCGTTGCCCGGCGGGATCGGGCGCCGACACGGTGACGGTGACGGCAAACAGGTGCGCCTCGGGTTGAAGCGGGGCGATGGCGTAGCGGATCGGCATGTTCGGCATAGTGGGCATGATTGTAGCGAAGCATGCCGCGGCGGCTGCCGCCGGGGCGCCAATGGAAAAGCGCCCTGTTCAGGGCGCTTGTCGGATTCGCTTAGCGGTTGACGTCCACCACTACCCGTCCGCGCATGCCGCCTTCGACGATCTTGCGGCCTGCCTCGATGGCGTCTTCCAGACCGATCTCGTGCATCAGCGCACGCAGGCGGTCGAGCGGCAGATCCTGCGCCAGCCGTTCCCACGCACGCTCGCGCAGCGGCATGGCGGCCATCACGCTGTCGATGCCGGCCAGCGTCACGCCGCGCAGGATGAACGGTGCGACCGAGCCCGGGAAGTCCATCCCCTGCGCCAGCCCGCAGGCCGTCACCACACCGCCGTAGCGCACCTGCGCGCAGGCGTTGGCGAGGGTGTGCGAGCCCACCGCGTCGACGGCCGCCGCGTAGCGTTCCTTCTGCAGCGGCTTGCCGGGTGCGCTCAGTTCGGCGCGGTCGATGACTTCGGCGGCGCCGAGCGCCTTGAGGAAGTCCGCCTCCTTCGCCTTGCCCGTGGACGCCACCACGCGGTAGCCGAGCTTGCTCAGGATGGCGATGGCCACCGAGCCCACGCCGCCCGAGGCGCCCGTCACCAGGATGTCGCCGTCGCCCGGCCGCACCGGGCCGTTGACGCCGCCGCGCTCCAGCCCCAGCACCGACAGCATCGCCGTGTAGCCGGCGGTGCCGATGGCCATCGCTTCCTTCGTCGTAAAGGCGTCGGGCAGCCGCACCAGCCAGTCGCCCTTCAGGCGCGCGCGCTGCGCGAGGCAGCCCCAGTGCGTCTCGCCCACGCCGTAGCCGTTGAGCACCACGCGGTCGCCCGCCTTCCAGCGCGGGTGGGACGATTCGAGCACCGTGCCGGCGCCGTCGATGCCGGCCACCATCGGCCACTTGCGCACGACCGGCGAGCGGCCGGTGATGGCGAGGCCGTCCTTGAAGTTGATGGTCGAATAGTCGACGGCCACCAGCACGTCGCCGTCGGCGGGCAACTGGCTCTCGTCGAGGCTGGCAACCTGGGCGCGCGTGGCGCCATCGTCCTGGGTCAAGAGCAGGGCGCGGAACATGGGCATGTCTCCAATCTTGTGGTCCGCCCTCCCCGCGTGGCGCGAAGGGGGGGCGTCGGGAGTTACTTCTTGAGGGAGGCGAACTTGCGTTCGAGGGTTGCGGCGTCGGCCGCGCCCGGAATGCGCGTGCCGTCCGTGAAGAACACCGCCGGCGTGCCGTTGACGTTCAGGCTCTGGCCGAGCGCGAGGTTTTCATCGACCGGCGTCTTGCAGTCGCCCTTGCCCAGCAGCGCGGTGTGGCTGACCATCCAGTCGCGCCACGCCTTGGTCCGGTCGGCCGCGCACCAGACCTGCTTCGCCTTCACCGTCGAATCCGGCGACAGCACCGGGTAGAGGAAGGTGTAGACGGTGATGTTGTCCATCTGCTGGAAGGTCTGCTCGATGCGCTTGCAGTAGCCGCAGTTCGGATCGGCGAAGACCGCCACCTGGCGGCTGCCGTCGCCCTTGGTCCACTTGATGGCGCGCGACAGCGGCAGGTCCGACCACTTGATGCGGTTCAGTTCCGCCAGGCGTGCCTCGGTCAGGTTGGCGCCGGTCTGGGTGTCGAGCATTTCGCCGTTGATGACATAGCGGCCCGTGGCGTCGGTGTACACCACCTGCCCGCCGATGTTGACTTCGTACATGCCGGCCATCGGCGTCTTGGTCACGCTCTTGACCTGGGCACGGCCGCCCAGCGACTTCTCGATGGCCGCCTTGATGCGGTCGGTGCCGGGCTCGCCGGCCGCCATGGCGTGCATGGCGATGCCGGCCGCCGCCAGCCCACCGGCAATGGCAGCGCTCCAGGCGGGATGACGGCGCAGGATTGAAAGCATGTTGACTCCGGAATGAGAGGGATCGTCGCGCTCAGCCGAGCGCATGTCCGATCAGGAAACGCTTGACCAGCGACTGCCGGCCCACGGTGCGGATGCCGGTATTGCGCACCACGCGCGCCACGGAACCGGGCAGCGAGAAAAGACGATGGAGGCCGTCGGTGGCCGCCGTCAGGGAAAGCAGGTCGGTGGCGCGGGCGCGTTCGTAGCGGCGCAGCAGGCGCAGGTCGCCCTCGCTGCGGAACGGCTCCTTACCGGCCATCACGCGGCCGAGTTCGGCCACGTCGCGCAGGCCCAGGTTCATGCCCTGCCCGGCCAGCGGGTGGACCACGTGCGCGGCATCGCCCACCAGCGCCACGTGCGGCTGGACGAAGGCCTCGGCCCGCTGCAGCGCCAGCGGAAAGCCCTGCGCCGGCGTGACGCAGCGCAGGTTGCCGAGCAGGCGTCCGACGGCCCCGCCCGCTTCCTGCATCACCGTGGCCGCGAGAGCCTCGGGCGACAGCGCCAGCAGGTCGCGCGCATGCGCCTCGTCGGCCGACCAGACCATCGACACGTAATTGCCGGGCAGCGGCAGCATGGCGAGGATCTCGCCATTGGCGGCCTCCTCGTCGGCCATCAGCTTGGCGGGCGCGCCGAGGAACCACTGCCACGCCGTCTCGCGGTGCGGCAGCTCGCAATGGAAGTTGGCGACCACGCCGAGCTGGCGATAGCGGCGCGTGCTGGTGCCGATATGGCATTGCTGGCGCAGCAACGACTGCTTGCCGTCGGCGCCCACGGCCAGCGCGGTGCGCAGGCGGGTGCCGGAGGCGAGGGTCAGGGTCGCGCCATCGTCGTCGCGCTCGAAGGCGGCGGCGGTGTCGTCGAACCAGGTCACCTGATGCTGGAAGCGCAGCGCGGTGTCGAGCACGCGCTCGACGTGGCCGGACTCGATGATCCACGCCAGTTGCGGCACGGCGGCGGCGTAGGCGGAGAAATGGAGATCGCCGTCGGGGCTTGGATCGCTTTCGCCGGCGGTGACGTCGCCGCAGACGCGCATGTCGCGCACCGGCTGCACGCGCGCCGGATCGAGGGCCTCCCACACGCGCAGCCGCTCGAGCAGCGCCTGCGAACTGGCCGAGAAGGCGTAGATGCGGCTGTCCCAGTCGTCCGCCCCCTGCGCCGGCTTCTGCCCCGGCGGACGCGGCGCGACGAGCGCCACCTGCATGCCCTGCTGGCCCAGCAGCAGCGCGCACGCCTTGCCGACGATGCCGCCGCCGACGACGGCGACCTGGAAGCGGTTGGCGGAAGACGAAGAAGAGGACGGGAGGGTAGACCGGGTCATGGCTCGATTATAGCGACGTCACTTTCCCGGGCCGGCCGCGTCCGTCAAGGCCCGGTGCGGTGCCGGACGCCGTGCGGCAAATTTCCTGCGGTTATGAGCCTCATGACAAAGCTGTCTGAACGTTCGTGCGCCGCCGCTTAAGCTGAAGCTGATTGGACGGTGGATGAAGAATGGGGTCGAACACCACCTGAGGGAGGTGGAGCATGGTCAAGTCAATCCTGATCCTGGCGGCCGCAAGTGCGGCATTGGGCGCCGGCGCGGCATGGGGAGGTAACGGACCTCGCGATCCGTTCACAGACGGCGCGAGGAAGTACGACGTGTATGCCGACGGCGCCAGGGCTGCCGGCAAGTACGATGTCTTCACCGATGGCGCGCGGGCGCGCTCGACAGAAAAGCACAACGGCTTCACGAATGGAAATTGCAAGGACGACAAGTGATGACCGGCGGAACCGGTCCGGCGTGATGGGCGCCGGGTCAAAAGGCCAGGGCTCAACCCTGGCCTTTTGTGTTTTGCGGGCCTCCTGCCTGTGTCCCGCACCCCGGAACGCGGCGATCCGGAGGCATTGCCGGCATGCGTTGGGGTTACAATCGCGGTTTTCCGTGACAACTCTCGCGCCTCATCGTCGAGCCCTGCTCCGATGTGATGCGCCCGCCCTTGTGCTGGTCGCGCCCGGGTGCCGTCCCGGTTGCGCAACCCCTTGATCCAGAAGACAAAACCATGAGCCTCAAATGCGGCATCGTCGGCCTGCCCAACGTCGGCAAGTCCACGCTGTTCAACGCCCTGACCAAGGCCGGCATCGCCGCCGAAAACTATCCGTTCTGCACCATCGAACCGAATGTGGGCGTGGTCGAAGTGCCGGACCCGAGGCTTGAGAAGCTGACCGAGATCGTCAAGCCCGAGCGCGTGGTGCCGGCCGTGGTCGAATTCGTCGACATCGCGGGCCTGGTCGCGGGCGCGTCGAAGGGTGAAGGCCTGGGCAACCAGTTCCTCGCCAACATCCGCGAAACCGACGCCATCACCCACGTGGTGCGCTGCTTCGAAGATCCCAACGTGATCCACGTGGCCGGCAAGGTCGATCCGCTGTCGGACATCGAGGTCATCAACACCGAACTGGCGCTGGCCGACCTGGCCACCGTCGAAAAGGCGCTGGCCCGCTACGTCAAGCCCGCCCGCGCCGGCGACAAGGAAGCCCTGCGGCTGGTCGCCGTGCTCGAGAAGGCCCAGGCCGTGCTGGACCAGGCCAAGGCCGTGCGCACCCTCGACCTCGCGCCCGAGGAATGGGACGCCCTGCGCCCGTTCTGCCTGATCACCGCCAAGCCGACCATGTATGTGGCCAACGTGCGCGAGGACGGCTTCGAGAACAACCCCCACCTGGACGCCGTGCGCGGCTACGCCGCCACCACCAACTCGCCGGTCGTGGCGGTGTGCGCGGCCATCGAAGCGGAAATCGCCGACCTCGACGACGCCGACAAGGCCGAATTCCTGGCTGACCTTGGCATGGAAGAGCCGGGCCTCGACCGCGTGATCCGTGCCGGCTTCAAGCTGCTCGGGCTGCAGACGTACTTCACGGCCGGCGTGAAGGAAGTGCGGGCCTGGACGATCCATGTGGGCGACACCGCGCCGAAGGCGGCTGGCGTCATCCATACGGACTTCGAGCGCGGCTTCATCCGGGCGCAGACGATCTCCTATGACGACTTTGTGGCGTTCAAGGGTGAAACCGGGGCGAAGGAAGCCGGGAAGATGCGGGCGGAAGGGAAGGAATATGTGGTGAAGGATGGGGATGTGATGAACTTCCTGTTCAACGTGTAAGCAACGGCTCACCACGCGAAATGCCCGGCAACCTGCCGGGCATTTTGCTTTTCGGCCCGCTATCCTATCGCTTTCCCCCACCCCCACTTCCCACCATGACCCTCGGCATCCTCGCCGCCCTCCACGACGAAGTCGACGGCCTCATCG
>Ga0335083_10011809_pt1 | contig 10483 bp, 9 predicted proteins | sample Lox_Sample_42_FD_206716 | JGI IMG/M metagenome (GOLD analysis project Ga0335083, IMG submission 206716) | Soil microbial communities from Loxahatchee National Wildlife Refuge, Florida, United States - Lox_Sample_4.2 | ecosystem: Environmental > Terrestrial > Soil > Wetlands | place: USA: Florida... | reverse complement strand
GTGCGTGTTGACATGGCTGCAAGTAAGCTTGCTTACGAAGAAACAATGGATGCAGCAAGTGCCTTACACACGACATTTGGAGAATTGGTTGGTGGTTGGAAATGGGCACATGCATTGAAGCCAGCCCCTATTTCATTTTCAAAACTTTTATATGGAAAATTCAAGGTCAAGACGCGCTTTTCTAAGGATGGCAAACCAACCGTCAATAAGGAAGCCATTACTGATATTCTGAATGATCCCAAAACAACAGATGAAGTTTTGCGGATTGTGGAGATTGCGCAAGAATTGGAAGTATTGGAAGAAGATCGCAAGGTTCTCAGCAAGCCCATTCGTGAAGATGGGCGAATGCATTCAAGTTATTTTGTCTCTGGTACAAGCACTGGCCGCTGGTCAAGCAAGAAAGATCATTTCGACACAGGAGCAAATATGCAGGCATTGTCTGGGCGGCTGCACAAAATTTTCATCTCGGATGATGGTTATGTCATGGTAAACATTGACCAGAAACAAGGTGAAAGCAAGATCGTTTCTTACCTTGCTAAATGCAAAGCTTATCGTGATGCGCATTTAAAGGGCAATGTGCATGTTGGCGTGAGCCGGATGGTTTGGCCCGAAATTGCTAACTGCAAGGAAACACCACTTCCTTGGGATGCCAATAAAACGTATTACGATGCATCAAAGAGATTACAACATGCCTCCAATTATGGCCAAACACCTTTTGGGTTTGCGCGCCATGCACATATACCTGTTGCAACGGCAGAGGAATTACAGCAACGGTATTTCTTGGCTTATCCTGAAATAAAAGAGTGGCATATAGAGACAGCATTACGGTTGAAATTTTATCGCAGCTTAACAACACCCCTAGGCCGCGTTCGCTTCTTTCTCGGGCGCACATGGGAAGATTCAATTGTAAAAGAAGGTCTAGCCTATGTCCCGCAATCCATGTGTAGCCAAATCAATAAGATCGCATTGTGGCGAATCTGGAATGAATTTGATCCGCATACAGCACAGATTTTGATGGAAGGGCACGATAGCGTGCTTTTTCAGGTTCGTGAAAATAATTTAAGCGTTGTCAAAGATATATTATCTATGCTACAAATCCCTGTGCCTATCCTTGGTGATGTTATGTATCCTGCGTTTGAAGCGAAATGGGGATATTCATGGGATAGTAAATCAATGAAAGAATGGAAGGAATAAATATGCCACCTATACGGGGAAAAGGATATGCCGCGAGCGCGACCAAAACTAATCACAGGGCGGGCTAAACTTTATTTTCCGGTAGCTGGAAAATATACCCGCGACAAAGAAAGTGAAGCTGCATTAACTTATGTGGCTGCGATGCAACGTGGCCATACGTCAAAGCCTGCTGATCAATTCAGTAGGCATCGTTGCTTGGTAGAATTTGAAGGCCATGTTTATTTGCGTGAGCTACTTGCAGCGGAAACGTCTGTTGTGGAGCGCATTCATGCTATAATGCAGGCAGATAAGCGATTGCTGGTGCCCCTTCCCCCACCGGACTTTCTATCAGAAGAGCAAAAATCAGCATATTACTTGGCGTTTTCCAGCCCGATTAGCATTATTACAGGCATTCCTGGTACTGGCAAAACAACTGTTGCCGCAGCGATTGTCCGCGCCTTAACGACGATGAATGTTCCTGTCATGGTCATGACACCGACAGGTAAAGCCGCTGTGCGAATGCGGGAGGCGATTGATAATGTAGTGTCTCCTACAACAATACACCGGGCATTGAAATGGGTTATCGAAGATGATAATGACGATATTGGTTTACCAACATATGGCCGTGACCATCCTTGGTATGCGAATTTCATTATTGTTGACGAATGCTCAATGATAGATTTGCCTTTGATGGCCTGTCTTTTGGACGCTGTGAGAGATGGAGCAAGAATTCTTTTCGTTGGTGATCCTAATCAGTTAAGCCCCGTTGGGCCGGGCCAGCCATTCCTTGATTTTATTGTGTCAGGAATTATTCAAGTTGCACGACTGGAAACAATTTTCAGGAATGTGGCTGGGTCGGATATTGCTTTTGCCTGCAAACAAATATTGAGTGGGCATCCGTACAAATTTTTCGATGTTATTCGTGGATCGACAGAAGTATTCTGGTATCCAGAAAAAGAAACGACTATGCCATTAGCATCATTTGTGGTCGATAACGTTCCAGATGCCCAAGTGCTTTCTCCATTGCGGGAAACGGCTGCGGAGTTGAACCGGATTTTGGCGCCACGGCTTAATGTCCAGGAACCAAATTGCCGCGTTTTGCCGCTGGCGTTTGAAGGTATTGGGCGTCCTGGTGATAAAATTCAGCAAATTAAAAACAATTACTTTAAAGAGGTTTTCAATGGCGATCAAGGTATCCTTGCTGCTGTTGGACCAAGAAATGTGGTTGTTAACCACGTAGAAATTCGTGGTGACTTTATTTCTTTTCCATCCTGGCCTACCCCAGAAACAGAAGATAAGGTGGTTGAAAAAGTTGTTGGCGAAGTCAATTTCGATTTAGCCAACTTACCGTTCTTCTCTGTGGAGGCAGAAGAAGAATTAACGCTGGCTTATGCGCTCACGGTCCACCGTGCCCAAGGCTCAGAATGGTCAAAGGTTGTTATTGATCTTCCAGCAAAAGCTAAACATTTTGTTACTCGCCGCCTCTTGTTTACGGCAGTTTCCCGTGCTAAATCAGCGGTTCACATTTTCGGCCATGCGGAGATGATTGCCAGCGCAATCACATCAACGCGAGACGAATCGCGACGCTCTAGACTGGCTTATAGATTGAGGCATATTGCGCATGGATAGCCCAAAAATACTTATTAACAAAGCACAGTGCTTAGTATGTGGCGATATTGTGGAAAGCCGCTCTAGACATGACTTTCGTTATTGTAGTTGCGAGGCAATGTTTGTAGATGGCGGAAAAGAATATTTGCGCCGTGGGGCCAAAAATCTTTCTCTAGTGAAAGAATTATCTGAATATCAAGACTGAGATGTTTCTTGCTCTCGGTGAATTGGTTATAGGGGCATACACTGATCGCTCATTCGGGAGAAATTCATACCATGCCGCATCTATTACCGACAACACGCCAGCCATCTAATGGGATGGGAATGGCGGTAGCCAAGCGGACTATTTTTCGTAAACAAGATTGCGAATTATGGGAATTAGTTGCGGATCGTGTTGCTTATGGCAATATATCGTTAGTTTCGCCAGAGCAATGTGCGCCGGATGAATACGGGAATCTTCGTGCTGCTATTGCTTCTGGGGCATTTCTCACTTCTGGGCGCCATTTGCAGCATGGTGATTACGAGCAAAAAGATAAGCCTATGGAGTTATTCACGAATTGCTCTACAGCGGCTACATCTTTTTTGTTGTTCTATTTATTGCTGAATGGTTCTGGCGTTGGTCGGTCTTACGATGATAGTCTCATGCTTGTGGATTGGGCCAATGCGCCAAAGTTAACAATTGTTTTATCTACGGAACATCCAGACTTTCCAAAGGATGAAATTTCGGCGCAAGAATTCTTGTCTAGTTTTATGCAACCTAGTTCTTGGTCGGTAAAGCATAATCCTCTTGCATTATTTTATAATATAATTCTAACAAAATTGTATTCACCAATATCTAATGATACAACAGTCTATCATTATGTTGCTGATTCACGGGAAGGGTGGGCAGCAGCATTTGAAATATATGAAACAATGGCATTTGAAAAAGACAAACGAGAATTAATCTTAGATTTTTCGGGTGTTCGCCAATATGGGGCGCCAATTCATGGTATGCAGGAACGCCCCGCATCTGGGCCTCTGTCACTCATTCGCGCATTTCTGAATATAGAACAGCATGTCGTGGCGCCAGCAAAGCGTGATGCTCTCCCCCGCTGGCTACAAGCCATGCGTGTAGATCACTATTTATCAATGGAAGTGCAGGTAGGTGGTGCCCGCCGTGCCGCTAGAATGAGCACAAAGGACTGGCGTGATCCCGATATTTTGCAATTTATAGAAGTAAAATCAAAAGGTGGCCTTTGGACTTCCAATAATTCTGTGATGGTTGATGCGGAATTTTGGCAAAGCGCAAATACTCATGGAACACGCGCTAAAGCTATTTTTGAAGCAGTAACAGAAAATGCTTACTATAATGGCGAACCGGGATTCATTAATGGCGATTCATTGGAAGATGCTAAGAAAGGCTTAGATCGCAATCGCACAACACTTGTTGTTCCTGAAAGTAAAAGATTTAAAGTAACAACAGGGCGCAAACTATTCCAAGCGGCTGCGCAGGCAACACACCATACTCGCTTTGCGACGATTACTAATCCTTGTGTTTCTGGTGATACACTCATCAAAACAGAACATGGTTTGAAGAAAGTTTCTGAGCTAGTTGGTTCGCCATTTGTTGCTATTGTCGATGGGCTTCCATTTGCAGCATCGGGTTTTTGGTGTACAGGAAATCGGCCTGTTGTAAATGTTGTTACTTTGGAAGGACATAGAGTAATAGTAACAATTGATCATGAAATACTCACAATCGAAGGATGGAAGCCTGCCAGCCTATTACGTCAAGGTGATTCTCTGCTCTGTGATGGGACGACAGCACATGCAACTGTTGACTATGTAGAGCCTGCGGGGGAGATACCTGTTTTTGATTGCCACGTAGAAAAAGTAAATTGTTATATTGGCAATGAATTATATCTCCATAATTGTGGCGAAATTCCTCTGCATGTACTTGGTGGTTATTGTGTCATTGGTGATTTTGCTCCGCTCTTATCCTGTCCTGTAGATTTTTCTTCTTTTCCGCCAGGAAAATTCCCTAAAGATATTTGTGCCGCTTGGGATAAGAATGTCGCAGAGGTAGTTGCGCTTGGCGTAAGATTCCTGATGCGTGTCAATCTTATGGATAGTCTTTACTCACATGAAGTTAGTGTCACTAACCGAATTGGCATTGGCCCCACAGGTTTGCATGAATATGCCTGGGTTCGTTATGGCTTGACATTCAATGATCTATTGAATAAAGAAAAATCCAAGGGCTTTTGGCAGCATATAGCCTCGCTTTCTTGTTTGGCGAAGTTGGAAGCAAATACATATGCCCAACAATTGCATGTGGCAGAGCCGGTAACAGTTACGACATGCAAACCTGCTGGTACAACATCGAAACTATATGGTCTGAGTGAGGGAGCGCATTTACCAGCCCGGCGTCGATATATACGTTGGGTACAATTTCGTGGTTGGAAACTAGACGATGGGACATGGGAATCAACATCTGATCCACTTCTGGCAAAATATGAAGCAGAAGGATACTGGGTTCGTGAGTTGAAATCATTTCCTGGAATGTCTATTGTAGGATTTCCTACAGAAACGTTGATTTCATCTCTTGGTTTGGGCGATGCCTTGGTGACGGCGCATGAGGCTAGCCCAGAAGATCAATATAAATGGTTGCGCTTACTGGAAGAACATTGGCTAGGCTATGATAGAGGAAACCAGATAAGCTACACCTTGAAATTTCCAACACATAAATATTCTCTAACGCAATTCAGAAAAATTATGTTAGAGAACCAACCATTTGTGCGCTGCTGCACAATATTGCCGTCGAAAACTGATGCTGAATTGCCGTATGAATATTTGCCAGAAGAAGATATTTCTCTTGAGTTTTACGAAATGTTAATAAATAGAATCCGGCCTGGGACTTCCGAGGATATTGACATAGAGCGCCTACGCTGCGATAACGGTGCCTGCCCACTTTGAGGTAAAAAACATGAAATTGTCAATTCTCAAAATAGGGACGGTCTATGAAGCACGGCATAAGAATGAAATTCTCAAGTTTCGTGTTAAGGGGCATATGCCACCAGAAATAAATTATGGCAATTTTGAAATCTTGGTTGAGGATGTTGAATTGATCGGCTCACGCCCATATATTGCAGAAAGCCCACCGAAACCATCATTTTCGGATGTAATGTTAACGGATTCAGAATCATATGAAGCCAAGCCTATTCCAAGGAAATCCAGATGATTGAGCCTATTATTGTTGAAAACTCTGCACGGGCATCTGCTATTGGTGATACTATAGCCGCATTTCCTGCCCTAGCTGCCTTTGCTTGGCGCCAGACAGAGCCGGTAGAGGTCTATTTGGCTTGCGCTGTTTGTCGCCCACTGTTGCCCGATCATGCGAAAATCTGTCAACTCACAGAGCGCCCAACACGCGGCGTGGTTCTTGATATTCAGGAAATTGCACAGAGACATTTACGTTCGGGCGCGTCCATGAGTCAGGGGTATATGGAAGCAATCGGCTTGCCAGACGTAGCGCGCGTTAAAATTCCAGAAATTTCAATTGAAATTGGTGAACAGCCCGAAACGATGCAGCAATTCGATGTATTGTTGGCACCATTTTCACATTCCGATTTTGGTACAAATACGAAAATTTGGCCAAAAGAAAACTGGGTAACGTTAATTATGGCTTTGCGCCAAGAGGGATTGGCTGTCGGATTGCTTGGCACGACACAGGATTTGCATGAATGGGAATTTTGGCAAGAACAACCAGTTAAAAATATAATAGATTATCCATTGCAAGAAGTTGGGCATCTGATGCTCAAGAGCAAAGTCGTTATTTCAACAGATAACGGCATCAATTGGATGGCGCAAGCGTTGAAGGTACGCCACATTGTTCTTCTTCCACAAACGTCTCACCCTAATTGGTCAGGAAATCTTGCGGGAAATGGGTTTAATTTGCCAGTCACCGCTGATTCTGCCACAGTTATCGCTGCCGCTAGAGGGGCTATTGCTCATGCAAAACAGAAGTAAAGCCGAAGAACTTTTGTTGCGGGCCGCTGATTTAGTTGCAGGCCCACGGAATACTACTCATGGAGACAAGGAATCTTCATTTTGCGCAATAGCAGAAATGTGGACAACATATCTATGCAATAGGAGACAGCCGTATGGACCTATTCGACCACGAGATGTTTGCCAGATGATATCTCTTTTGAAAAAAATGCGGGCAGAATGGGGAACACCAGAAGAAGATCATTTCGTTGATGACGCAGGGTATTCTGCCATTGCTGGTGAATTAAGCGAATGACTTATTTTTATCTTGCAACCCCCTATACTAAATACCCAGAAGGCCGAGACGCAGCGCATAAAGCGGCATGCCGTCAAGCAGCGCGAATTTTACAAAAGGGAATTTCTGTATTTTGCCCGATTGCACATACGCATTTCATCGCAGAAGAAGGTGATCTAATAACGAAAGACTTGAAATTTTGGTTGGAAATAGATCAGGCATTTATGTCTGCTTCCATTGGTTTGATTTTCTGTCTTTTGCCTTCTTGGGAAATAAGTAATGGTATGCGGGAAGAACTTAATTATTTTGAGTACGTTAGTCGGGCTGTATTTTATCTTGAGCCTGATGGTAGTCTTGATGAAATAGTTAACTACTGGAATTTAACGTGTAAGGACAGGAAGTAATACAGTTCTATTAATGACGCGGCCACTTGGCATGAGACTAGTTACAATTGTGGTATCAACTTCATAGATAATGCCATTAATTCCACCCGAAGCATAAAAACTAACTTGAGTATTATTCCCTATAGACAAAATATCATAAGCTGATAAAGAACCGCTTGGAGAAACGCTAACTCCACTGACAGAACTAATCGTATCATTGTATTCCGACAAAATGGCAGAAAAATCGACAACAAACACGTCTACATCATTTGGGTCTTTTGCATCAAATGTTTGCGTTGTTGGATATATTTGGAATACCATAAGCTATTGTAACTGAATCTCAGTAACTCCCACAATAACTGCGCGCAAATCTTTTTCCGGCTGCACAAAGCGTGCGTCCGCCGCAAGGCTACAATAGCGAATATCTCTTGGGAATTTAACAATTCGTGATCCTTGGACAACCATAAGATTAAGTGTTCCGGCAAATCCTATTGCTGATATTGCTGGCAGCGGCGCAGGAACAATAAGATTGCCCACAGCGCCGGTTGCATAAATTGGCGCCAGTGATTGCGATCCGGCCTGATAAACTTCAAGTATTCCAGGAACACCATAGGCACTCACACTTGCTAGAGTTAGCGCAATTGTTATCGCTACATTATTGACCGAAGCGGTTGCATAAATTGCTGGCAGTGTTGGTGTATCTGCCATAACAGGCTGGCCAGCAAATGCCGTGCCATATATACCGGAAAGAGAAGTTAATATTTTCGGCGTAAACACGCCAACGGTGCCAGCAGCCGAAACCCCAGAAAGCGTAGTTTGTAGTGCAATTGTAAGTGTATTTACCGCAGCGGTTGCGGAAATTGTGGGCAGATTAAGCGCAGAAGTTGTAGTTAAATTGCCCACTCCCCCGCTGGCGTAAATACCAGTAAGGGTAACTGCGATAGAACTTATTGCAGTTCCGGCAAATCCTGTTGCATGTATGGCTGGTACTGCTGCTGATATTGAAATATTTGGTGTATAGACTGTGCCCAATGCTGCGATGGCAGAAATAGTTGGAGATGCATCTGGGATTAATGCTGAAACTACACCTGTAGCGGAAATTGATGGTAATGTGAGTGCGATATTAATATTCGGTGCATAGACTGCGCCCGCAGCAGAAATTGCTTGAATTGCGGCAGAGCCAGTTCCGCTTGTTGAAATAGGATTTGCAATGCCTGTTGCAAAAATTGGTGGTAGTGTTACAGCAATTGTATCTGTTAATGTACCAACAAAACCTGTTGCATGTATAGCTGAAAGGGTTACGGCTAATGTGGCTGTTGGGGCGTAGACAATACCAGAAGCATAGATAGCTGGCATTGTTACACTCATAGATGGAGTTGGGGCATAAACAGTGCCCGTTGCTGCGATTGCAGAAATAATCGGCTCTACGTTTGGTGTTGGCGCATGAACAATACCTGTAGCTGAAATAGCGGTTGCTGTAATACCAATAGAGGCTGTGGGCGCATTAGCAACGGCAGTTGCATGAATGGCAGTATTTGTAACTGATATAGAACTTACTAACGTTCCGACTACACCGCTAGCCTGTATTGCTGTGAGTGTTGGTGAGGTACTGATTGTGGTACTTATTGTATTGGCTATGCCTGTCGCATGGATAGCAGCTAAACTTGGGGAGAATGAAGTTGTTGGTGTGTAGACTGCGCCAATAGCTGCTGTTGCAAGCGCATTAATGCCACCACCAAATTCATAATTAAAATCACTTGAGTACGGATTAACTGGATTACTTAAAGCAGAAGGGACCGCAAGACTTGGTGTTCCTGCGTAAGCTGCACCTGTTGCTGATATAGCCGGTAACAATGCAGTTCCGGCCCCACTTGCAGAAATTGTATTGGCTATACCCGTTGCATGAATAGCTGTAATGCTTGATTGGATAGTAATCGTTTCAGTGTAGACCGCACCCGCTGCATGTATTGCTGGAATAGTTGCAGAAATTGAAGCCGTCTCTGTACCAACAGCGCCAGTAGCGTGAATTGCTGAAAGAGTAGGAGATACAGTAACAATATTGGCGTAAGCAGCGCCAGTTGCATAAATTGATGGAATAGTTATAGTTAATGATGCTGTTGGAGCATAAGCGGCGCCAGTTGCATGGATTGCTGTAAGTGTTGGGGAGGTACTAATTGTGGTAGAAATCGTATTTGCAACACCTGTAGCGTAGATAGAAGATAATGATGTGCCTATAGAAGCAACTTCTGTACCGGCAAAACCTGTTGCATGAATTGCTGGGGCTGCTGCCGAAATGGACGCAACTTCTGTACCGGCAAAACCTGTTGCACTGATCGCAGTGAGAGTCTTAGCAATAGAGATTGTTCCGGCATAGGCAGCGCCAGTTGCATAAACAGCAGTTGCGCTCGCTCCAATTGATGGTGTAGGGGCATAAACAGTGCCGGTTGCATTAATAGCACTCAGCGTTATATTTGTGCTGCTGCCTGCTGGTGTGTAAGTAATAACAATAACGCCTTGTGCGCCCGCCGCGCCCGCCGCACCAAAGGCAGCAGCACCGCCACCACCACCATATAATCCGCCAGCACCGGGCGGGTTGGTTGCACCACCATCTGTTTCGGAAGATGCACCACCACCACCGCCAGCACCGGCAAGACCACCGGCCATATCTGTTCCGGCGCCGCCTTGACCGCCCCCGCCACCGGCATTATTGGAGCCTGTATAGTAGCCGCCGCCACCACCGCCGCCAGCAGAACCAGCGCCACCTGTAGGAGTTCCTGATGTGCCGCCTGTGCCGCCTGTACCGCCTGTATTTAAATAGTTGTTTCCGCCAGCCGCACCATTAGCGGAGCTAGTATTTCCACCTACATATCCACCGCCTCCACCACCCCCACCTGGGCCACCTTGAGAACCCGTGCCACCATTAGCTCCTGGTCCATGTGGGCCACCTGCGCCACCGCCAGCGCCATAGGAAACACCGCCATTACCGCCGCTTTGCGCACCTGATGTTGGTACACAGGCAGATGCTTGTCCGCCTGTTCCGGCAGTTCCCACGCCATTACCCCCT
>Ga0335083_10011808_pt1 | contig 10483 bp, 6 predicted proteins | sample Lox_Sample_42_FD_206716 | JGI IMG/M metagenome (GOLD analysis project Ga0335083, IMG submission 206716) | Soil microbial communities from Loxahatchee National Wildlife Refuge, Florida, United States - Lox_Sample_4.2 | ecosystem: Environmental > Terrestrial > Soil > Wetlands | place: USA: Florida... | reverse complement strand
GCGATCAGTGCTCCTGCCAAACGGCGGGAGGGGTAATATACTCACTCAGAGAGGAATATCCGATTCTATGAAGCTCAGTCGCATCATCACGTCCGCTCTTCTGATTGCCGCTACGGCAGGCTTTCTCATCGGGCAGGCGAGCCCGCCCAAGGAGACCAGCGTCGAAATCGCGGGCAAGAAACTCTCCATCAAGTACTCCGCACCGTCCATGCGGGGCCGGCAGATCTTCGGTCCGGGCGGGGTGGTCAGCAAAGATCCCACGTACCCGGTTTGGCGCGCCGGCGCCAACAGCGCCACGGCATTTCACACCGACGCCGACCTGACGATCGGCAACCTGACGGTCCCGGCCGGGAACTATACGCTTTTCGTGGCCCTGGAAAACCCCTGGAAGCTGATCATCAACAAGGAAACCGGCCAGTGGGGCCTGAGCTACCACGCCGACAAGGACCTGGGCCGCGTGCCGATGAACGTCAGCAAGCCCGCGGCGCCGATCGAAACCTACAAAATGACGCTGGCGCCGGCGGGCGGAAACAAGGGGAAACTGACGCTGGAGTGGGAAAACGTGGTGGCCAGCGTCGATTTTACGGTGAAGTGACCGGCGTCGCAGCGGTTTTACGCGGATTAACCCCCGGTTGCGTGTAGCTGTCCTGATCTGGTATACAGGACCAACACCCTCACGTAAGGGGTGTATTGGTGAGCCGCCCAGGGTCTGGCGGTCAAAGGGGGATCAGGATGCAAATCAGGTTACAGCAACCGGTGCGCGGGGTGTTGGTCCGCGCGTCGCTTCTTTTCGTTTTCGGCGGGGCTGCGTTTGCGCAGGTCACGGCCACCGGCGCTCTGGCCGGGCGGGTGGTGGATAAATCGCAGGCGGTGGTGAGCAGCGCGGCGGTAAAACTCGCCGGCACCGGATCGGGATTGCAGCGCTCGACCGTATCCAGCGACGAGGGTTTGTTCCAGTTCGAACAACTGCCGGCGGGCAGCTACGAGGTCACCGTCGAAATGGCCGGATTCGCCAAGGTCAGCGTTCAGGCTGTGGAGGTCGCCGTGGGCAAGACCACCACGGTCAACGTGACGCTGGAGCCCGGCAAAGTCACCGACGTGGTGACGGTCGAAGGCCAATCGATTCCTCTGGTGGACATCACGCGCACCGATGTTAGCATGAGCATCACGCCGGCGCAGGTGCAGGAACTTCCGCTGAACGGGCGCGATTTTGCGAGTCTGGCCTTTCTGGCGCCGGGGGCCAAGCCGGTGAACTCGTACGATCCGACCAAGAACCGCGTCTCGGTTTTCGCGATCGACGGTTCGGCGGGGCGCAACGTCAACGTCACGGTCAACGGCATCGACAACAAGGACAACACGGTGGGCGGGCCGGTGATGCAACTGCCGCTGGAGGCTGTGCAGGAGTTCAATATCTCGACCCAGCGCTTCAGCGCCGCGAACGGGCGCAGCGAAGGGGCGGCGGTCAACGTGATCACCAAGAGCGGGACGAACACGCCGCACGGCTCGCTGTACTTGTTCGAGCGCGACACGGCGCTCACGGCGAACGACTATTTCTCCAAGCTGTCCAACAACCCGACGCCGCCAATCAGCCGGCAGCAGTACGGGGGAAGCGTGGGCTTGCCCATCATCAAGGACCGGACATTCGTGTTCTTCGCGCTGGAGCGGGCGCGCGAGGAGACCTCGATTGGCGTGACGGGGGCGGCGTACACCGAACTCAACCTGGTGAAGAGCCTGGGAGCCCAGCCATCAACAACAATCCCGACGCCTTACCGGGACCAGCGCTATACCGGCCGGCTCGACCACAAGATCAATTCGAGCAACAATTTCTTCGTCACCTACAATTCCCAGGGCAATCGCGGACTGAACGACCAGAGCGGGCAGACCAACGACCTCACGGCGGGCAATTTCACCACCAACCAGCTCATTCTGGCGAATGCAACGCTTTCGAGCGTGATCCGGCCGACGGTGGTCAACAGCCTGACCTTCGGCTACCAGTATTGGAACAACCTGATCGACTCCGACAACAAGGTGCCGCAGATCGCATTTCCCAACGGGATCTATTTCGGCACGAACACCAACGTCCCGCAGCAGAGCTTCCAGCGGAAGTGGCAGTTCAAGGAAGACCTGTCGGTGACCCGGGGCAAACACACGATGCAGATGGGAGTGGATTACGTGGACGAGCCGAAACTTGGCGGATTCTTCCAGACACCCTCTACGCTGAACATCAGTTTCCTGGATTTGCCGAGCGTGATTACCACCAACACGGCCAAGTATCCACAGGGCTTCTCGACGCCGGGGGCGATCGGATCGATGAGCGCGTCGTCGGGCAATCCCTACTTCCTGGACCAGAATGCCGGAATGCTCGGGTTCTACTTCCAGGACGATGTCAAGGTCTCGCGCAGGTTCACAGTGAACCTTGGCGCGCGCTGGGACGCCGATTTCAACCTGCAGGGCGGCAACGTGCAGGCCAAGAGCCGCACCTACCTGGCACTGAAGACGATCAACAGCCCGTGGGCGGGCAAGCTGCCGAAAAACGATCTGAACAATATCAGTCCCCGAATCGGCCTGGCATACGACCTGACGGGCAAAGGGAAACACGTGCTGCGCGCAGGCTGGGGCATCTACTACGGGCAGACGTTCCTGAACATCCCGTTGTTCATGGAGCAGCAGGCTAACGACACAGTCTTTACCCAGACGCTATCGCTTTCCAGCGCCGGCCCGACGGACACGACGGCTCCGCTGGTGCCGGGCACGAACAAGCACCTCAACGAATTCCGCTACGGCGTCGACCCGCTGCCGCCGATTCCTCCGGGCACACCGAATCTCACGCCGGGGTCGGTCGGGCGCCTGGTGGATCCGAATTACGCGAATCCTTACAATCACCAGTTCAATGCCGGCTACTCGTGGCAGATCGACAACCTGAACGTGATCGAGGCGGAGTACGTTCACGTGCTTGGGCTGAGGGAATCCAAGCGGCAGAACATCAACTACCAGGACCCGAACCAGGGCGGCGCGCGACCGTTCGACGCGGCGTTCACCGCGGCGGGCCTGCCCAAGCTGGCTCAGATTATCGTGGAGAGCTCGATCGGACGCTCGCGGTACGACGGATTGAACCTGAGCTACCGGCGACGTTTGAACCGGCGCTTCTCGATCAACACCAACTACGTGCTGTCGCGCTCCCTGGCATACGTTGGCGGGCCGGCGGCATTCGGCAACACGGCACCCATCCCGACGATTCTGTTCCCGTCCTACGACCTGGGACCGTCGCCGAACGACGAGACGCACCGCTGGGTCTTCTCGGGCATCCTGCAATTGCCGGGCGGCATTCAACTGGCGCCGATCATGCAGTTGGCGAGCGCGCGCCCGTATAGCGCCGTGCAAGGCATTACCTGGACCAGCGCCGGGAGCGGCAACGGAACTACGCGCGCGGTGATTCTGAACAGCGACCCGAACAACCTGCGCGCCACCAAGGACCTGACGGCGCAGCAGATTCGCGACGGAATTGCGGCCGGAACCATGCACGAGATCGGCTACGACACGCTGCGCGGGCAGACGTTCTTTCAATGGGACCTGCGCGCCAGCAAGTTTTTCAAGTTCGGCGAGCGGCACCGGCTGGAGTTCATCGCGCAGTTTTTCAACCTGACCAACCGCGCCAACTTCGGCGGGAACTACGTGACCAGCATCCGCTCCGACACGTTCGGCACGCCGAACGGCTATATCGCGCCCAGTGCCGTGCTGGTGCCCAAGAGCCTGGCGGCGGAGCTGGCCGTCCAGTACCGCTTCTAGGCCGGGGTTTCGAAGCCGATTTACCAGAGTTTACTTAGGTCATTCCCTGGTTTCCGAGTTGCGTCTCCCGTTTGTGATCTGGTATACGTGACTCCATTAACGCTTTAGGAAACCGAGGGGGTCCCCAAGTGCCTCGACCGATTTACCGTAATGGAGTATTGTTTCTAGCGGCAGCGCTGCTATGGACGCTGCCGTCCTTTGCGCAAACCTTAACAACCGGCGATGTGGGCGGCACCGTGACCGATTCCACGGGCGCGATCGTCCCTAACGCCACGGTCACACTCAAATCCACTGCAACCAACGATACTCGCAGCGCGGTCACCAACAGCTCGGGCGAGTACCGGTTCTCGCTGCTCAGCCCGGGCGAGTACACGTTGTCGGCGGCGACCGCCGGCATGAAATCGGGCACCACCAGGCTCAATATCCTGGTGGGGCAGAACCTGGAAATCAATATCCCGCTCAGCGTGCAGGGCACCCAGGAAGTGGTCCAGGTCATGGCGGAATCGCCGGTGCTGCAGACCGAGAATGCCAATCTGACTACGGCATTTACCACACAGCAGGTGGTGGACCTTCCCATGGCGGGCGGCGACCTGACGACGCTGGCCATGACCGTCCCGGGGGTTCGGGTCAACGTCAAGGGCGGCAGCGGCAACATGAACGCCAACGGGGTTCCGGGTTCGTCGATTCTGTTCACTCTAAACGGCGCGGACGTGATGGACCCCTACAACAACCTCAACAACTCGGGCGCCAGCAATAACCTGCTGGGGGCGAACGAGGTTGCCGAAGTGGCGGTGATTCTGAACGCCTTCAGCGCGCAATACGGCCGCATGGCGGGCGGGCAGGAGAACATCGTCGGCAAGAGCGGCACCAACGGATTTCACGGCAACGTCTATTACAACTTCAACAGCCAGTTGTTCAACGCACGCGATTACTTCGCCGCCGAGAACGGCAAGCTCAAGACCCGCTCCGATGCGCACCAGTACGGCGCCGGCGGCGGGGGACCGATCAAGAAGAACAAGCTGTTCTTTTTCGTGAACACCGAAGGCTTGCGCTACGTGCTGCCGGCGACTTCCACCATCACCATCCCGACACCGCAGTTGCTGAATTACGCGCTGGCCCACGTGCCGGCCGCGGCTCTGCCCCTGTACCAGGACGCCGCCGGCCTGTATAAAGGCGCTCCCGGCGCGGCTTCGGCAACTCCCGTTCCGTTCAACGTGAACAAGGGCGGCTGCCAGACCAACGGCACCTTTGCCGGCACTCCCACCGGCACGGGCGGCACTTTCGGGGTGGACACGCCGTGCGCCATGACGTTCGTATCGAGCAACAACCAGCTCAACACGGAGAGCCTGTTCATCGCACGCGGCGATTACGTCATCAACGACAAGCAGAAGCTCAACGGGCGGTACGAATACGACTGGGGCGTGCAGGCCACCGGGACCAGTCCCATCAACCCGGCATTCAACTCGGTCAGCACGCAGCCCCAGCACGCCGGCCAGTTGAACCATTCGTGGGTGATCACGCCCACGCTGGTGAACAGCTTCATCGGTGCCGGAAGCTGGTACAGCGCGATTTTCGGCGTGGCCGATTTCTCGAAGGTGCAGGCGCTCATGCCGGAGCGCTTCACCTTCGGCGACGGCGGCAGCGCGTCGGGCGGATTCACGGGCGTGGGCAGCGGCGGCGGACAAGGCACGGCGGGCTTTCCCAACGGCCGCAACGTGGGACAGATGCAGTTGATCGACGATCTCTCGTGGACCAAGGGCAAGCACACGATCAAGACCGGGTTCAACTACCGGTTCAACAAGGTCACGGCCACCAACCTCTCGAGCGCGGCCTACGCGGGAACCTTCACATTTAGCGACCTGACGGATTTTGCCACCGGCAAGATCAACAGCACGGGCAAGAACAGCTCCTTCGTGCAGTCGTTCCCGCTGCTCTATGCGGCCCACATCCGCGCCTACTCGCTGAACTTTTACGGGCAGGACGAGTGGAACGTCACGCGCAACCTGAAGCTCACCTACGGCATGCGCTTCGAGCGCGACGGCAACCCGGCCTGCCTGGACAACTGCTTCGCACTGACCAACGTGCCGTTCGGGACCGCCGGCTACCAGGGCGGGGCCAACATCCCCTACAACCAGACCATCGTAACCGGCCTGCACAACGCCTACCAGCACCTGGAGGCCATCATTCCCGAACCGCGATTCAGCTTCGCCTGGACTCCGTTCGGCAACGGCAAGACGGTGATCCGCGGCGGCGTGGGATTGTTCGCCAACCTGTTCGCGGTGAGCGTCGCCAACAGCATCGACACGAACGCGCCCTCCGTATTCACGCCGACCGTGAACACCGGGATCGTGGGACAGCTCAACGACCCGACCACGGGTGTCTCGATCGCATATGCGTCGGCCAACGCGTTTCAGACGGGATTTTCCAAGGGCTACACGCTGGCGCAGCTTCAGGCCAGCCTGCCGGCGGGAGTGACCTTCGCCAAGCCCGGCTTCTACTCGCCGCCCTCCGACTTCGCCGCGCCGAAGATCCTGCAGTGGAACTTCGAGATCGAGCATCCCATCACTTTGCACGACGTGGTGTCGCTGACCTATACGGGGAACCACGGCTACGACGAAGCGCTCAGCAACGCGAACGCCAACGCGTTCATCGCATCGAACAGCGTCTACGCTTCGACCGGATTCGGCGGCTTGCCCGTGGGCACCGCGCCCGATCCGCGCTTCCTCACCGTCACACAGGTGCTGCTGAGCGGGAAGTCCAACTACGACGCCATGATTTTGCAGTACCGCCACTCCATGGGCCACGGTTTGCAGGGCCAGATCGGCTGGACGTGGAGCCATGCGCTGGGCAACGTCGCGGTGTACGACGGCAACAACATCCCCATGGGCTACGGTCCGCTCAGCTTCGACACGCGGCACATGATCTCCGCGGACCTGATCTGGAATTCGCCGAAGTTCTCGAACAAGGGCCTCGACTGGCTCGCGGGCAACTGGACGCTGGGGAGCAAGTGGTACGCCTACACCGGTTCACCGTTCAGCGTGACCAACAGCTCCATGGCGTCGCGGATCAACTCGGCCGGCGGGGTGGGCAACTCTTTTATCGCCGACATCGTGGACAACAGCGCGCTGGGCGTGCATTGCTCGGCATCCAACGTGGTGACCGCCAGCGGCACGGCAGCGGTTTCCTGCCTCACCGCTTCGCAGTTCACGACGACGGCCACGCAGAGGGATTACGGCAACACCGCGCCGAACATGTTCCGCGGCACGGGCTACTTCGATACCGACTTCCAGGTGACGAAAAACATCCCCATCCACGAGCGCGCGAAATTCGGCTTCGGGGTGCAGATCTACAACCTGTTCAACCACCCGAACTTCGCCAACCCGAGCGGCAGCGTGACCTCGGCGGCGCTGGGGACGATCAGCAGCACGGTAGTGCCGCCGACCAGCATCTACGGGTCGTTCCAGAGCGGGACGGTGTCGGGGAGGGTGATCGTGGTGGTGGGTAAGTTCAGCTTCTAGCGGCAGGGAAAACGGCCCGGCCAACGGGGCGCCTGGAGCACTGTGTTTGTGGATCACGGCGATTCGGAAACCGTGATCACCGTGGGATTGGCGAACACGTAGATCGGCTTGGGGTGCCGCGTGGCCACGTAGGCCAGCGCGAGATAGAGCAGCGGCAAGCCCACGGTCATGCTCCACCAGCCGGCCCGTCGCATAGTTACAATGTATCAACCTGTGAAGAGATATCCCTATCTCGACTGGCTGCGCGGACTGGCCATTCTCATCATGATCCAGTGCCACGCCTTCAATTCCTTCACCCGGTTGGATCTGCGCGAGGGCGGCTCCTACGTGCTGTCGCAGTTCGTGGGCGGAATGGCCGCGCCGCTGTTCCTCTTCATGGCAGGCATGACGACCGCGTTTCAGATGGACAGTCTGGCGAACCGCGAGCCGAGCGCCCGGGTGCGCTGGGTGGCCGCGCTCCGGCGCGGCGGGTACATTCTCGGCATCGCGTTTCTCTTCCGCTTCACCAACTGGCTGTTTAGCGTGCCGCGGGCAACGGTAAGCGAGATTACCAAGGTCGACATCCTCAACTGCATGGGAGTCGGGCTGATCGTGCTCGCCGCCGCCTCGATCTTCCCTTCGGCGGGAGAGCGTGTACGATTCGCTGCCGCCACGGGCATGCTCATCGCGGTTGCCTCACCAGTGATCGCCAATCTGGACTGGAGCTGGGCGCCACCGGTACTGCAGGATTACATCGCTCCGAGCCCGCGGGCCGGGAGATTTCCGTTCTTTCCCTGCGCAGCGTATCTGGCGTTCGGCATGGCCACCGGGACGATCGCCAAGCGGGCCGCCGCCGACCGGATCGACCGCCTCATGCAATGGAGCGTCCTGTTGGGCTTCGCGCTCGTCTTCACGGGCCAATACTTCGCTAACATCCCGTATTCGATTTACACGAAGTCAAGCTTCTGGACCGACAGTCCCGCCTTAATTCTGATCCGCACCGGCATCGCGCTGCTGCTGATGGCGGCCTCGTACCTGTGGACCGAATACTGTGCCGGCCCGGGCTGGAGCTGGATGCAGACGCTGGGCAAGAATTCGCTGATGGTCTACTGGGTGCATGTGATGATCGTCTACGGCGCGATCGTGCGTCCCATCAAGCGCCAGCTTTCCATCCCGCAGGCCCTGCTGGCGACAGCCTTGGTCACCGCGATGATGGTGGCGCTCTCCGTCGTGTGGCTATGGTGGAAAGGCCGCCGCCCGTCGCCGAGGCGCGTCAAAATCGCGGCGTGATGGCGCCATCGCCTCCGCGACGTACCTGCCCGGCGCCAGGATTCCGTTCGGGTCCAGCGTTTTCTTCAACCGGGCCAGTAAGTCGCCATAACTTCCGTTGCCCATGCCGTGCATGCCAGCGACACTCAGCCGGTATGAGTAATAACCCGCGCGCCCCAGAGCTTCCAGAAGCTCGCCATAGCAGTCCATAGCCCGCTCATCTTCCCCAGGCACATCGCGATCCCACCCCAACGACAGGATGCAGGAAAGCGTCCGGTCGGTCAGCACGGTCAGGGAAATCATCGGCTCGAACCGGTGCCGCAGGACGATTTCCGACGCCAGGGAGGTCGCCACCCGTGCGTGCATCCCGTCGTTCGGTAAGACTGGACTGCACCACAAGAGCCCGCAGCCGTCGCGATCCGGGTCCATCTCGGCCGGCGGCGGCATCGGTTTCCGCCAATAGGTACTGGCGAGGGCGCGGTCCGTCGGGATTCCCTTCATCAGCCCGTACACGGGGCGCAGCACCGCGAGGGTACGCTTCAGATTCCACCCGCTGAGCATTTGATACAGGCCGGCAAAGCGTTCGGCCAGTTCCAGCTTGCGGTCATCCAGAAACTGAAGGCGGCGCGCTTTCCCTTTCAGCGCCCGGCGCAGCAGCCGCCCTGCCTCCTTCACCTGCGCCCTGGTCCCGTACAGCGCGCCCGAGCCGTTCCACGCGCCGATGCGCATGTCCCGCCGCAGAGTCTGCATGACCGGCCCCGCCAGCGGCGTGGTCCCCCCCGCCGCCTGCCACGGATACTGCTCGACGGCCGACAGCACCTTGTAGTCGTTGGCAATGTGCGACGAGCTGCGGATGGTCCCGTTCATGCGCAGGGGCCGCAGCGCATCGATCAGCGCCGCGACGTCGTCCTCATCCGGGCACTGGAAGTAGTAGGCCTGGAAATACTCCGGGGCCGGCATGAGCCACAGCGTCATGCGCGTCACGACGCCGAAGTTGGATTGGGAGAACAGGCCGTCCAGGACCGGTCCCACTCCCCAGCGGTAGAGCGGCGCGGCGGCCGCGTTCGGGAACCGGCCGAAACCGGTCTCGATCACCTCACCGTCGGGAAGGACGACCTCGAGCCCGCAGGAATGCGCGAAGTGATCTCCGTAGGGCGTGTGGCCGAAGCCGCGCTCCACGGTATTGCCCACCAGGCTGGCCTGCGGGCTGGCTCCGGTGGAATCCATCCACAGCCCGGAGCCGCGGTCCGCGAGGAACGCCTGCAACTGCGCCTGGGTGACTCCGGGCTCGACCGTGATATAGCCCAGCTCCTCGCTGAAATCGAGGATGCGGTTCATACGGCTCAAGTCCAGCAGGACGCAGCCGTCGGCGGCCGGGACGCGCGAGCCGTAGCCCCAGTTACGGCCGCCGCTGATGGGATAGAGCGGACAGCGCAGGCGGTTGGCGATGCGCAGGCACTCCTGGACTTCCTGGCGGCTGCCCGGGCGGACGATCGCGGGGACGCGGTGGCCGGTGGGGAAGGTGCCCCGCCCGGCAGCACGAAGCTCGAACGGTGTGGTGACGACGTTGTCCTCGCCAACCGCCGAGGCAAAGTGGTGCAACATGTTTTTCACCAGCTCAGCACCGGCTCGGGGGCGTGAGCCAGTTCCAGGCGGGCCAGCACACTCTGCACCTTGGACTCGGAAGGTTCGCGGCAGATCGCCGGCGCAACTCGCAGCGCATCGGCGAGGTTGCCGACCCAATCCTCATATCTGGCAGCCGGGTACCGGGAATCAAACTGCAGCGCTTCCATGCGGCAGCCGTAGTGCGGATCGAAGTAAGACGGCAGCTCGACGCCATCGCCGACGAGCGGGTTCAGTCCGATGCGGCGCAGAATCGGCGCGGAATCGTGGCGGAACGTCGCCGTGGCCACTCCCCGGACGCCGCCCAG
>Ga0335083_10011807_pt1 | contig 10483 bp, 8 predicted proteins | sample Lox_Sample_42_FD_206716 | JGI IMG/M metagenome (GOLD analysis project Ga0335083, IMG submission 206716) | Soil microbial communities from Loxahatchee National Wildlife Refuge, Florida, United States - Lox_Sample_4.2 | ecosystem: Environmental > Terrestrial > Soil > Wetlands | place: USA: Florida... | reverse complement strand
TGCGGTAGCGGGTGCGGGTGCGGCAGCGGGTGCGGGTGCCGGAGCCGGAGCTGGAGCCGGCGCCGCAGCGGGAGACCGAGCGGCGGTGGGCTCGTCTGGCAGCGAAGAGCCGCTGTTCGCGATCGCGATCGCGGCGACGATCCCGCCGGCGACGACCACGCCGGCCACGATCGCGGGCAGCTTCCACGAGCGCTTCTTCGGCGCGCCCGTCATCACGCCGCTCGCGCCTTGCAGCGTGGTGGGAGTGGACGCACTGGGAATGGTCGTCGCGTGCTGGAGCGCGGGCGCGGAGCCGCGCAGCATGCGAGCCGAGACCGCGGCGAGCTCGGCGCCCGCCGGCGTGAAGGGCGCGAGCGCGGCGGCGAGCTCGGCGACGTTCTGGTAGCGCGCGGCAGGATCCTTCTGCATGCACTTCGACAGCACCTGCGCGAGGCCGGGCGGCGTGCCGGGCGGCAGCGTCGGCAAAGGATCCATCGCGATGCGCAGCGTGAGCTCGGTGATGCTCTCTGCAACCCACGGCTGGCGGCCGATCACGAGCTCGTAGATCGTCACGCCGAGCGACCAGATGTCGCTGCGCACGTCGACGTCGCGGCTCGACTTGAGCTGCTCGGGCGACATGTAGCCGGGCGAGCCCATCACGTTCGAGGTCTGCGTCAGGCTGAAGTTCGCGTCCTGCGTCGTCTTGGCGACGCCGAAGTCGAGCACCTTCACCAGCGCCGTGCCGTCGGGACGCGACGTCAGAAACAGGTTCGCCGGCTTGAGATCGCGGTGGATGATGCCGGCCGCGTGCGCCTCGGCGATGCCGATGCAGCCCTGCAGCACGAGCTCGCACGCGTTGGCGGCGGGCAGCGGGCCGTTCGCCTTGAGGATCGACGATAGATCGCGACCCTGGAGCAGCTCCATCACGATGTACGGAGTGCCGTCGTCGAACATGCCGACGTCGGAGACCCGGCACACGTGCTCGCTGCGCAGCTGCGCCGAGGCGCGGGCTTCGCGCTGGAAGCGCTCCATGAGCTGCGCGTTCTGTGCGAGCTGGCCGTGCAGGAACTTGAGCGCGACCGGCGTGCCGAGGCCGAGGTGCGTGGCCGCGACGACCATGCCCATGCCGCCCTCGCCGAGCATGCGCTCCATGCGGTACTTGCCCGCGATGACGCTCCCCGGGGCGAACACGCGTCGATCGTGGCACGGCGGGCCGGGCGCTACAAGCGGCTCAAACGGCCCTCGAGGTCGCGCAACATTTCCTGTTGCAGCTCGTCGGGAATGTTGTCGTAGCGGACCTGCTCGATCGCGGTGCGCAGATGGCGCTGCTTGTCGGACGCGCTCGCGAGCTGCTCGAGCGGCGCGAGCAGCGCGGCCAGCTCGATCGCGGACACCGCGCGGATCACCTGCTCGCGCTCGCGCGGCTCGCGAAACGCTTCGAGCGCGCGCGACAGCTCGCCGCGGCGCGCGACCCGTCCGCTCGTCTTCGCGATCCTCGCGATCCAGTCGCCGACATCGAGCGGCGGCGGGATCGCGACCGCGGCGGCCGGCGTCGGCACCGCGATGCGCGCGAGCTTGTAGCGCTCGAGCAGCTTGCGGATCGCGGGGTCTTCGACCAGCTGGCCTGCGTTCTGCTCCGCGAATCGGGCCGCGTACGAGATCGACTCGAAGCGAAACCCGCTGGCGATCCCGTTCCAGCCCAGGTATTCGAGCGCGCGGCCGGGCGAGCTGCACGACTCGCGCATCCCGCGCTTGGCCTGGCTGCGCCGCGACGTCGCGAGCACGGCCGCGAACACGATCCCGGCGAGCGCGGCGGTCACGCCGATCACCGGGCTCGCGAGCGCGGCGACCGCCGCGCCGGCGACGAGCCCGAGCACGATCAGCCCGGCCGAGACCACGCCGCCCGATTCCCAGCGCTCGACGTGCTCGACGCAGTGCCGGCAGTACGGGAAGTCGACGCTGCGCGCGCTGTCGCTGCTCGCGCGATCGCGCGCGGCGCGCGCGATCCCGACGGTGATTTCGGCATCGGGCGTTGCGCCACAGCACGGGCAGTCGAGCGGCACCACGAAGCGGCGCGAAGTGACCTCGACCTTGGTCCCGTGCATGGATGCCCACGCATCGTACCGAAATGCCCGAGCCCGTGCCCGATCCGGCTCGCGCGCTCGCTAGCCGCGCGAGCATCGAGACGACGCGGACTGAGGAGCTCGCGTGGGGCTACTCGAGATCCGTGCACGACCTCGGCTGCGGTGTGCAAGCTTCGTTCACCGGTGACCTCGACGAGGTTCGCAGCTGCGCGGTTGCGCAAGCTCCTGCACGAATCGCAGCGGATGCGAGCCAACCAGCTGACGATCCGAATCCGTTCGATCGAGGGGCGAATTTCTTGGTTGTCAAAGCAAACGCTTCGTATATGTTCGCGCGCCGTGCGGACGCTGTTTCTTCTCCTGGCATTGACCTCTGCGTGCACGATGTCATCCGCCCAGAACGGCACCGACGGCGGTGGCGGCGGCGGCGGTGGCGGCGGTGGCGGTGGTGGCGGTGGCGGCGGCGGTGACAGCGGGATCATGCCGTCGACCGACGTCTCGATCATCGTCGAGCCGAACGGCAACAAGGGATCCGAGCTCGTCTCGGCCATCCAGGCCGCGCAGCACTCCGTCTACATGACGATGTACGAGATCGACAACACGTCGGTGGTCGACGCGCTGGTCGCGCGCAAGCAAGCGGGCGTGACCGTGAAGGCGATCCTCGACGGCTCGACGACGTGCAAGTCGTGGAACACGTCCGCTTACAACTCGCTCAACAGCGCCGGGATCCCGGTCGTGTGGTCGAACCCCGCGTTCACGTACACGCACGAGAAGACGGTGATCATCGACGGCTCGACCGCTTGGATCATGACGATGAACGCGAACACGTCGTCGCCGTCGACCGACCGCGAGTATCTCGCGATCGATACCGACAGCGCGGACGTCACCGAGGCGACCGACGTGTTCAACGCCGACTTCGCGATGCAGTCGATCACGCCGAGCGGCAACCTCGTCGTCGCGGACAACAACGCGCGCCAGAAGCTGGTCCAGCTGATCAACAGCGCGAGCAAGACGCTCGACGTCGAGGTCGAGGAGCTGTCCGATCTCAACTCGCAAGGCGTGGTGCCGGCGATCGTCAACGCGGTTCATCGCGGCGTCACCACGCGGATCGTGCTCGCGAACACGACTCCCGAGGCGTCGCAGACCAACTCGGTCAACGAGATCAAGATGGCGGGTGGCAAGATCGTCGTCACGGGCCCGACCTCGGGCAACGGCACGTCGACCAACCCGTACATCCACGCGAAGGCGATCGTCGTCGATTGCGTGAGCGGCACGTGCACGAGCGGCTTCGTCGGCTCGGAGAACTTCTCCGGCGGCTCGCTCGGCTACAACCGCGAGCTCGGCGTGATCTTCACCGAGGCGAGCGAGCTCGCGAAGGTCGAGACCACGATCTCCGGCGATTTCTCGCGCGGCACCGCGCAATAGCTCCGCGACAACCTGCGACGTCGCAGCGATGTCGCGGGGTTGCGCTGCAACCGTGGCGCGCGCGTGATGTCTCGTTGCCAATCCAAGGAGGCACTCGTGCAGGAAGCATTTCGTCTCGGTGGTTGGGGCATGTACCCCACGGCGATCGTCGGTCTCGTGCTCGTCACCGCCGCCGTGCAGTTCGCGCGCGCGCCGGAGCGCGGTGGCCTGCCGCTCGTCAAGCGGCTCGGCGTGCTCACGCTGCTGGTGAGCACGCTCGGGTTCGTCTCCGGCGTCGTGAGGTCATTCACGTCGGTCGGCGACGCGCACGAAGCGGTCTACGCGCTGGTCGGCTTCGGCGAGTCGCTCGTCAACGTCGGCTTCGGGCTGTTCCTGCTCGTGATCGCGACCAGCGCGACGTGCATCGGCATGTTCCGCGCACGCGCCAGCAGCGCCGAGCTCGCCGATCCGCATCAGCGCTAGCACCACCTGGTCAGATCAGCGTCGAGCGAGACCGAGCGATCCGAGGCGGATCGCGGCGCACGCCCGCACTGGAACGAGGAGCGTGGTGGTTCCACGTGACGAGCGAAGCGCGGACGTACGCCGCGAGGTGACCGGAGCGTGACGGTCGCAGCCGGCGATGATCTGATCAGGTGGTGCTAGGGTACGCTCGCGAGATGTCACGTCTCGCGGTCATCGCGGTGATCGTCACCGCCGTCGCACCTGCACGGGCGGATGGTCCCAAGCCGCCGCCGACCTCGCAGATGCTCAAGGATTACCGCAAGCACTTGAACGCGGGGCTCGCGGCCGAGCGCGCGAAGAAGTGGGCCGCGGCAGTCACCGAGCTCGATGCCGCGGCCGCCGTGCTCGACGGGGATCAACGCGCGCTCGCCGAGCTCGGCTGGTCGGCGATGAATGCGGGCGACTTCGCGAAGGCGCGGCGCGCCGATGCGGATGCAGTGCGCGTCGCGATCGATCCGAAGGTGAAGGCCGCGGCGCTGTACAACCTCGGCCAGATCGAGGAGCGCACCGGCGACAAGGACGCCGCGCTCAAGTCGTATCTCGCGTCGCTGCAGCTGCGGCCGAACAAGACCGTCGCGGACGCGATCACGCGGCTCGGCGCCTCGCCGGCTGCCGAGCCACCGTTTTGCAAGCCCGACCAGGCGGCGTGCGACTGCGTGCTCGCGGCCGCATTCGGCGACTACGACAAGGCGTCTCCGCCGAAATGCGAGACGCGCACGCCGCCGAAGATCGCGGGCGCCGCGTTCCAGGCGTACTGGGTCGAGCAAGGCCCGTGGAGCGGGCTGTACTTGCTCGACGAGCACAACGGCCTCGTCGGCATCATCGGCGGTGGGCTCGATCGCATGCGCGTGTACGAGGAGATCTCGCTCGACAAGGCCGAGGTTCGCACGGTCTCCGGTCACCTCGTGCTGTGGTTGCAGACCCGGGACAAGGCGAACGAGACGATCATCGGCAGCGACGATTCGATGTCCAACGACGACGACACGACGGTCGACGTCACGCTGTGCGTGCTCGGCGACGCCAAGACGCCGACGCGCTGCCCGCTGCGCGACGTGCCGATCGAGCACTCGCATCAACGCGAGCACGACGCGAAGCCGGCCGTGGCGAAGGTCGAGCTCGCGATCGGCGACGACGGCACGGCGACGGTCAAGCTGGTGTCGGGCGCGAGCGACCCCGGCCTCGACCCGCTCGTCGGCCCGCACAAGCTGTGGTGAGCACCGCGAGCGCGAGCCACGCGGTTTGACCGGGCGAGCTCGCGCCGCAACCGCAGCCGGCCTTGCCGGCGCCTTGCTCGGGCTGCATGCCGGCGTCGTCGCCGATACCGGCGTCGAGGCCGGGCGGAACGCCGGCGTCGGGTGGGATCGTGATGCCCGCGAGATCGCCGGCGCTGCCGACGAAGCGATCCTCGTCGACCTGGCCGGTCACGCCCGACACCGTGCCGTTGTCGGCGTACTGCCAGAACACGGCCGATTGCCAGGGCGACGGCACGTTCGCGCACGTCGCGTAGCTCGCGATGTAGAGCGGATACTGCGCGAGCATCGGGTCCGTGAACATCACGGACGCGAACCACGACGGGTAGCTGTAGATGAACGGCTTCACCCCGGTCGCCTGCTCGACCGTCATCAACCAGTCGTACGTGCGCTGCTTGAGCGTCGCGGTCGCGACCCAGCCCGAATCGCCGTTGTACTCGCAGTTCGCTTCCGTGTTCGACTTGCTCGACGACGTCGGGCACTCGAGGTCGAGCAGCGGCGGAAGATCACCGACCTGAAGACCCCCCACGGACGCGAGCTCGTCGAGAAACCACTGCGCCTGGGCGACGCCGTCGATCGTCCCGTCGAAGAAGTGATACGGGCTGCGCAACACGCCCGCTTGCAGCGCGCCGCTCCAGTTCGCCGCGAACGTCGACTGCGTGTCGTAGTTGCCCTGCGTCGCCTTGATGAACGCGAAGTCGCGGCCGGCCGCCTTCACCTTCATCCAGTCGATCGTGCCGTTGCCCGCGTAGACGTCGATGCCCTCGACCGTCGTCATCGGGCACTGCTGCACCGCCTGTTGCTGCTGGCTCTCGCGCGGCATGCACGCCGCGCACCCGAGCAAGAGCCACGCGCGACGCATCTCGGGATTATGCTATGGGCTCGTCGTGTCCGAAACTGTCTTGCTCGTGCACAGCGGCGGGTTCACGTCGCGGCAGTGGCGCAAGCTCGCCGAGCGCCTGGCCCCGAGCTACCGCGTCATCGCGCCCGACCTGCTCGGCTACGGCGACCGGCCGCGCTGGCCGGCGGGCAAGCCGTTCCACTTCAGCCAGGATGTCGAGCTGCTGGCCGGGCTCGTCACCGAGCCGGCGCACGTGGTCGGCCACTCGTATGGCGGGTTGCTCGCGCTCCAGCTCGCGCTCGCACACCCCGAGCTCGTGCGATCGATCACGGCGTACGAGCCGGTCGCGTTCGGCGTGCTCGCGGAGAGCGAGCTCGGCTCGGTCGAGGGCTTGCCGGCGTACGTGCCCGACGCGGACGGCGTCGACGAGGCCTGGCTGACCGCGTTCGTGGACTGGTGGAACGGTGCGGGCTCGTGGGCCGCGCTGCCCGCGGAGACCAAGCAGGCGTTTCGCGCGGTCGCGTGGAAGGTGTCGCAGGAGGTCGCGTCGCTCGCGGCCGATCGCACGTCGCGCGAGCGCTACGCGTCGATCGCGGCGCCGACGCTGCTGCTGTCGGGCGGCCGATCGCCGGCGACCGAGCAGCGCGTGATCGCCGAGCTGGCGGGGCTGTTGCCGCACGCGACGGTGCGCACGTTCCCCGAGCTCGGCCACATGGGACCGATCACGCACGCCGCGATCGTCAACGCCGCGATCGAGGAACACGTTGTCGGCTTGACCCGACAGCGTTGATGTAGCTCTCAGCCGACAAGGGGCGAGATGCTCCCGGTTCTCGCCGTCGATTCGCGAGGATGGGGCTGGCAGGCGGCTTGCTCGTGGGTTCCGCCATGCGTCGCCTCGTGCCTGCGTTGTGCTTGCTGGGATGCGGGACAGATTTCTCGCAGCCGCCTCCGCCATCGACGTTCGTGGCGGACCCGCCGCAGACGTACGTGGCGAAGGTGAAGAACATCCTCGTCGGCGAGGCGCCGACCGACGCCGAGCTGAAGGCGGTCGTCGCGGACCCGAGCGCGCTCACCGGTCTGGTGCAGGGCTGGATGCAGACGCCCGAGTACGAAGCGAAGATGCGCGTGTTCTTCGAGCTGCAGTTCCAGCAGACCCAGATCCAGGTCACCGACTTCATCGATCTGATCCCGCAGAAGGGTCTCGGCAACGGTCTCGGGGCCGAACCACTCGTGCAGAACGTTCGCGAGAGCTTCGCGCGCACCGTGATCGAGCTGATCAAGGAGGGCCGCCCGCTGACCGACGCGTTCACCACGCACCGCGTGATGATGACGCCGGCGCTGATGTCCCTGTACGCGTACATGGACACGCGCCAGGTCCTCGACGACGGGACCACGATCGTCGATTCGTTCGCGAGCGCGAACAAGGGCCTCACGATCACGATCGAGACGTCGAAGGGTCCGATCCCGCTCGCGAACACGCTCGCGGTTGGCGACCCGAACTACATGACCTGGTACTTCACCGACCTGCCCGGGTTCAAGTACGGCGGGATTCCCGAGTGCAGCGCGCTCGATCCGGTCACGTTCGCGGTCTCATCCGAGGATCTGTTCCACCTGCTGTTCGGCGCGCTCCCCCCGCACAAGGCGGCCGACGGCAAGAGCTGCTTCGAGAAGACCGGTGCGCAAGCCGACATCCAGTTCTCCGCCACCGACGACTTCGGCGGCGACGCTGCCGATAATTACGCCGGCTGGCGCATGGTCACGATGCGCGCGCCGAGCTCGGGCGAGTCGACGACCCAGTTCTACAACATCCCCGCGCTGCGCACGGGGACCGAGCTCGTGCTCAACACGCCGCACACCGGCTTCTTCACGACGCCGGCGTTCTTCGCGAACTGGGCGACGAACTCGTCGAACCAGATGCGCGTCACCGCGAACCAGACGATGATCGTCGCGACCGGCCACGCGTTCGACGGCGGCGACGACACGACGCCGGGCGTGAATCCGATCCCGGGCCTCGACACCACGCACGCGCAGCCGAACACGCTGTGCTTCAACTGCCACCAGCTGCTCGATCCGATGCGCTCGATCTTCGCGAGCAACTACGGCTGGTACTACGGCCGGCAGGACGATCAGGCGTTCAGCAGCCAGCCGGGCATGTTCGCGTTCCAGGGCGTGGTCCGGCAGATGGCCACGCTCGACGACTTCGGCGCACTGCTCGCGCAGCACCCGATGGTGCCGGACGCGTGGGCGCAGAAGCTCTGCTACTACGTGAACTCGGCGCCGTGCTCGGAGGCCGATCCCGAGTACCAGCGCATCGTCGGCGACTTCACGAACGGCACGAGCTGGCCGCAGCTCGTGCTCGAGCTGATGACGTCGCCGATCACGACGAACGCGACGCAGACCGTCACCTGGCAGACCAACGGCGAGGTCGTGGCCGTGAGCCGGCGCGATCACCTGTGCGCCGCGCTGAACAACCGGCTCGGCTTCGTCGACATCTGCCAGCTCGACGCGTCGATCGCGAATCGCAAGCCGAGCACGATCGCGCAGATCGTGAGCGGGTTGCCGTCGGACGGCTACGGCCGCGGCGCGGTGATCCCGGTGCTGCCGAACCAGCCCAACCTGTTCTATCGCGCAGGCCTCGAGACGATCTGCTCGAACGTCGCGCAGGAGACGATCGATGCGACGCCCGATCCGATTCAGCCCAGCGCGAAGCAGTGGTCGAGCTCGCAGCCGCAGGCCGCGGTCGACGACTTCGTCGCGATCGTGATGGGCCTGCCGCCGTCGGATCCGCGCGCGTCGCAAGCGAACGCGATCCTGATGGATCACTTCAACCAGGCGGTCGCCGCCGGTAACACGAGCACCGCCGCGCTGCAGTCGACCTTCGTCGTCGCGTGTCTCTCGCCCACGTTCATCGGCATCGGGATGTAAGGAGCCGCCATGAAGATCTCCCGCCGCAATCTGCTCGCAACGACTCTCTTCGGCGCCGGTTACGCCGGCCTGCGCGCGCTGGCGACCGGCCTGCCGCTGTCGGTGTTCGTGAAGGGCGCGCGCCGCGCGTTCGCCGATGGCAGCGCGTGCGCCGACTCGTCGAAGGCGCAGTACTTCATCCTCAGCACGTCGGCCGCCGGCGATCCGATCAACGCGAACTGCCCCGGCGCGTACGGCGTGAGCGGCGTCTACAACTGCCAGGACCCGACGATGAAGCCGCTGCCGATGTCGCTCGGCAGCGTGCAGACGACGGCGGCGACGCCGTGGACGCTGTTGCCGACGAGCGTGACCAGCCGGATGAGCGTCTGGCACATCATGACGAACACGCCGGTGCATCCCAAGGAAGGCGACGTGCTGCGGCTGTCGGGCGCGACGCAGGCGAACGAGATGTTGCCGTCGCTGCTCGCGAAGCAGCTCGCGCCGTGCCTCAACACGGTGCAGACCCAGCCGATCACGGTCGGCGCGAACAGCCCGAGCGAGGCGCTCAGCTTCGACGGCGCGCCGCTGCCGATCCTGCCGCCGCTCGCGCTGCAGGCGATGCTGACGGCGCCGCAGAGCCCGCTGACGAACTTGACCGGACTGCGCGATCAGACGCTGTCGAAGCTCGACGACCTGTATCGCAGCAGCGCGACGCCGGCGCAGTCGAAGTACCTCGACTCGCTGATCACGTCGCAGCAGCAGGTGCGCAACATCAACCAGAGCCTGCTCGATCTGCTGTCGTCGATCCAGGACAACACCGTGACGTCGCAGATCACGGCAGCGATGGCGCTGTTCCAGATGAACGTCACGCCGGTCGTCGCGATCAACATCCCGTTCGGCGGCGACAACCACCACGACACCGGGCTCGCGAACGAAGCCGCCGGTAACGTGTCGGGCGTCGCGACGATCGGCCAGGTGATCGCGGCGATCCCGTCGACGCTCGCCGACAAGGTCACGTTCATGTCGCTCAACGTGTTCGGCCGCACGCTCGGCTCGAGCAGCGTCAACGGCCGCCAGCACAACCCGAACCACCAGGTGTCGATCACGATCGGCTCGCAGTTCAACGCCGGCATCGTCGGCGGCATCGGCCCGGTGCAAAACGACTTCGGCTGCCTCGACATCGACTCGACGAGCGGCCTGGGCCAGACCGGCGCCGACATCGCGGCGATCGACTCGCTCGCGTCGTACGGCAAGACGCTGCTGGCGTCGGTCGGCGTCACGTCGTCGACGTACGACACGCTGATCCCGAACGGCAAGGTCGTCCAGGCGGCGCTGAAGTAGGGCGCTGAAGTAGGGCGCTCAGCTCGTCGGCACGCGGCGCTGGGCGCCGAGCGAGTCGAGCACCGAGCTCGCGGTTTCGGACAGCGCTTGCTCGCGCAGCGCGGGCAGCTGGCTGGTGTGGTAGCGGTGGCACGGCACCTGGACCTTCGCGGTGCCCGAGC
>Ga0335083_10011806_pt1 | contig 10484 bp, 11 predicted proteins | sample Lox_Sample_42_FD_206716 | JGI IMG/M metagenome (GOLD analysis project Ga0335083, IMG submission 206716) | Soil microbial communities from Loxahatchee National Wildlife Refuge, Florida, United States - Lox_Sample_4.2 | ecosystem: Environmental > Terrestrial > Soil > Wetlands | place: USA... | reverse complement strand
GGCGCAATTCTTTTTGGCCTGGCCGGCGTGCTCCTCGCGATCCCTACCATCTGCGTGTTCAAGGTTCTCGTCTCCAGCGCGGCCAGGCAACTCAAGGCTTACGGGCTGATTTGAAGGAACACCGAGACTGGCCAGGCCGTTGTCAACTAGGCGCCGATGCTCATTCGCGGGCGCTGATCAGGTAGACGCGCTCGAGGAGCTTGACCAGTTGTTCGCGGTCGGCTTCTTGGGCGCGATGTAGCGCTTGGGTCGGCGGATGGAGCAGTTTGTTGGTTAGGCCCTGACTCAGATGTTCGAGCGCGCTCTCGGGGGACTTACCCTGTCGGAGTCGGCGTATGGCGCGCTCAAGCTCGTGGCGACGCGTGCGCTCGGCCTGATCGCGAAGCGCTCGGATCGTGGGTACAGCGGCGCGCGCGCCGAGGCAGTCCATGAAGTCGTCGACGCCGCGATCAATGATAGCTTCGGCCGTGCTGACCGCACCCTGCCGCACGCGCGGATCGTCCTCATTGTAGAGAAACACGTCGTTCGCCTCACCCACCTCGGCTTCCATACATCGCGCAGAGCGGTTCAGACGAACCGCAACGCCTCTATGGGCCAGTAGTGATCCACCAGCAGTGCTGCAAACAGCGCAGACAGGTAGACGATGGAATAGCGGAATGTCTCCCGCGCAAGCCGGTCGCTATAGTCCACGTAGATTCTCACCGCGTACCCGACGAACACGGTGCCCAGGGCGAGGGCCGCTGCCAAGTAGATGAGTCCGCTCATGCGCGTAGCGAAGGGCAGCATGCTGACCGCCAGCAAGATGAGCGTATACAGCAGCACGTGCAGCCGCGTGTAGCGGTCGCCATGAGTGACCGGCAACATCGGAATGCCGGCCTTCTCGTATTCGCGCTTGCGGTACAGCGCCAGGGCCCAAAAGTGCGGTGGAGTCCACGCGAAGATGATCAAAAACAGCAGCAGGGCATCGGAAGACAGTTCGCCCGTCACCGCCGCCCAACCCAGCACCGGCGGCATCGCGCCCGAGGCTCCGCCGATCACGATGTTCTGCGGGGTGAGCGGCTTCAGGATGATGGTATAGATGACGGCATAGCCCACGAAAGTGGCGAGCGTGAGCCACATCGTCAGCGGATTCACCAGCGCATAGAGCGCGCCCAGGCCGGTCCCACCAATCACGGCAGCAAAGGTCAGCGTCTGCGCTGATGTCAGTTCGCCCATGGGTAGCGGGCGCGCGCGCGTACGCGCCATGACGGCGTCGACCTTCTGCTCCACTAGACAGTTGATTGCGGCGGCCGCGCCGGCGGTCAGCGCGATACCAAGCGTGCCGAACACGAGCGCGCTGAGCGGGGGCAATCCCGGGCTCGCCAGGAACATGCCGATTACCGCGGTGAACACGATGAGCGAGACCACGCGCGGTTTGGTGAGGCGCAATAGATGCCGCACACGGGGTAGCGCGTAAGCCGCGTCAAGTTCTATTGAGCGCATGGGGCTGTTTCGGCATGAGGGGCATCTACGAACGGCGAGCTTGAAAGCGGATGGACCCGAGTCTCGTTAGAGCCAGTAGACCAGTACGAACAACAGCAACCACACCACACCGACGAAGTGCCAATACCAGGACACCGCTTCGAACGCGAAGTGATGCTCCGCCGTGAGCTGCCCGCGCAAGATCCGGGTGAGGATCACGATCAGCATGGTCGTCCCTAGGGCCACGTGGAAGCCGTGGAAGCCGGTGAGTGCGAAAAACGTCGCGCCGTACGCGCCGGTCCCGAGGTTCAGGTTCAGCGCGGTGTAGGCATGGCGGTACTCGGAGGCCTGCATGCATAGGAACAGCACGCCCAGTGCAATCGTGATGAACAGCCCGAGCTTGAGCTGGCGACGGTTGCCCTTCTTGAGACCCCAGTGGGCCCAGGTCACCGCCGCCCCCGACGACAACAGGATGAGAGTATTAATCGCAGGGATGCCCCAGGCGGCCATGGGCTGGAATGTCCCCTCGATGCCCGGCCCGGCCGTCGGCCAGCCGCCCTTGAAGCCTGGCCATAGCTGCGCGGTCTCGCCGGAAGCCAGGTCGGGCACCGAGACCAACCGAATGTAGAACAGCGTACCGAACAGGGCGGCAAAGACCATTACCTCAGAGAAGATGAACCAGCCCATGCTCCAACGATAGGAAACGTCCACCTGCCTGTTGTACAGCCCGCCTTCGCTCTCCCGGATGACGGTGCCGAACCAGCCGAACAGCATGTAGACAAGCAAGGCCAGGCCGGCAGCCAGAATGTAGGGGCCGCTGTGTCCCTGGTTGACCCAGGTCGCCGCGCCTGTTGCCATGAGCAGCAGCGCCATCGATCCGAAGATCGGCCAGCGCGTGGGCTCTGGAAAATAGTAATGTCCAATGTCATTCACCGACGCTCTCCTTCGCAGACGAACCAACTAAAACGGACGAGCTGCGATTTGACTGAATCAAAGGCGCGCGACATCGCGTCCCTTTCCGTTTGCACTTGCCTGAGGCCGCACGCCCTCAATTTCGAAAAACGTATACGACAGCGTCACCGTCGGCATGTCCCCCGGGATGGCGGGATCGATCAAGAACACCACCGGCATCTGCCTGGTCTCGTGCGGTCTCAATGACTGCTGGGTGAAGCAGAAGCATTCGAGCTTGCGGAAATACAATGCAGCAGCCTGCGGGGCATAGCTCGGAACGGCCTGCGCGAGCACAGCTTGGTCCGAATCATTCCTGACCTCGTACAGGACTTGCACAAACTGGCCCGGATGAACCTGCGCGGTCGTCTGAAGCGGCCGGAACACCCAGGGCAGCCCATCGCGCAGGTTGGCGTCGAACTGCAGTGTGATCGCCCGGCCCTCGTCGACTTGGGTATTGCGCGGCACGGAATCAGCCGCCTGCAGCTGATTGAGCCCCGCGACCTCGCACAACTTGTAGTAAAACGGAACCAGCAGATATCCGAATCCAAACATCGCCATCGCTACCACCGCCAGCTTGGCGAGCAATGCCTGATTATGATAACTGCCGTCCACCGCCGCTCCCGGCTTATTCAACGACGGGCGGCGTCGCGAAGGTATGGTGAGGAGCGGGCGACGGGACCGTCCATTCCAGACCCGAGGCGCCGTCCCACACGCGTGCGGGAACTTTCTCGCCCCCGCGGATGCACTTGATCACGACGTACAGCAACAGCAGCTGGGTGAGCCCGAAACCGAACGCCCCGATGCTCGCAATCTTGTTGAAGTCCGCGAACTGCAGCGCGTAATCCGGAATGCGCCGCGGCATCCCGGCCAGCCCCAAAAAGAACATCACGAAAAACGTCAGGTTGAAGAAGATCATCGACAGCCAGAAGTGCCACTTGCCCAGCTTCTCGTCGTACATGTGGCCAGTCCACTTCGGTAGCCAGTAGTAAAGCCCCGCGAAGATCGCGAACAAGGACCCGGCCACCATGACATAGTGAAAATGCGCCACCACGTAATAGCTGTCCTGCATCTGTACGTCGACCGGCGCTATGGCGAGAATCACGCCGGTCAGTCCCCCAAAGACGAACACGCAGATAAAGCCGATCGCAAATAGCATGGGCGTCTCGAAGGTCAGGGAACCCTCCCACATCGTCCCGACCCAATTAAACACCTTGACGCCGGTCGGTACCGCCACAAGCATTGTGGCGTACATGAAGAACAGCTGCCCCGCGGCAGGCATTCCAACGGTGAACATATGATGCCCCCACACCGCGATCGACAGAATCGCGATCGCGCACGACGCCAGCACCATCGACCGGTAGCCGAACAGAGGCTTGCGCGCGAAGGCCGGGATCACTTGCGAGATGATGCCGAATGCCGGCAAGATCAGGATATAGACCTCGGGATGCCCAAAGAACCAGAAGATGTGCTGGAACAGCACTGGGTCGCCGCCGCCCGCGGCGTTGAAAAAGTGCGTGTTGAAATGGCGATCGGTGAACAGCATGGTCACCGCGCCCGCCAACACCGGCATCACCACGATCAACAGGTAGGCGGTGATGAGCCAGGTCCAGACGAACATCGGCATCTTCATGGGCGTCATGCCCGGCGCGCGCATGTTGAGGATCGTGGTGATGATGTTGATGGCGCCGATGATCGATGAGGCACCCAGTATGTGGACGGCGAAAATCGCCATGTCCATCCCGGGCCCCATCTGGATCGAGAGAGGCGCATAGAGTGTCCAGCCAGCGGCAGTGGCACCTCCCGGCGCAAAAAACGAGGCGACCAGCAGGATGGCGGCAGGCGGCAACAGCCAGAAGCTCAGATTGTTCAGGCGCGGAAACGCCATGTCCTGCGCCCCGATCATCAGGGGGATCTGCCAGTTCGCGAAGCCCACGAAAGCGGGCATGATCGCGCCGAACACCATGATCAAACCGTGCAGCGTTACGAGTTGATTGAAGAGCTCGGGCTGCACGATCTGCAGCCCGGGCTCGAACAGCTCGGCTCGAATCATCAGCGCCATGACCCCGCCGACCATGAGCATGGCGAATGCGAACCACAGGTACAGCGTGCCGACTTCCTTGTGATTCGTGGTCCTGACCCAGCGCATGATGCCCTTGGGTTGGGTGACCGGCTCGCCACCAGCAGCGCGTTCAAGTACCGCTTGCATGCTGTTCTCCTTGCTTGGAGTACCCGAAAAGATTTGCGGAGCTCATCCCCTTCACCTAGTCAGTTGCGAACTGCCGCGATTTGGCTTGGCTGCACCATGTCGCCCAGCGTGTTGCCGAAGGAGTTGCGCGCGAAGGTGATCACCGCCGCGATCTGCGTGTCCGAGAGCTGGCCCTTCCATGCCGCCATCGTCGGGTTCTTCTTGCTTCCGTTCATGACGATGTCGACCATACCCGGCACCGGCCCGGTCGCGATCTTGCCGTGAGCGAGTGCGGGAAACGTGGGAGGCATACCCTGGCCGCTGGCCTGATGACAGGCGACGCAGTTCTTCGCATAGACCTTCTCGCCCTCGGTTTTCAGCTCATCCAGGCTATAGGTCTTGCCGGCGGCCGACGCGGCGGCCACAACAGCTGCGCTGTTCTTCGCCTTCTGGTCGGCCACCCACGCGTTGTACTTCTCTTCGGGCACAGCATCTACGACGATGGGCATGAAGCCGTGCTCCTTGCCACACAGTTCGGCGCACTGGCCACGGTAGACGCCAGGGGCATCGACCTTGAACCATGAGTCGCGCACGAAGCCCGGTATCCCGTCCTGCTTGACACCGAACGCTGGCACCCACCACGAGTGAATCACATCGTTTGCCGTCACCAGGATGCGCACCTTCTTGCCCACCGGCACCACCAGTGGATGGTCCACCTCCAGGAGGTAGTTCTCGCCCTTGCTCGCCCGATTCTCGATCTGCTCTCGGGGCGTGGATAGATCGCTGTAAAAGCCGATGTCTTCGCCCAGATAGTCATAGCGCCATTTCCACTGGTAGCCGGTAGCCTTGACCGTGATGTCCGCGTGGGAGGTGTCCTTCATCGCGATGACCGTCTTGGTGGCCGGATAGGCCATACCGACGACGATCAGGCAAGGAATGATCGTCCACAAGACTTCCACCCGGAGGTTGCCGTGAAACTGTTTCGCCTGGTGGCCCACCGATCGGCGGTGCCTCACGATCGCGTAGAACATCAGTCCGAACACCACGACAAAGATAACCGCGCAGATGCCGACCAGTAACATATGCAGGTCGTATATGTCGTGCGCGATGACGGTCTGCGGCGGCTGGAAGTTGTACTTGCTTTGACTGCGTGCGGCTCCTGCTGCAAGGCACAGCAGGAGCCCAGCGAGGATTTGCGCGAGTCTTGTGGTCATGGATGTCCCCAGGCGATGGCGTGGCAGTCTCAGCGACGAAGCCTAGTATCGAGTCCTAAGACCGGGCCGTTGGGAGAAGTACTGCGCCAACTCTTTGATCTCCCGTTTGCTGAGCGGCTTCGCCAAGCCATTCATGAGAGCGTTCTGTCGGGCACCGCTCTGGTAGTCAAGCAGCGCGCGCTCCAGATAGTCGTCGTACTGCCCGGCCAGCTTGGGTGTGTCAGGAGTGACCGGTTTGGTTCCCTCGGGGCCGTGGCATGCGGCGCAGACCTGCTCGGCCTTCTCCTTTGCCGCCGCGAATTCGTCGGCAAGCGCAGGCAGCGCATGGCCCAATACCCAGGTCAGCCCAGCCGTAACCATCAGTTTGTTCATGGTCGGACGCTCTTTCCAAACCCGCGCTCGCATAATCACTAACGGCCGGTCGGCGCGGAGTAGTACGCCGCGAGATCAGCCATATCCTGGTCGGTCAACGCCGCGGCGATGCTTCGCATCGTCGAGTGTCGGCGCGCTCCCGACTTGTAGTCCTGCAACGCCTTGACGATGTATGCCGACTGTTGCTCTCCCAGCTTCGGTACTCTGTATACGTCGGGAAAAGCGTTGCGGTAGTCCCTAAGTCCGTGGCAGCCCTCGCACATGCGAGATTTTTCTCGACCTTGAGCCGCGATACCATCGCCCTCAGCATGCGCTGAGAGCCAAGTGCTTGCGACAGCCGCAGCGAAAGCGAGACAAGCGACCTGCACTCCGGATATTCGTGTCCGTCTCATTCGATTCGATCTCCTGGTACGCGACGCCAGAATAGGCCGTGGTGACTCACAGCCGGCACACGCAGCGACGAGCCGGATCCCTACATATGCGTACTGCGCATGCTGGTAACCATCGCTGCTGGCGGGTACTGGAGGTGGGTTCACGCGTGGGATCTCGAGTATTTTCGTTGCGGCTCCCAATGCGGAGGTCGACCTCCAAACCACGCGACGCTGGAGATGGCAGTGACTGGAATTGTTGCCTCGGCCGCACACCGTGCATCGAGCGCGTTCCAGCTGCGAGTCGCCGCGCTCTGCTGGATAAGCGTGGGCTAGATAAGAGCCTCTCGCCGCTATTCTGATGTCTATTTGCGCTGAGGCTTTGGGCCAACTGGTGCACGAAACAGCGATCGATCGCCCCAGTTGTAGTCCGTGACATTCAGGAAGGCAGACATGAAGCCACGCCACAAGCGGTTCGCGTTGATAGCCATCGGGCTCGCGGCGTTGGGAGGCGCGGCCGCTCTCATCCTCAACGCCTTCGAAAGCAATCTGGTGTTTTTCTTCACGCCTTCGCAAGTAGCCGCGCACGAGGTGCCGCAGGGCAGTTATTTCCGTGTTGGCGGGCTGGTTCAGCCGGGCAGCTTGCGGCGGCAGGCCGGGGGCGTCGCTGTGCATTTCGTCGTAACCGACACGGCAGAGAACATACCGGTCGAGTACAACGGTATCCTGCCGGATCTGTTCAAAGAAGGGCGCGGCGTGGTGGCGCAAGGGGTGCTAGGCGCAGATGGTTTGTTCCACGCCAAGGAAGTGCTCGCCAAGCACGATGCGAACTACATGCCGCCGGAAGCGGCTGACGCGGTGCACCGTGCGCAAAAGGCGATGCAAAATTCGGAGAAGACGCTCGTGCAACCGAAGTAAACTCACCCGTCTGCCTGGCCTCAGGGGGTTGCAGCCAATAACGCTACGCGTTCACGACCTCCGCGATGCGCGGTCCCGGTGCCCGACGTGCAGCAGCCCACCAAGCCACGCCGACGTAGACGGCCGCGAGCACCAGCAAGTGGATGTACTGTGGTCGGACCTCTGGCCAACTTGCGGCCATCTGGTTCAATTTGAGCAAGCCCTGTATCCCTGGCGTACTCGGGAACAGCGAGGACAGCCAACGAATCGGCTGCCCGAGGGACTCCACCGGGAAGGCGAAACCGGACATAAACAGAAGCGGAATGGAAACTCCCCCGATGATCTGCAACGCGCGCTCGCGCTCGCCCATCCAGCAGCCGAGCGCGATTCCCACGGCCGCTACCGCGAGTGCGTACAACGCGCTGAACGCGATCGCCGCGGGCAGATTGCCTGCGCGAGGCAGGTCGTGGTACCAGAACACGAAACCGATCCAGAACATCAGTGCGGCGAACACCAGCAACCAGAATCCCGCCAGCATCCCCGCAAAGGCGCCTGCCGAGAGCCGTCCCTCGGGCGCGATCGCCCAGCGCCCGCCCTCTATCCACGTGCCCAGGACGAGGCAAACACTGATGATCAGGAGCTGATGGACAATGAGGCCCGTCGAGGCCGGCACGACGTAGCTTGCGTAACCCTGGACGGTATTGAACAACGGCTGCTTCACGAACAGCGGTCCGGCGTGCGCGGCCCGCGTGATCGCCGCCGATGGTACGTTCGCCTGCACCAGATGGGCGGCGAGCGCGGGCGCGGCGGTCTCCGCCACGACTGCAACCGCCGTTTCGAGCACCGTACCGTCGACCACGATGTAACCCCCGTTACCCATGACCGCAACACCGGTAGGTGTTCCGCGTATTAGATCGCGGCGGAAATCGTGCGGGATCGCGATAATTCCGCCAATTTCTCCAGCCCGAAGCATTGGAATGGCATCTTCGACGCTCGTTGTCACCCCGGCGACGCGAACCCCTTGCGTTGCATCAAGATCTCGCGCCATCTGCCGCGACGTAGGACTTGCGTCGTAGTCTGCAACGATCACGGGTACGCCTCGCACGACTTCCGGGCCATATGGGAGCGGATAGAAGAAACAATAAGCGATGACACCTGCCACGGCCGGCATTACCGGGCCTTTGTCGAGAAACACGCTGCGCATCACCCACTGGAACGCGCGCCAGGCTGTCATCGCTCGCCCCACCCACTCGGATCGCGACAGCGCTTGGCCAGAAGCGGCAGCGCGATCCCCAGCGGAACGATGATGTAGACGCCCCACAGTACCGCAAACGGCGCAGCTGACACTGAAAGCGGTGCTCCGACGTTCCACTGCTGCTGTTGTATCTCGAAGAAGTAGTGATACGGCAGAATGGCGCTCCAGACTTTCGCCGCCGTGCTCATCGAGTACAACGGATAGGTAAAGCCGGTGAATGAGACCCCGGTGACGTTGGCGACCGCAACGAGCGCCAGCGTAACGCGCAATACGCCTGTCAGCCCTACGATCATCGCCGGAATGGCGCAACAGGCCAGGATTAGACTCATCAGGCCCGCGCCCCAACCGAGAATGCTGCCATCGACCGTCCACCCGCGATACCCTGCCAGCCAAGCAATGAGAGCTAGCGCCAGCAACCCAAAGCATGCGAGCAGCGGGACAAGCTTGCCTACGAGCGCCGCGAACATGCTGCCACCGGCCGACTCGATCCAGGAGCCGGCGGAGCGGTCGCGAAACTCCCGGCCGATCGCGAACGCGGCGCCGCCGAGTACGAATAGATGCAGTATCGCGGGCAGAAACGCACCGGCGAGCGCCCGCTCGAAGGACAATTGAGGTCCGTACAGGGTGCGCAACTCGACGCGCACCGCGCTGGCGCGCCGCTCAGCACCGTTCAAGCCGCCACCGAGGGCGGCCAGGGCAGCGAGCCCCCTGTCGGTCGCGACCGATTGGATCGCGCCGATCACGTCGGTGGAGATTGAGCTGCCCGCCGCATGGTATTGCTCGTTTGTGTACAGCACCACCGGAATGGTGTCGGCGCGCTGCGCACGCCTCTCCCAATCGCGTGGCACTTGCAGGACTGCGTAGACCCGGCGCTGACGCACCAGTGACCACGCATCCTGGAGACTTGCAGGTCGCGCCGCGATCGTGCTCGAACGCGCGGCTTCCAGTGCAATGGCTAGACGGCGGGAGCCCGGCGAATGGTCGTCGTCGACAAAAGCAAGCGGCAGCTTCACATTTACACCCTGGGCAAAAATCGCCCAGGTAAGGGCCATGACCAGCGCCGGGAACCAGCTTATCAACGCCAGATCCCACGGATGCGTCCGCAGGTAGGCGATCTCGCGCACGCAGGCGCCGCGCATGCCCGGGAAGACCACGGCTTTAGCCCCGCTCGACCAGAACGGACATCCCGGGACGGAGTCCCTCCACCTTGTCGATGGGACGCGCGCGCACTTCAAAGGTCTTGATGTCGTACCCGCTTGACTGGCGCGTCGCCCGCCAGGTTGCGTACTCACCCTTGGGGCTGATGTAATACACGGAGAACTTCACGAGCCGGTTGCCCAGTGCAGGCACCTTACCAGCGATCTGCGTACCGATTTTGACAGGGACGAGCTCGTTTTCTCGGAGATTGAAGACGGCCCACACGTCGTCCAGATTCACCAACGTGATGATGGGAAAGCCAGGGGATGCGAGCTCGCCCTGGTGCAACACCACCTTGTCGACCTCGGCCGAGATCGGCGATTTGAGCGAGATGTCGGCAGCGAGCGCGTCGATCTCCTCGACCGCCGCTCCTGCGCCGCGGGTTACTGCGGCCGCCGCGACCCGCTCCTCCTTGCGGAAGCCGTTAAGCGTGAGATCGTACTCAGCGCGTGCGGCTTTGACGCTGTCAAGAGCTGAGTGGTAGGCGGTTTCGACCTCGTCATTGTGCTGCTGCGAGACCAGCCCCTCCTGGTATAGGGCGTTGACGCGCTTATATGTGCTCTCGGCGAGGTTCGCCCCAGAGA
>Ga0335083_10011804_pt1 | contig 10484 bp, 5 predicted proteins | sample Lox_Sample_42_FD_206716 | JGI IMG/M metagenome (GOLD analysis project Ga0335083, IMG submission 206716) | Soil microbial communities from Loxahatchee National Wildlife Refuge, Florida, United States - Lox_Sample_4.2 | ecosystem: Environmental > Terrestrial > Soil > Wetlands | place: USA: Florida... | reverse complement strand
GAGCTTCTGCAGCAGGGCTTCCTTTTCCTGTGCCCTGGCATGCAGGAACTGGGCGAACTGGCCCTGGGGCAGCAGGACCACCTGGAAGAACTGCTCGGCGGACATGCCCATCAGGTCGGCGATCTCACGGTCGGCCTCGCCGAGGCGAGTCGAGATGACCCTCCAGGCGCCGTCGGGGTGCTGCTCCGCCAAGCGGATCGAGGCCTGGTCCCTGGTGGTGCCGCCGCCCGCCTTGCGGGGGCGGTCCTGTTCCGGCCTGCGGGTGATGCGCAGGCGGCGGCCGCCGATGGTGGCCTCGAGTTCCACCTCGGTGGCGACGCCGGCGGCGGCATGGTCGGAGCGCAGCCGCCTGGCGCTGCCGCGCTCCCCAGGCACCCGGCCGTAGAGTGCGAACGCGATCGCGTCGAGCAGCGTGGTCTTGCCCGCGCCGGTCTCGCCGTGCAGCAGGAACAGGCCGTCCAGATCGTCGAAGACGACCTGTTCTGATGCGGCGAACGCGCCGAAGGCGGTCACCCGGAGCTGGTGCGGTCGCACGGTCAGCCGTTCGCTTCCTGGGCCACGCGGACCGCGCTGAACGCCTGCGCGAGCAGGTCGCACTCGCCGGCCGACGGGACGCCGCCGCGCACGTGCGAGACGAACTCGGCGGCGACCGCCAGGTCGTCGCGGCCCGCCACCCGCTCCCGGTAGCCGCGCGGATCGGCGGTCACCCCCTCGGGCCGGAACTCCAGCGTCAGGATGTGCGGGAACCTGGCGCGCAGCTTATCCATCGCCCTCTCGGGACGGACCGTGTCGGTGAGCGTCACGGCGATGAAGTCCCCCTCGCGGCCGTCATGCTCGCGCGACGTCAGCAGGTCGTCGAGGCGGCCGGCCAGCACGGCGAGCCGCCGGTACACCGGGGCCGGCACCCACTCGGCGCTCACCGGGCCGCCAGCCGGGCCGCCCGCTTGGCCGGCCGCGCCGACCTCAACGAGCCAGCTGCCCTTCTGGTGATCCTTCTCCGAGAACGAGTAGGGCAGCGGCGAGCCGGAGTACCGCAGGTGGTCCGCGAGGGTCTGCCTGCCGTGCAGGTGGCCGAGCGCGGCGTAGCTGAACCCGTCGAACAGCGCCGAAGGGACGTAGCCGATGCCGCCCACCGCGATGTCCCGCTCGGAGTCGCTGGCCTGCCGCCGCGCGGACTCCGCCCGCTCCGCCTCGTCCCGCCCGTTCGCCACCCAGGCGTGCGCCAGGACGACGATGCGGCCCGCGCCGCGGGCGGCGGAATCCGCCCGGATAAGGTCAAGGGCCTCACGAAGAACGGTTGCGTGGCCCCGCGTCCCCGGCGCGGCAACCGCGGTGGGCGGGGTGGCTGCGGATGGCGCGGTGCCATCAGAGATGAGGGCGCCAGCGGCGGAGCCGGGGAGTCCGAGCGCCGGTTCCAGGTACGGAATCCCGTACACAGCGACCTGGCCGTGTGCATCGTCCAGGAGTACCGGCTCCGCCAGCCCGGCCGGGCGGGTCCGCAGGTGCACACCGGACGCGTCGATGAGGGAACTGTTCACGCCCAGCCTGCGGGCCGAGTCGTGGTTGCCGCTGATCAGGATCACCCGGGCGCCGGCCGCGCGGAGCCTGGCGAGCGCGTCCTCGTACAGCGCCACCGCGTCGAGCGGCGGGATCGCGCGGTCGTAGACGTCGCCGGACACCAGCACGGCGTCCACCCGCTCGGACCGCGCCGTCTCCGCCAGGTGATCGAGGAAGGCGGCCTGCGCCTCCCTCAGGTCTGCCCGGTGCAGCGTTCGCCCCAGATGCCAGTCCGAGGTGTGCAGGAACCGCATGGCAAGGACGGTAGCGAACACCTCGGACATTCGGCGGCGACATCCGGGGGCAAGTCAGCCGCGCTTCCACCTCGGCGGAGCGAAAAAGTCGTTAGCTCGGGAAATGAATTATGTTTCCGCGGTGTTGCTGTGGTTTGGCGCGGGGTGGGCCTGACGGGGACGGGACGAGCGGACGCGGAGTGGCATGAGCAACAGCGGAACCGGGCACGACGAGGTGCTTTCTGCGAACGAGGGGCGCTGGATACGGCGGCTCGCGGTGTACTGCTGGCGGTTCAAGCGGGATGTGATCATCTCGCTCAGCGGGTCGCTCCTGTTCACGGTGACCGCGCTGCTGATACCGCTGCTCCAGCGGTCGATCATCGACAACGTCATCGTGTCGCGCAAGGAATCGGTCTGGCCGCTCGCCATCGCGCTGGCCGGCGCGGCCATCGCCGGGTTCGTCGGCGTCTACCTGCGCAGGTACCGCGGCGGGAAGATGGCCCTCGACGTGCAGCACACGATGCGCACCGAGCTGTTCGAGTCGCTGTCCAGCCTGGACGGCGCCCGGCAGGACGAGATCCACACCGGGCAGCTGGTCGGCCGGTCGATCTCCGACATCAACATGGTGCAGGGGCTGCTCCAGTGGGTGCCGCTGATTCTCGGCAGCCTGCTGCTCTTCGTGTTCTCGCTGGTCATCATGATCACGCTGTCGCCGCTGCTGTCCCTGGTCGCGCTCGCGGTGGCCCCGGCGCTCTGGCTCATCGCGACGGCGTCGCGGCGCCGCCTGTTCCCGGCGTCCTGGCACGCGCAGCAGGTGGTCGGCGACGTCGCGGGGATCGTCGACGAGGCGATCGGCGGGGTCCGCGTCGTCAAGGGGTTCGGCCAGGAAGAGCAGGAAATGGAGCGGATGGAGGAGGCGAGCAGGGGACTGTTCGGCTCCCGGCTCCGGATGATCAGGCTCACCGCCAGGTACAACCCCGCGCTGACGGCGATACCCAGCCTGGGCCTGGTCGGCGTGCTCGCGCTCGGCGGCTGGCTGGCCATTCACGGCGACATCACGCTCGGCACCTTCCTCGCCTTCTCCAGCTACCTGGCGCAGCTCACCGGGCCGGTGCGGATACTGACCAGCCTGGTGACCATCGGCCAGGAGGCACGCGCCAGCGTCATCCGGGTGTTCGAGGTCATCGACTCCAAGCCGACGATCACCGACAAGCCGGACGCCGCCGAGCTGCCGGCAGACGCCAACGGGATCGAGTTCGAAGACGTCAAGTTCGGCTACGTGCCGTCGCAGCCGGTGCTGCGCGGGCTTTCGCTGACCGTGCGGCCCGGCGAGACCGTCGCGGTCATCGGGCCGTCGGGGTCAGGCAAGTCCACGCTTTCCCTGCTGCTCCCCCGGTTCTACGACGTGCGCGGCGGGGCGGTGAAGATCGGCGGGCACGACGTCCGCGACGTCACCCAGGAGTCGCTGCGGTCCGCGATCGGCATGGTGATGGAGGAGTCTTTCCTGTTCTCCGACAGCGTCGCCGCCAACATCGCCTTCGGGCGGCCGGACGCCAGCAGGGAGCAGGTCGTCGCGGCGGCGCGGGCCGCCGAGGCGGACGAGTTCATCCGCGAGCTGCCAGACGGCTATGACACCGTTGTCGGCGAGCAGGGCCTCACCCTGTCCGGCGGGCAGCGGCAGCGGGTCGCGCTGGCGCGGGCACTGATCACCAACCCGCGGCTGCTGCTGCTCGACGACGCTACCTCCGCGGTCGACCCGCGGATCGAGGCAGAGATCCACGCCACCCTGCACCGGGTGATGGCCGGGCGGACCACGCTGCTCATCGCGCACCGCAAGTCCACGCTCAACCTGGCCGACCGGATCGCGGTGCTCACCGCCGACGGTCGGGTCGCGGACATCGGCACCGACAAGGAGCTCACCCAGCGGTGCGAGCTGTACCGGGTGCTGATCACCGGGCCCGGCGAGGGAGTCGAGGGCGCGGACGCGGGCGAACTGCCCGGCAGCGCGGGCCAAGCCGGGGCGGCAACGCTCAGGGCCGTGGGTGCCGGCGCGGGTCAGGGAAACGGTGCCGGGGCAGGGGAACCGCGCAACCGTTCGGTGGCGGGTGTTAAGGACGTGGCGGCGAGACGCGCGCTCACGGCGGCACCAGCCGTCGGACTCGGTGGGGGCGGACGCGGCGGCGCGGCGGCCGGGCGCGGCGGGCGCGCGGGACGCGGCGCGGGGGCCGGCGGCCACATGGACGGGATGATCGGGTCGGTGCCGCCGAGCCCTGAGCTGCTTGCCAAGGTGGCGGAGCTGCCGCCGATCAAGGACGAGCCGAAGGTGGACCTGGCCAAGGCGCGGGCCGCCGACCACCGGTTCACGCTGCGGCGGCTGCTCGCGCCGATCGCGGTGGCGCTGATCGCGGGGCTTGTGCTCGACGGGCTCGACGCCGCGGCCAACCTGGCGCTGCCCGCGCTTGTGCGGGGCGGCATCGACTCCGGCGTGCAGGCCAAGGCGTTCCACATGGTCCTGGTGATGGCCCTGGCGGGTCTCGGCATCGTGCTCGGCGACTGGGTGGTCAACGCCGCGGAGACCATGGTGGTCGGCCGCAACGGCGAGCGGCTGCTCTACACGCTGCGGGTCAAGCTGTTCGCGCAACTGCAGCGGCTCGGCCTCGACTTCTACGAGCGCGAGCTGAACGGCCGGATCATGACCAGGATGACCAGCGACGTGGACGCGCTTTCCACGTTCCTGCAGACCGGGCTGGTGACGATGGTGAGCTCGCTGCTGACCTTCGTCGGGGTGCTCGCGGCGATGCTGGTGATCAACGTGAAGCTCGGGCTGCTCGTGCTGGCGATCGTGCCGGTGCTGGCGGTGGCGACCGTGGTGTTCCGCATGAAGTCCTCCAAGGCCTACACCGAGGCACGGGAGCGGATCTCGGTGGTCAACGCGGACCTGGCGGAGAACGTGGCCGGCCTGCGGGTCACCCAGGCGTTCCGCCGCGAGGGCACCAACAGGGACCGGTTCGCTGGCCGCTCGGACGCCTACCGGCAGTCGCGGCTGCGGGCGCAGCGGTACATCGCGCTGTACTTCCCGTTCGTGCAGTCGCTGTCCACGCTGGCCTCCGCGCTCGTGCTGGTGGTCGCGGTCAGCCAGGTGCGGTCCGGCGCGCTGTCCGTCGGCGCGCTGATCGCCTACCTGCTGTACATCGACATGGTGTTCGCGCCGATCCAGCAGCTGTCGCAGGTGTTCGACGGCTACCAGCAGGCCTCGGTCGGCCTGGCCAGGATGAAGGACCTGCTGCGGCTGCGCACCTCTACTCCCGAGGCGGTTCCCGGCGAGGTGGTCGAAGTGCCCGCTGCTGGTTTCCGCGGCGAGATCTCGCTGCGGGATGTCCGGTTCAGCTACACGACCGGGTCCGCGTTGAGCGGCGCCGGCGAGAACGCGCGGGCGGGCGAGGCGATTTCCGGGGTGTCGTTCACCATCGCGCCTGGCGAGACCGTGGCGCTGGTCGGGCAGACCGGCGCGGGCAAGTCCACGATCGTGAAGCTGATCGCCCGGTTCTACGACGTGACGGGCGGCGCGGTGCTGGTCGACGGGGTGGACGTGCGCTCCTACGACCTGACGGAGTACCGGCACCGGCTTGGCGTGGTGCCGCAGGAGGCGTACCTGTTCAGCGGCACGGTCGCGGACGCGATCGCGTACGCGCGGCCGTCCGCGTCGCTGGACGAGATCGTCGGTGCCGCGCGGGCGGTGGGCGCGCACGAGATGATCACGCGGCTGCCCGGCGGGTACGACCACGAGGTCGGCGAGCGCGGGCGCAACCTGTCGGCCGGCCAGCGGCAGCTCATCGCGCTCGCCCGCGCGGAGCTCGCCGACCCGGACATCCTGCTGCTCGACGAGGCGACCGCGGCGCTCGACCTGGCGTCAGAGGCCGCGGTCAACGCGGCCACCGACACCCTGTCGGCCCGGCGCACCACGATCGTCGTCGCGCACCGGCTGACCACGGCGGCGCGAGCCGACCGGATCATCGTGATGGACCGGGGCAAGGTCGCCGAGACCGGCACGCACGACGAGCTGATCGACCGCGACGGCGTGTACGCCGGGCTGTGGGCGGCCTTCGTCGGCGAGACGGAGTACGCCGCCTAGTTCGCCTACTCGACCGGAGGCAGCGACGGGCCCTGGAGCAGGGCGCCGCCGTCGATGGGGTAGATGCCGCCGGTCATGAAGCTGCCCGCGTCGGAGGCGAGCAGCAGGGCCAGGCCGCGGATCTCCCTGGGGTCGCCCATCCTGCCCAGGGGTACCGCGGCGCTCCACACCGCGTCCGCCTCGGCCGACGTCGGCTCCTTCCCGCCCAGGTGCGTCTTGAACGGGCCGGGGGCGATCGCGTTGACGCGCACGCCCCAGCGGGCCAGGTCGTGCGCGGCCTGCTTGGTGAAGTTGACGACGGCCGCCTTGGCGATCGCGTAGGAGTACGGCGTGTACGGGTCGTTGCGCATGCCCGCCGTGGAGGCGGTGGTGACGATCGACCCGGAGCCCTGCCGCTTCATGTGCCTGGCCGCCGCCTGCACGGTGTACACGACGCCGTGCAGGTTCACGTCGATGAGCGCCTTGTAGGCGGCCATGTCCATGTCGTCGAGCCAGCCCTCGGGCAGCAGCGGCGGGCGGCCGCGGGCGATGCCCGCGTTGGCGAAGACGATGTCGAGCTTGCCGTGGATCGAGACGACGCGGTCGACAAGCTCGTTCACCGCCGTGGCGTAGCTGACATCCACGCCCCTGCTGCTGATCAGGGCCGGGCCCTTCATGCCTCCGGTGGCTGACACGCCGCGCTGCGGCGGCTCGCGGCCGGCCGCGAGCGCGGCGTCGGCGAGCGACCTGACCGCCTTCTCCGCGGCGTCGTGGTCCCAGTCCGCGATGACCACGTTCGCGCCCGCCTGGACGAGGATCTCGGCGAACGCGTAGCCCAGGCCGGAGGCTCCGCCCGTGACAAGCGCGACCTTGTCACGGACGGAGAACATGTCGTCGACGACGCTCATCAGGCTGTCCGCCGCCTCTTGAAGAACTTTTCGCGGGTCACCTTCGGGATCGTAACCGACGCGACAAGCGCGGCACCGTAGAAGATCTGCTGGTAGTAGCTCTGCGCGCCGAGCAGCTCGAGTCCGACCGTGCCCGTGGCCAGGAAGTAGACCGCGATCAGGGCACCGAGCGGGTTGATGCGACCTGGCTTGATCGCGGTCGCCCCGAGGAAGACCGCCGCGTAGGCGGGGAGGATCAGGGCGCTGCCGGCCGTCGGGTCCACGGTGCCGTTGGTCCCCGCGTAGGCGATCCCCGCGACGCCGGCGATCGCCGCGCCGACGATGTAGGCCCAGGCCCGCTGCCGGTTCACCCGCACGCCGCTCAGCCGTGCCACCTCACGCGACTGCCCGATCACCAGCGCCTTCTGCCCGGTCGGGGTGAAGCTGAGCACGTACCAGACGACCAGGAAGATCGCCAGGCCGTAGTAGAACTCAAGCGGCATCGACAGGAACTCGTTCGTGAAGATCCAGTTCGACAGGTTGGTCGACACGATCCCGACGCTGTTGTTGCCGGAGACGATGTAGATGACGCCCTGCACGATCGTCATCGTGCCGAGCGTCACGATGAACGGGTCGTTGTCGAAGTACACCACGAAGAACACGTTGACCAGGCCGACCACGACCGCCGCGCCGATCCCCGCCAGGCAGGCGACGAGGACAGGCGTCCCGTGCTGCACGTTGAGCACGGCCAGGGTCATCGCGGACAGCCCGAGCGAGGAGCCGAGCGACAGGTCGACGAAGTCGCCCACCACCGTCGGCAGCAGCACGGCCATCACGAGGATGAACAGCACCGCCTGGGAGCCGAGGATGTTGGACAGGTTGCCGATCGTGAGGAACAGGCTGGGCATGTCTATGCCGAACCCGGCGATCAGGGCGGCGAACACGATGACGATCGCGTACCGCTGAAGCCCCGTGCGCAACAGCGCCGAGGGTGCCTGCCGCTCCGCCCGGTGCTCCTCCTGCCGGGCCTCGTCGACTGGAGCTGGGTCGACTGGAGCTGGGTCGACTGGAGCTGGCGCGCTCATAGGGCCACCTCGCTGGCGCTCGGAGTCCGCATTCGCGGACGCACTGTGCTTACTGGCTCGCTCGCAAGCTCGCTCACGAGTCCTCCCTGGTCTGCCGCAACGCGGCGGCACTGATTGCTTCTTCGGTCAGCTCTTCGCCGGCCAGCGTCGCGGTGTGCCGCCCCTGGGTGATGACGATCACCCGGTCGCAGACCTCCGCGAGCTCACCGAACTCCGTTGTCACCCACAGCACCGCCATGTGATGCAGGGCGGCGGCTGATTTCACGAACCGGTAGATGTCACGCCTGGCGCCTACGTCGACCCCCTGCGTCGGCTCATGCAGCAGCAGCAGCCTCGGCCTGGCGAGCAGCCACTTGGCGAGCAGTGCCTTCTGCTGGTTGCCGCCGGAGAACGTCGACATGACGTTGTGCGACCGCGGCGGCCTGATCAGGAACCGGCTGATGGCCTCGCGCGCGAGCGTGACAAGCTCGCCGCGGCGGAAGATGCCGCGCCGGTAGTGCTCGCTCTCGACGAGCATGACGATGTTCTCCCACAGCGTCAGCGACTGGCTCAGCCCCTGCACCGCGCGGTCCGCGGGGACGAGGGCGATGCGCTCCCTGACGCTGCGCTGCGGGCTGAGCCCGGCGACGTCCAGGGTCTCCGCGCCGAGACGCAGCGTGCCGAAGCCGGCCGGGTGCGCCCCGAACAGCAGGTACGGCAGTTCCTCGGCACCGGAGCCGATGAGGCCGGCCACCCCGAGTATCTCCCCGGCGCCGATCTCGAACGACAGGTCGTGCAGCCGCTCGTCGGTCAGGTGCTCGACGAGCACGTTCTCGCCCGCCGCTTTTCCGTCTCCCGCGGACTCCATCGCCGCCAGCGTCAGCCCGACCGCCTGCTGGTCTTCGACCGGGGCTGTTTCCGCAGCGGCGGTGCCGGCCGCCCGCGCCGGAGCCCCGACGATGAGATCGACGAGTGCCTCCTCGTGGATCTCGGCGGTTACCTCTTCGCCGACGATCCTGCCGTCCCTGAGCACGACGACGCGGTCGGTGATCGCGCGGACCGCGGCCAGGTCGTGCGAGATGAACAGCACCGCCGCCCCCTCGGCCACGACGGTCCTGATGAGGTCGAAGAGCCGGTCGACTTCCTCCTCGGGAAGGAACACCGTGGGCTCGTCGAGTACCAGCACCGAATGCTTGTAGCCGCTGCGCGTGCGGTACCTGCGCAGGTCTTCCGCGGCCCGGACGATCGCCAGCCGCGCCTGATCGACCGGTGCCAGCTCGCCCGTCCGCCGGTCAAGGTCGAGCTTGACGTCGTAGCGGTCGAGGACGGCCGCGCCGCTGCGGTGCTCCGCGATCCAGTTGATCGGCTCCCAGGCGCCCCCGGCGATGCGCTGGCCGAGCGTCAGGTTCTCCAGGACGCTCAGCCCCGGCGCGAGCGCCAGGTTCTGGTACACGAAGCTGAGGCCGATCTGGCTCGCCTGACCGGGGGCAAGGGGCAGCGCGACCTCCTCGCCGCCCACGAACAGGCGTCCGCCCGGTTCCGGGTCGTAGACCCCGGCGAGCACCTTCACCAGCGTCGACTTGCCCGAGCCGTTCTGCCCGAGCAGCCCGAGCACCTCACCGTGCCCGATGCGCAGGTCCACGTTGTCCAGCGCCCGGTTACTGCCGAAATCCTTCGAGATACCGCGCACCTCAACCGCGGGCGGATCCGCTGACGCCGGAGGTTTCTGCAGGCTGACGCTCTGGTCTGAGTCGCCAGGCGTTCCGCTGTCCGTGACCGGCAACGCACGCCTCCTGTCCTGTCATATACGAAACTTCGTCCGTGCGGGCGGCCCCGCTTTTTTGGGGCCGCCCGCACGGACATTCGGGGGGTACGGGGGGTCGTCCCCCCGGGAGATAGGTGAGTTCTGGCGCCCGATACGATGGCGCTTTTTGCCATCGGGCGCCAGAACTCACGACTTGCCGACCATCGCGCCGTTCAGCGTTGACGCCGCGTGCAGCGCGCTGCCCGACAGGTCCGGCAGCCCGAGCAGCTCGCGGAAGCCGTTGACCCAGTTATCTCCGAAGCCGCCGGTGTTGAGGACCTCGACCGCGTTATCCGGGGTGATGATCCGGTCCGGGCCGATGGCCTTGTCGTAGGAGATGGGGGGCAGCTTCTCCAGGCCGCGGACGGCCTGCAGGAACAGCAGGTAGCCGGTCCATGGCGGTGACTCGCTGACGTCGCTCTGGATGATGTCCTTGCCCGGGCTCGCGGTCTGCAGCTGGACGAACGGGGTGCCGCCGCCGAAGGCGAGGTACGTCTTCACGTCGGTGCGGTGCGCGGCCTGGATGCCCGCGAGCACGTAGGTCAGCTCGCCCGCGTAGTCGGGGAACAGGACGTTCGCGTCGGGGTACTTCTCCAGCTGGGCGGTGACGGTGCTGGCGATCTGCGTCTGCCACTGGGGCACCTCGACGTTCACCTCGGTCAGGGTGGAACCGGGGTCGTCCTTCGCCAGCTCGGCCTTGATCGCGGCCTCCTCGATCGCCGTCGCCGGCCCGGTCGCGAGGGACGTGATCGCGATGGCGTGGAACGGCTTGCCGCCGTGCTGCTCGATCGCCTGCTCGGCCGCCAGCGTGGCGTCGAGCGCGTAGGG
>Ga0335083_10011803_pt1 | contig 10485 bp, 9 predicted proteins | sample Lox_Sample_42_FD_206716 | JGI IMG/M metagenome (GOLD analysis project Ga0335083, IMG submission 206716) | Soil microbial communities from Loxahatchee National Wildlife Refuge, Florida, United States - Lox_Sample_4.2 | ecosystem: Environmental > Terrestrial > Soil > Wetlands | place: USA: Florida... | reverse complement strand
GCGGCAGGCGAGTTCGCTGGGTCGTCGGACCCGCGGCTCAAGTCGAGTCGGTCGTGGGATCGCCGCTCCTCGCGGGACGAATTCCCCTCAAGAGCTCGCGCGAGGAGTTGTTACGCCTCGATCTCGGCCGGCTCGAGGCGCCACCGGCGCTCATTTCCGGCCGGGTGCGGTGCCGGCGCGGCGGGGAGGGCGATTATGAACGGCTCGCGGAGTGGCGCGTCGCCTATGAGGAGGAGGCTTTCGGTCGGAGAGCAACCGAGGCGATTGCGCGCGAGGCGCGCGCCGAGGTGGAGCGCCTCTCGAAAGCCGGCTCGATCTTTCTGCTGGAAAGCACCTCGGCCCCGGTTGCCATGTGCGCCTTCAATGCGCGGCTCCCCGACACCGTGCAGATCGGCGGGGTCTTCACGCCAAGACCGCTGCGGGCGCGAGGCTACGGGCGCGCGGTGACCGCGGGCGCGCTTTTGGTGGCGCGGGAGGAAGGCGTCGCGTCAGCCATTCTCTTCACGGGGATCGCCAATGCGCCGGCCTTGCGCGCTTATCGAAGCCTCGGCTTCGAGCGGGTCGGCGACTATGCGCTGGCGCTCTTCGAGACCTGAGTCCGGTCAGGCACCCATCCGCTCCGCGAGCTCGAGGAAATCCTCGGCGACGACATCGAAGGGATGCTCGGCCTTGAAGTCGCGCTGCTGGTGCGGGCCGTATTCGGTCGGTCGAGCGACGAAGCCCGTTCGTAATCCCTCGCGCGCGGCGGCGACGAGATCGTTGTTGTGCGCGGCGACGAGCATGACCTCGCCGGGCGCGATGCGCAGCAACTCCGGCACGCTGCGATAGGTCTCGGGATCCGGCTTATAGTGCCGCACAAGCTCCGCCGAGAAAATCATGTCCCAGGGAAGCGCCGCATTCTTCGCCATGTTGAGGAGCAGCGCCACGTTCCCGTTGGAAAGCGTGCCGATAACGTAGCGCCGCTTGAGCCGCGCGAGCCCCGCGACAGAATCGGGCCAGGGCGAGAGTCGGTGCCAGGCGCGGTTCAAGTGATCCTTCTCGGCCTCGGAGAGGCCTTTGACGCCGTGCTGCTCGAGGAGCGCCTCCAAGGTGACGCGGTGAAGCTCGTCTATCGTCTTCCAGGGCGTCTCGCCCTTGCGCACACGATCCATGCTGGGCATGTAGCCTGCGCGCCAGCCGTCGGCGATAGCGACCCAATCCGCCGCGACACCCTTGCTGCGCCCGAAACTTTCGAGCTCGCAGATGACGCTGCTCCGCCAGTCCACGACCGTTCCGAAGACGTCGAAGACCAGGGCCTTCACGCCGGGGATAGGCTTGCTGCTCATCTCGATCCTCCGTGCATACGTCGCCGCCGGGGACGGCGCCGGTCCTGGAGCGCAGGCCGCAATCCCGCGAGCAGAGTCTCGAAGCTCTTCGCGAGCTCCCGCTCGATCTCGGGCCTTTCCTCGAGGCGGCTCAATACCAGGGCTGCGGCTTCCAGCGTCGAGAGACTGTCGCGGCGCGGCTCGCGCCGGAGCGCGCCGTAGCGCGAGGGCGTGCGCGGATTGAGCACGATGCGTTGGCACTTGAGTACCCAGGGGTTGCGCCACCAGAGCGCCTTCGCCTGACTCCAGGTGCCGTCGAGCAGGACAACGCCCTCGATCGACGCAAGGGCCGTTTCCCGGTCGACCGCGGGCTCGCCCTTGCGGTCGAGCAGGATGATCTCGCTCTCCGGCGCGAGTTCCGCGGGCTTGGCGGATCCGAGATAGAGCACCGCCCAGCGCTTGGGATCGGCGGGTCTTCCCAGCGCCGCCGCAAGGCTCGGCCACGAAAGCCCGACCCGAAAAGTCGAATTAGCGAAATGCGAGGCCGCGAGGCGCGCGGTGCCAAGCGCGCGATCTTGCTCCTGCGGATGCTGCAGGATCAGGAGCGAAATGCGGTTCGCAATGGGTTTGAGCTCGGTCACCTGCAGGCTATACGCCGCGGCCGAGCGTTCTTCAATCGTCTCGGGTAAAAGCGCACCCAGCAAGTGTGCACCACTTTTGCCCCGGTGGTATCGGTGATCCGATCTGTTAGGCTTCGATTTCGCTACCCCTTCGGCAAACCGGGGAGCCTCGGCGATGGCAAACCTGCTCGCGACGGCAAGACCGCAATCGGGAGCGCCGGCGGTGCCGGCCGCCCAACCTCCGATCCCGCGCGAGCGTACGCGCGAGGAAGCGCTGCCCGGCTCCGATCGGACGCAGGCCGCGAGCCGCACGCTCGTGGTGGGACGCGAAATCGTGCTCTCCGGCGAGATCAGCGCCTGCGACCGGCTCGTCGTCGAAGGCACGGTGAAGGCGAACATCCGCGAGTGCCGCGAGATCGCGATCGCAGAGGGCGGCCTCTTTACGGGGTCCGCCTCGGTCGAGACCGCGGAGATCAGCGGACGCTTCGAGGGCGAACTCAGCGTAAGCGGCCGGCTCATGATCCGCGCGAGCGGGAAGGTCTCGGCTTCGGTCCGCTATCGCGAGATCGAGATCGAGCGCGGCGGCGAGATTTCCGGCAACTTCGGCAGCTTCACGGAGACCGGCGGCGCGAGCTAAATAGGGCATGCACTTCCGCGATCGCCCGTCGCCCAATCACAACCCTCGTCCCGCCGGCACCGCCGTCGACATGCTGGTCCTCCATTATACCGGCATGCACACGGCCGGTGAGGCAATCGACCGCCTCTGCGATCCCGCGGCGAAGGTGAGCGCGCACTACGTCATCGACGAGGACGGCACAGTCTGGCGGCTCATCTCGGAAAGCGAGCGCGCTTGGCACGCCGGAGTCTCGTTTTGGCAGGGCACCACCGACGTGAACGCCCACTCGGTCGGGATCGAGCTCGTCAATCCCGGCCACGAATGGGGCTATCGCGCCTTTCCCGAGCCGCAGATGGCGGCGCTCGAGACACTCGCGCACGGCATCCTCGTCCGGCATCCCATCCCGGCCTCCCGCGTCGTCGGTCATTCCGACGTGGCGCCCGAGCGAAAGCAGGATCCCGGCGAGCTCTTCGATTGGCCCCGGCTCGCGCGCGCAGGGATCGGCCTCTGGCCGGGCGAGGGAAGGTCGCCTACGGACCTCGTGGCGGTGCAGAAGATGCTCGCAACGATCGGCTATCGCATCTCCGTTACGGGCGCGCTCGATGCGCAGACGCAGCTTGTGCTCACGGCCTTCCAGCGACGCTTTCGTCCGCGTCAGGTTGACGGTGCGCTCGACGCGGAGACTGGCGGCCTCATCGCGGGCCTCGCGGCGCTCCGCGCCCGATGTGGTTGACTTGATGCTGATTCCAGCCCACTTCTAGCGCGCCAGACGGCCGGATGGCCGCTCCCGGTTTCGGCCGGGGGAGGAAAGTCCGGGCTCCACGGAAGTGCGGTGCCGGGTAACGCCCGGCGGGGGCGACCCCAGGGAAAGTGCCACAGAAAGCAAACCGCCGAGCCCATCGCGATCTCCGGATCGCGCGGGGCGGCAAGGGTGAAAGGGTGCGGTAAGAGCGCACCGCGCCGCCGGTAACGGTGGCGGCACGGTAAACCCCACCGGGAGCAAGACCAAGTAGGGACGGCAGGCCTTCACGGGCCAGGCGCGCTTCCGCGCCGCCGTCCGGGTCGGTCGCGCGAGGCGCTCGGCGACGAGCGTCCCAGAGGAATGGTCATCCCCCGCCCAAAGCGGGGACAGAACCCGGCTTACAGGCCGTCTGGCATCCTCGCCCCAGGAGCGGAAACCCAGACCATCCCACAACGGTTCGTCCCCTCTTCTTGGTCTTTACTGCGAACATAAAGCGAACGAGTCCCTAATATTTGCCGCGCCACAGTTTCGCCGCAAGCGATTGGGGGGTACGCCCCCGGTCGTGTCTACCCCTTGATCGCTAAAATTTTGCACAAAATCGCGCTGTCACAGGGATTTACCCGCGATCCCAATTGACCCCTGGAATAACCCGTGATATCCCATGCTGTCCCATATTATGGCACTCGGTCCCAAATTGAGGCGGGACGGCCATAAAGCGCATGTCGAAGCGCGATCCCGGGACTGGTCTGGTGGGGGACGGCGGTGGCGCTGTTTCTGTCCGAGCACGAGAACAGAGTGGACCGCAAGGGCCGGGTCTCCGTGCCTGCGCAGTATCGCGCTCAGCTCGCGGGCCAAGCGTTCTTGGGGATCATCGCCTATCGCTCCGATTTTCATCCCTGCATCGAGTGCTGCGACATGACGCGGATGCAGGACTACGTCGCGCGCATCAATCAGGCCTACGCCAAGGACAGTCCCGAGCACGACGACGCCTCCGAGATTTTCGCCGCGGCGCATCAGCTCCCCTTCGATGGTGAGGGCCGGATCATGCTGCCGCAGAAGCTCGCGGAGCATGCGAGCATCGCCGACATTGCCTGCTTCGTTGGCCGCGGCGACACTTTCCAGATCTGGAGCCCCGACCGCCGCCGCGCCTTCGAGGACGAGGCGCGCGAGCGTCGGCGGCGCAACCGCTCGACGATCCCCACTCAGACCCCGGGACCGGGAGAGAGACGGTGACGGTCCCCGCGAATTCCGCATCGGAGCGCACGGGCACGCATGTGCCGGTGCTCCTCGAGGAAGCTGTCGCCGCGTTGGCGCCGCGCGACGACGGTCTTTACGTAGACGGCACATTCGGCGCCGGAAATTACAGCCGCGCGATCCTGGAAGCGGCGCGCTGCCGTGTCGTGGCGATCGACCGCGATCCACAGGCGCTCCGCCACGGCGACGAGCTCCTGCGGCGCTACTCCGGCCGCTTGACCGTGGTCGAGGGGCGCTTCGGCGACATCGCTCGCATCCTCGCGGGTCTCGGCATTGCCGCCGTCGCGGGCGTGGTGCTCGATCTCGGTATTTCCTCCGGCCAGATCGACGATCCCGCGCGCGGCTTCTCCTTCCGCACGGACGGGCCGCTCGACATGCGGATGTCCCGCGAGGGCATCACCGCGGCGGAGCTCGTCAATACGCTCTCGGAGACGGTGCTTGCCGATCTCATCTACGTCTACGGCGAGGAGCGCTTCGCCCGCCGCGTCGCGCGCGCGATCGTGGCGGCGCGAGCGAAGGCGCCCTTGACGCGCACCGGCGAGCTCGCGGCGATCGTACGCAAGGTCGTGCCGGCGCCCAAGGGCGGGATCGATCCCGCGACCCGTACTTTCCAAGCGCTTCGCATGGAGGTGAATGACGAGCTCGGCGAGCTCGAGCGCGCGCTCGTCGCTGCCGAGCATGTGCTCGAGCCCGGCGGCCGCCTCGCCATCGTCTCTTTCCATTCGCTCGAGGACCGCAAAGTCAAAGATTTCCTCCGCGCGCGGAGCGGCGGCGAGGGCGTCTCGCGGCACCGTCCGAGCGCAGTGCAGCGCGCTCCGACTTTCGCGCTCGTCACCCGCAAGCCGGTGCGGCCAACCGAGGCGGAGGTTGCCGTAAATCCGCGCTCGCGCTCCGCACGGCTCCGCGCGGCAGAGCGCACGGCGGCGCCGGCTTGGGAGATCGCGGCATGAACGGCACCCTCCGTCTCTCGACCGTCCTCTGGCTCGCGGTAATAGCAGTCGTCGGCTACGGCATGTTCCAGGTGAAATACCGGGTGATGCAGCTCGAGGACCAGCTCGGCCGCGTCAACCGCTCGATCGACGCCGATCGCGACGCCCTCCGCGTGCTCGGTGCGGAGTGGAGCTATCTCAATCAGCCGCAGCGGCTCGACCAGCTTCGCCAGCGCTACCTGACGCTGGTGCCGGTCCAGCGCGCACAGCTCGGGACTCTCGACCAAATTCCATTCCGACCGGGCGAGCAGGGCATTGCGCCGGAGGCGAAGCCCTCGCGCCCTCAAGCGTCCCCCGTGGCGCTCCCCGGAGGCGCCTCGCTCGCGAGCGCCCCAAGCGGAGGCACTCGATGAAGCCCGATTTCGATCCGCGCGAGAACCCCTGCCGCCCCCGGCATTTCAAGCCCGCGCCCTGCGGGCCGCTCCCGGCGGAAGGCCCCGCCAAGCAGACGCTCGAGACGAGCCGCACGCGGCTCGTGCTGCTGGGGGCGCTCTTCTGTCTCGCTTTCGCGGCGATCGGTCTGCGCCTCGTCGACGTGACCGTGCTCAAGGACCAGGGTCCGAGATTTGCGCGCGCGCATCTCCGGCCGCATCTCGATCACGCGCGCGCGGACATCCTCGACCGCAACGGCGTCAAGCTCGCGACGACGCTGGAAACGCCCTCGCTCTTCGCGAATCCGAAGCTTGTGCAGGGTGCGGCCGAAGCCGCTGCGAAGCTCGCGGCCGTGCTCCCCGGCCTCGACCGACAGGATCTCGAAGCCGCGCTCTCGAACAAGGAGCGGAGTTTCGTTTGGATCAAGCGCAACCTCACGCCGGAGCAACAGTTTGGGGTGAACCGCCTCGGCATTCCCGGCCTCTTCTTCCAGACCGAGCAGCGCCGGCTCTATCCGCAGGGTAGCCTCACCGCGCATGTCGTGGGCTTCGCCGACGTCGACAACAACGGGCTCCAGGGCGTCGAACGCGGGCTCGACGACGAGCTCAAGACCGGCGACGGTCCCGTGACGCTCTCGATCGATCTCCGGCTCCAATACATTCTCAAGGAAGAGGTCACCCGGCAGATCGAGTCTTTCTCCGCCAAAGGCGGGATGGGCATGATCGCTGACGTCGAGACCGGCGAGATTCTCGCGATGGTGTCGTTGCCGGATTTCGATCCCAACGACCGCGCCGCCGTCGATTCCGACGCGACCTTCAACCGCGCGACGCTCGGGACCTACGAGATGGGCTCCGTGTTCAAGATCTTCAACACGGCGATGGCCCTCGATAGCCACGTCACGACACTCAATGGCGGGTATGACGCCTCGCATCCGCTCCAGGTAGGGCGCTTCACGATCCACGACGATCACGCGAAAAACCGCTGGCTGAGCGTGCCGGAGATTTTCATCTACTCCTCGAATATCGGCTCCGCGCGGATGGCGGTCGATGCCGGGATCGATCGGCAGCGCGATTTCCTCGGCCGCCTCGGCCTGCTGCGCGCGCCGAGCCTGGAACTCCCGGAGATCGGCGAGCCGCACTATCCCCGAGACTGGCGGCTCGTTAACACCATGACGATCGCCTTCGGCCACGGCATGTCCGTGAGCCCGCTCCAGATGGTGACGGGCGTGAGCGCCGTCGTGAACGGCGGGATCCTGCATCGCGCGACGCTGCTCCGCCATCCCGACGGCTATCGACCCGAAGGCGTGCGGGTGATGTCCGAGCAGACCTCCGACGACATGCGGCGCCTCCTACGCCTCGTGGTGGAGAAAGGCACCGGCAAATTCGCCGCCGCCCCCGGCTATCTCGTTGGTGGCAAGACCGGCACCGCCGAGAAGGTCGACGGCAAGGGCTATGCGCATAAGGAGTTGCTCTCGTCCTTCGTCGCCGCGTTCCCCATGAACCAGCCTCGCTACGTCATCATGGTCAGCATCGATGAGCCGCATCCCAACGGGCACAGCGCGGGCGAAGCGACCGGCGGCTGGGTGGCGGCACCGGCAGTGAGCCGCATCGTCCAGCGCATGGCGCCGATCGAGGGAATCCCTCCGGTAGACGAGGATTCGCCCGAAATCCGCCGCTCTTTGGTGGTGCAATCCGCGGAGACGCCGGGACGGAAATTTGCGGCTAACTGAGCTCATGGACGGAAATTACGCGCCCTCGTCTCCCACGCCCGCCGGCGATGTGGAGATCCGCGGACTGACGGCGGACTCTCGATTGGTCGAGCCTGGCTTCCTCTTCGCGGCTCTCCCCGGCGCCAGCGTGCACGGGAAGACATTCATCGACGAGGCCGTGCGCCGCGGCGCCGTCGCGCTGCTGATCGACGATGCGCTGGCGCTTCCGGATCTGCACCGGCGCTACCCGCGGCTTCCGGTCGTGGTCGACGCCAATCCGCGCCGGCGGCTTGCGATCCTCGCCGGCCGTCTCTTCGTGCCGCAGCCCAAGACAATCGCCGCGGTCACCGGCACCAACGGCAAGACCTCGGTCGCGGCCTTCACGCGACAGCTCTGGCTGCGTCTCGGCTGGAAGGCAGCGAGTCTTGGCACTCTCGGAGTCGTCGGGCCCGATTTCGAGCGCGCGGGCTCGCTCACCACGCCCGATCCGGTGACGCTGCACAAGGAGCTGCACGAGCTCGCGCTCGCCGGAGTCGATCACGTTGCCATCGAGGCTTCGAGCCATGGTCTCGATCAATTCCGCCTCGACGGACTCGATCTCGCGGCCGCTGCGTTCACAAATTTAACTCGCGATCATCTCGATTATCACCGCACCATGGAGGCCTATCTCGCGGCGAAGACGAGGCTCTTTGGTCAGGTGATGCATGCGGGGCGAGCGGCGGTATTGAATGCGGAAGTGGCGGAGTTCACTCCGCTACTGATGCTGTCGCGCCGACGGGGTCACCGTGTCATCGCCTATGGCGAGGGTGTCGCCGCGGACCTGCGCCTCGTCTCGGCGCGTCCCACGCAAGCGGGTCAGGCCCTGGAGCTTCTGGTCTTCGAGGAGCCGCATTCGGTTTTCCTGCCGCTCCTAGGCCGCTTTCAGGCGATGAACGCGCTTGCGGCGCTGGGCCTGGCGATCGCGACCGGCGCGCCGCCCGCCGAGGCCGTGGCTGCGCTCGGCACGCTCAGCGGTGTTCCCGGCCGCATCCAGCACGTGGCCTCGCATCCGAACGGCGCGCCGATCTTCGTCGATTACGCGCACACCCCCGACGCGTTGCAGACGGTGCTGCGCGCGCTTCGCCCGCATTGCCGCGGCCGGCTCGTCGCCGTCTTCGGCGCGGGCGGCGATCGCGATCCCGGCAAGCGACCGCTCATGGGCGAGGTCGTGACGCGACTTGCGGACCGCGCGATCGTCACTGACGACAATCCCCGGAACGAATCGCCCGCGGCGATCCGCCAGGCCGTGCTCGCAGGCGCGCCCGGTGCGCGCGAAATCGGCGACCGTGCCGAGGCGATTGCGACGGCGATCGCGGAGCTCGCGCCCGAGGACCTGCTCGTCATCGCCGGCAAGGGCCACGAGCGCGGACAGACCGTGGCGGGCGTCACCCATCCCTTCGACGACGCCGAGGTCGCGCGCGCGGCGGTCGCCGCCTTCGGGAGAAAGCATCCATGAGCGCACTCTGGACCTCCGCCGAGGCGGTCGCCGCGACCCGCGGCACGAGCGAGCGCGCTTGGGAGGCGAGCGGCGTCTCGATCGACAGCCGTACGGTCGGTGTGGGCGACCTCTTCGTGGCGCTCGCGGGGCCCAATTTCGACGGCCATGATTTCGTTTCGGATGCGCTCGCCAAGGGCGCCGTCGCGGCTATGGTCTCGCGCTTGCCGCCGGGTGTCGCCGCTGGCGCGCCGCTGCTGATGGTCGAGGACACGCTCGCTGCGCTGACAGAGCTCGGCCGCGCCGCGCGCAAGCGCTGTCGCGCCCGCATCGTCGGCGTCACCGGCAGTGTCGGCAAGACCGGAACCAAGGAGGCGCTCCGCGCCGCCTTCGAGCGTCAGGGCCGCACCGTCGCCTCCGCGGCGAGCCTCAACAACCAATGGGGCGTGCCGCTCTCACTCGCGCGCATGCCCCGCAACACCGAGTACGGCGTCTTCGAGATCGGCATGAATCATCCCGGCGAGATCGCCGCGCTGACGCGGCTCGTCGAGCCGGAGGTGGCGGTGATCACGACCGTCGTCGCCGCCCATCTAGGCTTCTTCCCCTCGGTCGAGGCGATCGCGGACGCGAAGGCCGAGATATTCGAGGGAATGTCACCGACCGGCGTGGCTGTGCTCAATGTGGACAATCCGCACTACCACCGCCTCGCTGCGGCGGCGCGCGCCCGGGGCGTCTCGCGCATCCTGGGCTTTGGCGAGGGCGCCGGGGCGGATGTGCGGCTCATCGACTGCCACCTCTACTCGACCGCCAGCGCGGTCACCGCGCAGGTCAGGGGCGAGATCCTCGACTATTGCCTGAGCCTTCCCGGCCGGCATTGGGTCCTGAACAGCCTTGCCGTCATGGCCGCGGTGAAGGCGGCGGGCGGCGATCTCAGCGTGGCGGCGGCGGCGATGGGCAGGCTCGAGGCGCTTAGTGGCCGCGGCAAGCGCCATCGCTTCGCGGCCGCCGGCGGCATTGCCACTCTTATCGACGAGAGTTACAACGCCAATCCCGATTCGATGCGGGCGGCGCTCTCAGTGCTCGCGAGCGCGGATCCGCCGCTAGGCGGACGCCGCATCGCGGTGCTCGGCGACATGCTGGAGCTGGGCGCCGAAGCCGACGAACTGCACGCAGCGCTCGCGGAGCCGATCGCCCTTGCGGGCGTCGATCTCGTCTTCACCGTTGGCCGGCACATGCGGGAACTCGACCATGCGCTGCCCGCGCGGCGCTGCGGTGGCCACGCGGAAACATCCGCTGCGCTTCTCCCGATCCTCGCGGGTGCACTTCGCTCCGGTGACGTCGTCATGGTGAAGGGTTCGCTTGGGACGCGAATGATCGAGATCGTGAAGCCGCTACTCGCGGGAGCC
>Ga0335083_10011802_pt1 | contig 10485 bp, 11 predicted proteins | sample Lox_Sample_42_FD_206716 | JGI IMG/M metagenome (GOLD analysis project Ga0335083, IMG submission 206716) | Soil microbial communities from Loxahatchee National Wildlife Refuge, Florida, United States - Lox_Sample_4.2 | ecosystem: Environmental > Terrestrial > Soil > Wetlands | place: USA... | reverse complement strand
ATGACGCTGGAAACCATGGCGCCTTTGAGCGATACTCCCCACGTCAGCTTGCCAGAAATGGCAGCCTGATCACGCAGCCAATGCTGCTCAATACACCGCTCCTACACCACGCGATGGGGCACGATCAAAGGTCGTAAGCAAATTAGCCAACGCAGACATCTAGGGGCATCCTTAAGTGACGACTGCGGCCCCCCGTAAATAGAGGTCCGACAGACTGAGCACGGTTATCTATGATTTTTGCCTTACATCAACCCACTTACACAGTAGGTTAAGAAATGAAATTCAAGAGATTGAAGAGAACTGCTTGCCTGGGAAGCTTCCTATGACCGCAAAGAGGTTATCGGTTCAGGATATCGATGCCCAAGCCGTGGCGGACCTTGGAAATGGGGCACACGTAGCGCGGCGCGAGCCGTGCAACCTCCAAAATTCCAAAAAAATTTCCAAGAAATATTGAAAGAGGGAGGAAAAAGTTAGGCGGTGTCGTGTCCCAACGCCCGGCGCGCGATGCGCTGGCGGGTGGGCTTGGAGCGGCTCAACCTCTTCCGCCCCTCCACGATACCATCTACCGGCATCGCGCCGACTGCTGTTGCAGGCGCCACGGTTAACTCGCCGCGATGCTGTGTCACCGTGCAATTCCCGCATTGCTCACCGCCACGCGGCTGACCGGCAACCCGCCCGCCATTCGCGCCCATTCGCCCGCAACCGCCTCAAGCCGCCGCCAAGGTGTAGCTTAGGGTGTAGCTAACTAGCGCCGAAACAATTTTTTATTTATACAAATCAATGCTTTCCATGACGTACGTGGCGGAAGAGGTGGGATTCGAACCCACGGTGGGCGTAAACCCACGGCGGTTTTCAAGACCGCTGCCTTAAACCACTCGGCCACCCTTCCTTGCGGGCTGTATCCTTTCCCGCACCTGCCTTACGAGGTCAAGCGCACGCCGAGCCGGCCGGCGAGGTCCTGGATGAACTGCCACGCCACGCGCCCCGAGCGCCCGCCGCGCGTGACCGACCACTCCACCGCGGCGGCATGCAACTCCTCCGTGCCGATTGGCAGGTTGTAGGCCTGGGCATAGCCCTCGACCATGGCGAAGAACACGTCCTGCCCGCTGTTATGAAAGCCAAGCCAGAGGCCAAAACGGTCGGAGAGCGAGACCTTTTCCTCGATCGCCTCGCCCGGATTGATGGCGGTGGAGCGTTCGTTCTCGATCATGTCGCGCGGCATCAGATGCCGGCGGTTCGAGGTCGCGTAGAACAGCACGTTTTCCGGCCGCCCCTCGATGCCGCCGTCCAGCACCGATTTCAGCGCCTTGTAGTCCGCATCCTCACGCTCGAAGGAGAGGTCGTCGCACAGGATCACGCAGCGGCGCGGCCCGCCCCGCAGCAGGTTCAGCAACTCCGGCAGGGTGCGGATATCCTCGCGGTGGATCTCCACCAGCGCCAACACGCCGGACGATTCGCGGTTCACCTCGGCATGCGCCGCCTTCACCAGCGAGGACTTGCCCATGCCCCGCGCCCCCCAGAGCATGGCGTTGTTGGCTGGCAGCCCGGCGGCGAAGCGGCGGGTGTTCTCCAGCAATATCGCCTTCTGTTGGTCGATACCTTGCAACAGCCCTACGTCCACGCGCGCCACCCGCGCCACCGGCGCCAGCGCGCCGCGCTCCGGGTGCCACACAAAGGCGTCCGCCCCGGCCAGATCCGGCATGGCGGGCGGCTTTGGCGCCAAGCGTTCCAGCGCTTCGACGATCCGGCGAAGCAAAGCGTCATCCATTCGACTCATCCCCTGTTGACTGCACCGCCGCGCAACCTATGGTCCGCCGCACGTCCCGGCAACCATGGAGCCTACATGTTTATCACCCCCGCCTTTGCGCAAACCGCCGCCCCCGCCGGCGCCTCCACATTCGCCACCATCGTTCAGTGGGCGCCCATCATCCTCATGGCGGCGGTGTTCTACTTCCTGCTCATCATGCCGCAGCAGAAGCAGCAAAAGAAACTTAAGGCCCAGCTCGCCGCCCTTAAGCGTGGGGACAAGGTGGTCACCTCCGGCGGCATTATCGGCACGGTGAAGAAGGTGGCCGAGGGTGCTGCGGAAATCGAGATCGAGATCGCCCCGAACGTGACAGTGAGCGTGGTTCGTTCCACGGTCAGCAGCGTCGTCACCGACAAGGCCTGAGCCAAAACGATGGGCGTCCGCCAGCTTGGTGGACGCCTTTTTTGCCTAGAACCGCCGCGCTGTGGTGTAGCGCGCCACGTCGATCAGCGCCGTACGCATCTCGCTCTCGGGAAAGCCGTCCAGCGCGGCGCAGGCGGAGTCGATGAACTGTTCAGCCCGGGCGATGGTTCGCGCCGTGGCGTCGTACTTCCTGATCAGCTCCAGCGCCGCCGGCAGGTCGGCCTCGGTCTGCTCGCCCTGCTCGATGGTCCGCATCCAGAAGGCCTGTTCCTCGCCCTGCGCCGCGGCGATCGCCACCAGCACCGGATAGGTCAACTTGCCCTCGCGGAAATCGTCGCCCACCGTCTTGCCGAGTTCGGCCTGCACGGCGGAGTAGTCCAGCGCGTCATCCACCAGCTGGAAGGCCATGCCCAGATCCATGCCAAAGCGGTGCAGGGCCGAGCATTGCTCCGCCGGGCAGTCGGCAATCACACCACCCACCTCGCAGGCGGCGGCGAACAGCGCGGCGGTCTTGCCACGGATCACCTCGAAATATTTTTCCTCGGTGGTGGATAGGTCGTTCTGCGTGGTCAGCTGCAGCACCTCGCCCTCGGCGATGGTGGCGGACGCGCTGCACAGGATGCGCAGCACCTCAAGCGAACCGTCCTCGACCATCAGCTGGAAGGCGCGGGCAAAGAGGAAATCTCCCACCAGCACCGAGGCCTTGTTGCCGAACACCGCATTGGCGCTGGCAAACCCCCGGCGCAGCGTGGATTCATCCACCACGTCGTCATGCAGCAGCGTGGCGGTGTGGATGAATTCGACACAGGCGGCGAGGCTGATCTGGCGCTCACCCTCGTAGCCGCAGAGCTTGGCCGTGGCGAGGGTGAGCAGCGGCCGCAGCCGCTTGCCGCCCGCCGCGACGAGATGCGCCGCCAGCTGAGGGATCAGGGCCACAGGGCTCTCCATCCGGGCCAGGATGGCCTGGTTGGTGGCTTGCATTTCTGGCGCCAGCAGCGCCGTCAGCCGTCCCAGAGCATCGTTTGTCACCGGCGTCGAACCATCCAATTTTTAGCGCCCTAAACTGTATCGCGAATTTGAGATACCACCATATCCAGCCGGTTTTAAGAGAGGTCAAGTTTACAGGTATGGACGAAATCAGCACAGGAGGGTTACTTGGCGGAAGTGTCGTCTACCGCCAGTTGCGCGGCGGGCACCGCAGCGGCTTTGAGCCTGTGCTGCTTGCCGCCACCGTGCCGGCGCGGCCCGGAGAGCGTGTGCTGGAGGCCGGAACCGGCGCCGGCGCAGCCCTGCTATGTTTGGGTGCGCGTGTGCCGGAAATCACCTGCATCGGCGTGGAGCGCGACCCGAAGCTGGCCCAGCTCGCCAACGAGAACTTTGCGGCGAACAAGTTTCATACAATCTCCGCAATCCAGGCGGATGCCACCGCCCTGCCCTTCGCGCCCGACACGTTCCATCACGTGCTGGCCAACCCGCCATGGTTCGGCGCGCGCAACACGCCCTCGCCGGATGCCAGGCGGGCCCTGGCGCACCAGGCCAAGGCTGGCCTCCTGCAAGGCTGGATCGCGGAGCTGGCGCGGGTGCTGCGTGGCCGGGGCAGCATCAGCCTGATCCTTCCCGCCTCCAGCTTCGCCGAGGCCGCCGCCGCGCTGAGGGCACGGCATTGCGGCGGCATCACCCTCATCCCGCTCTGGCCCCGCGCCGGCATGGCGGCGAAGATGATCATTCTCACCGCCCGCAAACACAGCAAAGGCCCGGATGCGGTGCACCCGGGCCTGATTCTGCACGACGAGACCGGCATCACCCCCGCGGCCGAGGCGGTGCTGCGCGGCGACGGTGCCGCGCTCGCCTAGCCCTCGCCGCGGAACGGGTAGAGCCTGGCGCGCTCGCTCACATCCTCGCCGCCGCCCTGGCTATGGCGCGGCAATTCCGCCACCTTACGCGACAGAATACAGGCCTCGGCATAACCTGGGTTGAGAGGCATCTGCTACAGCCCATTAATCCGAATCTGCGGATAGATGTTCACCGGCGTCGCCAGCTTGGCCTCGATGAGCTCAAACCCGTAGGCCGGGCTGAACAGCACCTTCAGCCCTTCGCCGGAAAAGCGCCAGAAATCGTTCGGCACCTCATGCAGCGGCCAGGAATGGACGGTGCTGTGGAACACGTAAAAATAAGGACTACACTCCATTCACATGACGATGCGGGCTCAATATCAGCGCCACTCCCACACGCCAACAAGGGCGAGGGATGCCCGCTCAAGCCCCCCCGCCCCAACTTAAATTTCAACCATACGGGGCAATGCGCCGCCTCCCCGTCTGAGACCGATTCGCCTCGTCCGGGCGGCTTGACGCCCTTCCCGGCCCGCCCCATCTTGTGAACATAAAGTGAACATAATTTCCGCCCCTGGCGATGACTCGAGGCAAGCCGCGGCGTTGGAAAAAATCTTCACAAGCTCGATGTAGTAGCGATTGCGCGACGCCCTGACTATATGTTGTTATGTCCCTCGCTTTAGAAACTGGGAGCCAGCAGATGAACATGATGACTAAACCAGAGGCTGCGCTGCTCAATGAAGACATCGTGCAGATGCGCGGCCGCCATCCGGTGCAGGTCGACCGGTCCCGTGATGCGCTGCTGACGGATTTTGGCCGCGCCACGCTCGACGACCGTTATCTGCTGCCCGGCGAGGGCTACCAGGATCTCTTCGCCCGCGTTGCCTCCTATTATGGCGACGATGCCGCGCACGCCCAGCGCCTGTACGACTACATCTCCAAGATGTGGTTCATGCCGGCCACGCCCGTGCTCTCCAATGGCGGCACGGATCGCGGCCTGCCCATCTCCTGCTTCCTGAACGAGGCCACCGACAGCCTGGACGGCATTGTCGGGCTGTGGAACGAGAATGTCTGGCTCGCCTCCAAGGGTGGCGGCATCGGCTCCTACTGGGGCAATCTGCGTTCCATCGGCGAGAAGGTCGGCCAGAACGGCAAGACCTCCGGCATCATCCCCTTCATCCGCGTGATGGACAGCCTCACCCTCGCCATCTCCCAGGGCAGCCTGCGCCGCGGCTCGGCGGCGGTGTACCTGCCGGTCTGGCATCCCGAGATCGAGGAATTCGTCGACATGCGCCGCCCCACCGGCGGCGACCCCAACCGCAAGGCGCTCAACCTGCACCACGGCGTGCTGCTCTCCGACGAGTTCATGCGCGCGGTGGAAGCGGACGAGATGTGGGTCCTGAAATCGCCCAAGGACGGCAGCCATGTGCGTTCCGTCTCCGCGCGCGCGCTGTGGATCCGCATCCTCACCACCCGCATCGAGCAGGGCGAGCCGTACCTCATCTTCTCCGACCACGTGAATAACGCCCGCCCCGAGCAGCACAAGCTGGCCGGGCTGGAGGTGAAGACCTCCAATCTCTGCGCCGAGATCACCCTGCCCACCGGCATCGACCAGTACGGCAAGCAGCGCACCGCGGTGTGCTGCCTCTCCTCGCTGAACCTGGAGACCTGGTTCGAGTGGCACAAGGATGAACATTTCATCGAGGACGTGATGCGCTTCCTCGACAACGTGCTGCAGGACTTCATCAACAAGGCGCCGGACTCCATGGAGCGCGCCAAATACGCCGCCTATCGCGAGCGTTCCGTGGGCCTGGGCGTGATGGGCTTCCATTCCTTCCTGCAGGACCAGAATGTGCCGCTCGAGAGCGTGATGGCCAAGGTGTGGAACACCAAGATGTTCAAGCACATCCGGGCCGGGGCGGATGCCGCTTCGAAGAAGCTGGCGCAAGAGCGCGGCGCCTGCCCCGATGCCGCCGATTACGGCATCATGGAGCGCTTCAGCCACAAGATCGCCATCGCCCCGACGGCGTCGATCTCCATCATCACCGGCAACACCTCGCCGGGTATCGAGCCGATCGCGGCCAATGTGTTCCTGCAGAAGACGCTCTCCGGCAGCTTCTCCGTGCGCAACCGGCCGCTGCAGAAAGTGCTGGCGAAATACGGCAAGGATGACGAGGAGACGTGGTCCTCCATCACCACCACCAAGGGCTCGGTGCAGCATCTGGACTTCCTAACCCAGCATGAGAAGGACGTGTACAAGACCGCCTTCGAACTGGATCAGCGCTGGATCATCGAGCATGCGGCCGACCGCGCGCCCTATATCTGCCAGAGCCAGTCGATCAACCTCTTCCTGCCGGCCAATGTGAATAAGCGGGACCTGCACCAGATCCACTATCAGGCCTGGAAGAAGGGCGTGAAGTCACTGTATTATTGCCGTTCGCTCTCCATCCAGCGCGCGGACAATGTCTCCGAGAAGAGGGAGAAGGAGTCCATGCTCACCCCCGCGGTGGCAAACGATGCGGACAACCCCCTGCCGATGGCGGCCAGCAGCAGCAATTACGAGGAATGCCTGGCTTGTCAGTAGAGAGACGACAGCCTTTTAAGAATGGCTAGTTGTGGAGTATCCGCTTCCGGGGCAGAACGCTGTGCAAAGCTGTTCTTTGCCAACCTTCGGCTTGAGTCACAAATTCGCCGTTTGAGGCGTATTTATTCATAGGTTGTAAGCCAGGGCTTCGCCCTGGAACCCGCCAAGGGGCGCTGCCCCCTGGAACCCTGCTGGGCCTGAGGCCCAGACCCCATTAGTTAAGGATTAGGGCCATGGCCCAGTCTTTGAAAGCATTGATCATGAGCGGACAAATCACCAACCCTGGCGCCACCAAAGGGGAGCAGAAATTCGACCTTCTGACCGAGAACCCGGTCTACAAGCCGTTTCGCTACCCCTGGGCATACGAGGCGTGGCTGACCCAGCAGCGCGTGCATTGGCTGCCCGAGGAAGTGCCGCTGGCCGATGACGTGAAGGACTGGCACAAAAACCTGACCGAGGCCGAGCACAACCTGCTCACCCAGATCTTCCGCTTCTTCACCCAGGCGGATGTCGAGGTAAACAACTGCTACATGAAGCAGTATTCCCGCGTGTTCAAACCGACTGAAGTGCTGATGATGCTGTCGGCCTTCTCGAACATCGAGACCGTCCATATCGCGGCCTACTCGCATCTGCTGGACACGGTGGGCATGCCGGAGGTCGAGTACACTGCCTTCCTCAAATATAAGGAGATGAAGGACAAATACGACTACATGCACGGGTTCTCGATGGATAATAAGCACGAGATCGCCAAGACGCTCGCCGCCTTCGGTGCCTTCACCGAGGGGCTGCAGCTCTTCGCCTCCTTTGCCATCCTGCTGAACTTCCCGCGCTTCAACAAGATGAAGGGCATGGGCCAGATCATCACCTGGTCGGTGCGCGACGAGTCCCTGCACTGCGAGTCGATCATCAAGCTGTTCCGCACCTTCGTGGGCGAGAATCCGGAGATCTGGACCGAGGAGCTGCGCCGCGACATTTACCTCACCTGCGCCACCATCGTCGATCACGAGGACGCGTTCATCAACCTCGCCTTCGAGCTTGGCCCTGTGGAAGGCCTCACCGCCGATGAGGTGAAGCGCTATATCCGCTACATCGCCGACCGGCGCCTCGCCCAGCTTGGGTTGAACGCGCTCTTCCATGTCGAGAAGAATCCGCTTCCCTGGCTGGACGAGATGCTGAATGCGGTCGAGCACGCGAACTTCTTTGAGAACCGCTCAACCGAGTACAGCAAGGCCTCCACAACCGGCAGCTGGGAAGAGGCCTTCGCCGATTTCGATAACGGCGAGCCTCTGTCCTCCATCTCCGCCTGATGCTCCGTCAGTAAAGCTCTACCTGTGGTAGAGCTTTGCTGTGTCAGCGGGTTGGCCCTAATATCAGGCCTAGCTACGAAAATTTTGCATCATTTGTTGACAAACGACCTGTTCATTACCTTCAAATCCATGCAATACAACCGGAAAGCGATTATCGCCGCTCCGGGTTTAGACTAGACTGTATGATGAAATGCCAGGCGTGACAGACTCAGAAGACGATTCAGACCTCTCGGCCCGTGGACAAAGTGCTGCGCCACGTTATAGCCGCCGCCTTTCGGACAAGATCCTGATTGCCTTCCACCATGCCTGCGACCAGGGCGATTACGAAATCGCCGAGCAATTGCTGCGCATTCTGGAGACCATGCTGACCCGCCGGACCGTGCCGCCCGACGCCAACCGCCGCAAGAGCATCGAGAGCCTGGTGGCGGCGCATGAGCGCCTGTGGCACCTGCGCCACCCGGAAAGACAATACGGCTGATCGGCTCAGCTCGTCACGTATTTCTGGAAACTCTCGTCACCATCGACGTGAAATTCCATGCCGGCCCACTGGTTATACTGGTCATACCACAAGCTTAAGTGCAGCTTGCCGGTGATGTCGAAGCGCTGCGCCAGCAGCTTCCCGTCCTCGGCCGTTGGCAGGTAGTTCCAACCCGGCGAGTTGACGATGGCAGGGTAATGCCGCCCGGTCTCCACATTCAGGATCATCGCGTTCAGCATCGCCTTATTCCAATAGGTCATCGGCAGCATTGGCGGCTGATCGGTATAGTTATAGTTGCCGGCCTTGGTGCTCTGTATGGCGTAGCCGCCCGGAATCGGCTGTGCATGCACCTCCAGCGGCGTGCCGTTATGGTTCACATGGCTGTCAAGGGTCTGGAACGCACCGCCGGACCAGCATTCCACCGCCTGGGCCGTGTAGCTGAACACCGAGATCCCAGCCAGTGTAACGGCCAGCGCAACATTGATCTCCACCCGCAAATCATCGCCGCTGCGGGTGAACGAGACATGATGCTCGCCGATTGGAGAACCGTTGCGCAGGACCTTGAACGCGATCTCGCCACTTGGCGGCACAGGCAGATCATCCGCGCAAGCCGGGCTCGCCAGCGCCATTGCTCCCGCCCCGGCCAAAAATCGCCGTCTGTCCATCACCAAGCTCTCCCTTCGCCTGTTCCGTTACATTCGTGGCCGCAGATAGGGGCGACACGCGCCGCGCGCCATGGCACTATAATGGCATGCACCAGCTGATTCTACTCCGTCACGCCAAAGCCGAACCGCAGGGCAGCGCCGCAGACCATGAACGCAAGCTCACCGATGCCGGGCGCGAGGCCGCCGGCAAGATCGGCCGGGCCATGCGCAAGGCGGGGCTCGCGCCGGACGTTGTGCTGGTCTCCACCGCCACCCGCACGCAGCAGACGCTGGAGGCGCTGGAGGAAGCGAATGTTTGGGATGAATGGCCGAACATTGATTCCCTCCCCCAGCTTTACATGGCTACCTCCGGCCAATTGCGGGACGTGCTTCAGGGCCTGTCCGAGAGCGTGCGCAGCGCGCTCCTCATCGGCCACAACCCAGGCCTGCACGAACTGGCCCTCAGCTTGGCCGGCCCGGTCCGCTCCCGCCCGGAACTGAAGCGCATCGAGGACGGCTTCCCCACATCGGCAATGGCTGAATTCCTTGTTGCGACACCGTGGCGGCGCCTCGCCCCCGGAGGCACGGCATTGCAGCGCTTCATCGTTCCCAAGGACCTCGCCTAGGCCATTCCGCATGGCTGCGCCGCCCTCTGCGCCTTCCCCGCAGCTTTACAGGGGGCGGAGGATTTAATAACGCTCTTTGTGTCTCCCGGGCCAGGAAAGCAGTAATCCTGGCATATGATTACCCAAACAGAAGGTGAATCCGCATGGCTCAAACCGCATCCAGCAAGCAGGTCGGCACGGCAACGCTGACCCTCGGCGACAAGACCGCCTCCCTGCCGGTTCTCGGTGGCTCGCTCGGCACCGATTGCGTTGACGTTCGTAAGCTCCAGAGCGAGCTCGGTGTCTTCACGTTCGACCCGAGCTATGGCGCTACTGCTTCCTGTGAAAGCGCGATCACCTATATCGACGGCGATGAAGGCATTCTGCTGCACCGCGGCTACCCGATCGACCAACTGGCCGAGAAGTCGAGTTTCCTGGAAGTCGCCTACCTGCTCCTGAACGGCGAGCTGCCGAAGCAGGACGAACTGACGAAGTTCTCCAACGGCGTGATGCGCCACACCATGCTGCATGAGCAGATCCGCCGCTTCTGGGACGGCTTCCGCCGCGACGCCCACCCGATGGCGATGCTCTGCTCCGTCGTCGGCGCCATGTCCGCCTTCTATCCGGACAGCATCGACATCCACGATCCGAAGCAGCGCGAGATTTCCGCGTTCCGCATGATCGCCAAGATCCCGACGATCACCGCCTGGGCGCACAAGTACAACATCGGCCAGCCCTTCGTGTACCCGCGTAACGACCTCTCCTACGCGGAGAACTTCCTGTATATGTTCCACGCCGTGCCGGCTGAGGATTACAAGCCGAACCCGATCCTCACCCGCGCGATGGACCGCATCTTCATCCTGCATGC
>Ga0335083_10011800_pt1 | contig 10485 bp, 9 predicted proteins | sample Lox_Sample_42_FD_206716 | JGI IMG/M metagenome (GOLD analysis project Ga0335083, IMG submission 206716) | Soil microbial communities from Loxahatchee National Wildlife Refuge, Florida, United States - Lox_Sample_4.2 | ecosystem: Environmental > Terrestrial > Soil > Wetlands | place: USA: Florida... | reverse complement strand
ACGATGGTCGAAGTGTACGGCGTGCTGTAATCCGGATAGGCCTGTTCCCAGTCGGCGGCGATCTTGCCGGTGCGCGCGGCGATGCTGTCGATGTCGTAGGCAAGTCCGAGCGTCACCACGTCGGCGTCGAGGCCGTCGATGACGGAACGCGCCTGGCTGCCGGAGCCGCCGTGCGATTGGGTGACGACGACGTCCTCGCCGGTCTTCGCCTTCCAGTAGGTGGCGAAGGCCCGGTTGTAATCCTGGTACAGCTCGCGCGTGGGATCGTACGAAACGTTCAGCAATTGCCGCGCCGTGCCGGCCGCCGCGGGCGCGGCATCGGTCTTGCCGGCCGGAGTGTCGGTATGGCCACCGCAACCGCCGAGCGACAGCGTGGCGGCCAAGGCGGTGGCAAACAGGGAAAGCGATGAACGCATGGTGCGGACTCCGTGGAGGAAATGGCCGGCATTGTTGCGGGCGCCCGCGCACGGACGAACCAAAAAAAACTGCTTTGCTTAGCGGAAAACCTGCAATGAAGGCCGGGCAGACGGAGAAAATTTGATGCATGTCGAATGCGGGCGGATCGGAACCGCTATAATGGTGCAAATGAAATCCATCTTTACAGAATTGATGCACATTGTGTCGCGCCTGGCCTTGCCGCTGCTGGCGTCGGTGCTGTGTGCGCGTGGTGCGGCGGCGCAACCGGGCAGTGACGAATATGCGTTGATGGGTTACGACGGCCCCGCCACCCACAATCGCGTGGCGGCGTTGGCCGACAAGCTGGCCAGCGGCGCGGTCAAACTCGAATACAAGGGCAACCGCGGTTATCTCGATTCGCTGCTGGCGGCGCTCGACATCGATCCGCATTCGCAACTGCTGGTGTTCTCGAAGACCAGCCTGCAGTACCCGCTGATCGACGGCGATCATCCGCGTGCGGTGTATTTCAACGACGACACCTACATCGGCTGGGTGCAGAACAGCAACCTGGTCGAAGTGATGACGATGGACGACGCGCTCGGCGTGGTGTTCTACCTGTTCCACAACGTCGATCGGCAGGAGCAGCCGTTCGATCGTCAGAGCCAGCGCTGCCTGGTGTGCCACGACTCGTCCGGCGCCGCGGTCGGCGGCACGCCGCAACTGATGGCGGCGTCATCGGTGTACAACTTCGCCGACAACCTGGTGCAGGACATGAACGGCAACGACAACGTCACCGACAAGACGCCGCTGGAAAAACGCTGGGGCGGTTGGTACGTGTCGGGGCTCAGCGGCAAGCAGAAGCACCTGGGCAACGTCAGGCTGCAGAGCAGCGAGCAATTGCCGCAGCTCGACAAACTGCTGCGTCTCAACCTGCCGACGCTGACCGGGCACGACCTGTTCGATACTGCGCCGTACCTGCGCGACACCAGCGACATCGTCGCGCTGCTGGTGCTTGAACATCAGCTGACGGTGGAGAACCAGCTGACCTACGTACGCTTCAAGGCGCCGGCGGTACTGGCGCGCAACGGCCTGGCGGATGCTGCCAAGGCTGCCACGTGGGCCGGGTTGCCGGACCGCGGCCAGAAAGTCCTCACCCGCATGCTCGACGAGCTGGTGCGGTTGATGCTGCTTACCAACGCCGCGTCGTTCGCCGATCGCATCGACGGCAGTGCCGAATTCCAGCATGCGTTCGTCGCACGCGGGCCGGTGGATGGCAGCGGCCGGTCATTGCGGCAGTTCGATTTGCAGCACCGCCTGTTCCGCTATCCGCTCAGCTACCTGATCTACTCGTCGTACTTCGACCACCTGCCGGGTTATGCAAAGGATTATGTCTATCTGCAACTTGCCGCGGTGCTCGAAGGCCGCCGGCAGGAACCGAGCTTCAACCAACTGACTGACACCCAGCGCCGCGACCTCGTCGCCATTCTGCGCGCGACCAAGCCGGAGTTCGTGCCGTACCTGACGCGGTGATCGCGCCGCGCGCGCCGATTCAACCGCCGCCGGCGCCGTGATGTTTCGCCCGCAGACACAGGGCGCAACTGGCGAGACACAGTTTCTGCAACAGCCGCTTGCTGGAAGCGTCCAGACAGCGCAGGTCGCAGGCATGCAGTTCGCCGTGCGCAAGCAATTTCATCAGGAGCTTGCCGTCGATCTCGATACGCGCCGTGGTGGTGTCGGTTGCAATCATGGTCGCCTCGTCAATGCAGCACCTTGTCTGCGTCGCCGTAATGCATCAACTGCTGCCGGCCTTGTTGGTACGCCAGCAAACTGCCGCCGGCTATCTCGCCTTCATGTTGTTCGACCAGATCGCACCACAGCGCGTGCAAATGCGATTGCGCGTGCTGGATTTCGTGTTCGATGCGCGGCGTGGCGGGCAACCGGTGGCTGCTGTCGGCGAGAAAACGCTGCGCCGCCACGTAGCATTCCGCCGCAAGCGCGAAGTGCTGCAGACCTTTGTGGCAGTCGGCCAAGCCGAAATAACTGGTCAATACACGCACGAAGGCGTGATGCACGCAGACGTTGGCATAGTCGGCGAAATGATCGTGGGCGTAATCCAGCGCTTGTTGATGCAACTGGAGCGCGTTGTCGTAGAACGCCAACTGGAATTCGGTATGGGCGCGCAGGTTGCATTGATGCCAGGTGTCCATGAGTAGCTCCTCGCGGTTGATTGGAAACGATCGCTCAGTGAGAGGCAGCCTTGTCGGCGACGGCGGTGCGGCGCACCAGTTCGCGCGCATCGCGGATACGGTCGGCTTCCGGCGCGGTCGCTTCCGCCAGGTCGTAAACGCGTTCGAGCGGGCCGCTGGCTTCCTGCGCGCCGCCTTCGACGCGGAGCGGTTGATCGCCAGCGAGCACGGCGTTCCATTCGGCACGTACGGCGGACCAATAGGCGGAAGTCTGGTTCCAGTAGGTCACGGCCGGCGCGAAGTCATGGCCTTCGATGCGGCGGTAATCGTTGATGCCGACTTCGCGCGCGAGATACGGATAGCCGTCGGTGGCGGCGCGGTTCCACTTGGTATTGTCCTGCTCGTGCACCCAGCCGGTCGGTGTGATGACATGGCGGTTGACGGCGAGCAGCACGTCGTAGTCCTTGCGCGTGGTGTATTCGCGGCGCGGCAGCGGGCGCCAGGTCGGTGCCGACTGCCACGCGGAATAGTGGCCATCGTGCTGCCAGCGGCCGATGCTTTCGTAACGCGGACCGTCGGTGACTTCGTACACCGCCTGCGCCCAGGTGCCGGCCGCTTCCTGCGCGGTGAGATGCCGTGCCTGCCAGATTTCGCCGCCGGCGTATTCGCGCAGGTCGCGCTTTTCGTAGTCCCAATCCTGGCGCCAGTGCTTGACCACTTGGCCTTTGTCGCCCACCAGCAGGTGCTGCAGCGCGATGTGGCGGCCGCTGTCTTCCACCACGATGACTTTTTCGAAGCCGGCCGAATTCTTGGCCGGCTTGAGTTCGTAGCCGGGCTTCAGCGCGACCGTTTCCTCGAAGTGGAACTTCACTTCGAATTCGCCGGTCATCGCCAGGATGGCCTGGCGATCGCGCTCGAATTGCGTTGCGGCCGGGGTTTCGGCGCGCGACGCGGTGGCGATGCCGGTCAAGGCGCCGCACAACAGCAGGGTTTGGGCAAGGGTCGATGCGTTCATGGTTACCACTCCATCTTCAGGCTGGCGGAAAAATTGCGGCCGGGCCGCGTGTAGCGCTCGATCGCGATGTCGTTGGCCGGGCGGCCGCGCACGTCGGCCCAGTCCCAGTATTTACTGTCGGTGAGATTGAACAGGCCGGCGTTGAGCCTGACGTGATCGCCGAGTTTGATCTCGCCGTACCAGTCGAGGGTCAGGTAACTGCCGGGCAGGAACTGCGCGCTGGCCGGATCGACGTCGTGTTTGCCGTCGGCCCACGTCAGCGCGATGCCGCTCTTCCAACTCGCGTTCTTGGGTTGATAGTCGAGACCGGTGGTCACGCGCAGCGGATCGATGCTGTCGAGCGGCTGGCCGGTGGCGCGATTGGAGCCCTTGGCGGAACCCGCCGCCGCGTGCCAGACGAAATCGTCGAGCGCCGCGCCGGCCAAGCCGAGCGGCACCGACACCTTGGCTTCGGCGCCGTAGATGCGCACCGCGTCGAGATTCTGCGACTGGAACACCAACAGGCCGGTTTTTGGATCGACGCCGACGGTGGCGAACGATTCGATGAAGTCGTGATAGGTGTTGTAGAACACGCTGAATTCCGCGCGCACGCCGCCATCGGCGAACTTCACGCCCGTCTCCCAGTTGTGGCTGGTTTCCGGCTTCAGTTGCGGGTTGGGAATCGTGGTGTAGCCGAACGCGAGATTGGTGAAGCCGACGTTGACGTCGCCGTACGGCGGCATGCGGAAGCCGTAGTTGTAGCTGGCGAACAGCGCCACCGCATCGCTGGCGCGCCACGTCACGCCCAGCTTGGGCGATGCGTGCGTGTCGTTCAGCGCGGTCGGCGCGATGCCGGGGTTGTCGTCGGTGAAGATCTTGTCGGGCTGCGGCGTCAGTTCATAGCGATCCACGCGCACGGCGGGCGTCACGATCCAGCGACCGACGCGTGTTTCGTTCTGCACGTAGGCGCTGAACGAGCGTGTGTCCGACACCGGAAAATCGCGCACCGGGAAATTGTCGGGGCCCACGGTGCTGGTGACGGTGCCGGCGGTCAGGTTGCGCTCGTCGCCGGTGCGCAGTTGTTCGGTGTGAGTGTCGCGCCAGTCGGCGCCGACGGTCGTCAGTTGCACGGCATCGCCCCATTGCCAATGCTTGTGCAGCGTGAGTTCGGCGCCGGTCAGGTTCTGGTTGAAGTCGAATTCGCGGTCGCGCACGCGCAGCGACGTGGTGGCGCCGCGCACCGTGCGGTTTTCCGTCGTGTACTGCGTGGTGTCGGAACGCTGGCCGTACACGCGCCAGACGCCGGAATCGACCCACGGCGATGCCGGTTTGAACTCGTGTTCCAGCGACAGGCGCCGGCGTTGATTTTCGTCGTTGCCGGTTTGCGCGGTGACGTCGAGCGTCGGCGTCGTCGATACCGAGGACAGCAGGTTGGTGTATTGATCGTTGCGCGTGCTCTCGAACGTCAGGCGCAAGCGCTGGTTTTCGTTGACGTCGAACACGCTTTTCAGCAACAGGCTGTTGCCGTGACCGCTCTGCGGATTGGGCGTGGTCCTGGCCGCGCCGATCGTGTCGTTGCTGCCGTGGTTGAGATAGTCGCCGGATTCCTGGTGCGAATAGATGGCCAGCGCCGACAAGCGGCCGGAGCGGCTGGCGGCGGACAGCGTCGCGCTGTTGCCGCTGTCGGCTTCGCTGTAGTTGGCGCGCGTGCCGAAATAACCGGTGCGGTTGGCGCCGAGCAAATCGCCCGGGTCCTTGGTGGTCAACGCCACGACGCCGCCGATGGCGTCCGAGCCGTACAACGACGAGGCGGAGCCGCGCACGACTTCGACCCGTTTCAGCAAATCGAGATCGATGCTGTTGCGGGTGGCGTCGGAGAAACTGCCGATCGCGAAGGTGTCGGGCACGCGGATGTCATCGACTTCGATCAGCACGCGGTTGCCTTCGATACCGCGCACGTTGAAGTCGGCCAGGCCGAAACGTCCCACGTTGTTGCGTACCGAGAGGTTGGGCTCGTAGCGCGTCAACGCCTTGATGTCGCCGGCGAGACTTTGCTCGAGGTCGCTGATGACGGTGACCGTTGCCGGCACGTCCATCGCCGGTGTCGGATAGCGGGTTGCCGTGACGGTGATTTCCTCGGGCGCGTCGCCCGGAGCAATGTCGGCGGCTTGAGTCATGGCACTCGTCGCCATTGCGACGGCCAGGCCGAGAATTCGTTTGTGGTAATGCATGTAGCCAACCTCGTGATGATGGAAGACGCCGCAACGGCGGCGAGGAGTTGGCTTCCTGGGTGTGTGGCTGTCCCTGAGGGGAGTAGGGAGTTCACGCCTGGGTGGCTGGAGTTTGTGGATGCCCGGCGCGGAGCCGGGAGTTTCAACTGCGGTGATGAATGCAGCGATGAATGATCGAGTGCCTCCTTTACTGTCTATCTATTTGGTCAGAATCAGTTTGCCGTTGCGGGTGACTTGCAGCAGGTAACGCTCGGCTTCGTGTTCGATCCACACCCGGCGCGCGCCTTGCAGCAAGGCGCTGGCCTGGATGACCTGCGGCGGCATGCAGGCTGACTGCTGCTTGGCGCTATCGACAGCATCGCAAAACGGTTTGAGTGTGCTCATGGATGCAAATGATAACTATTCTCATTTAAAATGCAAGCGATCCTTTCGGCATCGCAAGCGGCAGGTGCCGCTTGGCCAAATAAAAGAGGAAGCAGGAAAACGCGAGCGAAAAAAAACCGGACCTCTTGCGAGGCCCGGTTCATGTCACAAGCAACAGGATGGTTAGAAACTGAAGTTGAACGTCACGCCGGCGGTGCGCGGGTCGCCCAACTGTCCCACGATCAATCCCGTGCTACCCGGTTGTGCGGTCAGGAACTCGTAGTACTTGGTGTTGAACAGATTGCGGCCCCAGACGAACACCTGCCAATCGCCCTTGCCGCTGCTGCGGAAGCCGGCGCGGGCGTTGGTGATCGTGTAGCCGTTGACCACCATGTACTGCGAATAGGTGGGGCTGGAGGAGAAGTCCGAGCGGTTGTTGACGTCGCCGCCGACAAAAAACTCGCCGTTCTGGCCGAACACATGACCCGGCGCCGAATATTCGCCGCTGGCCGTGAGCACGGTGTCGGGAATGCCGGGCAATTTGGTGCCGGAAGCATCGCACACACCGGCGCCGAGCGGGCCGGCTGGTGCGCCGGTTTGTTCGAGCGGACACGGTGCGTCCTTGAAGTCGTCGTACTTGCCGTCGGCAAAGGCGCCGCTCAGCGTGAACAACAGGTTCGAGGTCGGACGCCACGACACGTCGATCTCGCCGCCTTTCACCGAGGCAGCCTCGGCGTTGGCGAGATAGCCGCGCAACACGCCCACTGCACCGTTGATCACGTTGGCCTGGAAGTCGTGGATCCTGGTGTCGAAAATATCGGCGTTGATGCTAAGGGAGCCGTTGAGCAGCGTGCTCTTCACGCCCACTTCGTAGTTATGCACTTTTTCCGGCAGCACGGTGGCGGTGGAAAGCGCGGGGTTGCCGGCGGCGTCGGCGGGGATGCCGTTCAGGTTCATGCCCACGCTCTTGTATGCCTTCGAGTAGGTGGCATAGCCGTTGATGTGGTCGGCGAACTTGTACTGCAGCGTGAATTCGCCGGACAAGTTGTTGTTGCTGGAGATGGCGTGGTAAGCCTGCGACTGCAACACCGAGTTTTTCAGTGCGATCAGCGCGGCGTTGGTGGTCTGCAAGCCGCCGACCACGACGTTGTTGTAGTCGGCGTTCTTGTAGTCGTAGTTGTAGCGCAGGCCTGGCACCACGCTGAAGTTGTCGGTGACGTGCCAAGTGGCCTGGCTGAACAACGCGTAGCTCTTGTTGTCGTACTTGATGTAGGAATCCTGGTGTAGGCCATTGAGCAGGCCCGGCGTGTTGGCGTTGGCCGACGGAGCCAACAGGAAGCGCGCGGCCGCGCTGCCCTGTTCCTGCACGCTGTCGGTGTTGATGTCCTGCTTGTAGAGGAACACGCCCGCCACGTAGTCGAACTTGTCGGTGATGTTGCCGGCGAAGCGGATTTCCTGCGTCCACTGTGTTTGCTTCTGGAAGTTGGACGAAATCGTCGTGATCGGCAGACCGATGAAGTCACGGTCGTTGAGCGGGTACCAGTTCCAGTAGCGCCACGCGGTGACCGAGGTCAGTTTGCCACCGCCGAGGTTCCACTCGGCCAGCAGGCTCAGGCCGCCGAGATCCTGGTGCGACTGGATCGGAGTATCGACGTCGGTGATGCGGGTGTAAGGAGTCGTGGTCGGCAACGTGTAGCCGAGATCGGACGCCATCGCCGCGAACTGGCGGTTGAGCGGGCGCTGCGTCGGCGCAATGCTCGCGTAAACCTGCACGCAGCAGGTCGGGCGCTGCTGGTTGTAGTCGGCGTTCAACGTAAGTTTGAAATCGCTGTTGACGTTGAACAGCACCTGTCCGCGTACGCCGAGGTTGTCGATGTTGTTGATGAACTGGCTGGTCTTGGTGTCGTAGACCGTGCCGTTGCGCTTGGTGCCGGAAAACGAGATGCGCGCGGCGATGTCGTCGGTGATCGGTCCGGTCAGAAAACCACGGGTTTGTTGAAAGCCATAGTCGCCGTAGCTGACTTCGAGCTTGCCGCCCGGCGTGAACTCGGGCGCACGCGTCGTCACGTTGACGGCGCCGGCGGTGGTGTTCTTGCCGTACAGGGTGCCTTGCGGACCGCGCAGCACTTCCACTTGCTGCACGTCGATGAAGTCGAACGAGGTCGATGCGGGGCGCGCGTTGTACACCTGGTCGATGTAAACGCCGACGCCGGGTTCGATGCCGTCGTTGGTCAGACCGAACGGCGCGCCGAGGCCGCGGATGTTGATGCCGGTGTTGCGCGGGTTGGACGCGAAATACTGGATGCTGGGTTGCAGTTCGGCCAGGCGGGCGCCGTTGAACGCGCCCTTGGTATCGAGCGTGTCGCCGCCGATGACGGCCATCGAGATCGGCACGTCCTCCACCAGCTCGACCTTGCGGCGGGCGGTGACGTTGATTTCCTCGAGCGTGCTTTGCGCCAGCGAAGTGGCGGCGTAGCCCGCGGCGAGCGCAAAGATGGTGGCGCTCAGCGCATGCCGGCGAAGTGGATGGTTCGGGCGTTTCATGGGTTTCTCCTGGGTTTGCGAAACGGGCGCAAATTTACTGGCGTGCCTTATTCGCCAGAACCAAGAAAAACTGCGTTGCTTATTCGCGTTTAATGCAAAGCGAAATCAGGCGAAAGAAAAACCGGATCGGAAAAAGGCAAGAAACGGCCGACGTGCCGTGGTACGGCACGCCGGTCGTTGCCGGTGATCCCGGAGGGGGGAGGGATCAGCGTTGGCTCAGTTCCCTGATGCCCGCGGTGCGGAACTTGCGGACAAAGGACGGGAGAGGTACGCCATTGCATTCCACCTTGGCTTCGATGTCCGGTTCATGCCTGAACTCGAGACTCTTCACCGAGAGGAACTCCTGGTCCGAACTGGCGGCTGCCGCGCATAAGGCGGTAAGCGGACTGTCGTCGGCCTTCTTGATGACGTAGTCGGCGTCGGACTTCGACTCCGCGCTGCCGTCTTGTGCGTGACTGCCGTATTTCGATCTGAAGCGCGACACGGTCATGCCGTTGCAGGACACGTCGTTCAGCGCGGTTTTGCCGATGCCGAACTGCGCGGCCACTGCCTCCAGCGGCGCCGATGTATTGGCGGCCGCGATACACAGTGCGGTTTCGTCGGAGGCATCGCCGCTCACCAGCTTGTAATCGGCGAGAGCGAGATTGGTAGTGCAGAACATAAGAGTGGCGATAACGAGTTTTTTCATGGATGCACCTGTAAGCAGATTGAAATTGACGATGACTGCATTTCAATCCCAAAGGTGGATTGGACCGGATTCCTTGTGGGACTCCGCAATCAATCCAGATTGAGACTTCCTTCCTCAAGCGCGCGACATCCCCTGTGTCGGTCATCCTGACGGGTTGTACTGCATGAACTTCTTCCTGAGGTCCATGACCAACATTCAGCAATGCCCGTGCCATTTTTCCGTCCGGGAAAAACGGCAAAAAGCGCCGGTTTTTCGTGATCTTTCTCGCATTTCAGGTTTTTGACCCGCCGGTTGCGTGTCTGTCTTGGGGCAAGGCCGCACTGCGATGCAGCAGCGCGGGCGCCGTGTAAAGAAACGGAAAAGACCTTCGCTGCTGCTATCGCAGCAACCGGCGCGCCGACGTTGCTGCCATTGCAACAGCTGCCTGCCTGCGCGCTCGCGCGGCGATGGATGCACGCCTGCAGAGTGTCGCTGGTTGCGATCCCGATTAAACAAACCAAATCAGCAAGTTGATGGCGATTGCGTGCGATTTCGCGCGCGGCGCGCCGACGTTGGCACGATAGCTGCCATACAGCCCGCGTGAGTGCCTGACTTGCAGGCCACGGTTACATCCACTTCACGCTACAGGAGATTGATTCATGAAAACCCGATCCAGGCTCGTTCACTTCGTCGCGGCGGCAGGTTTGCTGACGGCGGCGCTGCAAGCGCAGGCGCATCACGCCTTCTCGGCCGAGTTCGATTCCGAGCAGCCGGTCACGGTGAAAGGCGTCGTCACCAAGCTCGAGCTGACCAACCCGCACAGTTGGCTCTACGTCGACGTGAAAGGCGCCGATGGCAACGTCACCAACTGGGGCTTCGAATTCGGCGCGCCGTTCAGCCTCAAGGAAAAAGGCATCACCAAGAAGACGCTGGTACCCGGCACCGAAGTGACGATCAACGGCTATCGCTCGAAGAATCCGCGCCCGTTCGGTTACGCGGTGACGACCACGCTGCCCGACGGCACGGTGTACAAGACCGGCGGCGCGCAGGATGCGCCTTCTGTGGCCGACGCGAAGAAGTAAGGCGCGATTCGCGTCATCGACC
>Ga0335083_10011799_pt1 | contig 10487 bp, 6 predicted proteins | sample Lox_Sample_42_FD_206716 | JGI IMG/M metagenome (GOLD analysis project Ga0335083, IMG submission 206716) | Soil microbial communities from Loxahatchee National Wildlife Refuge, Florida, United States - Lox_Sample_4.2 | ecosystem: Environmental > Terrestrial > Soil > Wetlands | place: USA: Florida... | reverse complement strand
CGTTTGGGTCCCGTGACGCCTGACGCTGCATTCGACACGGCCATCAGCTTTGTCACCAACACGAACTGGCAGGACTACACGCCCGAGTCGACCGTCAGCTATCTGACCCAGATGGCCGGGCTCACGGTGCAGAATTTTTTCTCGGCCGCTTCCGGTATTGCCGTCGTCGTGGCGCTGATCCGTGGCTTTGCGCGTCATACCGCCAAAACCATCGGCAACTTCTGGGTGGACCTCACGCGCATTACGCTGTACATCCTCCTGCCGCTTTCGACTGTCGTAGCGCTGGTATTCATCAGTCAGGGCGCGATCCAGAACTTCGACGCGTATCAGGACGTTGCCACGGTGCAAGTGACGACCTATCAGACGCCGAAGACCGATGCCCAGGGCAATCCGGTGAAGGATGCGAAGGGCAATCCGGTGATGGTCGACAACAAGGCCGACAAGCAGACCATCGCGATGGGGCCGACCGCCTCGCAGGAAGCGATCAAGATGCTCGGCACCAATGGCGGCGGCTTCTTCAATGCCAATTCCGCACATCCGTATGAGAACCCAACGCCGTTCGCCAACTTCGTGCAGATGATCTGCATACTCGTCATTCCCGCGGCGTTGTGCCTCGTGTTCGGACGAATGGTCGGCGACCAGCGCCAAGGTTATGCCATTCTCGCCGCGATGACGATCGCGCTGGCGGCCGCCTGCTGGGTTGAGATTTCCGCCGAGCAAGGCGGCAATCCGCTGCTTGCGTCGCTGCATGTGGATCAGTCTGCATCCGCGTTGCAGCCGGGCGGCAACATGGAAGGCAAGGAAACGCGCTTTGGCATCGCGCAGTCGGGGATCTTTACGGTCGCGACAACAGCGGCTTCATGCGGTGCGGTCAACACCATGCACGATTCGCTGACGCCGATCGGCGGCATGGTTCCGCTTCTGCTGATCGAACTCGGCGAAGTGATCTTCGGCGGTGTCGGTTCCGGCCTGTACGGCATGCTGGTGTTCGCGCTGCTCGCGGTGTTCGTCGCCGGTTTGATGATTGGCCGTACACCCGAGTATGTCGGCAAGAAAATCGAGTCATACGAGATGAAGATGGTGTCGATCGCGGTGCTGCTCACGCCGTTGCTCGTGCTGGTCGGCGCCTCGGTCGGCGTGCTGTCGTCAGCGGGCACGGCAGGCATCGCGAACCCCGGTCCACATGGATTCTCAGAGATTCTGTATGCCTACAGCTCGGCTGCGAATAACAACGGTAGCGCATTCGCTGGCCTGTCGGTCAATACGCCGTTCTACAACGTGTCGCTCGCGATCGTGATGTGGTTTGGGCGGTTCGGCACGATCGTGCCCGTGCTGGCCATTGCCGGTTCGCTGGCGGGCAAGAAGCGCCTCGCTGTTACTGCGGGCACTTTGCCGACGCACGGTCCGCTGTTCGTCGTGCTGCTGCTCGGCACGGTGGTGCTGGTCGGTGCGCTGACCTACGTGCCGGCGCTTGCGCTCGGCCCGGTCGTCGAGCACCTGATGATGATCTCGGGTCACTGATTGCGAGGCACCCGTAACCAGCCGCCGGCCCATCAGCCGGGCAATATTGGCCAGGCGCGCACGGCGGCCCGCTCGATGTTCGATCCGACGATTGTCAGGCCGGCCCTTGTCGATTCGTTCAGGAAGCTGGCGCCGCGCACCCAGTTGCGCAACCCGGTGATGTTCTGCGTGTACGTCGGCAGCATCCTGACGACGATCCTCTGGTTTGCCGCGTTGGGCGGCCAGGCCGAGGCGCCCGCGGGGTTCATCCTGGCGATCGCGCTGTGGCTGTGGTTCACGGTGCTGTTCGCCAACTTCGCGGAAGCGCTGGCCGAAGGCCGTTCGAAGGCCCAGGCCGCGGCGCTGCGCAGCGCCAAGCGGGACGTGATGGCCAAGAAGCTGCAGGAGCCTCATCCCAAAGCGCCGATCCGTGTCATGACGGCGAGCGATCTGCGCCGCGGCGACGTCGTGCTGGTTGAGACGGGCGACGTGATTCCGGCCGACGGCGAAGTGATCGAAGGCGTCGCGTCGGTGGACGAGTCGGCGATTACGGGCGAATCCGCTCCGGTGATCCGCGAATCGGGCGGCGACTTCTCGTCGGTGACGGGCGGCACGCGCGTGCTGTCGGACTGGATCGTCGTGCGCGTGAGCGTCAATCCGGGCGAGGCGTTCCTCGACCGCATGATCGCAATGGTGGAAGGTGCGAAGCGTCAGAAGACGCCGAATGAAATCGCGCTGACGATCCTGCTGGTCGCGCTGACCCTCGTGCTGCTGTTCGCAACCGCGACGCTGCTGCCGTTTTCGATGTTCGCGGTCGAGACGGTGAAGAGCGGCCATGTGGTGACGATCACCGCGCTCGTCGCGCTGCTCGTGTGCCTGATTCCGACCACCATCGGCGGCCTGCTGTCGGCGATCGGCGTGGCAGGCATGAGCCGCATGATGCAGGCAAACGTGATTGCGACGTCGGGCCGTGCGGTCGAAGCGGCCGGCGACGTGGATGTCCTGCTGCTCGACAAGACCGGCACGATCACCCTCGGCAACCGTCAGGCATCGATGTTCATACCGGCGCCGGGGATCACCGAGGAAATGCTGGCCGACGCGTCGCAGCTGTCGTCGCTGGCCGACGAAACGCCGGAGGGCCGCAGCATTGCCGTGCTGGCGAAACAGCGTTTCAACATCCGCCAGCGCGACATGAACGCGTTGCACGCGGTCTTCCTCGGCTTCAGTGCGCAGTCGCGGATGAGCGGGGTGGACCTGTCCCCCCAGGGGACTTCCTCCGGGGCGCCGGGTCGTGAAATACGCAAAGGCGCGGCCGATGCCGTCAAACGCTATGTCGAAGCGCACGGTGGGAATTTTCCGACCGAAGTCGACAACGCCGTGACCGACGTGTCCCGTCGGGGCAGCACGCCGCTCGTCGTAGCGGAAAAGCAGGGTGAGGTGACCCGCGTGCTTGGCGTGATCGAACTGAAAGACATCGTCAAGGGTGGCATCAAGGAGCGTTTCGCCGAACTGCGCAAGATGGGCATCAAGACGATCATGATTACGGGCGACAACCGGCTGACGGCCGCCGCGATCGCGGCCGAAGCGGGGGTCGACGATTTCCTCGCCGAAGCGACGCCGGAGGCGAAGCTCACGATGATCCGCACGCACCAGGGCGAGGGTCGTCTCGTGGCGATGACCGGCGACGGGACCAACGACGCGCCGGCGCTGGCGCAAGCCGACGTCGCGGTGGCGATGAACACCGGCACGCAGGCGGCGAAGGAAGCCGGCAACATGGTCGACCTCGATTCGAATCCGACCAAGCTGATCGAGATCGTCGAGATCGGCAAGCAGATGCTGATGACGCGTGGCTCGCTCACGACCTTCTCGATCGCCAACGACGTCGCCAAGTACTTCGCGATCATCCCGGCGGCGTTTGCGACGACCTATCCGCAGTTGCGGGTGCTCGACGTCATGCACCTGAACTCGCCGTCGTCGGCGATCCTGTCGGCGGTGATCTTCAACGCGCTGATCATCGTGGCGCTGATTCCGCTGGCCTTGAAGGGCGTGAAGTACCGGCCGCTCGGCGCGGCGTCGCTGCTGCGCCGCAACCTGCTGGTCTACGGGCTGGGCGGAATCCTGCTGCCGTTCCCGTTCATCAAGCTGATCGACATGATCCTCACAGCGTTCGGCTGGGTTTGATCAAACAGAGCAACCATCATGAAAAAGCTGATTCGCCCCGTACTCGTGCTGTTCGTCACACTGACCCTGATCACGGGCGTCGTCTACCCGCTCGTGGTCACTGCGGTTGGTCACATGGTATTTCCGCGCCAGGCGAGCGGCAGCCTGATCGAGCAGAACGGCAAGGTGGTGGGCTCCGCCGTGATCGGCCAGCAGTTCGATGCGCCCGGGTATTTCTGGGGGCGCTTGTCGGCCACCACGCCGAACCCCTATAACGCTCAGAACTCCGGCGGCTCGAACCTGGGGCCGACCAATCCCGCGCTCGCCGATGAAATCAAAGGCCGTATTGATGCGCTGAAGGCCGCCGGCACCGACATGTCGAAACCCGTGCCGGCGGATCTTGTGACCTCGTCAGGCAGCGGTCTCGATCCGGAGATCACACCGGCCGCGGCGGCCTATCAGGCTGCGCGCGTGGCCAAGGCGCGCGGCCTGACGCTCGACCAGGTCAACGAACTGGTGGCCCGCAATACGTCCGGTCGGCAGTTCGGTCTCTTCGGCGAGGCCCGTGTGAATGTGCTGACGTTGAACCTTGCACTCGACGAGCTCAAGCCGATGCATTAGCGATTGCTCTGCGGACAGGGCGCGCGGCGGACCGGTGTGACGGGTCTGACGACAGCCGCCCGCCGCGTTCAGGAGACACAGTATGGATCGCCCCGATCCCGACGAACTGCTGGGCAAGATCCAGCGGGACGAAGAGAAGCAGCAGCGCGGGAAGTTGAAGGTTTTCTTTGGCGCGTCGGCGGGCGTGGGGAAGACGTTTGCGATGCTGCAGGCCGCACGGCAGCGGCGCGACGAAGGCGTCGATGTCGTGGTCGGGATCGTGGAGACGCATGGCCGCAAGGAAACCGTTGCGCTGCTCGACGGTCTCGAGGTGCTGCCGCTTGCGCGCTACGAGTATCGCGGGCGACTGCTTGCCGAGTTCGATATCGACGCCGCGCTCGCACGCAAGCCGCAATTGATCCTCGTCGATGAGCTTGCCCATTCGAACGTGCAGGGCGCCCGTCACCTGAAGCGCTGGCAGGACGTCCACGAACTGCTCGACGCGGGCATCGACGTCTACACGACGGTCAACGTTCAGCACCTGGAAAGCCTCAACGACATCGTCGGTCAGATTACCGGCATCCGGGTGTGGGAGACCGTGCCCGATCGCGTGTTCGATCTCGCTGACGAGGTCACACTCGTCGATCTGCCTGCCGAAGAGTTGCTCGACCGCCTGCGCGAAGGCAAGGTCTACATGCCGCAGCAGGCCGAGCACGCAGTGCGCAACTTCTTTCGCAAGGGGAACCTGATCGCATTGCGTGAACTCGCGTTGCGCCGCACGGCTGATCGTGTCGATGCGCAGATGCGCGAGTACCGTGCGGACCAGTCGATCGAGCGCATCTGGCAGGCACGGGAGCGTCTGATTGTGTGCGTCGGGCCGGGACCGGAAGCGCCCGCGCTGGTGCGCGCGGCCGCGCGGCTCGCGGCGAGCCTCAAGGCCGACTGGATCGCCGTCTATGTCGAGACACCCAAGCTGCAGCGTCTGCCGGACGAATTGCGCAAGCGCACGCTCGACGCGTTGAAGCTGGCCGCCGAACTTGGCGCGGAAACCGTCACGCTCGACGGGACGAATGCCGCACAAACGCTCGTTGCGTACGCCCGTATGCGCAATGTGTCCAGGCTGGTCGCGAGCGCGTCATCGCGGGGCCGCTGGCAGCGGCTGATCGTCCCGCCGGTCGGCGAGCAACTGGTACAGACCGCACGCGACTTCGATGTCACGCTAATCAGTGCCAATCCGCGGCGCGAGGGGCAAAACACGCGCGGCAGCGCCCCGAGCTTCGCCGCTGCGCTCGGAGGAAAACGCTCCTCGACGCCGCAAAGCTATGTCTACGCCGTGGCGATCTGCGCCGGCATCACAGCAATCGCTTCGGGCCTCTTTCATCATATTGCGCTGACGAACCTTGTGATGCTCTACCTGCTCGGCGTGATTTTTGCCGCCGCGCGGCTTGGGCGCGTGCCGGGCGTGCTGCTGTCGTTTCTGAGTGTGGCGGCGTTCGATTTATTCTTCGTGCCGCCGCGCATGTCGTTCTCGGTGTCGGACACGCAATACCTGTTGACCTTCGCCGTGATGCTGCTGACTTCGCTGACAATCAGCCACCTGACGTTCAGCTTGCGCCGTCAGGCCGACATCGCAACGATGCGCGAACGCCGTACCAGTGCAATGTACGCCATGGCGCGTGAATTGGGTGCAGCGCTGACAACCGGGCAGATCATCGAAATCGGCACGCGGCACGTTGCCGAAGTGTTCCATGCGCGCGTCGCGATCCTGCTGCCCGACAGTGCGGAGAAGATCCGTCAGAAGGTCGAGGAGCCGGACCCCGTCGTGATGCTGGAAGCACCGGCGCTTGACCTCGACATCGGGCAGTGGGTCTACGATCAGCAAAAGCCCGCCGGCCGCGGCACCGATACGCTGCCGGCCTCGGAGGCGCTCTATCTGCCGCTGAAGGCGCCCATGCGCACACGCGGTGTGCTCGCGATGACGACCGAACGCATCGGGGACCTGGCGAGCCCCGAGCAGCAACGGATGCTGGATGCGTTCGCAGCGCAGATCGCGTTGGCCCTGGAACGCGTTCACTATGTAGAGATCGCGCAGGACGCGCTGGTCAACATGGAGTCCGAGCGGCTGCGCAACGCTCTGTTGTCCGCCATCTCTCACGACCTGCGCACGCCGCTTACCGCGATCGTCGGTTTCGCGTCGATGTTGGCTGACTGGCAGGAAAAGGGGGGCGCGACGGCGGATGCCACAGGCGGCATCGTCGATGCGATCCACGAAGAGGCGCTGCGCATGAACGGGATCGTCACGAACCTCCTCGACATGGCTCGACTGGAAGCGGGAGGCGTGCGCCTTAACCGGCAGTGGTCGATGCTTGAGGAAGTCGTCGGCGCAGCACTGGGAGCGTGCCGCCGCGTGCTGGGCGGCCGTCCGGTGCAGGTGCATGCGCCGCCCGAGCTACCGTTGCTGCTACTCGACGCGGTGCTCATGGAGCGGCTCTTTACGAATCTGTTTGAGAACGCGGCAAAGTACACGCCACCCGGTAAACCGCTCGCGATCGACGCAGCACTGCTGCGTGACGGCGAGCGCAACTACGTCAAGGTTTGCGTCGACGACAGCGGACCAGGACTGCCGGCAGGCATGGAGACGCGCGTATTCGACAAGTTTACGCGGGGCGAAAAGGAGTCCGCCAAGCCCGGAATAGGTCTCGGTCTCGCGATCTGCCGCGCGATTGTCGATGCCCATGGCGGCAGTATCGGTGCCGAAAATCGTCTCGACGACGTGGGTAAGGTCGTGGGCGCGCGCTTCTGGTTCACGCTGCCGGCCGATGAGACCCCGCCGGTCGAAGCACTTCCAGCAGAACTTTGGCCCGACGATGGAGAGCAGGCAGCGTCGGCCCAGGATTGCGCTGCGACGGTGGTTGTCAATGCAACAAAATCATGAGCGAGCCGACTATTACCGTTGTTCTGATCGAAGACGACAAGCACATCCGCCGCTTCGTGCACACCTCGCTGGGAGAAGAGGGTATGACAGTCTTTGACGCGGAAACGGGGGAGCAAGGACTCGCCCAGGCAGCGACGCGTCGGCCCGATCTCGCCATCGTCGATCTTGGTTTGCCGGATATGGACGGTATCGACGTCATCCGGCATCTGCGTAGCTGGTCTGCTATGCCGGTCATTGTGTTGTCGGCGCGCAGCCGGGAGGAGCATAAGGTCGAGGCGCTCGATGCCGGCGCTGACGACTATCTGACCAAACCCTTCGGTCTGCCAGAGCTTGTCGCGCGGATACGCGCACACTTGCGGCGGCAAACCTGCGGCGGTCGGCCAGAGTCGACCAAAGTGCATTTTGGCGGTATCACAGTCGATCTCGCTGAGCGAAAGGTCACGCGCGACAGCCAGATCATTCATCTCACGCCGATCGAATACCGGCTATTGTCGGCCCTCGTAGCGCGTGCCGGATGGGTACTCACTCATCACCAGCTACTCATGGAAGTGTGGGGGCCAACGCACGCCAACAACGACCATTATTTGCGAGTTTACATGGGGCATCTGCGCCAGAAACTCGAAGCCGATCCGGCACAGCCCGAGCACATCGTCACGGAGACCGGCGTAGGTTATCGGCTAGTGGGCATGATTGAAGATCTGCGTCAGTAGTGCACGTGTTGCTCCGTCCTTTCCCGATCCGGGTGCGCGTATCCGGGGGTTGCGCAGGAGGGTTCATGTCGGCGAAGGACTCGTGCTCAGTTGTGCAGACACGGGGGAGCATGACGCGATCTCAGGCTATTGCATCTTTCGCAGACGCCGGCGGCATTGCGTCTGGCGCGGCGAACCGCAGTCAGGATAGCGGCTTCTGGAATGACCGAGGTCGCACGCGTGGACGCGCGCAAAAAAATGCCCGCCACGATGGGCGGGCGAATCACTGTCTCGGAGATCACCGCGTGGGCGGTAAGTTTGGCCAGCTTAACCGTCGGAACTCTCGCTTCCGACAGCCGCTGGCCGCGTCCTTGCAACTTCAAGAATCCGGAGAAAACCCAGGCTGCGCTCAAGCATTGGCGTCGTCGATGGACCGAGGACGCCGTGCCCACCGAAGATATCGTCGATGAACACGGGATCTGGGTTGATCCGGTTAGTCTTAGAAGCGGGTACGCATCCCGATCGTGCCAACGACCTGGTTGCCGGTAGACGAAGCGCCGCCCGAGTTGTTGACATAGGCGACGTAGCCGTTGCCCGTCACGTGCTGATACATGCCTTCCACATAGAAGTCCGTACGCTTCGACAGAGCGTACACGGCCTGCAAGTTGACCTGATTCCACTTCGGATCAGAGCCGTACTGCGTCCCTTTGGCGTTCTCGGCGCCGTCGAGGTGACCGTCAGTGTAGGTGTACATGACACCGAGGCTCAGGGCCGGCGTCAGTGCGTACTTGGCGTTCAGTTCGTAGTTGTCGAAATGCATGGACCCGTTGTTCAAGTTAAACGAACCGGTATCCTGGAACTGGCTATGCGTATAGACGAAGCCGACCACCGCCGGGCCGAACGCGTAGTTCAGACCTCCGCCGACCGTACGCTGCACACCTGAACCGAGCTGGAAGCCGCCGGTGCCGTTAGACGTCGAATCTTCGCCGAGATCGACGGCTCCGCTACCGTTCGCGCCGCTACCGCCGGTACCCGAACTAGCGTTCGAACCATTGATCTGCAGGTAACCAGCGGCTGCCTTCAACGCGCCATACTGATAGCTTGCGCCGGCGCTGTAAGCGCGGTTGACCGCGAAGTCGGTGTTGTTCGAGAACGCGTAGAGACCGCCGAACTTAAAGCCGGCATAGTCATCGCTCGCGAACTTGACCGAGTTGCTCATCCGCACCGAGTGATTCAGGTTGTCGTTGTCGAACGGGTGAGCAAAGCCGGTGTCGCCGAACGTGCCCGCCGTGCCGGACAGCGGCGCGACGTAGTCGACCAGCGAGTCATACTGGCGGCCGAGCGTGATCGTGCCGAACTGGGTGCTGCTCAGGCCAACAAACGCCTGACGGCCAAACAGACGGCTGTTCTGACCGAGCTTACCGTTCTGTACGTTGAAGCCGTTCTCGAGCACGAAGATCGCCTTGAGACCGCCACCGAGATCCTCTCCGCCCTTCAGCCCGAACCGGCTACCGTTAATGTTGCCGCTCGATGCCTGCACCAGCCCACCTTGGCCCTTGACATTGTTGGTGTACATGAAGCCGGCGTCGATCAGGCCGTAAAGCGTGACCGAACTTTGCGCATGGGCGGCCGACGCGGCAAGCGTTGCAGACACGGCTACTGCGAGGGGGATTTTTTTCACGAATAAACTCCAGATTGTCCTGAACGGAAGGGAAACAACGGCGCGAGTATAGAAAGCGGCCCGCGCGTTTACCCTACTTCAGGGTCGAATAAGTCCTTTACGTTTTTCGTAACAATCTGTCACCATTTCGCAACAATGCCGGCGCGGCGGCTCAACCGGGGGCGCTTGGGGTCGCGATTATCGTAGGTGCGGCATGTTTGCGTTGTGTATAAGCAACGCAAGCGGGTAGCGTTCCGGAGGGCGCGCAAGCACGATATGCGGCTGTCTATTCAGTGCGGAACCTGCTGCTGGGGTCTGCGCGTTCTGCGCAATTTGAGTCGGTGAACTTTGAAGCCGAAAGAGGCGCTATCGGAATGCCCTCGCGGTTTGAGCGCCAGCTCCAGCTGGAAGCGGTGCCATTGAGGCTTAACAGCACCGCTCGTGCGGGCCAATGTTCGGCGGTATCCGTGGTTAGATGCTGCCGGCCGCGCTTCGAACGCAGTCTACTGACTGACAGTCGTTTGAGCCGAGGCAGCTTGCCGTCCTACGCCAACACAGTCGGCTTCGTACTTCACGTGCAGCCGTTGTTCGGCCTCTTCCAGGGGCGCCGGGTAATCCAGTGCTCCCCCCTCCGACACGTCGTATCCAACGGACTCGAGTTCGCTCAACTCGTTCATCAACTGTGCGTGCGTCACCGGGCCTCGCAGCGGTTTGAATGGATAGTCATTGCACTGCTGGGGTGTCAGTTTCCCAGCGGCGAAAGCCGACGCGCTGAGGGCCAGAAATGCGGCGCAGGCTACCGCTTTGATCAAGGCGTTCATGTATCTCATCTCCGAAAATATCGAACATCGACACGCGGGAAAGCGGAATGGGCGTGCCGCAGACAATCCGTGCAGAGGCGTCTGCACGATCGGCTTTCAGAATAGAGACATGCGATTAGCAG
>Ga0335083_10011797_pt1 | contig 10487 bp, 6 predicted proteins | sample Lox_Sample_42_FD_206716 | JGI IMG/M metagenome (GOLD analysis project Ga0335083, IMG submission 206716) | Soil microbial communities from Loxahatchee National Wildlife Refuge, Florida, United States - Lox_Sample_4.2 | ecosystem: Environmental > Terrestrial > Soil > Wetlands | place: USA: Florida... | reverse complement strand
TCTGATGAGGGGAAGGATTCAAGGATTGAGGAGAGGGATGTGAGGCGGGATTGGAGATTTGAAATGGAGAGGAGTTGAGGGGAAAGGCGGAGAACAGTAGTATCCGTCGATTTTGAAGTCCATGGACACTTGGGTTTATGTCCAGACGAGAGGAGCGGCGTGTAGTATTTCAGGAGGAACGTTACTCCTTGGTCCTCGTCTGCAGCTCCCGTTGCAAATATGTCATCATCCGAGTTTGGTGGCTGCCCGGTCTCCATAACTCTGTCCAACCCGTTTTCAGTGTGACTCCCGAGGGGAAGGTCCTCCGCAGTCGCATTCCCATTAGTCCCATTCTCCTTCTCCCCTCCCTCAGCAACACTATTCTCTTCATCCTTCTTTTCCGCCAGCAATCGCCTCTCTTCAAACGCCTTCTCCCTCAGCCGATTCCAATCGCAAATAACCTCGACGGAAGCATGACAAAGTCCGCACTCAACCCCTCTCAACCCATCCCGCCTCTCAACCCATCCACGTCTCGCCCACTCCAACTCAGATATCTCTTCCGGTAACTGACCCCAAAACACGGCTTTGAAAGTTGCAAGTCGTCCGACGAATTGGTCGCGATCAAAGGGCGCGAAAGAGGACAGATTTCGTTGTGTTGGGGTTGTTGCTGCCGGGGGGTTGGATGCGGGGCGTGGAGCGGAGGGGGCTGAGGAAGGAGAGGACGGTTTGGAGGGGGTGAGGACCGATTTGAGGAGGTCTAGGGCCTGAGGGACAGACAGCGGCATTTCGTTCGATGGATGTTCGCTCCTTCGTGTCGAATTTGCAGACGAGGGTAATTATCGCGTCAAGACAAATACACATTCCCTATGGCAATCCCAAAAATTAGTATCTGAAGCGGGCCAAATATCCGCGCCGACATGCATTTCTAGGGACAATTGGTGGTTTTGGTGGTCTCTTTACAATTTCGCCGCCATCGTAGTGAAGTTCAATGCCCAAGTCGACGAGAAAAAGCGCAAGGCTGGCCGTGTACATTGCCATGAGAAGTGTCTACGAAATAGTCGGAATTTGCATCGAGCTTGAAAATGTCTGCGACGCATTGGAGAATTCGGGACGCGAAGTGCACTACTAAGCAAGTTTGGTTAGACAAATGTTCTTACAGAAACGCTCGTTGCAATATGGAAACACAAAAGAGTTTGGATGGAAGGATCCGGGAATACAAGGATACGATTGTATGCGAAGTTGAAAAGACATAAAGATATGAGTCCCCGTATAAATCTTTATATATAAGTTACATGTTAACCGGGAGCATATTGTTGAATAACACGTGGGGCGCAGCTGAGATTCGAGCCCGAATGCCTGAATAATACTGATTCGGCAATCGTATGAACGCCGAAAGAATTCGCTCCCATAGTCACAGTTACGTCAGCTGCCGAAATCAGTCACTTCGCCAATCCAGAAACGGGTTTACTAGAGCTCAATTTAACCAAAATAAAGGCCATCCACGGTGATTCCAAAGCATAAAACAATTTATTTTAATACTGTACATATATCTATTGGGTGAGAATATGGGGCTGGCGCGCTAAATTGGGAGATTGCCATTCCGACTCTTCGGGTTAGGGCTACCCTCGCGCCGCCAGGCTGTCTGACGTAAGCACAAGTGCTTGTCGGTAGACACCCTGGGGGCACTTGTGAAAATTGACCTTGCGAAGCCCATTTTTTTTGTGATTTTCTGGATTTTTATGGTCTCACACTTTAATGGAGGACCTTGCAATCCTAATGATATAAATATAGCGAGGTTTCAATATTTTTAAAAAGGAGTTGAAAAATACCTTGCGGAGGACTTGTTCAACCTTGCGAACCCTTGCGGTGAATTCTGATTGGATGATCGGACTGTCGGTCAAAATTAAAACTTCACTAGGTTAAGAAAACCCCTCTGGGAAATGGCAATCGCAAGGTTATTAAAAAAGATAGTAAAGATTTATGTTTTTATATATCATTTAATATGATTTGAACTTATATTTCCTACACTTAGGTAACATTGCACTCTTTTAATTTATATTTTTAAGTTCTTTAATAAACCTTGCTAAAGTATTTATAACTGAAGTTTCATTTAACACACTATATCTCCTGAATACTACATTCAAACCTTGCTGTTTTTAGCTCTATGATATCACAAAGCAATGCCTTCAAAGATATATTGTTTTCGCAAGGTTTCAATGGGTTTCAATTTTCATGAAAAACTCAGTGCCCCCAGGGTGTCTACCGACAAGCACTTGTGCTTACGTCAGACAGCCTGGCGGCGCGAGGGTAGGTTAGGGCACGCCACCTCCATCGCAGTCGGATTCAAAATGTCAACCAGTTCATTGAGGCCGGCAGTCGTGTTAAAAGCAAGTAGGGAGCATAGAATCGCATCTTTTCAATTATTAAATCCCTTATTTAGGCTTCCATTGGCCAGTGGTTCTCTTGAAACCGTTTTTGGCCCCTTGTTATTTTTTGGTTTTCGCACATTATGAAAACTCATTAATAAGATGCTATCGATCCAGAAGGGTCACGGTCGTAGTCTGACAACCACGTGGGAGATCCGGCCCAACAATAAGTTATTCGACCGAGACCTGTAATCTATACTCCAGATCTATCGGTCTCCCCATTCTCCGCCGCGTTGTCCCTTTCACGTCAGCAATGTCTTCGTCCTGCAATAACTGCGAGCAACAAGTCGACAGCGGATCCGGATCATACGCCGCATAACAGCAACAAACAGAATCCCCCGGTTTTATATTCGGCGCGACAACAAATGTGCAATTCAGGGGACATTAAGCCGCCATACAAGCATAAATCAGTATAATTGTATTGGCCTGGCTTTCGCAGGAGTCCACATCCGCGCTTGGATTTGACTCGTCGCCCATCTTGTGATCGCCAAAGTGGTTGTTCTGACGAAGGAGAAGAGGTTCTGCAATAGCGGGTGGAAGGAGGCGAGCCGCCAGATGGCAAGCATGAAGGAGCGCGGTATAATTTGTAGATGATTTGCGGGAGACTGTAGATGTGCATGGGAGTCAGTACGGGTACGTTCAGTCTTTAAATTACCCAGAGACAAGGAGGCTGTGGCAGGTATCCTCCCATTGTCTTACCTTTCCTCCGATCCGCATCATTCATTCTGGTGATAATACCCGCCTTGGCGGTTTTTTAACGAAACAAATTCGATCGGTTGTGACATTATATGTTGCCCCATGCCGAATCGAGAAGGAAAGAAGGAATAAAAGAGAAGCCGTTTAAGAGAAGCTCAAAGGGAAGGATGGTTGAGTAAGGGCGGCCGATAGTGACGGAGCGAGATTTTGCGTATTATTGACAAAGAATTGGCAATTCTTAATTCTCGCCCGAAAGATTAGGGAGACTTTGGCCCGCCGACAATCGTGGAAATTGATGGATGAGATCGCGGCGTGAAATCTGATTTGCGGGATCTCGAATTTGATTTGCTAGCCTGACACGTATAATTTTGCGTGCTCGCTTTCTCCGGAAGACCGCAATGAGCGACCAGCCTCCCAGCTACGAGGGTTCACGAACAAGCAAGCCCAAAATCAATTTCCCAATCCTCAAGGAACTCCATGGGAAAAGGGTAGTCCTCGGTATTCTCCCTCCTTTTGCCACGTTGATTGTCCAGCCTCCGCGAGTCCTCGAAGGAAACAATTGCTCACTCAAATCGTACAATTCTCATGTAGAAGTTTGAGGTAATGGACAGGGATTCGCAGATATCGAAATAGTGCCGTCTGAGTTTGAGGAGAATCTCGATAAATTCAATTTGGGACCTTTTGAGTATGCTTCGCAGACGGGTACATTGTCCACATTTGTCCGATTGACACCAAGCAACTCGAAAGGCAATGGACGTCTATGAGAGGCTTGTGGTAACTTCATTCAATCCCGCAACAGCTGACAAAGGAAGAACCTTTCCGAAGAAAATCCACCGGCTTTAGTCATAGCTGCCGACACGATCCTCCTTTCCCACAACACCATCCTCGAAAAACCCGCCAATCCGCGAAATCATTTCCACATGCTCTGCCATCTCCGCGCTATGAAATCGCACAAAGTATTTACAGGTCTGGCTGTGGTAGCACCCCTGGAAGTCCCTATCGACCCCGGATATTGTATAAGGACACATGTGGAGGAAACGACGGTTTACTTTGGGAATGAAGACGTGATTAGTGATGAAGTATTGAAGGCGTATGTGGAGAGTGGGGAGGGTACAGATGCTGCAGGCGGCTATAAAATCCAGGAAGGTGGGGGAATTCTCATTGATAAGATTGAAGGGGATTATTCTAATGTTGTTGGGCTGCCTATTCATGCCGTATTCCTCCCTCCCTTGATGGTGACTGATGTTGGGCACAGTTATTCAAATTGATTCCCAAGGTATTACACCCGGAATATGAGGAGGAAGAAGACGAACTGGATCTTCTATAAATAGAAATATGGAACGCAATGCATTTTTGGCATATTTGCCATCATACACTAATCAGACTCCATCCATCCATCCCGTTGCCATCCATCAAACTACGCCCATTAAAACTTTGAATATGCCAGACAAACTCGAAATAAAGGAAGCTAATATCTTTCCAGTTCTTCAGGAACGTCGATCCCCTGACTCTTAACCTGCTCCAATAACCGTCTCCTCTCCTCCCTCAAGTTCTTCAAATGTTCAATCGTTTTATCCAACACAATAGCCTCACTCCGTCCTTGATTCTTCTGAAGCCCCGGAACCACATCTGTCAACTTATCAAACCCCTCTCGAATCGCCTGACGTCGTTTTTGTTCCTAGCAACATATGAGCATCAAACGTTTGAGGGTGGGGCGAAAAAAGTGGGCAACGGACCGACGCGATATGATTTGCTCGTTTCTCCTCGCTGGTAAGGAGTTCACCCGGCGGCTTCTGGGATTTGGGGATGGGTGCTACGGTCGGGGGATTTGAATGACCCTTTCGTGGACGTTTGTTTGGTGTCATGTTTTGTGGGTGTCCGTCTGAGTGTGTTGGACTGTTGAGGTGGGGCAATCGGAACCCGTTGTGGGGGAGGCGAGGGGAATTTATGTTCGATGATGGATGGGATTTTGGGTTGTGGGATATCGAGGCTGATGACGGCCGATCACATGCGGCGCCGGAGCGATGCCGCATGTGGACATCGGTCCGGATACGCGACGAAAGCGCCGAGCCAGGAGGATGCGATAGTTTATCTTCCGATTAGACGTTGGCTCTGGATGTTAAAGCGTGTTAGCTAAACCGCTGCAGTTGTCACATCGTCTAGTTTTACCGACACGGAACCATGACGGGAACAGCGTAGGTCTAAATCCATCACCGGTATTTACTCACAAGAATTTGCAATCACTTATTTTAATTGTCAGTGTCCTGGCTGTCGGTAAATTTCTAGGATGTTCTCAAATGGAGCGGTCCAGGCGCGACATGACCAAATTTATTACATACATAAAAAGACTGTAGCAATCAGGCAAACAGGCGTAATTGGACCGATCGATACTAAAGGACCGAATGCCCGATATTTCAGAGCGGCTAAACCATCAACAAAGCGGTTCAGCGGTACTCACAGACGTCAATCCGACTTCCTGGAGCTCATGGGATGAATCTTACTTTAACGATGTCGCATTTACGGAATGTTTAATGAGCTGTTGGAAAATTTCAAGTCTGCAACAAAGTATTCGTGGCCATGGACAAAGAGCAGACATGCATTGCACTCTGACTCGCCCAAAATTGAAACCGGAAAAGGCGATGGATCAAATCGATTATTAGACTGGCAGCAAATCGAATGCAAGAAAATTTCAAGAACATTTCCATGCAGAAAGGGGATTGCAAGTTGCTAATCCAAATTCTGACCGATCATACTATCGTTACTGACAAGGCCAAAGATTTCGAGCCGAAACGCTTCGCAAGTTCTTGCAACATTTCTTGCATTCGTTTTCATGTTACTTATATCTTTGTAATGTTTTGTTGTAGTATCTTTTTTATTTTCAGTCTTGAACTTCTCTCATATTTAGGTGCAATAATGAATGGGCCACACTCTGTTATTCAATTCATAATTCATATTTTTTTAGAATATTTGTTTGGCAAAGGATTTTCTCGAAGGTGTACTAACGCCTGACCGAGTTTGATCTGATCGTTGACAGAATCGTTATAGAAGAGACTCACCACCCATTAGATCCTCTCTCTTCCAGGTATCTGGCCCTCGAGAATCGGGATTTCAAGAGCATTTTCCTTGGGTGAGAGCGACTCTGACCTGGGCCCATATTCCATGATCTGAGTTTCAATCTGTTCCGGAGACCTTGATCCCCGTCCTTCTGCAAGAGATCCATGACTTTCCCTGCGATCTTTTTACTTCCGCGATTGTGATACTTTTGCTTGTAATAATGGGATGGGAAGCCGTAAAAGTCATACATAAGAGAGTCATGCTCAATCGTATCACTTGTATCAGCTTCAAACAGGACCTGTGTACCTTCAATTGAGTCGCGGGCGCCTTGCCAACCAGCGCTCAAACGACCACGGAGGGTTTTCCACGGTCCGAATTTGCTGTCCACAATGTGCCAGACTCCGCAAGGCCGGATGCTTTTGTCATTGAAACGTTAAAGAGTTGAGGTACTTCATCGTCAAACATGAGGTCTGCAATGGCTTAGAAAGTATACTGGCTCGTTTTGTGATGGTCCTGAAGCCGTGTCGATGAATTGCAACGATGGATTGCAACTGTGGAAATTATTCACGGGAGAGGGGAAACAAAGTTGGTCACCAGCCCCGTATCGGGCTGCATTTCGGGATCGGCATGCGTCCTCGCGGAGGCCAAAACTTCGTGGCCCGAAGATCAGAGAAAGTGGGGCTTTTATTGAGAAACTAATAGGGCGGTCATCTGACGTTAACTGTTGCTTACCGCCGGAAAGACTTTGTTCGTCATAATTGCAGCGAGAGTGCTATACTTTTGTTTGGATATACCGAGTCGGTTGATGATTTTGTGTTCGTCTTACGAAAGATCGATGAAAAGTGCATCCTCGCGTCGTTAGGGGCAATGATGTCATGGACGATAAGAGTGATGTCATTCATGGCGGCCAAACTTTTTCGAAGGAACATCAGGAAGACTGTCCCCGAATATCACGAGAACAGTGATAGGTCCAGATCAAACTCCGGACAGGCGGAACCCGCGAACCCCCACGGGGTAAAGTCGCCGTTCATTATTTGTGGCATTATCAAGATAAGAAATCATTCCGAGACGTTTCTTGCTAGTGACACGACCTTTGAAAAGTTTAATGTCCCGCTGGTCACACCTTTTCCGTCATAATTAGCTTCCGGCTCCGCCCTATTCTTAACCGTGGTGGCGGCGTCAAAACCCTACCCTGACAGTTGTGGGTGGGGAAACGTTGCGATAGAGCGGTAAGAATCGTGCGCATGAGTGGAAAGGGGGGGTTCGCAAGCGCTCTTAAACTTTAATTTTGAAAATTTATGCTGCTAGACTTGAAACTGCAATAAAAATAACAAACGCTAAGACCTTTTCTGTTCTATTAACACGCTTTCTCGCTTGCCTCCACACAAAATTTTCGTTCGTCAGAAGGTTGGCCACCCAATTTAGTCAAAACTCGGGCAGACAGTTCAACTGGCCGAGAATCGGACGAGGAACTCTTGTTGCTTTTGTGCTGCGCATCCATCCGGATGGATCAGCTTGACGTGTCTGGGGAAGACGACTACTCCCGGCGATAGCGCTCGACCTAGTAAAGACACCCTAATCCATCGCCCAAAGCCACCCTCCCCCCCGGTATATGCTGCTGCAGCTTGTGACGCTGCAGCTTTCCCCCTGGTCCTACATCGAAGATGGCTGCTGCCACATTCGTCTTCGATCAGGCTTGTCCGCCGGCATCGTCGCTCCTCCATTTCCCTGCCCTTATCGACGAGACGTCGCTTTATGACCTTGCGAACGTAGTCCGTGATCGCAATTACCATGTCTATCGAAACGATGTTACAAGGGCCCAACTCGATCATGTCATCCTTGCGAATGGACTCATTACCCGTCTGATTAGTGTCTTGTGCTTTGCGCACAACTTACTGATTCGGCATATTGTCGAGACCGGTCTGGCGACTGATAATACGAACAATTTCTCCGCGCTGAACGAGGCATCGCAGGACCTCCATCGATCAATCATAGAACAATGTAATACTCCCGTCGAGTCCGGCGTACGGCTCCCGCGCGCACCATATTTATCGCCGGGAAAGACGAACGATGAAAAGAAATCATTTCTTGATGAATTATCCCCTACGGCATCTACAACCCTTCTCAAGTTCCTTTCCACTCTCCGCGCTGACCCAAATTTTATCGCATCGCGCCTCGTTCAAGCCACAGAACAAGACCTCAAATCGTTTACATTGTGGAAACCGCATCATTATTCCGCCAAATCAAAAACAAACGCACATCCCCGTCCAAATGTGTCATCACCCTCCATAGAACACATAGCTTCAGTTAGTCGGCATGATCCGTTGTACGCCTTGACATCCATCCTTTTCTCGCCCAACCCATTATCGGAATCGTCGGAGTTTCGCTTTCGCCTTGATGCCTGGTCAACCGCCTTGGCCCGTCTCATCGATGAGAACAGGGGTAATGAGCTTGTTTCGGCGGTAATGGATATCTTTTCGGGCTCAGAATGGGCCGTTAGCTACGCCTTTGAAACTGTCATCCTTAACTTCCTCCAAAACGCCTCTAGGTTGCAAAAGTCAGGCCCAGACGATGAGCGAGATGAGGAGGACGTCGAACTTGATTCGGAATTGACGGACATATGCGATCAAACGTTGGTCGACATTCTCGGTCTCGTCTGCAACGACGGCGGCATTCCGTCGTCCGCAATACTGTTGGCGAATGCCACATCCAGCAAATGTACCAACAGAGAACAGGCGAAGGCGTACATTGGAACATTTTGGTTCCAGAAGCATTTCCTTTCGAAACGAATCATCACCCCTGAAGTATGTTCACTCTAGAATATGAACTGACCGTAGTACATTGGACTTCTCAACGATTGTTTTATTAACAAAAGGCAGCGACATCTCCTTAAATCATTGTACAATAGACTTGATAAGTATTGGGTTTCAATGGAATCCAGGTATCCTGCGACCTAGTCTGTGACTGACCGTCAGACAACTGGAGCATGAAAAGCAGCGGGAATCGGCAATATACCAGAGCTGGGACGCCATCATGGTCAAGCTCATTCCAGATACCCCTCAGCCATACCCAGCAGCACCGGAATCATCTGAATCCGCTCTTCAAGATAGCCTTACTCTCTGCCCATCTGATATCGTCACACTTTTCTATGCGTTATACCCCCGGCATCGACCAAAACATCTCCAACCGCCACAAACAGCCATGAAGCACGCCCGTAAACGATCTGACGAATCAACGAGATCCGAGATAACTCGGCAATCCACCGATTACATCCGCCCCATTCTCAAGCGGGGTCAAGCATCAACTTTCGATACCAATGATGGAAGTTCCTCGTCTGTGTCTGAAGTCGAACATACGGTGTGGGAACCAGATAGTCCTGCTCCGGAAGAGGAAGAAGTGGATTTATATGCATTATCAGTGAAAGGGGCGATCGATGAGATGAAAAGACGTTTGGGACATGATGCGTGTTCCGGCGAAAGATATCCATGGGAAGAAACGTGGGCAACGCTTTATATTTCGAGAGATGGAAAATCACTATCTCTCATCCCGGATTTCGAGATCCCTAAGACGACGTCAAGCGTGAGAGAGATGATCCTAACGCCCGACGAAGATGCAATCATTGAAGCCACACTGCTCCAACTTGCCGAAAACCAGCCGCAGAAACCGCTTCGCAAGCCTGTCGTGATGCTCCCGACACCTCATCGTTTCGAGAATATGACTCTGCAGGAAGACCTTTCCCTCCTCAAATCGGCTGATACCGAGGAAGAGTATTCACCATCACCGCTCGAATCCCCAGCGGAGCAGCCCCTCCTACACGAGCTACGGACAGCCGCTTCGCGCTATTTCGTCAAGGGAGATTACTACCACGCTCAATCCTTTCAACATGCCCACGATCTTCTCAAATCTCTGTCAGCTCCATCCCTGACACAAAACAACTTCTCCCCGGTTGTAGGAATCATAGCACGCAAAATCCGAGCAGAAGGAAATCACCTCCTCGCTTTGACTCGCACCCGAGAAGTCTGGTTCTCCCACCATCTTGACCAACGCCGCCATCTTGACCAGTCCCTCACCGAAATAACGCTCCAACGCTCCCGAATCCGCTGTAAAATGTGGTATCAAAATCACGTTCGTCAGTCAAAAGCATGGCAGCGCGCAAAAGACGTCTGCCAAGCCCTCGAAAAAATGAAGTTGTCGAAGCCTGATACGGCACCCGATCCCGGCGGGAATTTGAAGCGAAACAGTAGCGCATTGAGTTTACATTATACAATTACGAAGAATGACGGCCGGAGGTTTCTCCCTTCTCGACAATCATTCGATGGATTTGGGTGTTCG
>Ga0335083_10011796_pt1 | contig 10487 bp, 9 predicted proteins | sample Lox_Sample_42_FD_206716 | JGI IMG/M metagenome (GOLD analysis project Ga0335083, IMG submission 206716) | Soil microbial communities from Loxahatchee National Wildlife Refuge, Florida, United States - Lox_Sample_4.2 | ecosystem: Environmental > Terrestrial > Soil > Wetlands | place: USA: Florida... | reverse complement strand
AGCCAGTCCCGCGCATCGGGAGGAAGGAGAAAGTCCTGGTCACAGCCGTAGATGAGGAAGTTGTAGCCCACAATTCATTATCCAGTACGAGCGCTTCTCGCACAGAATGTCAAATAACGATCTTTTGTCGAATCTAGTCTGTGTCTTGACGGGTAAAGCTCAAGAGTTATGCGACAGCCTCGACCAGCCGACACGCGAAGAAATCAGCGCCATCCGCCTGGCCTGGCAGCACGCAGCGGCATAACGGCGAAAGCCGGGTGTTAACCTAACGCGGGTGATCGGCGATACGCACGTGGCCCAGTGCACCATCTTTACCCAGCCTGCCTTCCTGCATTTCGGCGCCGAGATCGCGGACGGGGCGATCGTGGAGAACACGATGCGTCACGGCTATCGCCGGCTGGAGTCGCACGCAGCCTTCGCGCGCGGACGCATGACATGGGTACGCCCGTCGGATGCCACGGCGGAAGGACGAGCCGAAGCTGCCCAGCGCGCCGAGTCCAAGATCGGCCATCGCGCCTACAGCCTGCTCTGGAACAACTGCGAGCACTTCGCCAGCTGGTGTGGCACGGGTACCGCGGGCAGCCAGCAAGTGACCGACGTGGCGCGCAGGGTTCCCGGCGCGCCGTTCATGCTGGCGGGACCATTCCTTGCATGGAGAGGGCTCGCCGCCCTGAGTGCCGCCTTGGGACGGTTAGCGGCGTCCGGAGCCGATCCGCATGCCATGGCCGTGTCGCGAACGCCCTGATGCGTGATATCGCCGCATACACGGCATGCGTCAGCTTGACGACGCTAGCCCAGGGAGGTGGTCACGGTGCCGCGACATGGCGGTAATACGCCGCATGGTTCCAGGCGGCATCACCGGGCAGCGCATAGTGCCCGCAAGGGCAAGGGCCACGATGCCAAGCTGAAGGCGGCCAAGCGGAGCCGATCGGCGCTGCATGGCCAACGACCACGGACGAACTAGCCCAGCTGTCCGATAACGACGCGGAGAAGCTGCTGCCCGTCGCCGCGTTCGAGAAGGTCATCAAGACCACGATCACGCAAGCAGCCAGCCCGGTAACCCCCGAGGACATGGGGACCGCGTACAAGGCCGCGCTCCCCGGCGCCACGGTCACCGTCTCACCCGAGGCGCCATGCCGCGGGAGGGCAGCGGCACCAGGGTCATCACCCCGGAGGCACGCGTCACCGTGTGCCTGGCAGTGCTGGAGGTCACGCCCCGATAAGGCCGAGCGCACCCGGCGCGGAACATCATGCCAGGTGGCACGCGGGCTTGAAGCGCGCGCCAGCCGCGGCCACCCTGCGCCCGCACCACCGCAACACCACGGAAGCAGGGCCGGAAGCTCTACCCACATCCTCCCTGCCGAATACGCGCCTGTGACTCATCGAAATGCCGGAGTCGCTGGCGGCGCTCATGTAACCCGTTCGGCGGGGCATCGATGGTCATGCCATGACCTGCGCCAGTGTCTGGTCGCCGCCGACATTGCCCCGGGGATCCGCGCGCTCACGAGGTGGCCTGCTGCCCTGGCGGTGATGCCGGCGGATCGGCTGATGCCGTCCCGGGCCCCTCCACGGCCGGCGGGGCGGCGGATGCGGGCAGCTGCGCCTTCATCCGGGCCAGCTCGTCGTCCACGTCGTGGCCTGCGGTCAGGGCATCCAGCTCGGACTGGACGTCATCGCGTCCGCCGGGCAGGGTAGCGTCCTGCAGGGCGCCGGAGGCCAGCAGTTCGTCCAGTGCGCCGGCCCGGGCCTGCATCTGCTCGGTCTTGTCCTGAGCGCGCTGCATGGCCATGCCGATGTCGCCCATCTCCTCGGAGATCCCGGTGACGGCCTCGCGGACGCGGGTTTCGGCCTCGGCGGCGGTGTAGGCGGCCTTGATGGTTTCCTTGCGGGTCCGGAACGCATCCACCTTCGCCTGCAGCCGCTGCGAGGCGAGGGTGAGTTTGTCCTCCTCCGCCTGCAGGGACGCCTGCTGGCCCTGCAGGTCGCTGACCTGGGAGGTCACCGCCGCCCGGCGGATCAGCGCCTCCCGGGCGAGATCCTCCCGCCCCGCAGCGAGCGCCTGCTGCGCCTGGCCCTGCAGCTTGCCGGCCGACAGCTGCAGCTGGGTGACCTGCAGTTCGACCCGCTTGCGGCTGGTCGCCACGTCCGCCAGCCCGCGGCGCACCTTCTGCACCATCGCAAGCTGCCGCTCGTAGGAGTAGTCGAGCATCTCGCGGGGATCCTCGGCGCGGTCCAGCGCCTTGTTCGCCTTGACCCGGAACAGGTCGGCGATACGGCGGCTGATGCTCATCCCGGCCCACTTCCCTTCACCGGCTGGAGGCCCTGGCCCGATGGTACGTCCGGGGCCAGCAGGCCGGGCAGCACCACAGTCGCTGCCGTCCGTCCCGGCGGCGATCTCGGGGCTGGTGCAGGCAAGCAGACCGGTCAGCGCGGTAGCCGTCGTCGATCTGCCTGTACCCCTCATGGCTGGCCGCGGTCCGGGACGCCATCCCATGTCGCTCCTGCGCAGACACGACCGTCCATCACGCCGGTCCTGTGATGCGGCCGGACCGCCCTGACCGAGGGCAGCCTCGCCCGGCACGCCCGCCTACTGGGTGGCCGCCGGCCCGCCACCCTGGAAGCAGTCCCCGGCATCACCAGTTCTCGCAGGTCAGATCTCTCCGGCAAGTCCTGAACGCGACCGCGGCTTCGCAGTCCTCGGCCGGGACGAGCTGGTCCAATCGATCCGAGAGAGTGAGCATCGGGCGACCGAATTCGCCTGAGTGGCCGGACGCCAAGCATCCCGACGACAGTCGCCTCCTGGAGCCCGCGGCCGAGAACGCGGCAACCGTCGAAAGGGCTCAGCGCCGCGCCGTCGTTCCCTTCTATCGAGCCTGGATCCTTGCCCAGCGAGCCTTGCGATCCAGACGTCCCGAACGCCCGGCGGCCGGGCATCTGCCTCACCTGCAGCCCGGCGCGCGTCCTCGATAATGTTGGCCAGGGTGCGTGGCACTGCACCGTACGCCTGGTCTACGGTGTCTTGCATGGTTTCATCCTTCCGGTTTGGCGGGGGGATGGGATCTAGGCCTCGCCGGGCGCACTCACGCCTCGGCGGGGCCGCTGTCGTAACAGGCTCGGGTGAGGTTGCACCGAAGTTGCACGGACTGTTCGGACCGCGGCGGATCACGCCGCTCTCTCTCGACGGACAAACCATGCCCTTGACCAGCTCAATATTCGAGACTTTGGTTCATTTCCTGCAGTTGGGAGCCAAACGGCCGAACTGCAGCCTTGGGACGGTAGGGATAAGCCAAATTTCGCCACGCCGGAGGCCGGCCGCTATACCACCAGAGATCCTGGCGCCTGCCAGCGATCTTGCGGGCGCAGCTTCTTGCCGGATGCAGGCGCCGGCTCCGTGACCAAGCTGGTGATCCCTTTTCGCTTGTGCGGTGGCGAGACTGTAAGGGCCGTCATCCCGGGTCCAGTCATCAGTCGTCAGCCTGACAGGATCTCTACCAAGCCGTTAATCTCCAGGGCCTCGGTAGTGTCATGGGCCCGGTCACGCGGACTTGTGGTTTCTGGCGGCCGCTCAGATAAGTTTGATACCGCCACGAACCGATCCACGACCTGGTCGCCGAGTAGCGTGATGAGTGATCGGCCGACGGTGACTGCGCCCAGCCGGGTCCAGGAGAACCCTCGTCCCACCGGAGACTTTAGTCTTGTTAAGTCCGTACTGTCGCTAATTTCTTAATGCCCATCCTTCGGGTCAGACTGGGGAGGCTATGTGACGGGAGCAACGCCATTGACCCCTGAGCCGTTGTCGGCGATCTTGCGGGAGGGCAGCCCGAGCCCGGCTCTGATCTGCCCTGACGATGGCGCCGTCGTGTCACATGGCGAGCTGGCCAGGGCCGTGCACCGGCTCGCGGGCGTGCTCGCGGGACTGGGCGTGGCGCGCGGGCAGCGAGTTGCGCTCGTGCTGGCGAACGGCCCCGAGATCGTGGAGTTGCTGCTCGCGGTGGCGCTGTGCGGCGCTACGGCGGCGCCCATGAATCCTGGCTACACCGAAGCGGAGTACAGGTTCTACCTTGATGATCTTGATCCCAGCCTGCTGGTGGTCCAGGCGGGCCGGGGGGCGGACGTCCGCCGGGCGGCCGGTGAGCTGATGATCGCGGACGTGCCGGTCCGGCGGCAGGGTCCGCCGCAGCTGTCGGTGGCCGGTATCGAGGCGACAGCGGAGCGGTCATTCGACCTGGGCTCGCCGGAGGACGTGGCCCTGCTGCTGCACACTAGCGGGACCACCAGACGGCCGAAGCGGGTGCCGCTGCTGCAGCGCAACCTGATGGCGTCGCTGCGGGCGATCGGCGTGCACTACCGGCTTGATGAGGCGGATGTCTCCTACTGCGCGATGCCGCTGTTCCACGTCCACGGACTGATCGCCTCCACGCTGGCCCAGCTCGCGGCGGGCGGGTCGGTGGTCACGCCGCGGCGTCTTACCCGGCGACGGTACTGGCAGCAGGTCAGCACGCACGGTGTCACCTGGGTCTCCGCTAGCCCTACCACCCATCAGGAGCTGATCGAGCACGGCACGGCGCCGGCGCCGGCGCCGGCGCCGTGCGTCCGTTTCGTGCGCTCGTGCAGTTCCGCGCTGTCGCCCGGCCTGATGGAGCGGCTGGAGAAGATTTACGAGGCGCCGGTCCTGGAGGCGTACGGCATGACCGAGGCGAGCCATCAGATGACCTCGAACCCGTTGCCGCCCCGGCAGCACCGGCCGGGCTCGGTAGGGATCCCGGCAGGCGCGCAGGTGCGTATCGTCGGCAAGACCGGGCGGGACGTCCCGGCTGGGCACATGGGCGAGGTCGCGGTCCGCGGCCCCGGCTTGACGCCTGGCTACCTGAACGACCCCCAGGCGAATGCCGAGTCCTTCTTCGACGGCTGGTTCCGCACTGGCGACCGTGGCTTGCTGGACGAGGGGTATCTGCGGCTGCAGGGCCGGATCAAGGAACTGATCATCCGCGGCGGGGAGAACATCTCCCCGGGCGAGGTCGAGGCTGTCCTGAAGGCGCACCCGGCCGTCGCCGATGCCGTGTGTTTCGGAATTGAAGACGAGAAATACGGCCAGGTCGTCGGCGCTGCCGTGGTGCTGAAAGGCGAGACCGATGGGGCGGAACTGCGCGCCAGATGCCGGGAGTCGCTCGCTGACTTCAAGGTGCCCAGGGTCATACACGTCGTGCGGGAAATCCCGCGGACTCCCACCGGCAAGGTGCAGCGAAACCGGATCGCCGCCCAGCTGAGGGGGCAGGGGCCGTGAGGTTCGCCGTCGTCGGCGCGGGGGCCATCGGCGGGTACGTGGGCGCCTGCCTCGCCCGTGCCGGCACCGAGGTCACCCTGATCGCCCGCGGCGCCCACCTGGCCGCCATCCGGGAGCATGGTATCCGGGTGCTCAGCCCGGATGGTGACTTCCTGACCCATCCGCAGGCCACTGACGATATGGCCGCGGCCGCTGATGCCGATGTCGTGTTCCTGGGGCTGAAGGCCTACAGCCTCCCGGGGGTTGCTGACGCGTTGCACCGTGCGCTGCGTCCCCGGGTCCCGGTCATCGCTGCCCAGAACGGAATCCCGTGGTGGTACTTCCAGCGGCGGCCCGGCCCTTACCGCGATCTGGTGATTGAGAGCGTCGACCCCGGGGGTGTCATCACCAAGGCCATCGACCCGGCCAGCGTGGTCGGCTGCGTTGTCTACTGCGCGACTGAGATTACCGGGCCGGGTGTCATCCGCCACGTCGAAGGGAAGCGGTTCTCGATCGGAGAGCCGGACGAAACCGTGAGCCAGCGGTGTGGCGAGATCTCCCAGGCGTTCCGGGCCGCCGGCCTCAAGGCTCCGGTGGCTGCCCAGCTGCGGAACCAGATCTGGCTCAAGATGATCGGCAACGCGTCACTGAACCCGGTGACGGCACTGCTCGGGGCGACCCTCGGCCAGCTCGGACGGTCCCCGGCAGCGCTGCGGCTGGTGAGCGCCATGATGCAGGAAAGCGCCGATATCGCGACGGCGCTGGGGATCAAGCTTCCGATCACGGTCGACCGGCGGCTGGAGGCGGCCATTGAGGTGGGCGAGCACCGTACCTCCATGCTGCAGGACCGGCTCGCGGGCAAGCCGCTGGAACTCGGCTGCCTGACCGGCGCAGCGATCGAGATCGCCGCGCGGGCCGGGGTCGACGTGCCGCAGACGCGGGCAGTACATGACCTTCTCACCGCCTTCGCGGACCTAGGGGACCCGTGGACGACCCGATGAGCCGAGGACTGCAAGGTCGTGCTGACCCGCCAGCCCGGCACCAATGGCACCCTGCCGGCCAGCACCCACCGCCACTGGCCCTCATCAGAACGGCTGGTCCAATGCGTCCGCGCTGTCGCAGCGGGTGAAAGTTCCCGTCGCCCCAGCCTCACGCGCGCCGGCTGACAGGCCAGCAAACAGCCTGCCCCGGCCCGCACCGGACCCGCTGCTCGCCGACCTCACCCACGCGAGACCGACATTCTCCGGCTCATCACCCGCGAGAACAGCAACGCCGAAACCGCCGGAAGGCTTTACATAAGCTCAAGTTACGTCGGCGTGTCGCCCGAGAATGGTACCTGACCTGCGGAGATGTCATTGACCGGTCCGCAGATGTAGTCAGAACGCCACAGGCAGGCTGACGTGGTGATACATCGGTTCCTGACCAGGAAGATGATGTAGTCAGAACGCCAGACTTTCCTGGACAACGTTTCCCCAGGTCATGACGCAGATAGGCGTACACAGGTCCAAGTAACTTCGGCATAAGTGAGAGAACCGTCAAGACGAACATCACGCACATTCTCAAAAGCTCCACCTCCGCGACCGAGTCCGCGCGTCATCCTCGCCTGCCAGGCCGCCATCGCGAGCTGACCGGAAATGCGCGCCCGAGCATCCGACCTGGACAGCCCGGCAGGGCGCGTGGACTGAGGCCCACCCAGAACGGAATGATCGGGGCGCCACGGGCGGGTCAATACGACCAGCCGCTGAGCGTACAGGCGGGTCAGCGCGCGGTTATTAGAGGGACTTTCGCGACGTCGGGCTGCCCGGAGGTACCGGTCAGCTCAACATGCGGCAGCCCGGCCTGCATATTTATACATCACAGTCCTGCACATGGATGACCGCATCTGCCGCGGACAGGGCACGCGCCGGGACAGCCGTCTGCTGGCAGGCGCGCCCGCGTAGCTTCCGCGGATACGCACTGTCATATAGCAATGTCGGTGGGTGGGCCGCTGGGACGTGTGGCAGGTCCCGGCACGGCTATCATGGCCGTCAGGTGGTGGCGCCAGACCCGGCCGGGTCCTTGGACAGGACGCAAAACTCATTGCCCTCGGGATCGGCGAGCGTGATCCAGCCGCTGCCATCGGGCCGCCGGTGATCGGCGAGCTGCGACGCGCCCAGTGCGAGGATCCGCTTCGCCTCCTGCTCGCGAGTGCGGTCCACCGGGCGCAGGTCTAGGTGCACCCGGTTCTTCACCTTCTTGCCGTCGGGGACCGTGACGAACAGCAGCAGCTGGCTCTGGTCACGCGAGATGATCAGGCATTCCTCATGTCCAGGCTCATTGGGGTCATCAGGATCTTCGGCGAAGTCCAGCACCTGTGACCAGAAGACCGACTGCGCGTACGCGTTGATGGCGTCGAATGAGGTGTGCGAGATGCGGCTGGTCATGACGGCAGTCTTGACCGCCCGCGGGAACCCGTCAAACAGGTTTCCTGCGCAGCACTCCGCTGCACACCAAACGGTGATCAGCCCCTTTGCCGGACAGTCGGCCCGGTATGACCAGCGAGTAGCAAGGGGAGCCGGTGTTCTGGCCGCATGAAACCTTGCCGCACTCCGATTCTGCACATCCGGCATGCCGCGGACAGGGCACTCCCACCGGGATCGCCGTCTTGTCAGCAGGCACGCCAGCGTTTCCGCGGAAGCGCTTTGTGCACGATTTCACAAGCTGCTTCCGCGGAAACGCACCCTCACGCCGCCGTCATAGCCGCTTTCCGGCGTCAGGCCAGGCCGTGCCGCCGTCACAGTTACAGTGACCCCCGCATCTGCCTGACGGACCTCGACCCCGGGCAGGCCCTGCCCCGCAGCTGCGCGGCGGCCCAGGATGACGTTACACGGATCGGACTCAACCAGCACCGCACGGACATCATCGCGGCGGGGATGATCCGGCAAGACACCGATCACCTCGTGCCCCTGCCCGGCGCACAGGCTCACCAGCATGATCCGGCCCGCAGGTGCCTGGTCAACCGCATCGGACAGGTACGACCGAACGCATCTCAGCCGCGCGCTCAACGCCGAAGACGGATCATCATAGGCCGCGTGCCAGGCCAGCCAGTCCTTCACACGGGTATCGTGGCCCCGGGCGCGCCTGTCCCGCCACCTCCTACCGGCAGTCCAGCTGGTACCGGCCACCGCCAGCCGCCGGGATCCCGCACGATCTATCCCGGCAATGATCGCCGGCGCAGGCTGTTCTCGTAGCTGCATGCCGATGAGCGAGCGGTTCTTGATCTGTTGTGCGGTGCGCTGCGGTACACCTCGCGGCTAGGCGCGGCCTTTGACGATCGCGGCGATCAGTTCTTTGCTGCAGCCGACGGCAGCAGCGAGAGCGCCGTAGGACCACCGGCCGGGATCGTCCTCCCGGGTCCGGCGGATGAGCGCGTCTCGCTGCTGCCGGTGACGCTCGGCGAGGGCGAGCGCCTCGGCCGCGCGGCGGTGATGCTCGCGGGCCTGCTGGCCGCTAGCCGCTAGCTCGAACAGCCGGTCCCCTCCCCCGACGGGCATTGCGGTCAGGCCGCAGCCCGTTCGGGAGGAAGGTCTTGATGTCCCCGGGCCGGCCTGGGTGGCCCGGTCCGGGCCGCGGCGGGGGCGGGACCGGGACGCGTCCGGCCGACCCGGGCCGCCACGTCCGGGCTGAGTGCCGGCGACCGCCTGGCCTGGCAGCTGCCAGGTAGGAGCGGGTTCGCCGGATCCGGCAGCGGGCAGGTGGCCGGGGCCGCTCTGGCGGTACTGCTGAGCGCGGGCTGGTGCTGGCGGGCCGAAGGCGCGTTCTCACCGGCGATCAGGGAGCTGCGGCTCAGCGCCGCGGCGCCGGCGATGACCACGGCCAGCGCCAGCGTCTCGCCGGCTAGGGCGGCCGTATCGGTCCGGATGTGCTCGCCGAACAAGAACACGCCGAGCAAGCTGGCCGCCAGCGGGTCCAGGATGGTGAACCCGGGCTGGGAGGCGGCCAGCGGCCCGGCCGCCAGCGCGTGCGAGGCCAGCAGCATGGTCACCGTCCCGGCGGCCAGCAGCAGGTACAGCGACCAGGCAGAGAAGATGGCGCCGGGGCCGCCGCCCAGGTGCGAGCTGAGTTCCTTGATGACCGCGGCCATGAACCCCCAGGCGATCCCGGTGGCCGCGCCGAGCACGGCGGCGCGGCGGCCCCGGGACGCGCCGGAACGGCGGCCCAGCCCGGACGCCACGGCTAGCGCCGCAGCCACGAGGCCGGCAGTGACCAGCCCGGCCAGCAGCCAGGACGAGCCGGGCGCGTGCAGCCGCCCGCCGGACGGGGCGGCCAGGCGGAGGAACATCCCGATCCCGGCGGACATGGCCGCCGCGGCCAGCAGGTCGCGGCCGGTCACCCGCCGCGTCCCGGCGATGGCCAGGTAGCCGAATACGAACAGCAGCTCGGCCGCCAAGATGGGCTGGACCAAGCCCAGGTCGCCGTAGCGCAGCGCGCTGATCTGGAAGACGAACCCGCCAATCATGGCGGCGATGCCGAGCAACCAGGCCGGCTGGCGGGCCAGCCGGACCAGGAGCAGGGCGTCAAAGCCCGCCGTTTCGTTATCCATGGCGCCCTTGCGCTGGCACAGCGAGGCAGTGGCCGTGCACACACTGGCCGCGATGGCCAGCAGGATTGCCTTGTCCATCAGCGTGCCCCCTTCGCTTGCCTAGTCCCCGCCGGGTCGCGGCTGTTACGGAAGCCCCGGCCGTACTGCGTTGCGTCGTGTCCTACTGTGACGATTCCGGAGCCGCGGCCTCATCGGCCCGCGCGGCGGTTGCCGCGCTCGCCCGGCGAGCGCACGGCCGCGTCCCGTACGACCTGAAGGCGTACCCCAGCCGGGGGACGCGCAGGGCCACCCTGCAGGACGACTCGTGTCCCGGTCGGCCTGGTTACGGTGGCGCCATGACCAGCCGGAGCGGAGGGCTGTCCCTGGTTCCTGCAGCCGGGCCCGCCAGGGCCGCTGGCCGTCAGGCAGTCGGCGACCGCCTGGCACACAGTCTGTCTTCTCTGGCTCGGGTTGCGGCTACCGCGACCGGGACCGCAGGGACCCGAGGAGCGAACCAGCGATGGACTGGTCGCTGCCTTCTTCCGGGATCAGCAGCAGCCCGGCCAGGTATAGCGGAATACCCGCTCCGCCGACGATGGTCAGGACCACGAACGCGAGCCGGATGATCATCACGTCCACGCCGAGGTAGCGGGCCAAGCCCTC
>Ga0335083_10011795_pt1 | contig 10488 bp, 5 predicted proteins | sample Lox_Sample_42_FD_206716 | JGI IMG/M metagenome (GOLD analysis project Ga0335083, IMG submission 206716) | Soil microbial communities from Loxahatchee National Wildlife Refuge, Florida, United States - Lox_Sample_4.2 | ecosystem: Environmental > Terrestrial > Soil > Wetlands | place: USA: Florida... | reverse complement strand
TGGACGCGCATCACCTGGCCTGGGGCGCCTCCGGGCGCAACGGCGGCGGCGTGCGGCAGCAGTGGTCGACCGAGATGAACGTGCGCCTGATGCAGGAGTCGGTCGACATCTGCGCCCGCTTCGCCGAGGAGATGGGGATCAACGTCTGGATGCGGCGCGGGGGCTACCTCTTCCTGGCGCGCACCGAGGCGTCGGCCGAGCGGCTGGCGCGCAACGTGGCGCTGCAGAACCGCTGCGACCTGCCCACGCGGTTGATCTCGCCGGCCGACGCGCGCGAGATCGTCCCCGAGCTGGACACGACCCCGTTCGTGGCCGCTTGCTACAACCCGACCGACGCGATCGTCTTCCCCTGGCCGTTCCTGTGGGGCTACGCGCACGCGGCCGCCCGGCGCGGCGTGCAGATCCGTGCCCACACGCCGGTCACCGCCATCGAGCGCCGCGGGGATGACTTCGTGCTGTCGACGCCCGCCGGCCCGATCGTGGCCGGGCGGATCGTCTGCGCCGCGGGCGCCTGGTCGCCGGTGGTCGCGCGCCTGGCCGGTGGCGCCCTACCCGACCGGCCGGTCCGGCACGAGATCCTGTCGACCGAACCGCTGAAGCCGTTCCTGAAGCCGATGGTCTCCGAGATCGAGAGCGGCCTTTACGTCTCGCAGTCGCTGCGCGGCGAGCTGGTGGGCGGCCTCTCGATGCCCGAAGAGGCGAATCCGGATCGCGAGGTCCGAATGGGGGCGCGCCTGGCGTTCTTGACCAGGATGGCGCGCGGGCTGACGGCGCTGATGCCCCGCCTGGGACACGTGAAGGTCGTCCGGCAGTGGGCCGGCCCCTATGACGTCAGCCCGGACGGGAACCCGATCGTGGGCGAGCTGCCCGGGGTGCCAGGGTTCTACGTGGTCTGCGGGTTCGGCGGCCACGGCTTCATGATGGCGCCCGTGGTCGCCCGCCACTACGCCGCCTTCCTGCGCGGCGAGCCGCCCCACCCGTTCTTCGACGCCTGGCGCGCCAGCCGTTTCGCATCCGGTGCCGCCCCGACGGGCGGCGATCGCGAAGAGATGATCATCGGCTGAAGCCGAAGTCTCTACGCGTCCCGCCTACAAGTTGTCACTGAACCGTCGCTCGACGGGCGCTCGCGACAAAGCAACAGTGCGGGTCGAATTCGTAACCGACCTTCCCCCGGAGGCGAGCGTGCTGACAATTTCCCCGAAGAAGCTCCTGCAGATCCTCGCAGTCGGAACCATCGGCCTCTCCGCCCTCGTCGGGTGCGGCGGCCAGCCGAACACCGTGAGCGGCGGGCCGAGCGGCTCGATCGCGCTGGCCGTCCAGGGGACGCCCGGCTTCACCATCAACTCTTTCACGTACTCGCTCACCGGCCCAACCAGCCGCACCGGCTCGATCGACGTCTCCAACTCGTCGTCCGTCAGCACGCTGATCGGCGGCGTGGCCGCGGGGACGGGGTACGCCATCTCGCTGACCGGCACGTCGACCGACGGCACGGCCACCTGTACCGGCAACTCGGCGCTGTTCAACGTCACCGCCAGCGCGACCACCTCGGTCGCCGTGGCGATCGACTGCCACAGCGCGCCCACCACCGGCAGCGTGGCCATCAACGGCACCGTCAACGTCTGCCCGAGCATCACCTCGGTCAGCGCCGCGCCGCCCGCCGGGAATCTGATCGCGATCACCGGTGTGGCCAGCGACCCCGACAGCGGGCCGTCGGCGCTCACCTACGCCTGGACGACCAGCTCGGGCACGCTGAGCAGCACCACGGCCGCGAACCCGACGCTGACCTGCACGGCGCCGGGCAGCGTGTCGCTGACCCTGACCGCCTCCGACGGCGACGCGGGCTGCAACGCGACCTTCGACTTCCAGCTGACCTGCCCGCCCGATTCGGCCCTGGGCGAGACGGCCTGGGTCGAGATCGGCGCCAACAACCAGGCCATCGCGCGCCTCCTGACCCCGTACAACGTCTGTCCGTCGATCACAGTCAACGGCACGACCAGCCCGATGACCTTGCGCGTGCTGGCCGGCACCAACGCGCTGCGCCCCACGACGTCCGACGCCACGGTCGCTCAGGCCATGTCGGATGGCCAATCGAAGGCGTCGGTCTTCACGACCAGCACCTGCGAGTTCTTGGTGCCCGCGAACGCGACCACCGCGACCGTGGCGGGCATCAGTCTCCCGCTCCCCAAAGCGACGGTGAACCGCATCGTCGTCCTGGGCGACACCGGCTGCCGCATCGCCCTCAACAACCCTGTCCAGCATTGCGCTGACCCCACCCAGTGGCCGTTCCCGGTCATCGCCCAGGCCGCGGCCGCGGCGCACCCGGACCTGGTGCTGCACGTCGGCGACTACCATTACCGCGAGAACCCCTGCCCGGCCGGCGAAAGCAGCTGCGTGGGAACCGTCTGGGGCTACGGTTCGGACGTCTGGATGGCGGACTTCTTCACGCCCGCCGCTCCGCTGCTGGCTGCGGCGCCGTGGGTCATGGTCCGCGGCAATCACGAAGCCTGCAACCGCGCCGGCCAGGGCTGGTACCGCTACCTGGACACGAACTTGTACGACTCGACGGGCGTCAAGACCTGCAACGACTCCACCAACGACAACTCGGGCAACTACAACGACCCATTGGCAGTCTCGTTTGGCGACACACGCTTCGTGGTCTTCGACTCGTCGAACATCGCCAAGAATGCCTATTCGCCGCCCAACTTCGAGCCCTACACGACGGAGCTGGTGACCAACGCGGCCAGCCTGGCGACGCCCGACATGCTGAACATCTGGACCAACCACCACCCGATCCTCGGTTACACCGTGAATCCGCTGGGCGTCGGCAACCCAGCCATGCAATCGTTCATGAACGCCGCCTACGGCACCAACTACTTCCCGCCCAACATCGGGCTGGCCCTGCATGGTCACGTGCACGACTTCCAGGCGCTCGACTTCGCCAGCAACCACCCGGGCACGATCGTGGCCGGCAACGGCGGCGACAACCTGGACATCCAGCTTCCGTCCAACTTCGATCCGAGCGTCAGCCTGCCGGCGCCCGGCACGCTGCTGAGCTCGTTCGCTTTCTCGAACGAGTTCGGGTTCATGCTGATGGACCGTGTCGGGTCGGTCGGACAGAAAACCTGGACGTTCACCGCGTACAAGGTCGACGGCACGGTGCTCGCCGCCTGCACCACGGCGGCGCCGCCCGCCTGCAGCGGCACTTGCGACACGACGGCGGGCACCCGCCTGAACTGCGTGGACAAGAGCGGCGTGCCGGTCGGTCACTACGACAATATCCCGTAACGGGAAGGGCCGTCTGACCAGACCAGCAGTATTCGCGCGACGCCTGTCCCTTTGTGCCGGCGTCGCGCTGTCCATTTCAGGGGCTGGCGGGTGCCGCCGGACCCCGCCGCCGCCCAAGCCAACCATCGATGGGGCCTGGGCTGCGGCCAACCTTCCGCGGCTGCCGCGAACGCCCGTGGTTCCGGCTCGGCGGACCAACGTCCTTCCGGTGCCGCCCCGCCAGGGTCCCCCCGACGATCCGACGCTCGTGGCGCTGGGAAAGAAGATCTTCTTCGACGGTCGTCTGTCCGAACCGCCGGGCACCAGCTGCGCGAGCTGTCACGATCCCGCCCGTGCCTTCTCGGGAACCAACGGCTCGAACATCGGCGTCCCGCGGGGGAGCCGTCCGGGCCATTTCGCGCGTCGATCGACGCCGTCGGTGCTCTACCTGCGGTACTTCCAGCGCTTCCACTACTTCGAGGACGACGACAACCCGGCGCCCGAGCCGCGCGGCGGGTTCTTCTGGGATGGACGGGCCGACAGTCTGGCGGAGCTCGTGCGGCAGCCCCTCTTCAACCCCGACGAGATGAACGCCGGAAACCCGCGGCGTCTGTCCGCCAAGATTGCCAGCGCGCCCTATGCGGCAGAGCTTCGGGCAGTGATGGGCGTCCCGGCCAATCCGGAGGCGGCCGTGCGTGCCCTGGGCAAGGCCCTGGAGGCGTTCCTGACGAGCGACGAGATGACGCCCGCGACGTCAAAGTACGACGCTTACGTGCGGGGCCAGACCGCCCTCACGGAGCAGGAGCGGTTCGGTCTGGAGGTCTTCAAGGACCGCCGCCGCGGCGCCTGCGTGGGCTGCCACCGGATGGCCGACACGTCGAGCAACCCGGCCGACTCGATGTTCACCGACTTCGGCTACGACGCCGTCGCCCTGCCCCGCAATCGTGAGCTTCCCCCGAACCACGATCCCAAGTCGTTCGACCTGGGGCTCTGTGAGCGCAAGGATCCCCGGACGCCGTCCAACGACCCGCGGTTCTGTTCCAGCTTCCGCACCCCTTCGTTGCGAAACGTCGCGGTTTTGCCGGCCTACGGACACAACGGCGTCTACCGGAGCTTGCGCGACGTCGTGATGTTCTACGCGCAGCGGGCGGTGGCTCCCGGCCGCATCTATCCGCCCGGACAGACCTTCGATGACGTCCCCGACCTATACAAGACCAACGTCAACCTCTCGGCCTCCGTCTACAACCGGCGCGCCGGAGCACCGCCGCCCATGACAGACGAGGAGATCGACGCGGTGGTGGCGTTCCTGCAGACCCTGACCGACGCGCGCTTCCTGCCGCCGGCGGCGGACGGCAGCGACCCGATCGCCCAGTCGCGCGCGCCCTGAGGCCGGTGCCCTGCTACTGCTTCACCGCGACGACGTCACTGTCGATGCTGGTTTGCCCCGACGTCCCGGTCGAAGTTGCCAGGACGTGGAAGGCGTTCCCCGCGATGCAGTAGCTCTTGTTCAGGACGGCGCCGTTCGTCGAGATCAGGGTCATGACACTGCCGGCGACCGAGTACGTTCCGGACTGCGACTGCTCCGCGGAGACGGCAGCCCGGCACAGGCAGCTCGACGTCCCCACGCACGAGACGGACGACGCGCTCGGAACGGGAAACACGCCGGCGTCGATCTCCGACTGGAGCTCCGCCGTCAGATCGTCACAGTCGAAGGCGACCAGACACGAAACGGGGTACTCGATGTCGAAGGTCCCGCTGTAGATCAGCTCCAGCGCGTAATGCCCGGCGGCGTCGAACTGCAGCGAGCCGGACGCCTGCGGTTCGATCCCGATCAGCTGCGCGAGCGCGCACCAGGTGTCATCCACGCTCCTGGCAAAGTCCGCCTGGATGGTCGCCACGCTGGTGGCGCTCTCGCACTCCTCCACGAACGTCCAGTTGCCGACCACATCGCCGCCGCATGGCTGGACGTTTCCGCAGGTCGGTGCGGCGCCATCGCCTGAGGGCGCCCCGACGTCCGACGTCGCGTCGGAGCCGCCGTCGCCGCGTCGCTGCCCGCTTTCGCCGGGCGGGGCGGCGCCGCCGCCCCCGCCGCACCCGGCGACGACGAGCACCAGCAATGCGCCCCTCGCCGTCATGGCAGGCCGTCGCCCGCGCGAGCCGAAGGCACGCCGATCAACAAACTCGAGAACCCGAGCGCGGCCACACTTGCGTGATGAATCGTCATTTCCTACCCCCGCGGTGGATGGACGACCAATGCCGCACAGTATCACGCGGCAACTCGGGTGATTTCGTGCCGCCCTGCTCCGCAAAAAAGTGCACGGCCGGCGCCCATACGACGGTCGTCGTAGACAACCACCCGAGGGACCGATACCGTCCCGGCGTGGAGAGCACACGTGGGATGAAGGTGGGCGCGCTGGCGGCCCTCATTGGCGCCGGCCTCGCGATGTCGGGCTGCTTTCAGCAGACGGGGACGCCCGAGGGAGAGGTCGTCGTGGCCGCGGCGGCCGCGCAGTCGCTGGCCCCCATGACCGGCGTGCTGACCCAGCACAACGATCTGTCGCGCACCGGCGCGAACCTGAACGAAACGATCCTCACCACCTCGAACGTGCACACCGGAACGTTCGGCAAGGTGCATTCGTACGCCGTCACCGGGCAGGTCTATTCTCAGCCCCTCTACGTGGCCCAGGCCGTCTCGGGCAAGAACGTCGTCTACATCGCCACCGAGGCCAACAACGTCTACGCGTTCAACGCCGACAGCCCCTGGGACCTGATCTGGTCGCGCACCAGCATCGAGACGCCCTGGATGTCGGCCTCGACCTGCGTGAACACGCAGCCGCTCATCGGGATCAGCAGCACGCCGGTCATCGATCCGTCGACGAACACCATCTATCTGGCGGCCAAGCGCAACGCGAACGGCACCTTCAAGTACATGCTACACGCGCTGGACCTGACGACCGGCGCCGACAAGTCGGGCAGCCCGATCGACATGGGCCTGGACGCCAACGGGCAGCCGCTGGCGGTGAACGGCACGGGCGACGGCACCAGCAGCGGCAAGATCACCTTCGACCCCCAGCGCCACCAGAACCGCGTCGGGCTGACGCTGTCCCAGGGGGTGCTGACCGTCGGGTTCGCGTCCCACTGCGACCAGAACAACTATCACGGCTGGGTGCTGCGCTTCGACACGACCGCCTCGCCGATCAAGCCGCTCACGCCCTACGTGACCAACCCCAACACCGGCCACGGCGGTCTCTGGCAGGGGGGCGGCGGATTCCCGGTCGATTCCTCGGGCAACCTCTACATGGTCAGCGGCGACGGCCGCTCGGGAACCACCAACACCACCGGCACGCAGCTCGCGAACGCGTTCATCAAGCTGACCAACGTCGGCGTCTCGGGGACGCCCACGGTCGGTTCGTGGTTCATGCCCTCGGACGTGGCCACGCTGGACAACAACGACCAGGACGTCGGCAGCTCGGGACCGATGCTGATCCCCGGCACCACGTTGATGATGGGCGGCGGCAAGAACGGCATCATGTACGTGGTCAACACCAGCGGCGATTCGATGGGACACTTCGTGGCCGGCACGCCGCCCGACACCCAGATCGTCCAGCGCTTCTCGCCGTCCAGCAACAGCGGCCAGATCGTGGGTGGCCCGACCTGGTGGGACGGCCCCTCGGGATCGTTCATGTACGTCTGGCCGAACGGGACCACGCTGGGCGCGTTCTCGTTCAACCGGTCGACCAACCTGTTCAACACGACGGCGGTCGCCCGGGGGCCGGACACCGCCAGCGGCGGGGACACGCAGGGCGGTCAGGTGTCGCTGTCGGCCAACGGATCGACGTCGGGGACCGGCATCGTCTGGGCGACCCGCGCGCTGGGCGCCACCGGCGGCGGCGGCTTCAACTCGAACACCCCGGTGGGCGGCGCGCTCTACGCCTACAACGCCGAGAACGTCGCGCAGAAGCTGTGGGATTCGACCATGGTGGCGGCCGACAAGCTGGCGAACGCCCCCAAGTACATCCCGCCGACCATCGCCAACGGCAAGGTCTACGTCGGAACGCTGGGCACGGCGCCCTCCTCCGGCGGCGAGGTGGACGTCTACGGCCTGTTCAACCCGCCCGACGGCGGCAGCGGTGGCTCGTCCGGGACCGGCGGGACCGGCGGCTCCGGCACGACGGACGGCGGCGCGGCCGGCGACGGGGGCACGCTGCCCACGCTGACCTGCGCGACGGTCGACGGTGGCGCGTCGCAGCCCAACACCTGGACGTACGTCTACAACACCTACTTCGCGGGCGCGACCACCGGCGCCACGGCCGGCCACTGCGCCGAGTGCCACACCTCGACGCTGGCCAACTTCGCCTCCGGCACCGACAAGGACAGCTGCTACACCGGGCTCGTCGGCGTCGGTCTGGTGACGCCGTCCAGCCCGAGCACCTCACCGATCACGAATCCGGACCAGTCGCCCCTGGCCTGGTTCGGCCGGCCGACCACGCCTCCCGGCGTCACGGGTTTCATGCCGCAGGATCTGGTGGTCCGGAACGCCCCGGCGGTCGCCGCGCTGTGCGGCTGGGTGGCGGCCGGCGCTCACGACGACAAGACCAACGGGCAGACCTGCGGGGGCAACAACGAGTGCGCCTCCGGCTTCTGCGTCTCGGGCGTCTGCTGCGCCAACGCGACCTGCAGCGTCACGCCCACCTACCAGATCGACACGGGCAGCACCGCCGGCGTTTCGCCGTTCAGCGCCGACAGGTTCTCGAGCGGCGGCACCGCCCGCAGCGTCACCAACACCATCACGACCAGCGGCGTGACCAACGCCGCTCCGGCCGGCGTCTACCAGAGCGAGCGGTACGGCACCTCCACGTACACCATCACCGGCCTCACCGCGTCGGCGTCGTACACGGTCCGCCTGCACTTCGCCGAGCTGTACTGGACGGCGACCGGAAAGCGCGTCTTCAACGTGCTGATCAACGGCACCACCGCCCTGTCGAACTTCGACGTCTTCGCGGCCGCCGGCGCCCAGTACAAGGCGGTGGTCCGCGACGTCACGGCCACCGCGACCTCGTCGGGCCAGATCGTGATCAACTTCAACACCGTCACGGACAACGCGACGATCGAAGGCATCGAGATCATCCCGGCCACGCCGAACAACCCGCCGACCATCGCCACGGCGGCCTCGGCCAGCCCGAGCCCCGTCACCGCCAGCTCGACGACGCTGTCCGTGGTGGGCGCCGACGACGGGGGCGAGGCCAATCTGACCTACACCTGGGCCACGACCGGGACCCCACCGGCCTCGGTCACCTTCAGCGCCAACGGCACCAACGCCGCCAAGACCACCACGGCGACCTTCGCCAAGGCCGGCACCTACTCGTTCCAGGTCACGGTCAAGGACACCGCCAGCCAGACGGCCGTCAGCACGGTCAGCGTCACGGTCAATCAGACGCTGACCACCATCAGCGTCTCGCCCACCAGCGCCACGGTCTCCACCTCGGCCACGCAGCAGTTCAGCGCGTCGGGGTTGGATCAGTTCGGTGCCGTTCTGGTCGCGCAGCCCTCGTTGACCTGGAGCGCGAGCGGCGGAGGAACCATCGGCACCAGCGGCCTGTTCACGGCCGGGACCAGCGCCGGCGGCCCCTTCACCGTCTCGGCGGTCAGCGGCAGCATCGGCGGCAGCGCCAGCGTCTCGGTCGTGGTCCCGAACGCCGCGCCGACCATCGCGACGCCAGCGGCGGCCAGCCCGTCGCCCGTGACCGGGTCGACGACGGTGTTGTCGGTGCTCGGCGCCGATGACGCGGGCGAAGCCAACCTGACCTACACCTGGGCGACGACCGGATCTCCCCCGGCGTCGGTGACCTTCGGCGCCAATGGCACCAACGCCGCGAAGAGCAGCACCGCGACCTTCACCAAGGCCGGCAGCTACGCCTTCCAGGTCACGGTCAAGGATCAGGGCAACCTGACGGTCACCAGCGCCGTCACGGTCACCATCAACCAGACGTTGACCAGCATCGTCGTCTCCCCCGCCAGCGCGACGATCTCCACGTCGGCCACCCAGCAGTTCACCGCGTCTGCCCGGGACCAGTTCACGACCACGCTGACCACGCAGCCGTCGTTCACCTGGACCGCCAGCGGCGGCGGCACCATCAGCGCCAGCGGGCTCTACACGGCCGGGACGACCGCGGGTGGCCCCTTCACCGTCACGGCGGCCAGCGGGAGCATCAGCGGGACGGCCGGCGTCACGGTCTCGTCGACGCCCACCACCGTGTACCGGATCGACAGCGGCACCAGCAGCCCCGTCTCGCCGTTCACCGCCGATCAGTTCTTCAGCGGCGGCACCGCGCGCACGGTCACGAACACCATCAACACCTCGGGCGTGACCAATGCCGCGCCGGCCGGCGTCTACCAGAGCGAGCGCTACGGCAACGTCACGTACACGATCCCGAGCCTGACGGCTTCGGCCAAGTACACCGTGCGCCTGCACTTCGCCGAGCTCTACTGGACCGCCTCGGGCAAGCGGAAGTTCAACGTCGCCATCAACAGCACCACCGTCTTGTCGAGCTTCGACATCTTCGCGACGACCGGCGCTCAGTTCAAAGCCACGACACGTGACTTCACCGCGACCGCGAGCTCGTCCGGTCAGATCGTCATCACGTTCACCACCGTCACCGACAACGCGACGATCGAAGGGATCGAGATCATCAAGCAGTGACCTGGGCGGTGAGGCTGGCGGCGCCGCTCAGCGCGGCTTGCCGACCAGCCGCGAGAAGATGAGGGGCCCCAGGCTGTCGACCATCATCTTCTCGACCACCTGCTCCAGGCGCTGGCGATGCTGGTCGTCGTCGTACACGAAGCGAATCCCCATTCCCGGTTCATGGCTGGCCGGCACGTCGGGCGGGCGCGGCGCCCCTTCCTTGATCACCCAGCGCACCTCGCCGCGCAGAGCGATCGGCTCGTCACGCGACGGGACCACCAGCTTGAACAGGAAGATGGTGCCGATGTCCAGCGGCCGCTCGGTCTTGATGAAGGTGCCGCCCTTGGAGATGTTCTTGGTGTAGTCGTAGAAGAACGTGTTGAGCCGTTTGTACTCGACCTTCAGCTCGATGGGTGCGCGAGCCTCTCGGCGGCGGTCTTGATCGGTGGGCACGCGCAGAGCCTCCTTCTGATGGTAGTCGTCGACGGAAAAAGGATCAACGCGCAACACGCGTGAGGCGTTCGGCGCCGGTTCGATCTAGA
>Ga0335083_10011794_pt1 | contig 10491 bp, 9 predicted proteins | sample Lox_Sample_42_FD_206716 | JGI IMG/M metagenome (GOLD analysis project Ga0335083, IMG submission 206716) | Soil microbial communities from Loxahatchee National Wildlife Refuge, Florida, United States - Lox_Sample_4.2 | ecosystem: Environmental > Terrestrial > Soil > Wetlands | place: USA: Florida... | reverse complement strand
TCAGCCCGCTGCCGAGCACCTCCCGCACGCCGAGCGCGCTCACCAGCCGGCCCGCGCTGCGGGCCACGACCCCGATCGCGATCGTCATCGGCAGGAAGATCAGCCCGGTGTCGAGCGCCGTGAGCCCCAGCACCTGCTGCAGATAGAGGGTGCTGAGGATCCACATCGGGAACAGCGCCGCGCTGAACAGCAGCACGATCGTGTTGGCGTTCTTGAGCGTCTGGGTGAGGTCCCTGAAGGGGATCAGCGGCGCCTTCGCGATGCGCGCCTCGATCACGCCGAAGACCGCCAGCAGCACGATTCCGGCGATGATCGGCCCGAGCGCCTCGGGCGTGCTCCAGCCCTTCAGGCCTGCTTCCACGACCCCGTACACGAGCACCATCTGCCCCAGCGTGAGCGTGAACGCGCCCGCCAGGTCGAACGGCACCTCGCCGCGCGTGCCGCGGCGTTCGGCGACCACCGCGTAGGCCACGAGCGCGGCCGCGATCGCGATCGGCGGGTTGATCAGCAGCACCCACCGCCAGCTCAGGAATTCGGTGATGACGCCGCCGAGCAGCACCCCCGCTGCCCCGCCGAGCCCGTTCATTGCCGCCCAGATCCCGATCGCACGGTGCAGTGGGGGGCCGGGGGCGAACGAGGCCGTGATGATCGCCAGCGAGGAGGCCGCCATCAACGCCCCCGCGAACCCCTGCAGGGCGCGGGCGCCGACCAGCACGCCCTCGCTGGGGGCGAAGCCCCCGAACAGGGAGGCGACGCCGAACAGCAGCAGCGCGAGCACGAACGTGCGTCGCTGCCCGAAGTGGTCGGCCGCGCGCCCGCCGAGGATCAGAAAGCCGGCGAACGTGATCGCGTAGGCGTCGACGACCCACTGCAGAGCCGGGTTGGAGAAGCCAAGGCTCAGCTGGATGTGTGGCAGCGCCACGTTGACGATGCTCAGGTCGAGGATGACCATGAACTGGGCCACGCAGCAGACGGCCAGCAACCAGTTCGAGGAGCGGCTCGGCGCGGTGCCCTCCGAGGGCAGCTCGGGCGCCCTCGGCGTTGGGGCTGTCTCGACGCTCATCGCGGCGGGACGGGCCGGCGGAGGCGCTCAGGGCGCCTGGTAGGGTGGGCTCCCGAGCCCTCGAGCGACCATGGGAGCCCGGCCGATGCGCAGATTGCCACTGACCGCCATGCTAACGATCCTGGCAGCGCTATCGATCACCTTGGTGCTCGCGGCCTGCGGCGGGAAAAGCAGCTCGTCGACGAGCACACAGTCGACGAAACCCACCACGACGCCGACCACCACGACCCACTCCCGCAAACCCTCCAAACCGGCCTACTGAGGCCGCGTTCGGAGCTCCCGCGGGTGGGGGCGCGGGGCCCTCGGCGACGCCCGTGGAGAGGCCCGATCGGGCCAGACGGAGAGGCGCGTCAGAGCGAGGAGCCGTAGCTGCCCACGCGCACCGCGCTCGAGCTCGCCAGCGCGTGCCCGGCGGCGTCGAGTGCCTGTACCTGGACGTAGGCGCATCGGACCGGCAGCGTCAGCGAGCTCTCGAAGCTCTGCGAGGGAATCTCGCTCCTGGCCGTGAGCGACCCCGGGGCGGAGCCGGCCAGCACCCGCCACGAGGACACTCCCGTGGCCCCGTTCCAGCTGGCGTGCACGATCGTCTCTTCGCCGGTGTTGTTGAAGCTCGCCGCCACCGAGGGAGGCATCGACGGGCGGCCCTCCCAGGGGAAGCGGAAGGCCCTGTAGAAGGACATGTCGAACGGCATGTGCGCGTCGAACACGAGCGCGCCGTCGCGGGCGTACTCGCTGATCGCCGGCACCCCTCCGTAACCCACCACGGCATTTCCGTCGGGGAGCGTCTGCATGTTGCCCTGGCTGGCGGCCAGCAGGGGCGGGTCGCGGTGGGTGTAGGCGAACAGCAGCCGGGCAACCTTGCTGGTCGTGTCGAGCGCGATGCGCAGCCCGCGCGACTCGTGGTGGACGGGCGGGTTGGATCCGTCGTCGAAGAACGTCAGCTCCCCGTCGGGGAGCATGCGCCCGTCGTGCTGCCAGGCCATCCGCGTCCCGGGGCCCATCTTGAACGAGCTGTTGGTCCCCCCGAGCCGCCAGAGGATGCGCCCTGTGCCTCCCTGCAGCTGGTAGGCGGCCCAGGTGCTGCGTGCCGAGATCAGCAGGTTGCCGTTCGGGAGCGGGTCGATCGAGTTGAGGTGGAAGTAGTCCCACGGAGTCGAGTCGTGCGGCGTTTCGACCTCGGACTCATCCGCTCCAACGTGGTCGAGGCTGTGCCATTCCCAGCGCACAAGGCCGGTCTTCATGTCGACCTGCTGGATGGCCGTGTCGACGATCCCCCCTTCGCGCTCCCCTTTCTGGGAGCGCAGGTCACAGCGGATCGGGTTGAAGGCGGTGATGTAGGCGACGTTCCCGGGGACGAGCTGGAAGTCGTGAAGATCGGCCTGCAAGCCGTTGCCACCGTGCACCCGCGCCACGACCCGGTAGCCGGAGTCCATCACGATGTCTTCGCCCTGGCCGAACCCGAGCGACAGCACGCGCCCCTTCCACCAGGTCAGGTCGCGGTGCCCGTCGAATGTCTGCTCGCTCAGGTTCTCCGCGACCTGGCCCCCCGACAGGGGCTCGAACCACACGAGCCGCCCCTGCGGGGTGTAGATCAGCGGGCCGTACTGGCCGGGCCCGGGTCCGTTGGTCGTGAAGATCTCCCCCTCCGAGGGGTCCTGGTCGGGCGTCGTCACCGTCATCACCGGAGGGTGGGCCCCGGGGAGCGTGTAGAAGCTCTGCACATCGGCTCCGGCGGCGGCCGGGTTGGGGAACGAGGAGATCGACTTCGTTTCCACGGGCGTGTCCACGCGGAAGCCGAATTCGAGCCGCCGCGAGGGGGGTCCGCCGAGCGTCGCCCTCACGGTCACCCGCTCCCCCTCCCGGAAGGGGCTGTCGGGCACGAAGCTCGCGCCGTCGCCCTGCGAGAAGGTCAGCAGCCGCCCGCCGTGGCGCCCGCTGCTCGAGCCTTCGACGCTGACGCCGGTGATGTCCCCCGGCTTCGCCCCGAGCAGGCTGATCGTGGTGTGCGGGTTGGCGGTCACGCTCCCGGGCGCCGGCGACACACGGATGCCGGCCACTTCGGCCGAACCCACCGGAGCCGCGGGCAGGCACTCCGGCGAGCCGGCGCTGGCCGATTCGAGACCGAGCCCGGCCGAGCCCGTGGCGATCGCGGCGATGCCCCAGGCGAGGGCGGCGACCACCACGACGATGACTGCGGTTTTCAGCATCCGGGAAGTGCCGAAGGGTCCTACGACCGCCGGTCGCCTTCTGGCGGACCGGCCGCGAGGCGCTCTGCGACGCCGTACGCGAGGCGCTCTGCGACGCCGTACGCGAGGCGCTCTGCGACGCCGTACGCGAGGCGCTCTGCGACGCCGTACGCGAGGGCGGTCGCACGCGCGACCGCGCCGTAGTCGAGGTTCTCGGGGGTGTCGCTCATCAGGTGGTAGTTGGCCGGCACCCTCCAGTCGGTGAGCGAGCCGATGAATGCGCTCCCGTACCCCGCGCGGCTCGGTATCACGGTGTCGGTCGAGGCGCGTGCGTGCAGGCCGCGCTCGAGCTCGATCCCATGTCCGCGGGCTACGTCCGCGATCAGGTCGCGGAAGCTCGCATCCGTGTGCTCCTCCATCCAGATCGGGCCCTCGCCCTCGAGCATCACGAGGTTCGGCGAGCCGACCTGGTCGAGGTTCAGGAACCAGGTCCGCTCCGGCGGGAGCTCGTGGCGGTGCGAGGCCACGAACGCGCGGATGCCGTCCTGCAGCGTCTCCTCCGCGCCACACGACACCAGCAGCAGGCGCAGGTCTCCGAGGGGGCGCTCGCGCACCATCTCGGCGAGGGCGAGCAGCGCCGCGACCCCCGACAGGTTGTCGTTGGCGCCCGGCACGGTCGGGCTGCGCCAGATCTCGGCCGCGGCAGCCACCGCCAGCGAGCCCACGAGCGCTCCCGCCAAGGCCGGAGAGCGGCGGCCGAGCGCACTCGTCGCCAGTGCCCCAAGCGGAGCGAGCAGGCCCAGCCACCACTGGGGCAGCTGCCGTTTCATGCGCGCCATCAGCTCCGGCCGGCGGCGGTGCAGCGCGATCATCAGGCTCTGGTCGTAGAAGCGGCCCGTCTGGGCCGCGTCGTGGTGGGCGTGCACGACTAGCGTCCGCGCCGCGAGCGGGTTGCCGAGCTCGGCGACGACGTTGACGGTGCTGCGCCTGCGTCGCACGGCCCTCCGCAGCAGGCGGGGGCCGTTCTGGGCCTCGTCCACGATCCCCGCCACCGTCACGCCGGCGCAGCACGTGGCCAGGCGCCGGCGGCCGGCAACGGCCAGCAGCGCGGACAGCACACCGAGCGCCCCGAGCCCGGTGATCTGCGGCAGGAAGGTTCCCCAGCTCGGCTCCTCCTCGAGGACCACGTTCTCGACACCGACACCGACGCTGCGCAGGCGCCGGGCGATCCATGAGGCGGCCTCGCGCTCGCCGGGCGAGCATGGCGTGCGGTCGAGCCCTGCCAGGCTCTCCACCACGTCCCGAAGCGTGCCCAGCTCGGCAACCGGGGCGGCGGCGGTGTGATCGAGGACGTCGGCCACCCTCACAGGCTATGCACCCGCGCCCTAAACGTGCGGCGCCTGGCCCGCGCAGGCGAGCGGCGCCTGGCCCGCGCAGGCGAGCGGCGCCTGGCCCGCGCAGGCGAGCGGCGCCTGGCCCGCGCAGGCGAGCGGCGCCTGGCCCGCGCGGGCGAGCGGCGGTAGTGTCGGCCACGATGGGCACAGCGGCCAGCAGCGGGACGACCGGCTCGACAGCGGACACGGCGGCGGGCCCGGGCGCGGGCCCCGCGCCCGGCGCAGCGGCGAGCCTCACACCGGAGGGCCGTCTCGCGCGCTACTCGCAGGCCTTCGAGGAGCTGGAGGCGCCGTTCGCGTTCGTGGATCTCGACGCGCTGCACTCAAATGCGCGCGAGATGCTGGGCCGAGCAGCGGGCAAGCCGATCAGGCTGGCGTCGAAGTCGCTGCGCTGCCGTGGCATGCAGCGCATGCTGCTCGACCGCTACCCGGGATTCAGGGGCCAGCTCACGTACACGCTGCCCGAGACCCTGTGGCTCGACGGTGACGGGTTCGAGAATCTGCTGCTGGCCTACCCGAGCGTTGACCGCAGGGCGCTGAGGATGCTCGCGCGCCGCACACGCGAGCAGCCCCAGGGGGCGCCGATCGTGATGGTCGACTCGACCGAGCACCTCGACCTGATCGAGGCGGCCGTCGGGAACGAGGGGCCGGTGAGGGTGTGCCTGGACTTCGACGCGTCCCTGTGGCTGGCGGGCGGACGGGTGAAGGTGGGCCCGAAGCGCACGCCCGTGCACACGGTCGCCCAGGCGCGGGCGCTGGCCGGGGAGATCACCCGCAGGAGCACGTTCTCGCTGGTGGCGATGATGAGCTACGAGGGCCACATCGCGGGGGTCGGCGACGGGCCCGCGGCCGGAGCGGTCCGCTCCGCCGTGATCCACGGCATGCAGAGCATCTCCTACCGCGAGCTGAGACGCCGGCGCGCCGCGGCGATCGCCGCCGTACGAGAAGTGGCCGAACTCGAGCTCGTCAACGCCGGCGGCACCGGTGACCTGCAACTCGTGGCCTCGGAGCCCGCGATCACCGAGGCGACTGCCGGCTCGGGCTTCTACGCCCCGGTGCTGTTCGACGGCTTTCGCGCCTTCAGGTTGCAGCCGGCCGCGATGTTCGCGATGCCGGTCTCGCGGCGCCCGGGGCCGTCCACGGTGACGGTGCTCGGCGGCGGCTACCTCGCCTCGGGCGTCGGGGGGCGCGACCGCATGCCGAGCCCGTACCTGCCCCAGGGCCTGTCGCTCGACGCGATGGAGGGCACCGGCGAGGTGCAGACGCCCCTGTACGGAGCGGCCGCGGACCGGCTGCGGTTCGGCGACCACGTGTATTTCCGCCACGTCAAGGCGGGCGAGCTGTGCGAGCACTTCGACCGCCTGTACCTAGTGGAAGGCTCACGCGTCGCTGACGAGCTGGCGACCTACCGCGGCGAGGGCAGGAGCTTCCTGTGAGCTGGAGCAACTGGGCCGGCGACCAGATCTGCAACCCGGTCGAACAGGTGACGCCCCGCAGCCGCGACGAGCTCGCCGAGGTGGTCGCCCGCGCCGCGGCGGCCGGCCGCACGGTGAAGGTCGCGGGCAGCGGGCACTCCTTCAGCGAGTGCGCCCTAACCGACGGCGTGATGCTGCACCTCGGCTCCCTCAACCGGGTGCTCGCGGCCGACGGGGAGCTGGTGAAGGTGGAGGCGGGGATCGTGCTGCGCAGCCTCAGCGAGGCACTCGAGCGGCGGGGCCGCGCGCAGGAGAACCTCGGTGACATCGACAAGCAGGCGCTCGCGGGGGCGATCGCGACGGCGACCCACGGCACCGGCGTCGGGCTGCGCAACATCAGCGCCCAGGTCGCGGGCGTGGAGATCGTCACCGGCTCGGGTGAGGTGCTCGAGTTGACGCCGGAGGGCGACCCCGACGGCCTGCTCGCCGCGCGCGTGTCCCTCGGCGCGCTGGGGGTGATCAGCGCCGTGACGCTGCGCACGGTGCCCGCCTTCAACCTGCACCGGATCGACGAGGTGCGCGGCCTCGAGGACGTACTCGCGAACCTCGGCCGTGATGTGCGCGAGAACGACCACTACGAGTTCTTCGTGTTCCCGTATGCCACCAACGCGTGCACGATCAGACGCAACCGCACAGACGCCTCGCCGCGGCCCCGGGGGCGGGTCACCCAGACGGTCTCGGAGGTGATCCTCGGCTACTACCTCGCTGAAGGGCTGTTCCGGCTCACGCGGCGTGTGCACGGTCTGATCCCCCCGTTCAACCGTGTCGCCGCCCCGCTCGTGTCGGAGGGGGAGTACATCGAGCGCAGCTACCGCGTGTTCTCGAGCGAGCGGCGCTTCCGTTTCACCGAGATGGAGTACGCCCTGCCCCTCGAGCACGGCCCCGATGCGCTGCGCAGGGTGCTGGAGTGGGTCGCTCGGGAGCGGTATCCGGTCGCGTTCCCGGTGGAGTGCCGGATGGTGGCCGCCGACGACGCGCTGCTGAGCCCGTCCTTCGAGCGCGAGACCTTCTACATGGCCGTCCACCAGTACAAGGGAATGGAGTGGCGTCCGTACTTCGAGGCGGTCGAGGCGATCGCCGGCGAGTACGGCGGCCGGCCACACTGGGGTAAGCGTCACATGCTCACGAGCGCCACCCTCGCGGACCGCTACCCCCGCTTCCAGGACTTCGTCGCGATCCGCGACCGCCTGGACCCCGGACGGGTGTTCGCGAACGGCTACACGGAACGCTGCCTGGGCGACTGACAGCGGCCGGGGCGGGCCTCAGGCCTCGACCAGGCCGTTGCGGATCGCGTATCTGGTGAGCTCCACGCGGTCGTGCAGGCCGAGCTTCTCCATCACGTTCGCGCGGTGGCTGTCGACGGTCTTCTCGGCGATGAACAGCGCCTGCGCGATCTCCTTGGTGGTGTAGCTTTCCGCGATCAACTTGACGATCTCGGTCTCCCTCGGGGTCAGCGGGTGGCGCGGATCCTCGCCTTCGCGAGCCGCCCGCAGCGCGTCCTCGATCGCCTCGCTGCCGGTACCCGGGTAGCGGAACTCGCCCCCTCGCAGCGTCGCCCTGACCGCCTCGACGAGGTCGCGGTCGGCGACCTTCTTCACGACATAGCCCGATGCACCGGCGCGCAGGGCCTCGCGCAGGTATTGCTCGTTCTCGTGCATCGTGAGGATCAGGATCGGAAGCTCGGGCCGGCGTTTGTGCAGCTCTCTGGCGGCCTGCAGGCCGGTCATCCGGGGCATCGAGATGTCGAGGATCGCGAGGTCGAGCTCGCCCTCCAGCGCGGCCCTGACGGCCTCCGCCCCGTCGGCGGCCTCGGCCGTCACCTCCAGGTCGGGTTGGGCGTCGAGGATGTGGCGCAGCCCGCGCCGCACGAGGTTGTGATCGTCGGCGAGCAGGATCCTGGACTTCAGCCGGGTCATCGCGACAGCGGCACCTCGAGCCGCACCTCACTCCCCGGGCCCTGCGGAGGTGGCCCCACGCGCACGCGTCCCCCGATCGCGCCCGCGCGTTCACGCATGCCGCGGACCCCGTTCCCGTCGATGCGCGATCCCTGCAGGCCGCGCCCGTAGTCGCGGACCACGAGCGTCAGCTGCCCGGCGCCATTCTGCAGGCGCAGCTCGGTGCGGTCGGACTCGGCGTGGCGGGCCACGTTGGTGAGCGCCTCCTGGGCGACGCGGTAGACCGCGAGTTCGGTCTCCTCCGGGAGTGCGGGGAGGTCGGACTGCAGCTCCTGCTCGACCACGATCCCGGTGCGCCGGCCGAAGTTCTCCGAGAGGGTCGCCAGCGCGCTCACGAGCCCGAGCTCGGCGAGCGTCTCGGGGCGCAGTTCGGTGGCGATCCGCCGAACGTCCTCGAGGCTCGCGCGGACCGCGTCCTGCGCTTCCCCGAGGACCGGGCCCAGCTCCCCGTCCAGCCGGCCGTGGACGCGGCTGAGCTGCAGCAGCACGGCGGTGAGCGTTTGGCCGACCTCGTCGTGGAGCTCCTGGGCCACGCGCAGCCGCTCGCCCTCGTGCGCGGCGAGCACCGAGCGCGCCGACTCCGCGCGCTCGTGCTCCAGGCGCTCGAGCATCTCGTTGAAGGTGAGCGAGAGCTCGCCGGCCTCGGAGTGCTCGCCGGCGCCCGGAAAGCGCGTGCCGGGCTCCGTGGGGTCGACCCGGCGCGCGAACAGGGTGAGCTGCTGGAGTGGGACCACGACACGGCGAACGAGGATCAGGTTCACGAGCGTGACGAGGCACAGGGTCACGACGAGGGCCTCGTCGGTGGCGAGCTTCGACAGGCGCCCGGGCGTGACGACCACGTAGATGACGAAGCACGCCACCAGCAGCACCGTCAGGTTGGCCAGCACGATCCTGCCGAACAGCGGCAGGTAGCCGCGGCGTCCGCCGGCGGGTGGCGCCTTGGTCTGATCGCTCACGAGGACATTCTGGCCCTCCTGTGAGCTGCTGCCAATCAGCAGCGTTCCACTCCCAGGTAGGAGCTGACCGCGCGTTCGCGGCGCGCGGCGCGCTCGTCGCCGGGTGCTTCACCCGGCAGGGCTTCGAGCTTTCCCAGGATGCGGGTGCGCCGCCGCAGCAGTTCCTCGGCGCTCAGGTCCAGTGCGCGCTCGACCTCCGCGTCCGGGATCCCGGCGAGCAGCATCCCGAATGCGATCTGCTCGTCCCCGTCGAGGCGGGCCCGGAGCAGCTGCACCATCGGGGGTGGCACCCGCGGAAGCAGCACCCGCCCGCGTGCCACGGCGCGGATCGTGCTGCACAGCTCCTCGCCGAGACTGCTCTTGCTCAGCAGCGCGTTCGCGCCGGCGACGATGCAGTTCGCGGCGAGGTGGTCGTTGGCGAAGGCGGAGAAGATCACCACGCGGGGCGGCGCCGGCAGAGCGCGCAGCTTGCGGGTCACCCACAGGCCGTTGCGCCCGCCGAGCTGGTAGTCCACCACGGCCACGTCGATCGCCTCGTTCTCGGCCTCCCCCACCGCCACCTCAGCCGTGGTGGCGACGGCGGCGACCTCGAGGTCGCACTGGTCTTCCAGCAGCTGCACCAGGCCCCAGCGGACGGCGGGATGGTCGTCGACCACCAGCACCCTGGTTGCCCGAGCGCCGCTCACGGGGTCAGGCCGGCGGGGCCCGTCGGCACCGACACTGTCGAGGACGCCAGTCATCCGCGGCTCACCCCTCGCCGCCCGCCCGGCGCCTGTCCGGCGAGCTCCTCGGCGTCGTTTATTGCCCACCCGATCCGCTCGATCAGCTGTTCCGCGGCATGGCCGTCGGTGAGGTGGATCGGGAGCACTCGCTCGTCGAGCAGCACCGGTACCTCGCGCGTCTCGATGCGCTCTGCGGTGATGAGGATTCGTGCCATTGGGACTCCCTTCTGCGCGGTCGCCTTCTCGGCTCACACGATGGGACACCCGGGCGCCCTGCCGTATCGGGTCGCCACCCCATCTGCTCACTGCTGGGTCGCCGGGCCGCGAGCCCCCGGGGGCTCGGCGGAGGCCAGCTCGAGCGGCGAGAGCGAGGCCGGGGGCTGGCGCTCGAGCCAGCGCGCGTAGCTGCCCGCGAGCGGCGCCGCGGAGATGCCATGGGCCACGGTGGATGCGCCAACCGTGAGGTATGCCACCTGTGCGATCGTCTGACCCGGCGGGAGATGGGCCTCGAGCACGACGATCAGCGCGAACACGATCGACGCCAGACCCCTCGGGCCGAACCACCCCATGAACGCGACCGTGGGAGCCCGCGCCCGCGAGCCGATCAGCGACACGGCAACGGGGAGCATCCGAATCACCGTCAGGCTTCCCAGGACGTAAAGGCCCATCTGCCAGGTTGCGTGTGTGAGCGCGGGAGCGAGCAGCACCGCTCCGAACACGACGAACGTGAGCCCGCTGAG
>Ga0335083_10011793_pt1 | contig 10491 bp, 7 predicted proteins | sample Lox_Sample_42_FD_206716 | JGI IMG/M metagenome (GOLD analysis project Ga0335083, IMG submission 206716) | Soil microbial communities from Loxahatchee National Wildlife Refuge, Florida, United States - Lox_Sample_4.2 | ecosystem: Environmental > Terrestrial > Soil > Wetlands | place: USA: Florida... | reverse complement strand
GCCAAGGCGGAAGAGATCCATGCGTCCGACCCCGACCGCTTTGTACTACTGCAGCAGTTCAAGAACCCGGCGAATCCGGACATCCACTTCCGCACAACTGGTCCGGAGATCTGGGACGATACCGAGGGCGAGATCGATGTCCTGGTATCCGGTGTGGGCACCGGCGGCACGATTACCGGTGTTTCCCGCTACATCAAGTGCAGCCGCGGCAAGCAGATTGTATCGGTAGCTGTGGAACCGGAGGCGAGCCCGGTGATCAGCCAGACGCTGCGGGGCGAGGCGCTTAAACCAGGTCCGCACAAGATTCAGGGTATTGGCGCGGGTATCATTCCCGACACCCTCGATCTTAAGCTGGTGGATCGCGTAGAGACGGTCAGTAACGATGAGGCGATCGAGACTGCCCGCCGCCTTGCACGCGAGGAAGGAATCATCTCCGGCATCTCGAGTGGTGCTGCGACGGCGGTGGCGATGCGCCTCGCTTCGCGGCCGGAATTCGCCCGCAAAACAATCGTGGTGGTGTTGCCGGATTCCGGCGAGAGATACCTCAGCTCTGTGCTGTTCCAGAGTATCGCCTGACGCGCTGTTACAATCGACTCTCCAATGAAGTTCAGGACGCTCGCCGTCCATTCCGGGCACAGGAATGGCGAGCATCAGGGCGCTGTCATGACGCCCGTGTACCAAACCTCCACGTTCGCCTTTCGAGGCGTGAACCAGCCAGGCGCATTCGATTATTCGCGGAGCGGCAATCCGACGCGTAAAGCGCTGGAGGAGTGTCTGGCTGCATTGGAGGGCGGGACCGCGGGATTTGCGTTTGCCACCGGCATGGCTGCCGAAGCTACCGTGCTCATGCTGTTCGAAGCCGGCCAGACGGTCATCGTCCACAACGACCTTTACGGCGGCACGTATCGCCTATTCGAATCTGTCTTCCGCACGAAGGGAATCAGCGCTCGCTACGTCGATCTGCGTGATCGCGCGGCTCTGGATGCCGCTCTTCAGGAGGGTGCCGCCGCAGTCTGGATCGAGTCGCCTACGAATCCGGTGATGAATCTGGTTGATCTGGAAGCCAGTGCAAGGGCGGCACATCGATTTGGCGCGCTCGCGATCTGCGATAACACGTTGCTCTCGCCTTACTTTCAGCGGCCGCTCGAATTCAGCGTCGATATCGTGGTGCATTCAACCACCAAGTACATCAACGGACATTCCGATGTGGTGGGCGGCGCGGCAGTAGTCAATCGGCCCGATCTTGCCGAGCGTATCGGCTTTCTGCAGAACGCCATGGGTACGTGCGCCGGGCCGCAGGATTGCTTTCTTGTACTCCGGGGCATCAAGACGCTTGCCATACGCATGGAGGAGCATAATCGCAACGCTTTGGTGATCGCAGACTGGCTGAGCGGTCACGTTGCGATCGAGCGCGTCCACCACCCCGGCCTGGCCTCGCATCCGCAGCATGAGTTGGCGAAAAAACAGATGCGGGGATACGGCGGCACGTTCTCGTTCCGAATGCGTGGCGGCGAGGCGGCCGTTTTCCCGCTGCTGGAACCGAGTTCGGGTCTTCACGCTGGCCGAATCGCTGGGCGGTGTTGAGTCGCTCATCGAGCACCCGTCAACAATGACGCACGTCTCCATGCCTGCGGATGTTCGGGAATCAATGGGTATCACACTCGACCTGATTCGGATCTCCGTGAGCCTGGAGGACGTGGCGGATCTCATTGAGGATCTGCAGCAGGCTTTATGAACAGTCTCAACCTACCGAGTCGTGTGCTACCAGGCCAACGATGCCGACTGCCAGAATCAGAAGTGGCCCCGGCAGGGATTCGCTAACGCTAACCTAACTTTCGCAACTGGAGGCATCGGCGAAGGTCAAGCCCTCAGTGACGATGTTGTTATGTCGGTGCAGACGCGACGGTTCTGGCGTCGACCTTTCGGTCGTCCGGCCGCCTGCAGAAATCCGGCCGGCAGCAGTTGCTCATACAGCGGCTGCACATGCAGGGCGCCTGGAAGCGTCGGTGGCAAGCCGTTGCTGGGCATGGAACAGGCACCCCGGTCAAGATCGCCAGTGGAACGGCTACGCGGCAGAGTCTCAGGATTCTCTTTCTGTTCGAGGAATCTCCTCAGATTGATGTCGCTGATGGTAGCAGCGGCGGAATCAAAACGGTGACGCATGGCGACTTGGCGCGGACCTGCTCGATCATGCTACCCGGAAGATGGAAGACCTTGGGGTTGCCATCGACCAGGACGGACAGCTGATACTGCACATGCAGATTCTTGCCGTCGGCGCAAGGGCAGTTGGAGCGACCACAAGCCCGCTTGCGCTCGACGAGGGAGCCGGGGAGCATTTCGCGGAGCGCCGCGAGGCTGCGGATGAGTCGTGCCCGCGAAACAAGATCAGAGCGGCATTTTTTGAAACCGGAATCTGCCGATGTATGATTCTACAAACGTGAGGAACTATGAATATCCGAACTGTTCCCGTCGAGTTTCTTCGTGCAGGTCCGCGGCACAATCAACTGCTTTCGCCGCTGACGCAGTATCTGGCCGTCTGCGGAGATTCGCCCGCGGGCATCGTCAACCTGCCTTATGAGCACGCCGAATTCGAACGGCGGCGCGAAGAACTCCGGTATACTGTCTCTTCCGATGCCGAGTCTGACCGGCTCCGAGGCATTCTCGATCAGACTGGGAGAGAGATGGCCGGGATCCTGTCTTCCGTGCCCGGGCTGCCCGGTGTGCTGGGGTCCCGCGGCGTGCCCCTGGAGATTCTGAATCTGCGGCTGGTTCTATCGGCATCGGAGCTCGCGGTGTTGCCGTTCGAGTTATCCAAGGTGCCCGTGGGCGGCGGCGCTCCTCCCGGCAACTGGCTGCTCCTCGAGGCGAATGCGCCCGTATGCGTGACGCGGCACAATCGCGCGGTGCGATCCGAGGGAGTGCGCTGGCCTTCACGCCCGCGCATTCTGTTCGCGTATGGAGAGGACGTACCGTACGAGGAGCATCACCAGGCGCTGGTCGAAGCCCTGGAGCCGTGGACCGGCAAAGGCGAACCGGCCGATCAGTGGCTTACCGTGGTGCCGGATGCAACGCTGTTGAAGTTGATGGAGGCCGCCCGCGGCGCGGAGTTCACCCATGTGCACATCCTCGCGCACGGGGCTCCGTACGGCGATACGGCGTTCGGCGTCAGCCTGAAGGACAGCGTCGTGACCGGACGCGAACTGGCGGCGGCGCTGTTCGACGTCAACTCCAAGCGCATTCACAGGCCGACCGTGATCACGCTGGCAACCTGCGACAGCGGCGGGGAAGGGTCGCCGGTCAACGCGCCCGACGCAAGCGTAGCGCATGATTTGCACGAATCGGGCATACCCTTGGTGGTCGCCTCGCAGTTCCCACTGAGCGCGGAGGGATCGGGGGCCTTCGTCAAAATGTTTTACTCCGAGCAGTTGTGGGGCATTCATCCTCTGCTCACACTGTACCGTGCGCGTCTGATGCTACACGCGTGCCACGCGTCGCGCTTCCACGACTGGGCCAGCCTGGTGATCTATGAAGCGCTGCCCGCGAACCTGAACGAGCAGCTATACGAAGTACGGTATCGCCAGACGCGGGCTGTGCTGGAACACGCGTTGACCACCATGGAGAACGCGAGCAGCGATCCCATGTGGACCGCGGCCCGGCATGAGAGTTTTCTTACCGCGGTAGAAAAGGCCCATGGAGAGCTTCCCGACGAAGGGCCTTACGCGGCGGAGTGTGTCGGATTGCGCGCCGCGAGCTGGAAGCGGCAGGCGCAGGTAGAGTATACGCTCGCCAGGAAGTCGGGAGACGAGGAAGAACGCCGGGAGCATGCCCGATCGTGTTATTTGAATTTGCAGCGGGCACGGCAGGATTATCGCGCCGCCGCCAATGCTTTCTTGGTCAACGTGAACGAGCCAGTCCACCGGAAGGCCTGGCTGCACTGGCTGTTGGGACAGGTGCTTTCGCTGGAAGCGGTGCTGGGCGAGCGCTTCAATCCGGAGTACTGGACGGTGGCGTTGTTTTCGTCGCACGCGGAACTCGAAAGACCGCCCGCCGACGACGCGGCCTGGGGCCACGGAACGCTCGCGGAGCTGAAGCTGGTTCGCCTCGCCGACGATTCGCTGACGGATGGGGAACGGGCGGTGCTCAGCGGCGAAGTGCTCGCGCACGCTGCCGAGCTCGTCAAGCAGAACGGGCTGGTATCGGAACCGGTCTTCTCCACCAGCCGGCAGTTCGCGCGATATGCCGACTGGTGGTCGCAAGACGATTTCGCCGAGATGATGGCACCCTTCCGCGTGCCCAAGAAGGACGTGTGGCGGCGTGAGAACGGATTGGTGGAAACGGCCAGGCGGGTTCTCGCGATCTTATGTGCGGACGAGGCTCGCGGCAAACGCCGCCGCGCGGAGCCGGAGAAGCCGCCGGCGCCCGCGGCACCGGCTCCGAAGCCCGGCGCCGGGCAGCGTTCCACCAAGGCACCGGAACCCGTCATGCCTGGCGACCGCCCCTCCCGCCCGCGCAACAGCCTTTTCAACGTCGAGATGGTCGCCGCCAAGAACGGCGACTGCCTGTGGATCGAGTACGGCGACGCGAAGCGGCCGAATCGCGTACTCATCGACTGCGGAGCGGAATCGGCCGCGAAACTGCTTACCGCGCGGGTCGCGAAGCTACAGGCCGCGCGCCAGATGGACGGGTTCGAGCTTTTCATCCTGACCCACATCGATGCCGATCACATCAGCGGCGTACTGCCGTTCTTTGCCAAGCGCGGTTCGGTGGGCTTCGGGCAGGTATGGTTCAACGCAGAGCCGCAGTTGCCGCCGGCGGTGCTGGGAGTGATGCAGGGCGAGAAGTTCGCCGACATCCTGAACGCAGATACGGCTCTGCGCGCCGCGTGGAACCGGAGCGCCGGTGAAACGGAAAAGGGGCCGGCTGCGATCGTGCGGCCCGATGAGGGGCCGCTGCCCTCCTATACCCTGCCGGGAGGGATGCGGATGACGATTCTTTCCCCAGGCAATGCTCAATTGAGGGACCTGGCCACCGTGTGGCGGAAGGAGCTGCGGCGTTTCAAGCAGGGGAAGAGCCACGAACTGCTGGCCGCGAAGCCGAAGCCTTTGCCGGTTCGGGACGCCGCCGCAGTCGACGTCGAGGCGCTTGCGAAATCCAGAGAGAAACCCGACCCGAGCGTGGCCAACGGCAGCAGTATCGCGGTGCTTGCAGAGTTCGATGGACGAGCCGCCCTGCTCACCGGCGATGCCCATGCCGAGGTAGTGGCGGCGTCGATCCGGCGCCTTCTGGCAGAGCGGAACGGGGCGGCCCGGCTGCACGTAGAGGCGATGAAGCTGTCGCATCACGGAAGCACGAACGCGATCACCAAGGAATTGCTCGGGCTGCTCGACTGCCATCAATACCTGATCTCGACCGATGGATCGAAGTTTTATCACCCGGACCGCGAAGCGGTAGCGCGCGTCATTGTTCACGGCGGCCAACAGCCGACGCTGGTTTTCAACTATCGAAGCGAGATGAATGCATTCTGGGGGGAAGAGGTTTTGCGCGACAAATACGGCTACCAGACCGAGTACCCCGACGACGGCGGCGGAGGGAAACTCGTATCGCTGTGATGCAGCGCGCGCCTGCGGTGCGTGGGCCGGGAACCTGCCCGACGTGAGGCGGGCTAAAATGTACAATCATGCGTTGGTGGGCGGTAATCCTTTGTGTGTGTGGACCTTGGCGTGTCTTCGCGTGGGGTCCCGAAGGCCACGACCTGGTGGCTCGCCTGGCGCTGGCACATTTGAGTCCGCCGGCGGCAGCCAAGGTCAGGGAGATCCTGGGGCCGGACGCGACCCTGGTTTCGATTTCGAGTTGGGCGGACCAGGTTCGCAACCAGCGCCGGGACACCGGGCCGTGGCACTACATCGACATTCCGATCAGCCAGCCGCATCTCGACATGGCGCGCGATTGTCCCAAGGGCGATTGCGTGATCGTGAAGATCGAGGAGTTTCGCAAGGTGGTGGCCGACCCCGCCGCGGCGCCCGTCCAACGCCGGGAAGCGCTGATGTTTCTGGTGCACTTCATCGGCGACATGCACCAGCCTCTGCACTGCTCCGATAACAAGGACCGCGGGGGCAACGAAGTGCGCCTCGATTTCTACGGGCGCAACACGAACCTGCACAGCATTTGGGACAGCGGCCTATTGACCCGCATGGGGGTGGAAGACGCCGAGTTCGCGGCTTTCTCGAAAGACCTGACCGACAAGCGGGCGAAGAAGTGGGGCAAGGGCACGGTCCGCGACTGGGCGGAGGAAGCGCACAAGGTGTCGGTGAAAGTGGTTTACGGGAAACTGCCGAAGCCTCCGGGCGGGGGGCAGATCAAGATCACACCCGAGTACGAAAAAGTCGCCGACCCGGTGATCCGGCAGCAGATCGAGAAAGCCGGAGCGCGGCTGGCGGCGACTTTGAACGCGGCGCTGAAGTGATAGAAGCTATTTAGCACCGCTGCTGCCGCGGGTGCGCGTGTAGGCATGGATCACGGCGCGCAGGGAATCGAAGAGCGCGTCCTTGTCGAGCAGCCCGGTAATCCGGTATTTTTCGAGGGTGGTCCGGACGTCGTCCGAAACGTGGGCGAAGATGAGCTTGACTCCGGCCCGCTGGAGGGTGTCGTGGACGGCACGCAGGGCAGCGGCGCCGGTGAAATCCACATCGTCGATAGCCGCGGCGTCGATGCAAAACCATTGCAGGGGAGGGGACGCCGCGGTCACGAGGCCGGTCACCTGGCCGAGCAGCAGCTCGGTATTTGCGTAGTAGATGCTATGAGTGAACCGGTAGATCATCAGGCCCGGTTCGACCTGCATCCCGGAGGGAGGCAAACCGGTCTTTCCGTCGCCATGGGGCCGCGCGCCGATGGGCTGGGCACGCAGGCCGTGCGCTTCGTCGCGCACGACCAGGGAATTATGCGGCCGGTAGCCCTGGCGCGTGTGGTCGAGGAGCGACAGCACGACCGCGAGCACGATGCTTTGCGAGACGCCGACGAAAACAACCGTCAGCGCCGTAACCAGCGCGATCCAGAACTCCGAGGGGCGGGTGGAGAAGATGCGGCGCATACCCCGGATGTCAACGAGATCGAAGCCGATGCGAAAGATGATGGCGGCCAGGGCAGCTTCGGGCAGCAGCTCGAGCGGGCGCGTGAGGAACAGCAGCACGAGCAGCGCGATGAAGCTCGCAGCGAATTGCGCGAGCTGGCTTCGCCCGCCCGCGCTGTGGACCATTTGGGTTTTGGTCGGGCTGCCGTTGACGACGAAGGTACCGGAGAGGGCCGCGCCGAGATTGGCGAGCGCCAGGCCGGTGATGTCGGTGTTTTCGTCGAAGCGCTCGTTTTCGATTGCGGCGAACGCGCGTGATGTGGCGGCGCTTTGGGCGAGGATGACGACGAACATGGCGGCAGCCGTGGGCAGGAGCTGTTGAATCAAGGTCCGGCTCCAGAGGACGTGCGGCAGGCCGAAAGCGGGGAGCCCGCTGGGCACCGAGCCGAGGAGCTTCACGCCCAACCGGTCGAGATGGAAAAAGGAGGCCGCCAGGATCGCGCCCGCGACGGCGATGAGCGCTCCCGGCACCTTTTTCGACAACACGTGCGCCCCCAGGATGACGGCGAGCGTGGCGACGGCAAGGCCCAGCGACGGCAGGTTGGTTTCCCGGGCATGAGCGATCAGGTTCAGGAGTTTCGCGGCGGTGCCGCCATGGGTGGAAGGCAGGCCCACCATATCCGAGAGTTGGCCGACCGCTACCTGGATGCCGACGCCGGTCAAGAAACCCGTGAGCACCGTTCGCGAGAGGAAGTCGGCGAGAAACCCCAAGCGCAGCACGCGGGCCAGCAGCAGCAGAACTGCGGCGAGAAGAGCCAGCACCTGGGCCAGCGCGAGCCACTCCGCCGAGCCGCGAACCAGCGACAGGCCGGAGAGGCAAGCCGCGACAATCGCCGCCGTCGCCGAATCCGCTCCCACCACGAGATGGCGCGAAGCGCCGAACACGCCGTAGAGCAGCATCGGCAGCAGCATGGTATAGATTCCGGTGATCACCGGCGTGCCGGCGATCTTGGTGTACCCGAGCACTTCGGGCAGCGCCAGCGCGGCCAGCGTGACCCCGGCGAGAATGTCGGGCAGGACCTGCTCGCCCGGGAGCGGCAGCACGCCCTGAAACAGAGGGAGAATCCGGCCTGGTTTTTGGGGCGCCAATGAAGTCCAGATTAACTGGATTAAGGGTGGGCGGGGTGGGGGCAGACGGGGGCGAGGCCGCTTGGTCCGGCTCGGATTCCAAAAGGTGCTGCGAGGATGTGTAGCTCAGCGCGGAATGGTCCGATAAGAGAGGTGAGTGGGGCTATCGACCGCTTGTCGCAACATGGTCCCGGATTCGCTGGCGCCCGGCGTTCTGGAGGACCCGCCCGTTGAGGAACTGGTCTCTTTTGTATTCCGCGACGCCTCCATCGGTATGATCATTACCGGCGAGGATGCGCGCTTTTTGGCGGTTAACGATGCGTTCTGCAGGATGACCGGCTACCCTCGGCAGGAGCTGCTGGGGATGACATTTGCCTCAATGACCCATCCCGACGACTGCTACCAGAATCTGCGAGTCAAAGACGACCTCATCAGCGGCCGTATCCGCACCGCGGTTTTCGAAAAGCGGTATTTGAAAAAAGCCGGCGGCATCGTGTGGGTGCGCCTCAACGTCACGGTGCTCCGGGATTCCGGCCGGATCCGTTTTCTCACTCTCTGCGAGGACATCAGCCTCAACAAATCGGCCGAAGAGGCGTTGAAGCAGAGCGAGCGCCGTTTCCGCTCGATGATCGAAAACGGCCTCGACATCATTTCCCTGGTGAGCACCGGCGGCGCGATTCTCTATGAGAGTCCGTCGGTCAAAAAAGTGCTGGGCTACGACCCTGCGGAATTGGTCGGCCGCAACGTCGCGGACTTCGTTCACGAAACCGACCTGGCAGCGGTCCGCGAAGTGCTAGGCCATCTGGCCTCGGGTGCAGTCCGTGAGGTTGAGGTTACCTTTCGTTTCCGGCATAAGAACGGCTCGTACCGGATTCTCGAGGCCATAGGCCAGAACCTCAGCCACGAGCCGGGCATTCAGGGGGTGGTAGTCAACTCTCGCGACGCTACCGAGCATTACGCCGCCCAGGAGCGCATCACCGCCGCCAACCGAGAGCTGGAGCTGGCCCTCGCAGTGGCGCGCGAAGCCACCGAATTGAAGAGCCGCTTTCTGGCCAACATGAGCCACGAAATCCGCACTCCCATGAACGGAATCATGGGCATGGCAGATCTCCTGCTGGGCACGAGTCTCGACAAAGAGCAGGAGGGGATCGCGGCCGATATCAAAACCAGCGCCGGTTCGCTCCTCACCGTAATCAACGACATCCTGGATATCTCCAAAATCGAAGCCGGCAAGCTGACGCTCGAAAGCGTACCGTTCAGCATCCGCCAGGCGCTGCACGACGTTGCGGCTCTCATCGCTCCGGGGGCTGCGCAGAAGGGGCTGGAATACGAAACTCTGGTTGACAACGAGGTTCCCGATGTTGTCTCAGGCGACCCTGTGCGCTTCCGCCAGGTATTGGTGAATCTGGCTGGAAACGCCGTCAAGTTCACATTGAAAGGCCGAGTCACCGTGTGCGTAAAGGTTCGTCCGGCGCCCAGTCGCTGTGCGCCGCTCCGCATCGTTTGCACCGTCTGCGATACCGGAATCGGCATTTCGCCGGAGCAGCAGACGAACCTCTTCGAGAGCTTCCGGCAAGGCGACAACTCCACTACCCGGCGGTTCGGCGGCTCGGGGCTGGGCCTGTCGATCTCGCGCGAGTTGGCCCGCATGATGGGGGGAGATGTTACCTGTGAGAGCATTCCTGCCCGCGGCTCTACCTTCCGGTTCACCGCCGTATTCGGATGGCCGGCCCGCGACCACGCACGAGTCGATGACATTCCCGGCCCGCTCGATTGCACGCAGGCCGTTGCCGGCCGGATTCTGCTCGCCGAGGACAACGAAATCAATGCCCGCCTGGCCGTGCGGATTCTGGAAAAAGCCGGACACTCGGTCGGTCTGGCGAAAGACGGAGAACAGGTGGTCCGGGAGTTTCAATGCGGCGGCTGGGACGTGGTTTTGATGGACGTGCAAATGCCCGTCCTCGATGGCGTCGAGGCCACGCGGAAAATCCGGCAGCTCCCAGGCGGCGCTGAAGTTCCCATTGTCGCGCTGACTGCTAATGCCATGGCCGGCGACCGCGAGAAGTATCTCTCCCAGGGCATGGACGACTATTTGAGCAAGCCCCTGGACAGCCGCCAACTGCTGAACAAGATTCAGCACATCCTTCGAAGTAAACCGGCCGCGGACAGCCATCCGTCGCCGGCAAAACCAGGCCTGCATGACCGCTCCCTTTCACCGAGTCACATCAGTGCCCACAGCACTGTGTGAATTCGGCCGGCGAGTTGGCTAGCGCGGCGTGGCCGATTCAGACAAGCTT
>Ga0335083_10011792_pt1 | contig 10492 bp, 8 predicted proteins | sample Lox_Sample_42_FD_206716 | JGI IMG/M metagenome (GOLD analysis project Ga0335083, IMG submission 206716) | Soil microbial communities from Loxahatchee National Wildlife Refuge, Florida, United States - Lox_Sample_4.2 | ecosystem: Environmental > Terrestrial > Soil > Wetlands | place: USA: Florida... | reverse complement strand
CGAATCGGCCGCCTTGTGCACCACCCGGCTCAGGTCGGAAGGAATGGGTACGACGCTGGGCTTCTCGCGCGAGATCTCCACCAGCGAGTCGATGAGCTCTGTCATCTGCGAGGCGCCACGGCGCACTTCGCCGTAGATCTCTTCGCGATCGAAGTTGAGCTCATCGACGCTGTAGAGAAACTCGGCGTTGGCAACTACAGCGGCAAGCTGGTGCCGCAGGTCATGCGAGATGGAACCAGCAGCGCGTCCCAGGGCGGCCAGGCGCTCCGCTTCCAATTGCCTGCGCTGCGATTCCAGCAACTGGCGGCGCATGGTGTTGAAGGCGCCGCCCAGTTCCGCGACTTCCGCGCTGCCCCGGGGCTGAAGCTCGTATTGGTAGTTGCCGTCGGCCAGGGCGCGCACCGCGGCAACCAGCGAGTCCATCGGGCCGGTGATGGCACGCGAGATCATCAATACCAGGATGATCGCGCCGAAGATCGCGATACCCCCCAGCGCCAGGACCATCTGGTTCAGGCGGCTGAGGAACGAGTCCCACGGTGTGAGACTCAGCAGCAGATAGCAATGAATGGGCACCTCGGAGCTCTCGGGCAGATTGATGCTGGCTACCGCGTAATGGCGGTTGCCGAGCCATACGTCCCTGTTTTCGCTCCGGTCGGTGTAGATTTTCTCCAGCTCGGCTTTGTCGAACGACTGGGTAGAGGCAACTACGGCGTCGCCCGCAGTCAGCAATACTTCGCTGCCGGCGAAGCTGCCAAGCTGCTGGGCAACCGAATCGTCAATCCGCTTGCCGATGGCAAGGTATCCCAGCGGGTTGGTCTCCGGACCGGCGCCGGCGATGATGGGGCGCGCCACGACGAGGTAGATGTCATCGCCGTCCCGCCACAGGCCGGTGGCGTTGTTCCGCTGCAACGACTCCCGCAGCAGCTTGCCCGCAGCATCCTCACTCATTTTCGCGTTGTTGACATGAACGGCGACGACCTCGCCGTCGGCCCTGGCCAGCAGAAAGAGGTCGGTGTCGGAAAGCTCGCGGAACTCCTTGGAGGCGTCCTGGATGGTGGCCTTGTCGGGGGCCGTCATCAGAGACTTCAGGATGGGCAGCTCCGAGAGTAGCGCCGCCGAGCGCTCCAATTCCGCACTCTGCTGATGCTGAATGCGTTCGAAGTCGCCCACCGAACCTTCGGTGGCCTCGGAGATCTGGCGGGCAACTTCGCTGCGCACCGCCTGGCGGACTACGAAGAGACTGGTGCCCGTGAGGGCGGCGAAAATCGCCACCATGGCCAGAAGTAGTTGCGTTCGCAGGGTCAGTTTCGGGATGGGTTCGCCCTCGTCAGGATGCAGCCGCTTCGGCCACCATCACAAATTTGTACCCCACTCCGTGCAAAGTAAGAAAGTGCCTGGGATTGGATGGGTCGGCCTCAAGCTTCTGCCGCAACCGAAGAATATGATTATCTACTGTCCGCGTCGAAGGATAGTTGTGATAGCCCCAGACCTGGTTGAGCAGGTCGTCACGCGACGTGACCTTTCCGGGATGCTCCAGAAAGAACTTGAGGACGCGGAACTCCTGGGCGGTCAAAGTCACCTTTTGCCCGCCGCGGACAACTTCCATGGCCTCGCAGTTCACCTCCACATCGGCGAAGCGGAAAAGGGTGTCCGACTCTTCCTTGGCGGCGGTCGCCGTCGGAGCTTCCGTGCGCCGCATGGCACGCCGCACTCGCGCCAACAATTCCTTGGGGCTGAACGGCTTGGTCACGTAGTCATCGGCGCCCAGTTCCAGCAGGAGGACCTTGTCGTCCACCTCGGCATTGGCGCTGAGCACAATGACCGGAATGTTGGGAGCCAGTGCCTTGAACTCACGGCACAACTCGCGTCCATGTATGCCGGGGAGCTTCAAGTCCAACAGCACCGCATGAGGGCGCTGTTCGCGGAAGCTGGAAAGCCCGGCGTGTCCATCCGAGGCAACATCCACTTGATAGCCTTCCGACACAAACGCACGTTGCAGTGCGCGCTGCATGGCCCGGCTGTCTTCCACAATCAATACTTTGTCCATCTTCGAACTCCGCGAATTAGAGCGCACCGGTAAATAGTAGTACGCTTTTGGATGCTCTGCGGCTGCAAAAAACGTTCGACCGAAGGCCGCCCTGCTGAAACGGCGCTCCGGCCGAACGTCCCCTGTGCGGACAGGAGGCCTAAGAATCGTTGCTGCCGCGCTGGTCGCCTGCGACCGGGGTCAGGAAGCCGAACAAGCCTCCAGCTTCGTGTTTGGGACCGGCGGCGTGGTACAAGGCATTCGACGCCCAGCGTTGCTATTGTTGCGTTGCAGCCTGGTTGACCCAAGTTGCTGAGGAGAACTTACGTGGACGGCGCTTTGCGGTTGTCAACCCGCTGTCTCAGACGAGTCAAATGGTTATCAGGGTTTCGAGTCAAGGTCGTGACAATTGAGAGAGTGGGGTTTCAGGTCTCAGTGTCGGACTTCGAAACCTGAAATCTGACACTCGTCTCTTACGCCGGCCGGACCAGCTCGGTAGTGTGCTTCAGTTGACCGCAGGCGGCGTAAATGTCGCGCCCACGCGGCCGCCGTAGGAAGGTAGGTATGCTGGCCTTGATCAGGACGTTCTGAAACTCTGCGACACGGCTATCGCTCGGGGTGGCGAAAGGAATCTCCGGCCCGGAATTCAGCGCAATCAGGTTCACTTTGGCGCGAAGACCGCGGATCAGGTCGACCAGTTCGCGGGCATGCTGCACGTCGTCATTGACCCCGGCCAGCAGGACGTATTCAAAGGTCAGACGCTCGCGCGGGCGCAGAGGGAAGTCTCGTAACGCCGCCATCAGCTTCACGATGGTCCATTTTTTGGTGATGGGCATGATGTCGGTGCGTAGCTTCTCTGTGGGAGCGTTCAGCGAAACCGCCAGCTTGGGACGGACCGGCTCCTCACCGAACTCAGATATACGTGGCACGATGCCGGAGGTGGAGACGGTCATGCGCGAGTCCGGGATGCCCACTTCTTCGACCAGCAGCCGCACCGCGTGCATGAAGTTGTCGTAATTCAGGAAGGGTTCGCCCTGTCCCATGAAGACCAGGTTGACGCGGTCACGGTCGATCTCGACGTCCTGATCGTTGAGGACCGTGAGCACCTGACCGATGATTTCGCCGGGCATGAGATTGCGCTTTAGGCCCAGCAGCGCCGTCATGCAGAAGGCGCAATCCACCGCACAGCCTACTTGGCTGGAGACGCAGATCGTGCCACGGCGCCAGTGGGCCGCTTTGTCAGGAGAGGCTCTCGATTCCAGCTCCTTCAACTCTGCATCGCCGTCCTCCGAGCCGTCGCCTGCCTCGCCGCCATCGCCTTCCGGCATCCAGACCGTCTCGACGCTTTGGCCGTCGGAGAATTGCAGGAGGTAGCGGACGGTGCCATCGGTAGACACGAAACGGCGTTCGATCGCGGCCGCGCCGACCTCATACCCCCCTTCGGCCAGCTGCTGCCGAAAAATCCGGGGCAGAGTGGAAAAGTCCTCCAGCGTCGACCACCTCCTGCGATACAGGCCGTCCAACAGTTGCCGCGCCCGGTACGAGGCCTGGCCGAAGCTCTCCACTAGCTCCGTAAGCTGCTGATTAGAAAGGCCCAATAGTTCGGTATGTTGCAGGGTGCTCATGCATCTAATAGGCTGTTCAGGTTGGTTTCCTCTGCCTGAACCCCAATCCCGCAGCCTGGTGCAGGGTCCGAGCTTCCTTTAGAAGCCGCGCGAGGCGAACCGATGTGCTTTCATCTACCTTGGAATCGTAAAGGTTGATGGCGCCGGCCTCAACCGCAATCATCCGTTCCGGCCCGTATTTGATGTCATTTGGAACAGCAATGGTAGAAGAACTTCGCAATATACAACGTGAGGTGCTCCCCAACGGCCTCACCATCATTACCGAAAAGATGGACCATATCCGCTCAGTTTCGTTGGGAATCTGGGTGAAGTCCGGTTCTCGCCATGAGGATGCGCCGGTCAATGGCATCTCGCATTTCATCGAGCACATGGTGTTCAAGGGGACGACCAGCCGCAGCGCCGAGGATATTGCCCGGCAGGTGGATTCCATCGGCGGCAACATGGACGCATTCACCGGCAAAGAGACGGTGTGCTTCAACATCAAGGTGCTCGACGAGCATCTGCCCGTCGCGATCGATATTCTCAGCGACATGGTTCTCAACCCGGTATTTGCGCCGGGCGAGATCACCCGGGAGCGCGGCGTCATCCTGGAAGAGATCAAGATGGACGAGGACAACCCCGACTACCTCGTTCACGAGCTGTTTACCCAGAACTTCTTCAAAGATCACCCTCTGGGCAAGCCGATCCTGGGTACGAAGGAGACCGTCCGCCGCTTCGACCAGGATGCAATCCTGGCGGATTACGGGAGGAAGTTCGTACCCAACAACCTCATCATCTCGGCGGCAGGAAATATTGAGCACGCTGAGGTAGTCGATCTTCTGCGCAAGCGGTTCGAGCACCTCAAGCCGGGGTCGAATGGATGGCACGAAAACCGCCCGAAGACATCGTCGCGCATCACGCTGCGCAACAAGAAGTCGCTGGAGCAGGTCCAGATCTGCCTGGGTGTGCCGTCCTATGAGATCAGCCACACCCGGCGCTATGTGTCGTACGTCCTGAACACGCTACTGGGCGGCGGCATGAGTTCGCGGCTGTTTCAGAACGTGCGTGAAAAGCAAGGACTGGTGTACTCCATCTTCTCGGAGTTGAACCCGTTTCGCGATACGGGATGTTTGTCAGTGTATGCGGGGACGTCGTTGCCGTCGGCGCCGAAGGTTGTCCAGTCAGTGTTGCAGGAATTCCGGAACTTCAAGGAAGTGCCGCTCTCGGAAGAAGAGCTGAAGCGTGGCAAGGACCAGCTCAAGGGCAGCCTGATGCTGAGCCTGGAGTCGTCGACGGCGCGAATGTCGAACCTGGCACGGCAGCAGATGTATTATGACCGCTTCTTCGGCATGGACGAGATCATCGACCGCATTCAGGCGGTGACAGCAGAGGACGTGCAGAAGTCGGCGCAAGAGTTGTTCAAACCGGAAGCCATAGCCGTCACTGTGCTGGGCCACCTGAACGGTTTGAAGATCAGCCGGGCTTCGCTGGTCTGCTGATGCGCTATTCGCTACTCACTGTTCGCCAGAACGGCTGATGGCTTCATCCCGCCTGGAAGTCGCGCCCTGACGCGGAGAGTCCAGAATCACAACATTACAGCTGCAGTGCCGTCTAACTAGCGGCACGCATCTTTGACATTGACATGTGTGTGCTCAATAATTTCTCGGCAGACCGTAAAGGGGAGTTTTTCTATGCGCAGGAGCAATCGAGATCGCGGATTCACGCTGATGGAGCTGCTGATTGTCATCACCATTATTCTGATCATCGTTGCTGTCGCGATTCCGAGGTTTCAGAAGGCCCAGATTCAGCCCAACGAGATGTCGGCTATCAAAAGCTTGCAGACTATTTTCACCGCGGAGTTGATGTATCAAAACAGCCATCCCAGTGAAGGTTTCAGCCCGGACCTGGCCTCGCTGGGAAGCACCGGGCAAGGTGGTGGCGATCAGTCGATCGATCAGAACCTGGCGAGCGGCCGCAGGAGCGGCTATACCTTCACCTATACGCCGGGAGAAAAAGTGAACAACGCGATTCGCACATTTACTGTAACTGCGGTGCCAGACCAGGTGGGAACCACTGGCCAGCGAAGGTTCTTTATTGACGAGGGCGGTATTGTCCACTACAACTCGTCGGGGCCGGCTGACCCGACTAGCCCTTCGATATAGGCTGGATCATTGCGGAACTACCAAAGCCCTGCCAATCGCCGGCGAACGCGGGGGATAACCCTCACAGAGTTGCTGCTGTCTGTTTCAGTGCTCCTGCTGATCGCGGCAGTGGTTATTCCCAGGTTGACGAACTCGCGGCTGCCGTCGAATGAGGCGTCTGCCATGCGAAGCCTGAGCGCGGTCTGTCGCGCCGAAGCCGCCTATGCAAGCAGGCATCCTGACTTAGGCTTCAGTACTACTTTAGCAGAGCTTTCCTCAGACACGGGCGGGTCACCTGAGAGCTTCGACCCTAACCTCGCCAGCGGCCGCAAAGGTGGCTATACCTTTACTTACACTCCGGGCGAGCGGGTGAATGGAGTAATTCGCACGTACACCATTACGGCGGTTCCGGACCAGGTGGGCAGCACCGGCCAGCGACGGTTCTTTGCCGATGAGTCGGGCGAGATGCGCTACAGCGCCTCCGGCCCGGCGGACACAAGCAGCCCGGTGATTCAGTAGTGCTATATTTGTATAGCGGAGGTTCTTGTGCTGGCGATTCGTCTTCCTGATTCAATCGAAAAGAGGCTGGCAAGGTTGGCCAAACGTACTGGACGAACAAAGACCTTTTATGCGCGTGAAGCGATCCTGCGCTACATCGAGGATTTAGAAGACGTCTACGATGCGGAGCGTATTCTCGAGCGCATTCGCTCCGGGAAAGAGAAGACAATCCCGCTGGAAGACATTATGAAACGGTATGGCGTGGAGGATTGAGCTGTCTGCGCATGCTGAGCGCAACTTGGATGAGCTCGACTCCCAGCCCAGAAAGCGCATTCTCAAGTTTGCTTTCGAGCGGTTGGCCAGGCTGGATGATCCTCGCAGTTATCGGGCAGGCTCTGCGTGGCCAACGATTTGGTGAGCTGTGGAGATACCGAGTGGGGGCCTACCGACTTATTTGCCAAATACGGAACGAGGAACTCGTGATAATAGTGGTGAAAATCGGCCATAGACGTGAGGTCTACCGTTAGTCGCTTCAATAAGCTCCCGCTCTGTTCCGTTTTCCTGGCCCTCTTCTTTACTCCTTCCCTTTGTGCTCAGGACCTCCACTCCCTCGCCGACGCCGTGGATGCCCGTTATAACCACCTGCACACGCTGGAAGCCCAGTTCACCGAAACCTACTCTGGTTCGGGTGCGACACGCACCGAGAGCGGGACACTACTGCTGAAGAAGCCCGGTCGCATGCGCTGGGATTATACCCAGCCGCGTCCGAAGATGTTTCTCACCGATGGCAGTACCGCGTGGTTCTATGTTCCCGGCGAGAATCAGGTGCGACGCATGCCGGTGAAACAGCTTGACGACCTGCGCTCGCCGCTGCGCTATCTGCTGGGCAAAGCGAAGCTTGCCAGGGAATTCAACGACCTGCACATCGCGCCAAATGAAAAGCCAGTGAATTCCGGCGACATCGTGCTGGAAGGCGTGCCGAAAGACCTGCGCGAGCGTGTAGCACGAACTCTGCTTGAAGTGACGCCGACGGGCTACATCCAGCGCATCGTAGTGGAGGAACTGGACGGCTCGGTCACCGAATTCCGCTTTCTTCAGCAGAAGGAGAACGTCGAAATACCAGACGCGAAGTTTCGCTTCACGCCGCCGGATGGGGTGGAAGTGGTTAGCGGAACCTTTGACTGATCAGTTGTCAGAAAGAAGCTCACGCGGGCGGCAATCTGTTGCGACCGTTTGTAATAGAGTCATGACGCTACGGCGAGTTGCGTAAGCCCTTTCTGACAACCAACAACCGGCAACTGACAACTTGTAACGATGCTAGACTAGCCCTTAACTCCAAAGGATTGTTGCCACTGCAATGGCCGAGTACACCGTCCGATTAGCCGATGACCGCGGGCACCTGCTGGAGCAGGTGGAGCAGGGCGGATCAGAAAGCGAGATCCGCGACCGCTTCGCCCAGCAGGGCTACCTGGTCTACTCGGTGAAACCTCGCGGGCTGTTGGCAGGCGAATCGGGCCTGCCTCGACGGCGGAAGATCAAGTCCGAGCAGTTCCTCATCTTCAATCAGCAGTTTCTGACGTTGATCCATGCTGGCCTCCCCATCATCCAGGGCCTGGAGTTGCTGATGAAGCGGCAGCGCAACCCCTACTTCCGCTCGGTACTGCAGAACGTCCGCGACCGGGTGCGGGGCGGCGAACTGCTCTCGCAGGCCTTCGAGGCACAGCGGGTGTTCCCAAAGGTTTACACGACAACCATCCTGGCGGGCGAGAAGAGTGGCAATCTGGAAGAAGTTCTGGGTCGATACATCAGTTTTCAGAGGCTGGCAGTCAGCTTCCGCAAGAAACTGGTATCGTCGCTGGTCTATCCCGTGCTGCTGATGACGATGCTGGTGGTGATGATGGCCTTCCTCATCACATACGTGGTTCCGCAGTTTGCCAAGTTGTACAGCGAGCTTGGCACACCCTTGCCGGCGATGACGATGGTCATGCTGTCGATTGGCACTCATGCTCAGGAGTATGCGCCGTATGTTGCGCTTGGGTTGGCCATTGCCGGCTTTTTCCTCTGGCGCTGGATGAAAAGCGATGCCGGCGCCACCCAAATGGACCGCATCAAGCTGAAGACTCCGCTGGCGGGCGACGTCTGGCTGAAGTACCAGGTTGCCGTGTTTACGCGCATGCTGTCGACCCTGCTTGCCGGCGGTCTGCCGCTGGTCCCGGCGTTGGAGACGGCCAGCGAATCGATGCAAAGCCGTCTGATGTCGCATGGTATTGACGCCGCTGCGGCGCGCGTGCGCGAAGGCCAGGCGTTGGCGAAAAGCCTTGAGGTTCAAAAGGTTTTCCCGGAGATGTCGGTAGAAATGATCGAGGTAGGCGAGTCGACAGGCGCTTTGCCGGCCATGCTGAACTCAGTTGCTGAGTTCTATGAAGAAGATGTGCAGACGGCGCTGGCTACCGGCATGTCACTGATTGAGCCTGTGATCCTGATCGTGATGGGCATAGTTGTAGCGTTTGTGCTGATCTCCCTGTACCTGCCCATGTTCAACCTGGGCGCAGGAGCAATTCATTAAAAGTAGTTGTTGGTTGACAACAGACAGCTGACAACTGACAACTGGTTTTCCAATGGCAGACAAGAAGTCACTCTTCGTAAATGGCGGCAACGGCAACATTGCGATAGCAGATGAAGTTGCGCATGCGCAGGAACTGGCGCGGCGCTATCGTTGCGAGTTCGTCGACCTCAAAAGCTTCCACATCCAGCACGAGTTATTTCGCAAGATCAAAGTCGACCTCATGTTCCGGTACAACTTTGTGCCGTTGCAGGAGACGCAAGACGGCCGCTTGGTCATAGCCATTGCCGATCCCAGCGATCTTCCTTTGCTGGACGAAATCCGGGGCCATCTGGGACGGCGCATCATCACCCGTGTCGCAACCCTCTCGCAGATCAGCGACGTGCTGAAGAAGAGCGAGCAGTCGCAGCGCGTTCTGGAAGAAGCGGGCGAGAGCTTCGCGCTGGATGTAATCCGCGAAGACGAAAACGCCGACGAGACCATCTCGATCGAGAAGCTGACTGGCGAGACCGATATCAGCCCGATCATTCGCCTGGTCGAGACCACGATCTTCACCGCGCTGCAGCGGCGCGCCAGTGATATTCACATCGAGACGCGTGACGACTCGGTCATCGTGAAGTACCGTATTGACGGCGTGCTGCAACAGGCGATGAACCCTATTGCGAAAGAGCATCACTCAACCATCATCTCCCGTATCAAGGTCATGAGCGAGCTCGACATCTCTGAGCGCCGCGTGCCCCAGGACGGCCGCTTCCGCGTGCGCTACAACGCGCGCTCCATTGACTTTCGCGTCTCCATCATGCCTTCCATCCACGGCGAAGACGCCGTGCTCCGCGTGCTCGACAAAGAGTCAATGAGCGAGAAATTCCACAAGCTCACGCTCGACGTAGTGGGCTTCAACGATGAGGACCTGAACAAGTTCCGCCGCTACATCAAGGAGCCCTACGGCATGGTGCTGGTCACCGGGCCGACTGGTTCCGGCAAAACGACGACGCTCTATGCGGCGCTTAACGAAATCAAGAGCGATGAAGACAAGCTGATTACGATTGAAGATCCAGTCGAATACCAGATTGTCGGCATCACCCAGATCCCGGTAAACGAGAAAAAGGGCCTGACCTTCGCGCGCGGCCTGCGATCGATTTTGCGTCACGATCCCGACAAGATCATGGTGGGCGAAATTCGCGATACGGAGACGGCCCAGATCGCCATCAACGCCGCGCTCACCGGACACCTCGTTTTCACCACGGTCCACGCCAACAACGTGGTCGACGTCATCGGACGTTTTCTCAACATGGGCGTCGAGCCGTACAACTTCGTGTCGTCGCTGAACTGTATCCTGGCGCAGCGGCTGGTGCGCCTGATCTGCGAGTTCTGCAAGAAACAGGTAAAGTACTCGGACGAGGAGCTGGAAGCCAGCGGCATGGATCCCGCGGAATGGCAGAGCGTGCCATTCTACGAGGGCGAAGGCTGCATCGAGTGCTCGGGAACAGGTTTCCGCGGCAGAACCGCGATCCACGAGCTGCTGGAGCTGACCGACAATGTGCGCGAGATGATTCTTGCCAAGCGGCCCAGCAGCGAAATCCGCAAGGCGGCGCGCGAAGAGGGCATGCACTTCCTGCGCGAGTCGGCGCTCGATCGAGTGAAGCGCGGCCTTACCACG
>Ga0335083_10011791_pt1 | contig 10492 bp, 10 predicted proteins | sample Lox_Sample_42_FD_206716 | JGI IMG/M metagenome (GOLD analysis project Ga0335083, IMG submission 206716) | Soil microbial communities from Loxahatchee National Wildlife Refuge, Florida, United States - Lox_Sample_4.2 | ecosystem: Environmental > Terrestrial > Soil > Wetlands | place: USA... | reverse complement strand
TGAAGTTATCCTCTGAATGAATGCTCGGCGTGCGTACTGCGGCACCTGCGCGCGCCGTGAAGCAGCGTTCGGTCCGGCAGCTCTCTGTCCAATAGCGGGTCTTCGACCGGATCCGGACCAGCTGGTCCGTGGTTGTTGACGCGCTACATTGGCTTCCCCACCCCCCACCAGATCTATCGGACCGAATCGACTGTGACAATTTGCCGCATTGTCTTCGCAATCGCTCGTCGACAATACTACTGAGGTATTGAAACCACAGAGCGAGGCCCAATGAACAGACGCGAGTTTGCAAGCACCCTTACTACCTTCAGCACCGTGATAGCAAGCGCAGGAACGACGCAAGCACAAACCGGGGCGAAACCTGCCGAAATGAATCACCCGATGCCTGCTAAGCCAGAAGAAATCGCGATGCTGATTTATCCGGGCATGACGGCACTCGATCTCATCGGTCCGCAGCAGGTGTTCGGATACCTAATGGGGTGCAACGTTCACCTGGTCGCCAAGACGATGGACGTTGTGACAAGTGACACTGGAGTGCCGATCAAGCCCACCAAAACCTTCGCGGAGTGCCCTGACGCAGTGGACATCCTGTTCGTGCCGGGCGGTGGAATTGGAACCATCAACCTAATGAAGGACGCGGCGACGTTGGCATTTCTCGCCGATCGAGCAAAGACTGCGCAGTGGGTGACAAGTGTATGTTCCGGGTCGCTGGTCCTAGCTGCCGCCGGATTGCTGCGTGGCTACAAAGCGACCTCTCACTGGTCAGTCCGAGATGTCCTAGCTGACTTCGGTGCCGAGCCGGTACACCAACGAGTCGTCGAGGACCGCAATCGAATCACATCTGCGGGTATCACGGCCGGGATCGATTTCGGACTACGAATCGCTGGCCGGCTGCGCGGACTGGAATACGCCCAGGCTCTGGAGCTAACGCTGGAATACGATCCCCAGCCACCCTTTCACACAGGCACTCCTGAAACCGCTCCATCTAATGTGCTTACGCAGATGAAACAGATGTATGCACCTCTGGCCGCTTCGGCCAGGGCAGTAGCAAGACAGCAACCGCGGAGTCTCCTAGTACTTCCCAAAGACCGTAATTCGCGTCCTGCGGCAAATTGTCGCACTCCTGGCCGCAGTTCTTTCATCGAGCTAGGATGAGAAGCAAGGTATTTGATTAGATGATTCGAACCCAAGACAGGGGTGGAAGCCCGGGTTCCAGGCCCACTTTTTCGAGTGCCCCCACGACTTTAGGCAGAGATTTAGCGCCTAATCTGGCCCTTCCATGGGTGGTTCGTTTGCGCTACGGCATAGCTTGCGGCGAGGCGGCCATTATTCTCGGAATGTCGTTCGCATTCCATTTGACGATCCCGATGTTCTGGATGTTCGCGATTCTATCCGTCGTGGTTGGGACCAATCTCCTACTCTCCCGGAAGCCGCAGGTGGCGACTCGCTTTCCTCAGGCAACACTCGGCGCGATATTCATGCTCGATACCCTTTGCTTGACAGTGATGCTCGGGCTAACGGGTGGGGCGACTAACCCGTTCAGCCTGCTTTACTTAGTTCAAATCACACTTTCCGCGGTAGTGCTCAACAAGACGTGGACATGGGCGTTGGGCGTGATGTCGACCTGCTGTTTCGGGCTGCTATTCCCGTTCCATGTTCCCGCTCCCGCGTTTGAAACCCATCACGATATTCAAGGATTGTCGCCCCATTTGATTGGGATGTGGGTTGCCTTCGTTGTTGCCGCCGGCCTAATCGCATTCTTCACAGGAAAAGTCTCGGACGACCTTCGAGAGCGGGAGCATCAAGTTCTGACTCTCCAGGAACAGATCGCCAAGAACGAGCGGCTGGCATCTTTGGCGACCCTCGCTGCTGGCGCGGCGCACGAACTGGGGACCCCGCTCGGCACCATCGCAGTAGTCTCGCGAGAGTTGGAACGCATTGCAGCCCAGCTACCGGATGGCGACGATATCCGCGAAGACGCCAGGCTGATTCGCTCGGAAGTCGAGCGCTGCCGTTTGATCCTCCAACGGATGAGCGTCGAAGGCGCCGAACCAATGGGCGAAGCACCGCGAAAGATTCTGCTAACCGAACTTCTGGACGAAACACTTCTGCTGTTTTCCGAATCGCAGCGTGCCTCTCTTCGCCTAAACGTACCGGACGAGGGCCTGGCTGTGGTTTTGCCGGTGCAGGCCACTACCCACTCGCTTGCCGCTTTAATTAAGAATGCGCTCGACGCCAATGCTCCGGACGGGAACATAGTGATTCGCGCCGAGCGCAGCGATTCGTTGATTACGTTTTCGGTTGCTGATTGCGGCGAGGGAATGCCGGACCACATACTGCGACGGATCGCTGAGCCATTCTTCACTACCAAGGCACCTGGAAAAGGGATGGGGCTGGGCACATTCCTTGTTCGGACGTTCGCTGAACGATTGGGCGGAGACTTGTCGTTCGAGTCGGCTCCTGGGAAGGGCACGACAGCGAGGCTGGATCTACCTCTGAATGCCTCGCCCGACGATATGTATGCCGCCGTCTGACGACAAGCCCCTAGTTCTCATAGTCGATGACGATGACGTTTTTCGTGGTCGATTGTGCCGGGCCCTGGCCCAGCGAAACTGGGATGTAAGCAACGCATCTAGCGGAGAAGAAGCGTTAGCGATCGCTCGCGAGCGGAGCCCCGACTTGGTGCTCGTGGATCTGAAAATGCCGGGTATGAGCGGCCTCGATCTAGTCCAACAATTGCGCGCCATCGATTCCTCGATGGCAATCATTGTGTTGACCGGCTATGGCAGCATTCCCACGACTATTTCGGCGATGAAGCGAGGAGCCGATCATTATATGAGCAAACCCGCGGATGCCGAGCAGGTCTTAGCGGCCTATGAAACTCTACGCTCAGTCACTGAGGAATCACAGGAAATCCCAGCGATGGTTCCCAGCCTTGCGAGAGTTGAGTGGGAGCATATGCAGCGGGTGATGGCCGACTGCGGCGGAAACGTCTCTCAGGCCGCGAGGCTCCTAGGAATCCACCGCCGCTCCCTGCAGCGCAAACTCGCGAAGTATCCTCCCATACGTTGACAAAAGCGAACAGACACCATCGCTTCTCTTCGAAATCCCTGCGACAATTTGCCACATTTCGTCGTCGCGGGTTTTGAGGTTTGATAGATAAAGGCAAGAGGCTGTTATTACTGCATTATTCCCGCGGTGATCAGTCTCCCACTGGTCGCGGCGGTGGTGTACGGGTGAACCTTTTGCCTCCCCGCCTGCTGCCGTCCCGACGACCAATAGTTCAGTCTGCGGGCTTAATTTTGCGACTAGTGACCGAATTAAGCGCTTGTGCTGGTATTTGCGAGGAGACCCTAGATGCACAGGATCGCCACCAATGACAGCCGCTTCGGCCGAACTGGAACCGTACCGACGCCAGCGCACCCTATCCCAGCGGAGCGCCATAGATCCGCCCGAATCCGAAATTAGTTGTTCAAGGCCGGATCCGCAAATCGTCGCAGTTACTTAGCGGGATATGCGGGTTGTGCTTATGAGGTTTGCTCGGGGGTGCGGCAATTTACCGCATTCCCGTAGGAAGCGTTTTGGTGTTTGATATGTGGAGACAAACAAGGCCAACACCGTGGGACTCTATACCTTTAGCTTGCGGTGCGCCTCCCGAGCCATCGCGGCGGTGGCGAATGCTGCCGTCGCGAGGCATAACTTTCAGACACCTGTCAGCCGGAGATACGCTGTGCATTCAGATTGCGCATGGGCAGGCGAACCGCAGAAGGTCCAAACCGAGCGAGATGGCAGTCAGGGTGTACAATTGCTTCAGTGCGGAAACGCCAAAATGGAAATCCCAGAGTATGTGGTTGCGCAGGTAACAATCGATTCGAGTACCAAGGAGCGTTCATGCGAAAGATTATGTTTGTAATGGCGGGATGTGCGGCGTTGCTGCTCGGCATAGCAGTCGCCCAAGCACAAGCACCACACCTACAACCGTTCATGAAGACAGTGGCAGCGGCCAACGGTGCCCTGCGGAAATCGGTAATGGAAAAAAACGCGAGCGAGACTTCGGCGAATGCGCAGAAGATGGCCGACGCGTTCGTAAAGGTGCAAGCTCACTTTGAAGAGGATCATCTCACCGATGGCGTGAATTTCGCAAAAACGGCGCACAAAGCTTCGATGGACCTGATCGCGGCGGCGAACGGCGGAGATTGGGACAAGGCGTCGGACGAGCTTAAAGCGATCGGCGGCACCTGCCAAGGATGCCATTCGCAGTATCGTGAGAAGCTCCCAGATGGCACCTACAAGATGAAGCACTGAGTTCTTCCACGCCGTTTCGGTTCGGCTGTGATGCTGCGCCATCCGTAGCTGGGAGACTCGAATGGCGATCCGTTGGATCTCTTCTGGCACATCCGAAATCAGGGTCCGTCACGCCTGAAGCACCGTGCCGAGCGAGTATCCGGCCCTTGAGACCAGAGGGAGGTTCGAGCCACAGCGAGGCCGGGACATGGCCAAGGCCGGGAACGGGTCGCTGCGACAGCCAGATCCCGCTCGCCCCGTCACTAGGCTCTGGCTCCGGGCATGGCTTTGACGGACCGCGTCACTCGAGAGTCCGCTGTTCCTCCCTGTTCTTCGACGTGAACCGCCCCTAACTCTATGCGGCTAACGAAAACTGTTCTGTTCTGCTCCTGTTTTACAGGAGCTCGCGTCCGTCGGACACCGACTGTTGGGACTGACCAATATGGCCTTGAGTCACGAGGGTCCGACAGTTGCTCGCGAAAGCGCGCTTTCCTTGCACGAAGAGCGTCCAACCATTGACCCGCTTTGAGTGAACTCACGACGGGCGAATCGGCGTAGGCGCCCCACCAAGACTCGCGTCGGAAGAGTTTTCTCCATCGCCCATACCTACAACGTGACAACTCGGAGTGCGGCAATTTGCCGCATTGAAAAATGTGAATTGCGAGTTGCAGGCTAAGGTGAGGCTCAGACTTTCTGGCCCAAGGAGCAGAAATGCTAAAAGGCACATTGACTCGGATTGCGGTGGCGACTCTGGTGGTCCCGTTGTGGGTGGCGCGGTCTGGAGCAGGCCAAGACGTATCGAGAGCCGAAAATGAACGCAGAATCAGCCTTCTTCCCGAGGACCAGCGAACATTCGAGCGCTTCCGGTTCTGGTTTTCCAGCCTGTCAACCGACGAGCGAGGATCGTTCGGGCAGGGTTCGCAATTTCAGCAGGAGACGGTTCTCACGACGTTCGCCGCGTGGCTGAAAGACGGCGGCTTCAGCGCGGCCGAAACAGACAAGCAAGTGGCTCTGTTGAAGAAAAGAGGAGCCGTCGAAGATGCCGAATTCTGGAACAAACGTCTGATCGCGGAACGGCCGGAGTGGTTCAATTCCCAGCCGAACGCTTTTCTTGTCGAGGTGGTAAAGGGCAGAAAGCACGGCAAAGCCCTCGATGTGGCGATGGGGCAAGGGCGGAATGCTATTTGGCTGGCGCAGCACGGCTGGGACACAACAGGCTTCGATCCAGCCGACCAAGCGGTTGTCGCGGCCAGGGCGACGGCTGACCGGCTCGGGCTGACACTTCACACAGAGATCACGACGATGGAGCAATTCGATTTCGGCGAGAACCGTTGGGATCTTATTGTGTTGTCGTATGCGGGCTGTAGCCAACTGGTGCGCCAAGTCGAGAAAGCGCTGAAGCCGGGCGGCCTCCTGGTGGAGGAAGCATTTCACACAGATGCGCTGGAAACCTTGAAGATCGGTGGGTCCCTTTGCAGACCCGGGGAACTGCCGCACGCCTATCAAGGTTTAAGGGCACTGCGTTACGAAGAGCCCGTGGCACAACCTGATTTTGCTCCGCGCCCGGTAAGAGTTGTGCGGTACGCGGCGGAGAAACCGGACCCCGGGCCAGAACCGCGGTGAAGGGTATTGTGGTTCGCTGTCCCGGCTGTTGAGTTCGGTGCGCGTAGCGGTAATCGTGGACCCGACGTTGAGGCATACTCATAAGGTTGTTCCAGTCAGACGCAAAACGTGAGGGCAATGATTGATCATGAGCGCATCGAGAGAGATGGATTATCTCATTTGATCACGCGCTGTATGAGGTCCACCATCGTGTCCAATGCCTATGTATTGTCGCAATATCACGATTTCACTCCGCTGACCAGACTCGGATCGACCGCGATTAGCTGCGTCGATTGGTCGCATTGGCAAGGATACGAATCGACCTTAGACTGGGGAACGTCGATGATTTTGCGGCGTGAGCGAGTGGTGTGTTGCACCAAGTGGAGAGCCTTCATGGTCCTCAGTTTATGAAGATCGTCTTGATTCTAGCGGCGGCCATCGCTGCATTAGCAGACACGCCGCCATCAACTGCAACCGGCAGTTCGAAGCGGCAGTGACAGGAAGTGCAACAGAACTACGAAAGGGGATACGCCTACTCTAAGGGCATTGGCGTTCCGCAGGATTTTGCACAAGCGGCCAAATTCTACCGCGCAGCCGCCGAAAAAGGTCACGTCGCGGCCCAACATGACTTGGCCTATTTGTATGAACACGGCCTCGGCGTGGAGTGCAACTTCAAGCAGGCGGCGGAATGGTATCGCAAGGCAGCGCTACAAGGGGACGCCGAAGCCCAGAACAATTTCGGCGCCTTGCACGCGACTGGGCGCGGTGTCCCTCAAAGCGACGGATAGGCCGTAAACCGGGACTTGGCCCCATCTTTCGGCTCGCCGAGATAGACTGCGGACCTTACGAGATCCTCGCGCCCGTCGGAGCTGGCGGTATGGGCGAGGTGTACCGCGCGCGCAACTCGAAGCTCCATCGCGACATCGCGATCAAGGTCCCCCAGCCGCGATGGCAAACGACGCCGACTATGTGGCTCGATTCCAATTGGCCGATCACACGCCCTACTGCACCGCTACCCCCGCTCCTGTCAGCGTGGTTGTATAGTTGCCCGCCGCCGTCACCAGGTTGAGCGTCGCGTTGTATACCGTGTACGCGCTTGGCGTGAAGGACACTACCACCGGGACCGATTGACCGCCCCCAAGAGTGTAGGGCTGCGTGGTCGACGCCGCTGGTGATGTCACCACGAACGCCGCGTTGGTAGTATTGAACCCCGTGAACACAATCGGCGTCGTTCCCGTATTCGTAAACGTCAACGTGCCCATCTCGCTCTGCCCCACCACCACGTTGCTGTAGGCCAGCAGGTTAGTCGGCGAACCCGTACCCGTCCCCGATAGCGTCACCGCCACCACCGGATGCGCCGGGTCGTTGCTGTTGATCGTCACCGTAGCGGTTTGCAGCCCCGACGACTGCGGCGCAAACGTTAGGGTCACCTGCGTAGTCGCTCCCGGCTGCACCGTAATCGGAATCGTGGGCGTCATCAGACCGAACACCGGGTTCGTGATCGTCACCGGGTTTACAGTCAACGCCGCCGATCCCGTGTTCTGCACGTTCAGCGTCAGGGTCGAGATCTGTCCGACGGCGACGTTGTTGAACGCCAGCGGCGTGGTGGGCGCCGAAATCGTCGGGATACCGACAGCCGACCCCACCGACGAAATCACCAGGTTGCTCGCCGTCTGTCCGGCCGCCAGCCCGGGATTCATCTGGGCCCCAAACGAGATGCCGGCCGAGCCGTCGTTCGACGCCGTGGAGACCGTCACCGTGGTCGTGGTCGCGCCGTTCTGGGTGAACGTCTGCAATGTGCCGTCGAGCGTCACCTGCAGCGACGTGCCCTGCACGTGCGCTTCGAGCGTATGCACCAAGGTCGAATCGAACGAAGCCGGGATCGCCGTCTGCGCGATCACCCCGAACGGATTCAACTGATTCACCACCACCTGCCCCGTGCTGAACACCTCTGTCCAGTAGCCCGATGAGGTCCCCCCGCCCAACCCGTCCCCCGGCGCCGCTGCCCGGCTGCGGAAGTAAGGTCCGGCGTCGGTAATGTACGAACCGGTCATTGGCACGTAGACATCCACTACGATGTCCAGGTCCGGCGCGAGCGACGCCCCGCGCGCCGTGTTGCAGGTGTCGCTCGAGGTGGTGAGTTGCACGCCCCCCCAAGCCCCGCTGCTGTTGTTCGCAAGCACGCCGCCGGAAATGCTCGCCCCTGCCGGTGCGCTTGTCCCCGGCCAATCCGGCAGATAGTAGTAGCGAGTTGTCCCGCCGAGTGCGAGATCGGATTGACCGAGCGCGCACTCCGCGGCGTTGGCCCGATTGAAACTGTCGGAGGTCAGCACGTTCGACGGGGCATAGGCGTTCCCCCAGACCGGGACAGACAAGTTTGGCTGTACCGGATCATTGCTGGCAATGGTCACCGTGCCGGTTTGCCCGCCTGCCGTGGTCGGATTGAACTGCAGCATGACGATGGAAGACGATCCCGCCGGGACCGTAAACGTCGTCGCCGAGATCACTGAGAACGCCCCGCTGCCCGTTACGTTGGTTACGTTCAAAGGCGCATTGCCGGTATTCTTCACGGTAAGATTCGCCTGTTTGCTGGCGCTCTGCGCCACGCTGCTGAAGTTGACGCCGCTAGAGGTAACGATGGTCGGCGTGCCGCCCGTTCCTCCCCCTGGTATGGTGAGCGTGCCTGGACCGGTAATGCTGAAGGTTCCGCCGCCCGATCCGTTGGTGCCGGCGCCCGTTCCCGATGCGGTGACGTTGAAACTTCCGGTCGCGCCCGCGAAGCCGAGCGTGCCGCTCGAAAAGGTGATGGTCGCGGGTCCGCTCGTGTTTGGCGTCCCGACAAGAATCTGCGCCAGCAGGCTGAGTGAGCCGGTCAGCGCGCCGGTCAGCGTTCCGGTCGGATTGCCGCTGGTGATCGTGATAGTAATTGGCGCCGAGCCAGACACCAGGGCGGTTGCAACGCTGAAATTCGAACTGAATGTGCCGGTTCCGATGCTTGTGAAAGTCACCGTTCCCGTGGCGGAGACGTTGCCGCCCGAGCTGGTGCCGCTTCCGGTAATCGTCAGCGTGCTGTTGATGGCGCCTCCGGACGCTACGCCGCTTCCCGAGAACGCCACAAGCGGGGACGTAGCTGCGTTGCTGTTGATGGTCAGATTGCCGCTGACGGTTCCGGCCGTGGCCGGAGCGAACTGCACCGTCACTGCCTGCGTCCCTCCCGGCTGCAGCGTCAACGGAAAAGCGCTCAGCGGCGGTGAGGTCACAGTAACTGCCGCACTCGGACTCATAATCGAGCTAATGATCAGCGGCGCCGTCCCGCTGCTCGAAATGGTGAACATCTGCGTCGACGTCTGCCCCACTGTGACGTTGCCGAACGCCGGCAAAGTCCCCACCATAATCGCCGGCATTCCGCTCACCGGCGGATTCTTCACCGCCACCGTCACGCCGCTTGGGCTCGACACATTCCCCACCGTCACCACCACCGGCTGATTCCCGTTCGGCGCATTGGCCGGCACCACTGCATCGATCTGGAAAATCCCCGCCACCAGCCCCGGCGCCTCGCCTACATACACGGTCGGCGCATTGATCCCGCCGATCGTCACCGAAACCGGCAACACCGGCGCCGGGAAAGGCGCGACTGTCAACTTTCCATCCACGCCCGTTGGATTCGTCGCCCCTTCGGTGGTGCCGAAGAGCTGCACGATCGATCCCGCCGCGGCCTGATTCGTCGCTGAGTTCACCGAGTAATCCTGATTCAGAATCGCCCCCGGCCCCGTCCCCGACGAGTTCAAAGTGAACAACGCCGGCGACGCTCCCGCCACGTTCAGCGTGACCGTGTTCGACGCTACCCCGTTGTATACCACCTGCATCTGCGCCGCGCTCTGGCCCGCCACTTCATACGGTACGATGGCGCTCGCTTGGCCGCTGACCGAATAAATCATCGGCGCTGCGACGTTGTTGAACAGCACCTGCGTGTTGCCTACGTTGGTGGTCACTGCGCCGTTTGAGACCTGCAAGGTCGCGATTTGCGGCGGGCCGAAGTTGGACCCGAAGATTGTCACTAGTTCGCCAGGCGCGATGCTGCCGGCCTGGAAGCTGGCGGCGTTGACCACAGCCGCTGCGGTGATGGACGGCGCGCCTGAGGCGGGCTGAGCGACGGCGGTGCCACTGAGTCCGACGGTCTGCGCCGGAAACGCTGGATCGTTCGAATTGATCACCATCGATCCGGTGAGCGCTCCGGCCGAGGTAGGAGCGAACTGCACTGTAATGGTGGCCATGGAGCCCGGCGCGACGGTCAAAGGGGTGGCAACGCCGGCCACGGTGAAACTCGGATCAGTAAACGTGACCGAGCTAATGACGACGTTCGCCCCGCCGGCGTTGAAGACCGTAATCGGCAGACTCGCGGTTTGACCCACGGTCACATTGCCGAAAGCGAGCTGACTGCGGTTCAGTTTTGCGGCAGGGCCCATGCTGGCGAATACCTGCCCGGAGATCGGCGTCTTGGCGGGACTCGCCGGATCGTTGCTGGCGATGGTAAGAGTGCCGGTTTGGGGGCCCGTGCTGGAATTGAGGAACTGGACGGTCAGAGAGCGCTGGCCGCCAGCGGGGA
>Ga0335083_10011789_pt1 | contig 10493 bp, 9 predicted proteins | sample Lox_Sample_42_FD_206716 | JGI IMG/M metagenome (GOLD analysis project Ga0335083, IMG submission 206716) | Soil microbial communities from Loxahatchee National Wildlife Refuge, Florida, United States - Lox_Sample_4.2 | ecosystem: Environmental > Terrestrial > Soil > Wetlands | place: USA: Florida... | reverse complement strand
CTGGGTTCGTCAAGGTCGCCGAGTTTCTGCGGCACCACCAGCTTGGAGTAGCGCTCCAGGGAGCCCATCAGCAGGGCGTGCTTGCCGCCGGGGAACGCCGAATACAGGCTGCCCGGCTTCACCCCGGTCGCCCGCACCAGGTCGTCCACCGAGGTGGCCCGGTAGCCCCGCTCCCAGAAGTGCCGCATGGCCGAGTCCAGGACCTGATCGGGCTCGAACTCACGCGGACGCGGCATGGCCAGAACAATACATGAACGTACGCTCAAAAACAATCATAACGAACGGGGCCAGGTGCACGTCATAGGTGCCGGCTCTCCACCCGTGTTACAGGTTCCAGTCGACGGGTTGGGCGGGCTGGTAGCTGCAGTCTGTCCCGGTGCGGATCGCCGCGCGGAGGTGAGCGGCCAGGTCGGGGTGGTAGTGCTGGATCCGGTCGATGGCGTGGTGGATGCGGGCGGTGACCGCCTTGCGGGCGCGCTCACTGTCGCCGCCGAGCCGTCGGCTGCGGCCGCCGAGGCCCACGGCGTAGGTGAGCTGGCTGATGAGCGCGTCGCGTTCGGCGATGGCACGAGCGGCCCGTTCGAGGTCGTTGCCGGTAGTGGCGTCGTCGATGTCCTGGTCGAGCTCGGTCAGCCTGGCCTTGTAGGCGGCCCGGGCTCGGTCGTCGAGGACGGGGTCGGCCCCGCCGGGGGCTACCAGGCCGGCGAGTTGCGTAGCGCGCACTGGTTCTCGGGGTTGGGTGAGGAGGGTGGCGATGTCGCGGAGGCCTTTGGAGTCGGGCATGCGGATGGTCTTGCCGCGATAGGTGATATGCCAGAGCGCGCCGTCGCGCCGGAACCGGTTGGGTATCGCCGCGGGCCCGACGGTCCGGCCGAGCCGGGCCTGCTCCAGTGTGCTCAGCTGAGCCCAGGCGCTGGCGCCGATCTGGTGGTGCTGGGCGACCGCGGCTTCCAGATGGACGGCAGCGGCGCCGTGTTCGCCGAGGGATGCGGCCAGCAGGCCTAGGTAGTGGTCCACGGCACCGGCATAGGCGACCGCCGCGCCGCACACGACGTGGGTTCCCGTCAGCGGCAAGAAGCGGTGGTAGAGCTGCCGGCGCTGGCTGCCGGTGCCGCACCGGGCCGCCGCCTCGGCAGCGATGGACGGGAACCAGAGGTCATAGCCGGTGGTCGCTCCAGGTCCGTCGGCCTGCTCGGGCTGGAAGCCCGCCATGACGGCGGCGGCGCGCTCCAGGTCCCCGGCCTCGGCGACCTGGAGCGCGCGCCAGGGCGGCCAGGTCTCGACCGGCGGTCCCGTGCCGGGGTGAAGGCGCCGGTAGCTGCCGCGTCCGGCCTGGAAACGGGCCAGCTCCCAGCGCTGGATGTCATGGATGAGAACGGCATCCGCGTTTCCCATGTCCTCGGCAGCATGCCCGGCCGCCTCGATCAGGGTGTCGGCTTCCGCTAGCCGGCCGGCGAGCAGCGCGGCCGCAGCGCGGCGGGATTGCGCGTCCCATCGGGCGGCGGCGTCACCCAGCTGCTCGGATTCCCGGCAGAACAGGTCCAGCTCGGCGTGGGCGGCGGGAGCTCCGAGCTCGAGCAGGGCGGTGGCACGCAGCAGCCGGGTCTGGGCCGTCAGGTCGCCGCTGTGCAGCTGGCGGGCGAGGGTGAGCAGTTCCCCGAGGACGGTCAGCCGGTCGCGGGCCGAGCCGGGCCGCCAGCACACGTCATGGGTGGCGATCAGGCAGCGGGCGAGGGTCCGCAGGTCGCCGGACTGGCGCGCCAGGGTGACAGCATGGCTGGCGAGTTGCCGGGCCTGGGGGGTACGGGAGGCCTCGAGCGAGTGATACAGGTCCCGGGCGAGGGCGGCGTCGACTAGAGCCGCCAGGTCGGCTGCCGGACCAGCGGTCCCGGCTGCCTGCTGGAGCAGGGCGATGGTCTGTTCCCGCTCGGCTGACGGACCCGTCTTGGCTCCCACCGCGTGTAGTCCGAGCGCGGCCCTGGCCAGGTCCGCATGGTCGCCTCCGGCTCGGGCCAGGGCGGCCGCGTCCAGGTAGGTGGCCCTGGCCAGCGCGAGCTGGCCCGCCTGGCGGCGTGCCTCGCCCAGTTCGAGAAGGACAGCTACCCGGGTCGCGGAGTCGGTGTCGAGCAGGGAAAGTGCCCGCTCCAGGTGTGCGGCGGCGTCGGCGAACGCCATGCGGGCGGCGGCATCCGCGGCGGCCGCCCGGCTGTGGCGGACGGCCGCGGACCGCAGGGCAGGGTCGGGACTGGTGACGGCGACGGCGTACAAGTGCGAGGCGAGCTCGGCTGGGTGCGGTACCCCGCCGGCGGCGTCTTGCTCCTCCAGCGCGCGGGCCAGGCGCAGATGCAGCCGGGCGCGTGCGTCGGCGGTCAGCCCGGCCGCCAGTACCTCGCGGAACAGATCGTGGGCAAAGCGGAGCCCGGTCCCGGCCCGGACGACGACCCCCGCGGCAACGGCCTGTTCCAGATGAGTCTCGACCGCAACGCCGAGGGCGTGCTGCAAGAGGCCAGGGCGCAGGACCGGGGCATCGAGGGACGCCGCTGCCAGCGTGCGCACGCAGTCCTGGGGGAGCCGGGCCAGGCGCCGCTCGATGACGTCCCGGACGGAGTCCGCGCCGGGCGCCCGCAGCCCGGTTGTGCCCGTCACGCCGCGGACGGCGGCCAGGCGGGTCAGTTCTCTTACGAACAGCGGGTTGCCCGAGGTGCGCTCCCACATCCGCTGCGCCTCGTCCTCGCCCGGCGCCCGGCCCAGGAGCCTGGCCATCAGCTCGGAAACATCGGCGGGGCCGAGTCCGCTCAGGGGGATGAGGTGGGCGGATCCGGCCAGGTGCCGCAGCTGGCCGGTGGCCTCTTCGCCGCGATAGGTGCCGAGCAGCAGGATCCGCCGGCCGGACAGCTGGCGGGCGGCGAACTCGCCCAGGGCCAGCGAGTCGGAGTCGGCCCAGTGCAGATCCTCGACCACGACGACCACCGGCCTGGAGTCGGCCAGGGTGGCCAGGAACCGGGCCGTGGCGTCGAAGAGCCGGAACCGGGCGCGGCTGGCGGCGTCACCGGATACTTCGGTGAGCTCGGCCGGTGCGGCCCAGCCCAGCGCCCCTACTGTCGCGGGCGGATTGGTTCCAGCGTCGGCCGCGGCCCGCACGACCTGCGCCCATGGCCAGAACGGCGGTACCCCTTCGGTCTCCGAGCAGCGGCCCCACAGCACCAGGGCGCCCAGGGCGGCCGCCTGTTCGGCGGCCGCCCTGGCGATGACGGTCTTGCCGATCCCGGCCTCCCCGCCGATCAGCACCAGCTGGCCCCGCCCGGCCGCCGCCTGGTCGAAAGAGACGCGCAGGACCGCCAGTACCTGGTCCCGGCCGATCAGCCCGCCAGTCGTGCTCACCTGCCCATTGTGCCCCCGGCGAGCACCTGGCGATCAGGGCCGCAGCTGCAGCAAGATGTTGAGGGGAGCATCGATGTCCACCCGGCGAACCTGGGAGAACCCGGCCGCGGCGGCCGCGTCGCGCAACGCCGTCTCGCCGGGGATCGTGCCCAGCCCGGCGCTGCCCTGGGCGAGTGCGTTGGGCGTGCACACCAGCGCTGAGGCGGCATAGAAGAAGCGGCCAGCCGGATTCAGGTTCTCCTCCGGGCGCTCAGACCCGGCGTGCTCGACCAGCAGCACGCTGCCACGCTGGGTCAGGGCTTCCCGGGCGCGGCGGAGCGCGCCGACCGGGTCGCCCAGGTCGTGCAGGCAGTCGAAGAAGGTGACCAGGTCGTACCCACCGCCGGGCAGCTCGGCCGCGTCGGCCACCTCGAACGTGACCTGGGAGCCTAGCCCTGCCTCGGCGCCCGCCTTGCGAGCCCAGGCGATCGATGCGTCGTCGGCATCGATGCCCAGAACACGCGAGCGCGGGAACGCCTGCGCGATGGCGATCGTCGGCGCCCCGTAGCCGCAGCCGACGTCGGCCACCATCCCGCCCGCTGCCAGCCTGGCCGCCACCCCGTCGAGCGCCGCCAGCCAGCTGGCCAGCGCGGGCACCACCACCGCCCGGCTGATCAGGTCCATGCCCCGGGAGTGAGCGGGGCCGTGCTCGTCCCAGCCGATCCCGCGCCCGGTGCGGAACGCCTCCTCGTAGCGGGCCAGTTCGGCCCACTGCGCCGCCGCCTGCAGCCCGGTCCCCTCAACCAGGCCGCGCAGCGGATCGGCGGCCATCACCGCCGCCACGGCCGGCGGCAGGCGGTAACGGCCGGCGGCTGGCTCGTACCGCACGTAGCCGGCCGCCGCCTGGGACCGCAGCCACTCCCGGACGTAAGGCTCCGCTGCCGAAGCCCGGGCGGCCAGCTCGCCGGGGGTGGCGGGTCCTGCGGCTAGCGATTCCCACAGTCCTATCCGGGCCCCGACCAGGGTCAGCAGCATTCCGGAGGTCGCCGCCAGGTCGGCCATGAGCTGGCCCATGACCTGCCCCACCTCGGCCGGGTCCGCATCCGCTGCTCGCTGCCCGGTCACGGTCGGCTCGTTCGCGCGTAGTGCTTCGGTGCTCATCGATCGCTCCTTTTCGTCGGCTACCCGCAGGGCGCCAGATCCGATGTAGCGGCCGCCACATCGGATCTGGCGCCTGGCAAGCAAGGAACGCCTAGCCGGCTCGAGGGCTAATCGGTGAGCTCGGCGTGCAGGCGCATGAATTGCCGTATGCCGAGCAAGCGCAATCCGGCCCGCAGCATCGGGTTGAACGCGGAGGCGATGAGTGCCTGGTCATCTGCCCAGTTGACGAGCTCGGGGCTGGTGGCGCGATAGGTGCGGCCGCCGAGGCGGACGGTGCACCCCGCGGCGGCCCGTACATTGCGCGACCAGTCGGACAGGTTGCCGAAGGTGAGCCCGATCAGTAGCACGTCGCCGCGTAGGTGAGCAGTCACCGGCGTCACGTAGGCCTTCCCTGAGCGCCGGCCGGCGTGATGGATCTGTGCCATCGGGGAGAAACGGCGGCCGGCGATCCTGACCATGAGCGGGTTGAGGATCTTGGTCAGCGGGCGCACCAGAACCCGCACGATCGCCGCCGGAGCGACCGGTACGGGTGCGGCAGCGTGGTCTGCTGGTGATTGGGCAGTCATGTCGCTGCTCCTTACTGTGTCATCGAGACCGTGTCATCGAGACCGTGTCATCGAGCGGAGGCGGCCAGGTGGCGGCCGAGGAAGCCGATCTGGGCGGGATCGGCGATGATGTGGACGGCCTCGACCTGCTCTCCGCGCATGTGCAGCACCAGCAGGGCGGCGAGGGCGCGGCCGTGGAAGCCGAGGAGGGCGGGCTGCCCGCCGGCCGGATGCGAGACCAGGGTGGAGCCCGCGTCCCAGAACCGCAGCAGGTTCGCGGCGACATTTTCCGCCCCGGTGACGACGGGACGCGGCTCGGCGGCGGGCCCGAGATCGATGTCGCCCCAGGCGTCGGGCGCGAGCACTGCCAGCAGCCCGTCGAGGTCACCGCGGGCGCAGGCGGTGATGAACTTGTCGGTGACCAGGCGATGCTCCGCGGACTCAACGTCGAAGCGGGCGCCTGGCTGGCCGTCGGCGATTTTCTGCCTGGCCCGCCTGGCAAGCTGTCGGCACGACGCGGAAGGCCGGCCGACGGTCTGGGCGACCGTGTCGAAGGGCATCCCGAAGACGTCGTGCAGCACGAAGATCACCCGCTCGGCCGGGCTGAGCTTGCGCAGCATGACCAGCAGCGCCAGCCGGACGCTGTCATCGAAGGTGACCCGGTCGGCGGGATCGGCCAGGGTCGGCTGGGACCCCAGAACCCGCGGTGCGGCGAACTCGATCTGGCCGGGGTCCAGTGCCCGCTCCCGGCGGGACCGGGCGGACCTTATCTGGTCCAGGGCCAGGCGGCTGGTCACCACGATGAGCCAGCCGCGCTCGTCGTCTATCTCGCTGGTACCGGCGCGCAGCAGGCGCGCGAACGCGTCTTGCACGACGTCTTCGGCGGCGCCGAGGTCACCGAGCATCCGGAAAGCGAGGTCGACCAGGTACGGGCGGTGCTCACGGTAAGCCTGGCTGATCATCGCGTCGTCCTGTTTCCCGGCCATACCGCTAGGACGAGGCAGCGCCGCCGAAAGTGACGGGGGAGTGGTGTCACTTTCCGCTCGGCCGTGCCGTCCTTGCCTGTGACGCTGCCCGAGACCGCGGCGGGCAGGCTTCTCGAGGGGACGCCCATGGACCTGGTGCAGAGCAGGATCGTCACCGACGACGTCGCGCGGCTCGCCGCGTTCTACGCCGGCCTGGTGCGGGTCTCGGTGGTGCTGAACGACTACTACGTCGAGGTGCCTGCCGGAGCGGCCTCGGTCGGGTTCTCCCGGCGCCGGTTCACCGAGTGCCGGGAGGACCAGGCGGCCCGGCCGTGCGGGCCGCAGCATCAGGCCGAGATCATGCTCGACTTCAGGGCCGGCGATGTGGACGCCGAATACGACCGGATCAGCCGGCTGGGAGTCACCTGGGTGATGCCGCCCGCCACGCAGCCGTGGGGGCGCCGCACGATGATCTTCAGAGACCCGGCGGGCAACCTCGTCAGCGTCTCCTCCCCGGCTGAGACCGCGCCGGGAGGGTGACCTGAACCAGCCACGCTCCCGGTGCCGTGAACGGCGCCGCCCCGGGACGGGGTCAGGGCGTCAGGGCCGCGGCGACTTGCGCGGTGTCCTCGGAACTGCGGACGTAGCACACCTTCCCGCCGCGGAACTTCCAGTAGTGGTGCATGTTCATCGCGACGTGCTTGCCGGTCGCGGTGACCGTGAACGCGTAGCGGATGAACACCATCACGTCCCCGTCGTCATTGCTGGCGTAGGCCAGCGGGGTGAACTCGGTGACCGGCCCGGTCTTGCCGACGCCCTCGAAGAAGCTGGCGACCCCGTCCTTGCCGCGCCGGGGGCCGTACCACGGCGCGGACGCGATGGCCGCGTCGGTGGACCAGTCGATGTCGTCGGTGACCAGGTCCAGGATGGCCTGGACATCACCGCGGCCGAACGCCTCGTACATCTGCCTGGCCGTCTCGATGTTCTGTTCGGTGCTCATGATCGTGCTCCTCCGTCTCGGGTATCCGCTCAGGCCCAGAACGCGGCCACGGCCGCCGGGTCGCCGACGAACTGCTCGATGGCGCGCACGCGTCCGCCCTCCACGGTCACGAGCACGACCTGCGAGCAGTCGATCGCGCGTCCGTCGGGGCGGCGGGCGCTGAACCGCACCAGCACGGCGACGTGGCCATCGCCGTCGGCCATCACCGACTGCGGCTCGGCGCGCAGCGTGCCCGCGGTGACCAGCGCCGACTCGGTCAGGTAGGCGATGACCGCATCGGCGCCGCGGTGGATGCCGCCGTGGCGGTCCTCGTTGTGGTGGTGCCAGGTCGCGTCGGCGTGCAGCAGGTCGCTGAGCACGGCGAGGTCGCCGCTGGCGAACGCGCCGAAGACGGCCCGGACGACATCGACGTCGGTGCTGGTGGTTTCGGTGCTGGCGGTCATGGACGGCTCCTAGGCTGAATCGTTGAGTAACTGCCTGTCTGGAACCGTAAGCGGGGGGTACCGGCCGGAGCTATCGACTGTTCAGTCGATCTTGGCGGCGGCTGGGCCGATCCTGGCCGCCAGGCCGTGCCGCATCGCGAACATCGCCAGGCCCGCCCGGGTCGAGACGCCGCACTTGGCGTAGATGTGCACCGTGTGGGTGTGCACCGTTGACGGCGAGATCACCAGGTCGGCAGCGATCTGGGGCTTGGTGCGGCCCGCCGCCAGCAGGCGCAGGACGTCAAGCTCGCGCTCGGTCAGGCCGGCCGGCAGCGACGGCAGGACGGCCGGTGACGCTCCCGCGGCCTCCAGCACGGCGCGGACCGCGGCCCGGTCCAGCGCAAGGCCCGCCAGGACCCGCGCCGCCTCGGCGGGCGCCAGGGCAGGCCGGTGCGGCCGCGCCTCGCCGAGCGCGCAGAACGCGTCGGCGGCGGCGAGCAGGCAGGCGGCCGCATCCAGTTCGGCGCCGCCGATGCCGGCCGGGTACCCGGACCCGTTCACGCGCTCATGGTGCCGGCACGCTATCTGGCCCAGCGGGGCGAGCACCGCCGACCGGGCCAGGATCCGGCCGGTGTGGTACGGGTGCAGGCGCACCTGCTCCCATTCCTGCGCCCGCAGCGGACCCGGCCGCTCCCAGACGTCGGCCGGCACCGCGACCCGGCCGAGGTCGTGCAGCAGCCCGGCCCGGTAGGCGGCTGTCGCGTCGGCGGACGAGGCCAGCCCGGCGGCCGCGCGCGCCAGCACGGCGACTCCCCGGGAGTGGCCGGTAAACCACGGGCTCTTCAGGTCGGCGGCATCCCCGAACCCGGCCAGGGCCTCGTCGAGGGCCGCCTCGCTGCGGAACGTGCGCCGGGGCCCGGGCTCGGCGTCGGTGACGGCGCCGTGCAGGTCCTCCGGGCTGGAGAGCGCCAGCAGTTCGCCCGGCGCATCCGCGAAGACGGCGGCGATCTCCGGATCGAGCGCGCGTCCCGACCAGCGCGCCACCGTCCGGGCCGCGACGTCACCGCCGCCGACGGCGTCGAACATCACGGCCGCGTAGCCGACGGCCGCGAACCGCGACGCCTCGGCGATCTCCGTGCCCGCCCGGCCCGCCGGGACACCGTGGCCGTCGAAGCGCTCGAAGCTGTCCAGGACCGCCTGCCGGACCGCGTCCGGCAGGCCCAGGCGGGCGGTCAGGTCCGCGCCGACCTCGCAGTCGGCCCGCGCCCCCTCGGCCTTCAGCCGTCCGACGCCTGCCGGGCCGCCCAGCTCCCGCAGCCGGGCGGCGTCAACGCCCAGGCCGGCCAGGAACTCCAGCGCCTCACCCGGCTCGGCCGGGTCGATCAGGTCGCCACGGGCGCGGACCACGATGTCGTTGCCACCGAACGCCGCGGCGATCTCGTGCGACGTCGCGGCGCAGCCGGCGAACCGCATCAAGGTGCCGTAGTAGACCTCACCCCGGCGGCGTCCATCCAGCCCCGCCCGCCGGGCCAGCTCCGTCGCCAGCAGGCACGCACGCACCGCCTCGCCCGGCTGGTGCCCGCGCGCCAGGTCGCTCACCACCGACAGGGCCGCGACCACGCCCGCTACGCCGACCGTTTCCCCCACCAGTCAAGTCTAGAGAACAGCGGAACGTCGCTGGCCGGTTACCGGTACTCGGGGTTGGCGAAGTCGAAGCGGCACCCGGCGTCCCATTCCGAGCGCTGGTTGCCGTAAGCCGGTATCCCGCCCGCGTCCTTGAGCATCCGGGCCAGGTGCAGCAGGTTCCACGTCATGAACGTGGTGTTGCGGTTGGTGAAGTCGTTCTGCGGGCCGCCGGAGTCCGGATCGAGATAGGACGGCCCGGGTCCGGCCTCGCCGATCCAGCCCGCGTCGGCCTGCGGCGGGATAGTGTAGCCGAGATGCTGCAGGCTGTACAGGACGTTCATCGCGCAGTGCTTGACGCCGTCCTCGTTGCCCGTGATCAGGCAGCCTCCCACCCGGCCGTAGTAGGCGTACTGGCCGGCCTCGTTGAGCAGGTGCGAGTTGCCGTAGAGCCGCTCGATCACGCGCTTGGTAACCGAGCTGTTGTCCCCCAGCCAGATCGGGCCCGCGATCACCAGGATGTCCGCGGCCAGCACCTTGGGATACAGCTGCGGCCATTCGTCGGTGGCCGCCCCGTGCTCGGTCATGTCCGGCCACACGCCGGTCGCGATGTCATGATCGACGGCGCGGATCGTCTCGGTGCGCACGCCCTGCTTGCGCATGATCCCCGCGCTGACCTCGACCAGCCCCTCAGTATGGCTGAGCTCAGGCGACGGCTTCAGCGTGCAGTTGATGAACAGCGCATTCAGGTCGTCATAACGCGGACTCGTGCTTGCCATCAGGTGCTTCCCTCCCGGTCCAGATGATCCCGTTGCCAGGACATAGTCCCGGAAGGTCGGCACCTGTTACAACGCTGGTCAGCGGGCTAGCTCGTAGAGGCTGTTGAACGGGTTGTCCATCTCCACCGGCCGGACCTGCGCGAAGCCGGCCTTGGCGGCGAGGTCGCGCAGGACCGGCGCGGACAGCCCGAGGGTGCCCAGGCCCTCGCCGCCCTCGGCCAGCGAGGTGGTCATGCAGTACAGCACCGAGAACCCGTACAGCAAGGTGGCGATGGGGCCCACGTTGGCGGTGACCTGGTCTGAGCAGTTGATGTCCAGGCACAGGTACCGGCCGCCGGGGCGCAGCGCGTCCCTGATCGAGCGGAGCAGGCCGAGCGGGTCGACCGCGTCGTGCACTACGTCGAACGTGGTGATCACGTCGAAGGCCTCGGGCAGCCCGGCTGCCGCGTCGAGAACCTGGAAGCTGATCCGGTCGGCCAGCCCAGCCTCGGCGGCGGCCCGCCGGGCCTGCTCGACCGACGCTGGGTGCACGTCGTAGCCGGTCGCGGTGATCACCGGGAAGGCGCGGGCCAGGGCGATCAGCGCCTGTCCGGTGCCGCAGCCCACGTCGGCCACCCGGGCGTCGCCCCGCAGCTTGG